>WNGH01012623.1_pt1 | contig 13222 bp, 10 predicted proteins | sample 5400631 | NCBI WGS metagenome assembly WNGH01 (sample SAMN13153373, study PRJNA577476) | soil metagenome | isolation source: 115 cm soil or saprolite under Garry oak tree replicate 1 | place: USA:California | collected 2016-06-15
TGAGTTCTGCATTGACGTATTCGTCGACGAGTTCGTCTTCCATGATCTGTACTTCCTCGTAGAACTCATCGTCGGTCAGGAGCCTGCGCTCGATCTCTGCGAGGTCCGCTCCGGCGAGTTGCCCCAACAAGTACTTCTTAATCTTCCCTTGAATTTCGGGACTTGAAGTCATGTCAAACACTCTTACTTTGGGGCCACGTCCTAAATTGAATGTCTAATTACCGGAAAGCATTTCAAAGCGACGGGCTGAAAGCCTGCACCATTGGGCCCGTCGCTACCGCTCGGGGTTCTGTAACTCGGCGCAGCAAAACGGATTTCAATGGACTGACTGCTCCTCGAGACATTCATTCAGACACTGCTGTAATAGTGAACGAATCCGATGCGCGCGGATTCGCAGGGCATTCACCGCTATTCCCAACTGTTCGGCCAGCCGCTGGCGGCCCTCGATCTTTGCGCGCTTGTCCTTCTGATAATACTGCAATACGAGTTCGCGCTGGTCTGACGACAATCGCTCCAGGCAGGAATCGAGGCATTCGTATTCGCGCTCCTTCTCTTCGCCGGACTCTGGCAGATCGCAACTCACCTCTGGCGCTTTTGGCCTTTTCAAATATTCCATGTGGACCAACTGGGCCACTCGGTAGAAATAGAAGCGCGGACTGCCTTCGTAGTCGTCGATAATGGTTTCCAATTTCGCGGTGACGCGGTTGATCGTCTCGTCAGCGAGATCCTCAGCCGCCGCGCAGCCGCGTCGAGCAAAAATCTTAATCAAACGTTCGCGGATCGTTTCGTACTCCCGGCCAGCCGCTTCCAGGTTCGCGTCGAGCCAATGGAGCAGCCGATCAAAGTCTTCTTGAGTGAGTACCCAACCCGTCCTCATCGGAATTCGGATTAAAAACGGAAAGTGCGCAGGAACTGATAACTGACGCGCGAAGACTAATTTGTCCAGCGGCTGATGTCAACAAAAAGGTTTCTGCGAAATGTTTTTGCAGCGCCCGCCATAACAAGTGAAGGAAGCGAAGACCAGGAGGTCGTCAAGGCGGATTGAAAAGAACGGAGCGCGTTCTTCCGGGGCACACGTGTGCCCGCTGGCAGCGCAGTCATCTTGGTTATGCCGACAGTCGTGATCAATCGCCATTGTCCGAAACACGGTCTCGAGGCTAGGCAGTTTTGGCTGGTCACTTGTCCTTGCCTCTTTTCCCTCAACCGCACCGGCCTGACTTAACTAATCAAGGAGAACTTCAATGAAAAAACTTATAACCCTTTCTTCGATTCTGATCCTCGGGCTGGCGCTGGTTGTGGCTTCAGCTCTCAGCCGCAAGGCTTCGGCTGCAGGCAAGAGCCGGACGACGCAAGGGATCGTGGTCAACCAGCATCATGACGGCACGCTCGCTGTCGTCGACACTCAAGTAACCAAGCTTCAGGGGAAGTGGTGCTGTTGCGCGGGCCCCAACGGACCGGAATGCACTTGGGTCGACGACGACTCTGAATGCGCTCCCTGCATTCCTTAGTCTTCCCTCCTACTAGCTCCGACCCATCGGACAGGCCTGTAGATTACCAAGCGAGATCTCTACAGGTCTGTTCGTTGGATTACTACTCGGTCACTGAAAATCTCTCAAGAGAGTTAGCTCCGTTGTACTCACCCCGCGGGCGCAGACAAGCTCCCCGCCGATTGAACAGGCGAAAGAGTAAATCCGTCCCTCTCTAAAGTCGGTCAATTGTTTTGGAGGGTCGCCAGACAGCGGCTGAGTCCAGATATTCGAAGTGCCGTTAACAGCGCGAACATATGCCAGCGAATTGCGGTTATGCTCCCAGCAGATGCTTGCCGGTGATGCGACAAAATCAGACGGAAGACTGAATGTCTTGATCGCTGGTCCGCCTTCGTACGGAATGATCTTTATCTTCCACGGACTCGTCGCATCGTCCATCGAGGCAAACGCAACCAGCGTCCCGTCTGGCGAGACATCGGGAAAAGTCGCCGCTTCTTTCGTTAAGAGGACGGGATCGCCTCCGTTGATGGAGATCTTCCACAAGCTGTTTGCCGGATCGTTACCATGATAAATAACGAATTGGCCGTCACGGGAGAAACGTGGCCCATCCTCATACCTGCCGGTGGTTAGCTGTTTTAAGTCAGTGCCGTCTATTCCAACCCTCCAAAGATGAGGTTTGCCCTCGCGGTAAGCAACAAAGACTGTGTATCTGCCATCAGGCGAAACTGTCGGCTGACCCTTGCCTTGGTCATCAAACGTCAATTGTTTTCTACCACTCCCATCTAGATTCACGATCCAGATATTACGATCGCTTTGATCCCACCTGGCGTACACGATTTTCCCGTCGGGCGTCCAGGAGATGCCATTCAATCCCTCGTAATTGCTGAGCGGAATCTGCTTCGCATGAGAGGTCGCATCTATAGTCCACACGCTTGAGACAGTATCTATCTTAGTCGTTAGGAGCACTTTCGAGTCCCTGGTGGCGCTCAGGCCATCATAGTCCGTCGAATCATTGGTGATCCTGCGCGCTTCACCGTTAGGATAAGAGAGCAACCAAAGCTGGTAAGATGTTCTTTGATCTTTGGCGTTCATTATGAGGCCGCTGCTATCTGCGAGCCAGATTAACTTACGGATAGAAAACGATTTCTGAACATTGATCATTCTTACGCTGCCGTCCTGTACCCTCACGCCAAGCACATCGATATGTGAACTATCGGTTTCGTTGAATGCCGGACACGCAATCACGGCACCATCGGGTGACCAGGCAGGGCCGGTAGAGTGCTGCGGATTAATGAGAAAATGCTGAGGTTTCTTGAGTTCGGCCAACGTTTTTTCTTCGGCGCCTTCGGAGTTGGCGGTTATCAAGGCGCTCGCTCGCACAAAAGCGATTCGACTACCATCAGGCGAAAAGGTGACCGGTGTATCAACATTCTCGATCAATTTTCTCGGCGTTCCGCCCAAGACTGACACTCGGTAAACGGCTCTCTCTTGCAAGTAGTAGACATCATCTCCGTCAGGAGAAAAGGACAGCCCGCCATATTGTTCTTTGGTAAACCCCAGAATCTGCAGATTACTCGAAGTGTTAATCTGTCTTACCCAAACGCTTCGCGAGCCGGCTTCATCGATTACTGAAGCAACAAGCCTGCCGTCGGGTGATATAACCGCCATGGCAACGAAGCCTTCGAGGGAAAGCCTGGCGGACTGCAAGTGCGGCGTGGGCAATGCCCGAGGGCGCAGCCACTGAACCGCGAAGACAGCCAGGGCAAAGATGGCGAGTCCGAAGCTCAACCGGAGCTTTGAGAATCGACTTCGCTTGAAGGTCGCGGAGACGGCCTCGGATCTCGAGTTTAATGTTTGGAGTCGCGCGGCCCCGGCTGCCGGCATGTCATCTGCGATGACCTGAGAGTCTGTAATTGGCGGTGCCGCTACCTCGACGGATTTCGCCGGCTCGATCGTGGACGTGGACAAATCTTTCTTTGGCACAATTCTGACGTTCGACTCGCGCAAGCTTGGATCCTCTCCGGAGTCAAGTTGTCTCTGCAAGTGACGCAGATCGTCGAGTGCTTCCCGCATCCCGGAATAGCGGCCTTCCTTTTCCTTGGCCAAAGAGCGCCGCAGAATTTCTTTGAGCGAAGCTGGGAGCGTGCTTGGGCTGTCTTTGAGCAAGGCGGGCTCGGCCTTCAAAATCTCCGCCAACACGTCGCTCCTGGTCGGGCCTTGAAACGGAGGCTCGCCGGCGATCATTTCGTAAAGCACGACGCCCCAGCTCCAAATGTCGGTGCGAACATCTAGTGGTTGGCCGCGGAGTTGCGAAGGCGACATGTAGGCCAACGTGCCCATCAGCAGTCCTTCTTCGCTAGCGTTCTCACGGGTCATGACAGAGTCCTGGTCGTCGGCTTGTCTCTCGGTGGGCCCATGGTCCTCGGTCAGCTTTGCCAGACCAAAATCGAGCACTTTCACGTACCCATCACGCTGGAGCATTATGTTTTCTGGCTTTATGTCGCGGTGGATAATGCCGGTCCGATGCGCAGCCCCCAGGGCCGAGCCCACTTGCATGGCGATTTCGCTGGCTTCTTTCAAGCGCAATGGCCCTTGGGACAGGCGCTCTCGCAGCGTTATGCCATCAACGAATTCCATGGCGATGAAATGCTGCTGCCTGGCCCGGCCAATTTCATAGATCGAGGCGACGTTGGGATGCGATATGTTGGCAATCGCGCGGGCCTCCTGGCGAAAACGCCTGACTCTGATCTCGTCTTTGAGCACGGTGGCGGCCAGCAGCTTGATTGCCACCTTGCGGCCTAAGCGCGGATCATGGGCGAGATAAACCTCGCCCATTCCGCCAATGCCAAGCTCCGAAAGAATTTGGTAGGGTCCGACCGAACGCCCAGCTATCAGGGCGCCGCTGTCTTTGGCGAGAATGCGTAAGCCCCTGTCAAATGCGGGCTGTACCAGAAAGGAGCCGTCGCGCTCGAGGGAATCTATCAGAGATTCGACTTCCTCCCGCAACGACGAGTCTTCCGAACACGATTGGGCCAGATAAGAGAGCCTGGCTTCAGCTTCAAGCTGAAGAGCCTCATGAAAAACTTGCTCGATCCGCTGCCAACGTTCGGAGTTCATGGGTGATTACGTTCAACTATTTACACTACGGCCTTTACTTATTAACGCGACAGATGAGGTGAAAAACTCTCACCGCCGTCGATCAATCTCTCGCCGCAGCCACGCGCGCGCCATGCTCCACTCGCGCATCACCGTGACCTGAGATACATGAAGGAGTTCTGCTGTTTCCTCAACGCTTAATCCGCCGAAGTAGCGCAGCACGACTACTTTGCTCTTGCGCCGGTCTATTGCTGCAAGCCTCTTGAGTGCGTCGTCCAGCGCCAGCAAGTCTTCCGGCGTCTCGGTCGGGACGCCTTCGGCTTCTGCAAGCGAGACCCGTTGCGCGCTGCCGCCACGCTTCGCGCGATGCGCTGCCCGCGCGTGATCGATCAGGAGACGCCGCATGAACTTCGCCGCGATGCCAAAGAATTGGACGCGGTTCTGCCACTGAATATTTTCTTGGTCCACCAGGCGGAGAAAGGCTTCATTTACTAAAGCAGTTGTCTGAAGCAGGTGACCCTTGGCTTCATTCCGCATGTAGCGCTTGGCAATTCGACGCAGCTCCGTCTCCACGAGGGGCATTAACCTTTCGAGTGCGGTCTGATCACCATCGCTCCATGCGATGAGCAATTCGGTGACTTGATGTGGGGGCGACATTAGATGTGTTCCGAACTGCTTCGCGCGCACCATTGCGGTGAGTCGCCAGCCTGTCAGAAAAACCGGGCCACGCTCTTGAAGTTAAATAAGTTCGAACTTAATTCGGCGACGGGCTTGCCAGCTGAAGAAGGGTCTTGAATAACCCCTCCCTTCCAAAATTAATGCGCAGATTTTAGCACCGCAAGGTTTGAGAAACAAAGAAGAAAATAGTTTGCATTACGCTGACACCAACCAAGGGCCCTTCAGTTCTGCTGAGCAGTTTTAAAGTACTAATTGGTCAGGGAATTACCATAACACGAAATAGACTTGGATTTGCTGATAGATCCCGGCCGAGTCTGTCGCCTTAGTAAATAGAGGTTCCACTAAGGGAGAGAATCGAGAAGATATGGCGACAAACAGTGGTTGAGAGACCAATTTCTTTAAAGATCCTTGCCCACGCGTGGCCGACGATTGACGTCCGCCTCCTTCGGGGCGTATCCGCCGGGATGCGCCCCAAGCCACTGGCCCGTTTGGTTCCTTTTAGGAAGCCAAATCGTAATCGGACGCTAGGCGAAGACAAGGGTCGTTATCGTGTGCCGGAAAACTTCAATGCGCCTCTTCCAGACTCTCATCGAAGCATTCGAAGACAAGTCGTGAAGTTTTTGATCGATACCGAGTGCTGGCTGTGGGGCCTCGCCGAAGGAGAATCGGGAAAGATCAAAAGCAGTGGTGTTCAATTGAGCGCCTGAGAATTGCGACACAGCGGTTTAGCTCATCAATAGGCACAAACTCGCCGGTGCGGTGCGCGACGCGAATGTCGCCGGGACCGAAGACGACTGCGTCCGCGCCCAGCGCGATCATGCTGGGGGCTTCGGTGCCGAAAGCGACTGTGCCGGATGGTTTGTTTGACGATTCTTCAAGAAAGTGAACCAGCGGTGAATCGGCGCGCGTCTCGAAGCTTTCATCGGTGCGCGCGGCATGAATCCGGCAAACGAAATCCGGGTCAAGCTTTTGAAGATCATCGACCTCACGCTTGACGAGATTTAGAACGTAATCGGATTCCTGACCCGGAATGGTTCGCCATTCGAGCGTGAAGCGACACTCACCGGCAACAATGTTCTTGGCTGTGCCCCCTTCGATCAAGCCGACATTCAGCGTCGTGAAGGGCGGATCGAAGCTGGCGTGCGCATGGCTCTTCAGGTCTTTAGCGACCTCTTCGATTCGATTGATCAAACGCGCAGCGCGAAAGATTGCGGACGCGCCGAGTTGGGGATACGCGCTGTGCGCTTCGCGTCCGCGCACGGTGATCTCCGCCAGGCAGTAGCCTTTTCCCGCTCGCATCGGTTGCAAAGAAGTTGGCTCGCCGACAATCGCGTAACGCGCATTGAAAGGACGCGCATCAGCCAGACGTTTGGCTCCGAGGCAACCGATCTCTTCATCGGCAGTGAAAACCAGCGCCAGCGTTTGCTTCAGTTTTTTCAGATCGATACTCTCGATCGCGGTCAATGACGCGGCGATGAACGCTTTCGTATCACACGCGCCGCGGCCATAAAGCTTGCCGTCGCTCTCAGTTAATTTCAGAGCTTCACTCCATGCTGGATCGTAAGGCACGGTGTCGGTATGTCCGACAAGCGCCAACTCCACCGTAGCGGCTTCAGCCTGTGAAGTGATTTGGAGTGCCACAAGATTGATCTTCTCCGCGCCTGTTTCATCCAGGTGGGGAAAGCGTTTGACCGTGAAACCCAGTGCTTCGCAGCGCGCTTCCAAATAAGAAATGATCTCGGCGTTCGAAAGCGCGGAAACGGAATCGATGGAGACAAGTTCGGCAAGGGTTTGTTCGACAGTCATGATTTCTGATTCGCCGCTAGGCCTCAGCACACTGCGGTGAATGCGCCTATTAACTCCAAAGTTTCTTCTGCAATTGATTAAATCTCTCGACCACTTCTTCCTGAATCAGGTGTTGCCCTTCCGAAACAATTGGTTTGCCGCCGACTACGACCTCGCGCACGGCCGCGCGCGACAAGGTAAACACAGTGCTCGCAAGCAAATCGTCCTGCGAGGCGCCAGCGATTGAAGGATCATCCAGATCGACGGTGAAAAAGTCGGCTGGCATTCCCCTTTCAAGAGCGCCGCCCGGCGCGCCAATGCTGCGGGCGCCGTTTATCGTTGCGCAATCGAATAACGCGGTGGCGCTGAGCACCGCCCGCTCCAGTTTCTGCAAACGCAAGTGATACTCAAGCTCACGCGCGTCTTCCAACAGATCGATCTGCGCGTGACTGTCAGTGCCGAGGCACATCGGCACGCCGTGTTTGAAGTATTCATCGGCTGGCACAACTCCGTCGCCAAGATTTCTTTCGGTCGTAGGACAAGCGCAAACGATCGCGCCTGACTTGCCGAAGGAAGGAATTGCTTTGGGCGTCACGTGAATTGCATGAACGGCAGTGAAGCGCTCGCTCAACAACGCTTCGCTTTGCAACAATGCGATCGGGGTTCGTCCATATTCTTCGATACACGCCGAAACCTCTGCCGGTTGTTCGGCGACGTGCATGTGAACTTTCAAAGCGCGTTCGTTAGCATAAGCAATCACTTCGCGCAGGTAATCCAACGAAACAGCGCGCACACTGTGAGGAGCAACGCCGACCCAGGCTGTAGCATGCGGGGCATTTGCCCGACCGGTAGTGAGGGCTCCGCTGTCTTGGGCCACTGAGCCCCGACTTACGCTCGCGATTAGTCCTTCCAAATTTCGCAAGTATGCGGGATCGTCATAGGACCTTCCTGCGGGCGCATTATGAAGATAATGAAATTCGCCAACAGCCGTGATGCCGCCGAGCGCCATTTCCAGGAAAGCCATGCGCGAGGCGTCGTAAATGTCCTCGGGCGTGAGGCGCGTCGCGGCTGAGTACATCGTCTCGCGCCAGGTCCAGAAACTGTCGGCTCGATTGCTGGTGCGATACTCCGTTCGTCCCCGCAGCACTCGCTGAAAAGCATGCGAGTGAGCATTGACCATGCCTGGCAATATCGCCCGGCGTGGCAAGGGAATTCTTTTCTCATCGGTGAGTTCATCATTTCGCGCTAGCCTCACTATGCGCCCTGACACATCGCACACGAGCGCCAGGTCGCTCTCAAATCTGCCGGCGACGTAAAGCAAATCCGGCAACCAGACTATTTCTTTATCAGGCACGATGGCGATTCAATTGAAAAAGTCTCACTGCTAGTGAAGGCCTCGGTGGCGCCGGCACAGCTGAAGTTTCTCCTGTTGTTTTTGCCCGGCGGCGCATCAACTCCAGCTTCAGGCTTTCTTCGCCGCGTTTCATAGTCCAATTATGATTCGAACGAAAGATTGGTTTCAGCAGGAACGAAAGCTTTTCGATGATGGGCTTGTTGGCTCGAATCGTCCAATCATAAGTCACATTCACGAATGGGCCATGCGGTTCGAAAGTCCAGATACCTTTTCCTTCCAAATCACCGGTCGCGTCCATCGAAAAACCGTGTGGATAGCGCGACTCAACCGTGCGGAAGTTAATGCGCAGCGTGTATGGCAGCCAACCGCCCGCGCGCAAACTGATTAGCTTGCCAATTCCGTGCTCGCCGCCTGGCTCGATCTCTTTCACTTCGAAGTAAACGCTTCCCCACCATTGCGGCAGAGACAGGGCATCTTCGAGTATATCGGCGACTTCCTTAATGTCACCCTCGACGCGCCAGCGATCGACGAAGTGGTAATCGTTCGTGGTCATAGAATTCTCTAAAACTTCTCGGGTGAGAGTGTCGCGATGTTAAATGGAGTCCAATCTCTCGGCAAGTTGAAATTAGTCTACGTTTTTGTCACCGCGAGTGCCGTCATGTCCGAATGATTGCCGGGATCCATGAACTGCTTTGCGAACTCACGCAGGCCGTTCAATGAAGAATCTGACAAGATAGTAAAGCAGCGTGCGTCACAACCCGCAGGTATTCGGTGAAGCATTAACGAATCCGTCACGACGAAGGTCATTGAAGCCAGGCCTCTCTGCCAGCCACGTTCACGCGCGTCGCGAAAACTGAGCGCGTTTGGATCGAGCCCAGCGGCGACAAGTATTGTGTGCGACCAACGCAGGAATTCAGGCCACCGTGACACGACGGCGATGAGTGCGTCGGATGATGGTCGAGTCTGACTCAGCAACGATTCGGGCACTGAACGCGAACGCAGGGTGATTAGGTCAGTATCGGTCGGCAAGGCGGCCCGCACGCTTTCAACCTGGCTGTACATCGCCACTGGCGCCGCGCCGGTCAACATTTCGGCGAATTGAGAGTCCGCGAGACTTGTTCCTGCCACGCGCGCACCGGTTGCGCCCTGAATCTCAGTCATCAGGATGTGACGCAACTCAACATCAGGTTCGAGCAGAAGAAAATGATCGGGCGGTTGAAGCGTCAGCCAGTGCTTCAAGCGTAACTGCACTTCGCGCAGCGAATGTCCGTTCGCGCGCGTCGTTTGAAAGAATTGCGCGATCAGTTGATCCAGACCGAGGTCGTCTTCCTTCCTCTGATCCGCCGAGTACTCGCGAACATAAACACCGCTGCCTTTGCGAAAATCGACCCAGCCATTACGGTGGAGTTCACGATAGGCGGCGCTGACCGTGTTCGCATGAATACGAAAGCGCCGCGCAAGTTCGCGCGTGCTTGGCAGCCTTTGTCGCGTTTCCAGGTCGCCGCTGACTATACCCAGCCGAATTTGCGTGACGAGTTGTTCCCGTAAAGGAACTTCGCTGCTCTTGGAAAGCCACAGGCGCATAGCGCGCGGAGCATATCACATGACTGGGAGCGCGGGCGTCCCGCCCGCATAAGCGATTCAACCGGGTGCACGAATCTGCGGGCGGGACTCCCGCGCTCCCAGTGAGTTAGAATTGTTTTCGGTGGATGGATTGTCTTCGTCGCTGGCGGTTTTGACTGCCATGATTACGCCTGCTGTGTTGATCTCGGCCAGCGGCACTATGATCTTGTCGACCTCCAGCCGGCTGGGCCGAGTAGTGGATCGCGTACGGTCGCTGTCGGATCGTTTGCCGGAGCTTTCGCGCGGCGATTTGGAGATCGATTTCCTCGAAGAGCGGCGCGCTATGCTCTTCGATCAACTCGATAAATTGACTAGCCGCTCGCGTCTGCTGCAACGCGCGCTGACGACGTTCTATCTTGCGGTCGGAGTATTCGTGGCCACGAGCGTGGCCATCGGCGTGGTTGCGTTTTTCGGCGCTCGCGGCGCATGGGTTCCGGTGGCCATGGGTTTGATCGGCGCCTTCTTTCTTTTCTATGGCAGCATGCTCTTGGTCTTCGAGGCGCGACTGGCATTGAGCACCACGCACGCCGAGATGGATTTCATCTGGCGCACCAGCAAGCGGTTTGTGCCGCGCGAACTGGTCGAGCAGCACAAAACGCACCACGTACATTTTCGAAAAAAGAACGAGCGATGAGCAGTGACATTTGGCACGCGTTGCAGAACCCCGAGCGATAGCGAGGGGATCATTCACGGACTTCGGAGTTCTTATGATCCGGACGCTACCGCTCCCGGTTCTGACACGGACGCTCGGTATTGACCCGGTCATGAGTGAATTAATGAAAGAGAGCTATCCTTCTTACCTTAGATTATTTCGTGCTGGCGAGTTGACCAAAAGAGTCGAAACACTCGAAGCCTTGCTGGAACGATGCACGGTCTGTCCGCGCGACTGTCTCAACAATCGTTTGCGGAATGAAATCGCGGCGTGTTACTCGGGTCGCCTGCCGATTGTCTCTTCTTACACGCCGCATTTTGGCGAAGAGCCGCCACTGGTGGGCACCCGCGGCGCCGGCAACATTTTTTTCGGTAACTGCAATCTGCGCTGTGTCTATTGCCAGAATTATCAGATTTCGCAAACGCACAAAGAGCAAATTAAGAACGAAGTGACGCACGAACGCCTGGCCGAGATGATGCTCGAGCTGCAAGCGCGCGGCTGTCACAACATCAACTTTGTTTCACCGACACACTTCGCGCCACAGATGGCGCGCGCAATTCTGATCGCCGCCGAACAGGGTTTGCGCCTGCCGATCGTTTACAACACCAACGCTTACGATTCAGTTGAAGTGCTGAAACTGCTCGACCACATCGTCGATGTTTATTTGCCGGATTTGAAGTACGCTGAAGACGAAGCGGGATTTCTGTATTCGAAAGTGCGCAGCTATCGCGAATGCTCACGCGCTGCAATCTCCGAAATGCATCGTCAGACCGGTGACGAACTGATTTACGGCGAAGACGGTTTACTGAAGCGCGGCCTGGTGATTCGTCTATTGGTTCTGCCGAATGATATTGGTGGCGTGCGTGAGTCTCTGGAATGGATCCGCGATGAACTGAGTCCGCGCGTCGCCGTCTCGCTGATGGCCCAGTACTATCCTACAAACATGGCCGGCACGAAGCAGCGCTACGTTCTACTTTCACGCCGGATCACTGAATCAGAATGGCTGCGCGCGGTGTCGGCGTTGGATGAATTGGAGATGGAAGAAGGCTGGATGCAGGAATTCGACGGCGCCGCGTTTTACTACCGGCCGGACTTCGATGATCGCGATACGCCGTTTCGGGACGTGAGAGATTTTCAAAATGTCCGATAAACTTTAGTTTGTCGTTCGTCCTTGTAAAATAATTCGTTGAAGGCGTGAACGACAAACTGAAGTTTATCGGACATCCGGAACGCATCACCTGGTAATCGGCAACTGCGGACGACGTGGCGGCGCGGCTTCGGGTTCTTCTTCGGCCTGGAAATTCGCGAACACGTCTTTGTTAATCTTAATCTTACCCGCCTGGTCCATGCGGTTGCGCAGCGTCGCGAGATAGTCTTCGAAAACCTGGTTCTTGCGTTCGGTTTGCGCGGTTTGCATGAGCGAGTCGCGCTGTTTGGCGAATTCTGTCAGGTCAGCTTCGGTGCGTTTCGTTACGCCGAACACGAGGTAGTTCTCATTCAGGAAAACCGGTTTTTGGAGAACTTCGCCGGCTTTGGCCGCATATAGCGGATCATCGATCAGCGTGCTCGATCCGGCCTCGCCGAGCGGCGTCGCCAGCTTGTAGTTGGCCTCGGCCTTTGCTTCAAATCCCAGCTTCGCGGCGGCAGCTTTCAAATCTCCCGGCGTCTTGGCGCTCGCGATGATTTCTTTTGCCTTGTCTTCCAACTGAGCTTTGGCCTTTTCGTCCTTCACCGCTTTAGTGACTTTGTCCTTCACTTCGTCGAAGTCAGGAATACGGGGATCGCGTTTCTCGACCAGTATCGGCACCGCGAATCCGTTCTTGATGCCCACCCGCTCGCCCACGTCGTTCGGATTGTTGAGCGGACCGATCGCATCTTCGAATTGCTGCGAGCTACCGATGTTGGGCACGTCATCGCCGGGTTTGATGAACGGCGTCTCGCGCACCATCTCGGCGGGTGTCATCTTGGCTTGAGCGGCGAGTTCCTGCGCGACTTTCTGCGGGTCCTTCGTTTCCTTCAAACGATCCTGGGCCTGCTGCGCAATCTTCTGCGCGATCGTGTAGCCGCGGCGATTGCGGAGGGAGACCAGCAGTTCAGGCTTGGCATCGTCGAAGGTCTTCGGCACTGCATCACCCCTTCGCAGGATGTAGTACGCGTTCTTGTACTTGATCGGATCGGTAATGTCGCCTGGTTGCATATCCAGGACTTTCTGATAAGGGTCGTCAGACTTATTCGGGTTTTTCTTGACGATGCCGTTAACGCGTCCGCCGTTCTTGGCGGTGGCCGAGTCTTCAGAATTTCCTTTGGCGATTTCTGCGAAAGCATCTTCGGTCGATGTGCCTGCGGTGCCCCGAGCCTTAGCAACTACATCTTCAGCCTTCTTCTTCACCGTATCATCCAACGCCGGAGTCGCCACCTTCAAAACTATCTGCTGCACTTTTACGCCGGCTTGCTTGTATTCGGGCTTCAGGCTGTCGTATTCGTCGTGCAATTCCTTTTCGGTTATTTCCGTCTTTTGCCCCGACTTGTCCTGATCGATAAAGAGGT
>WNGH01006842.1_pt1 | contig 13218 bp, 10 predicted proteins | sample 5400631 | NCBI WGS metagenome assembly WNGH01 (sample SAMN13153373, study PRJNA577476) | soil metagenome | isolation source: 115 cm soil or saprolite under Garry oak tree replicate 1 | place: USA:California | collected 2016-06-15
TGGCATAGATCTTATTCGTGTCAGCGACGGCGGACGAAGCCGGTACTTGACCCTGTAACTGGGGCGCAAGGGGAATCAGGACAGCGAACGCGCCCGACGGGATCAGGCGCCGCCACAAAACGTGGACCCTCATTTGGCCTCCATCACTTTAACTGCTTGGCCGTCGCTCAGGCTTCGCTTGCCGACGAGGATCACGGCTTGGCCGGCGTTAAGTCCGCTGGCGATCTCCACGTTGGCGCCGTCGTTGAATCCGGTTTTGATTGGAGTTTTCCGGGCCTTGTTTTCGACCACGGTGAAAACAGACGCGCCGGCCCTTTCCGTCACCACTGCCTCCACGGGCACCAAGAGCGCGTCTTCCTTTCTCTCGATGCCGATTTTGACGATCGCATACATGCCGGGGCGAAGTTCCAATTTGGGGTTCGGGAGCTCGACTTCGGCCAGCATCGTCTTGCTGGCCTCATCCAGCGCGTAGGAAAAGCGAGTGACCTTGCCGTCGAAACTGCGGCCGGGAAGCCCGTCCACGCTCACCTTGACGGGCTGATCCTTGGCCACCAGCGACGCTTCAAGCTCCGGCACGGCCACCTGGACGCGCACGGTATTGAAATCCATCAAGGCAAGGAGGGCGGCATTCTGGGCGGCGCTGCCCGAAGTCGCCGCGGGAATGAACGCGCCCGGATCGACCATGCGCCGGGTCACGACCCCGGAAAAGGGCGCGATGATTTTCGCATAATTGAGCAGGGTTTCGGTTCGTTCGAGGTTCGCCTTGGCGATGTCCAACTTTCCCTTGGCCTCATCGACCGTCTGTGGCACCACCAGGTCCGGGGCTTTCTTTTGCGATTCGCTCAGGCGTTGGTAATCCAGCTCCGCGACCTCAACTTCGGCTTTGTATTTCGTCACGTCGGCCAGCAATTCGGGGACTTCGATTTCCGCCAGCAACGCCCCTTCTTTGACGAAATCGCCTTTGTCCACGCTGATGGTTTTCAGATAGCCGGCGACTTTGGCATAAAGCGTGGCCTGTTGATAGGCCTTTACTTCCCCCGGCAACGTGACGTTCCGGGTGATCGAGCCGCGCTTCGGCTGGACGACTTGCACGGCGACGGGAGGAGCCGTTTGTTTGGTTGGTTCGGCGGACGAGGGCTTGCAGCCCGAAATCACTCCTTGCCCGACCAAGGCTACAACGACGAGCGACAAGCCCGCTGGATTAGTTTTCATGCGTGTCCATTGCGACCAAGGTGCAACCATTTTTTGTGCGCATTTGCTCAATCCTCGAAACCGATTCGCGACATCCGTTTCAGCGCGGCGTTCGCGTTGAGCTGAAAGGCCAGACTGTGAGCCGGTGGCTGCAGAGATGCCTGAGCCCAAGAACCGGGAGGCGGCGTGGTCATGTCTGCCCGAGCTCATGGTTGACGCGGTCTCCGGAGCACGAAGGTAACGGCCAGCTCTTGGGTTCCAATTCCAACGATGAGCATGCCATACGGACTCGCATTCGATGAAACGACCTCCCATCCCGCAGCGACCAGTTCGTTGACCGCTCGCTCGGCGGTGGACCAATCGATTGACCGACCGGCTTTGGTCATCTTTGCAACGCCTGAGAATATTTTGTATTCGTATTGCATTGTCGTCTCCATTTCTCTGGAGGATTATCTTCTCAAGGGTTCAGTTTTTGAGGTTGAGGGTTTGGGGTGACAAAACCACTGCTGTCCGAGTCGTCAGGATCAAGCGACGCCGAGCGCCGGTGACTGCGCGCCTGCACCAGGGCAAAGACCGACGGCAACACCAGCAACGTTGCCAAGGTGGCCGCCGCCAGTCCACCGACCACGGCCCGGCCGAGCGGCGCCGTCTGCTGCCCGGCTTCACCCAATCCCAGCGCCATTGGCATCATGCCCGCCATCATTGCCAGGCTGGTCATCAAGATCGGGCGCAAGCGACTTTGCGCGCCCTCGACCGCCGCGGCGTCGGCCGCGGCTCCTCCCAGGCGGCTTCGTTCGGCAAACGTGACGAGCAGAATCGCGTTCGCCACAGCCACGCCGATGGCCATGATCGCGCCCATAAATGATTGAATATTCAGCGTCGTTCCGGTCAGCCAGAGCGTCAACGCGACGCCGGCGATCACAGCGGGGACGGTGGACACCACGATGAACGCCAGCTTCACCGATTGGAAATTGGCCGCCAGGAGCAGGAAAATCACGATCACTGCGAGCAGCAGGCCGGTTCGCAGGCCATCCAACATTTGCTGCATCGGCACGACTTGTCCGCGCACAGCGACGCTCACCCTTGGCGGCGGATTGCCCAGTTCTTTAATCGCCTTCATCACTTGCTGCGCGACGCTTCCCAGGTCCGCGCCGCCGATGTTGGCCGTCACCGTTATCATCCGCTGCATGTTGTAGCGTTCGTACTGGCCGACGGTAGTGCCCTCGGTGACGTTTGCAAGGTTGCGGAGCAAGATGGCTTGGCCGTTGCGATAGGTCACCGGGATGTTTTGAGCCTCTTCAACCGAATCCATGTAGTTCTGTGGAATTTGCACTTGGATCTGGTAAGCCACGCCACTGTTCGGATCGGCCCAAAAGTTCGGGACTACAAAGCGGCTCGAGTGCCTGGCCGAACTGAACGTCACGCAGCGTGGGGATGTTTTGGAGCTTCTGTTTCACTTTCTCCGCGAACTCGCGATTGGCCGCCAGGTTCGGACCGCTGACCGCCACCTCGATCGGCGTGGACGCGCCGAGGCTCATCACGCGGCTGACGATGTCGCTCGGCTCGAACGAGAAGCTCACTTCCGGCAAGTCGGCGGCGAACTTTTTACGCAGCCGTTCCTTAAGTTCTTCAATGCGAATCGGCGTGCCAGGCTTCAGTTGAACCTGGACCACTCCTTCCTCCGAGCCGCCATTCCAGAGGTAAATCAAGTTGATAGGATAACTCGAAGGGTGAACGCCGATGAAGCCGAGAGTGATTTCAACATTATTTGTGCCGACTTCGTTCTTAATGAGGTCCAAAGCTTGCAAGGCGATGGCTTCGGTGCCATCGACGTGCGTCCCAGTGGGGGCACGCAGGCGGACTTGAAGCTGACCCGCGTCCACCTTGGGGAAAATCTCGGTGCCAAGCTGCCGACCAACGAAAACAATCGTTACCGCTGCCACGGCGAGATACGCGGCTGCTACCGGCCAGCGCAAGCGCACGACGCTTTGCGCCAGACTGGCATAGCGTGTCTGAAATTTGGCGAATTGGCTTTCGATTTTCGGTTGGCCAGCGGCAGCCTGCTGACGACCGCGAAGGACCCAAACCGATAGGATGGGCACGAGCGTGCTCGACAGGAGATAAGAGGCAACCATCGAGAAACCGACTGCAAGTGATAGCGGCAGGAACATCGCCTTGGCGGCCCCGACCATGAAGAACGATGGAACAAACACCGCCAGCACGCACAACATCGCGATGAGCAGCGGCAAGGCGACTTCGTGGCCGGAATCCACCACCGCACGGCCGACCGCTTTACGGCGTCCCAAATGCGTGTGGATGTTCTCAATGACCACCGTGGACATATCGACGAGGATACCGATGGCCAGCGCCAGCCCGCCGAGGGTCATGATGTTGATGGTCTGTTTGGTAATCCACAGCGCCAGCACCGCGCCCATCAAGGAGAGAGGAATGTTGATGACGACGATCAAAGCGCTCCGCCAATCGCGCAAAAACAAGAGCACCATCAAGCCGGTCAGCAGCGCGCCCAAGGCGCCTTCCAACGTCAGCCCGGCAATGGCGCGCGTCACATAGGGCGATTGGTCAAATTCATAGCTGACCTTCACATCCCCCGGCACCACGCTTTGGAACCTGGGGATGTTTTTTTTCACCAGATTGACCACCGAAAGCGTGGAAGCGTCCGAGCGCTTGGTGACTGGGATGTAAACAGTGCGCCTACCGTTCACCAGCGCATAGCTGGTAATGATGTCAGAGGCGTCCCTCACCTCAGCTACGTCGCGCAGGAAGACCGCGGGATAAGTGCCCGCGCGAATCGGGACGCTATCCAGGTCTTTGATGTTTTTCACCACCGAATTGAGCGGCACCATCGGATACTTGCTTCTGATGGGCATGTTTCCGGACGGACTAATGATATTCGCCGCGGTGATGGCCGCGACGATTTCGTCCGGCGCCATGTTGTAGGAACGAAGGCGGTCGGGCTTGACGTTAATGACGATGCTGCGCGCGCTCCCGCCAAACGGCGGCGGCGCGGACACGCCCGGCAGCGTGGCAAAGAGCGGACGGACGAGATTCAGCGCGGCATCCTGCATCTCGCCGACCGAGCGCGTTTCGCTTGAAAAGACCAAATTACCCACCGGCACGCTGCCAGCATCGAAGCGCATGATAAACGGCGGCACCGTTCCCGGGGGCATGAAGGCGCGCGCGCGGTTGACATAGGCGACGGTTTCGGACATTGCCTGGGACATGTCAGTGCCCGGGTGGAATTGCAGTTTGATGAGAGCGGCGCCCTGAATCGACTTCGATTCCACGTGCTCGATGCCGGTGATGTAGAGGAAGTGATACTCGTAGTAGTAGGTGAGATAGCCTTCCATCTGCGCCGGGTCCATGCCGCCGTAAGGTTGCGCGACGTAAATGGTAGGAATGCCCAACGTGGGAAAAATGTCCCGCGGCATCTGCCGCAGCGCCAGGGCGGAGCCGAGCGCCACCGCGATCACCGCCACCACAATCGTGAGGGGGCGGCGCATGGCCGATTGAACCAGATTCATGCTCGCCGCAATGCTAGTGGAGGCGCGATGGTGGCCGTTACTGAAGAAATCCTGAAAGTTTCTTCAGATAAGTTTAGATGTCCGACCGATAGCGGAGCGAAAGATGCAAGAGAGTCAGCGCCGAAGTCCTAACCGCCTGTTCAGAAAGTAGCAGCCGACGTGAGGAGGCTCTGATATCGCTTGTGTTGCCGAGGAAATTTGAGCCTCGTTACCTCGGCTGCTACGGGAAGTGGCGCTTTTCAACGGGCTGCTAACGCGCTGGCAGGACGATGCGAAATACGCTGCCTTTGCCCAGCTCGCTCTCCGTTTCGATGCGGCCGCCTTGGTGTTCGACGGACCACTTGGCGATTGCCAGGCCCAAACCGTGTCCGCCTTCGGCGCGGGAACGGGCCTGGTCGATGCGGTAAAAGCGGTCGAAGATTCTTTGCCGATGCTCCGGGGCGATGCCCGGCCCTTCGTCGGCGACTTCGATGACCGCGGCGCCATTGCGCCGGCTGCACCGGACCGTGATCCGACTCTGGCTGGGCGCGTAGCGAATCGCGTTGTGGACGATGTTCAGCACCGCCTGGCGCAGCAGCCGGCGGTCGGCGGTTTGCACCACGTCCGCGTCGCCAACCAGTTCGATGGTCTGCTGCTTTTCGGTCGCGAGCACGCTCAGGCTGTCGCGCACTTCGTTGAGGAATTCCGGCACGCGGATGGGTTCCGGTTGGAGGCGTACTTTGCCGCTTTCCATGCGCGCCAACGTCAGCAACGACTCGATCAGGTCATTGAGCCGCTGGGCTTCTTCAAGCATGCTTCCGATGGTTTCGCGCAACACGGCCGGATCACCTGGCTGTCGCAACGCGACCTCGCCCACGGCGCGCAGCGCGGTGAGCGGGGTGCGGAGTTCGTGCGAGGCGTCGGCGGTGAAGCGTTTGAGTTCGGTGAACGAGCTTTCGAGGCGCTGCAACGTTTGATTGAAGACGCCGGCCAGTTGGCCAAGTTCATCATGCGGATTGGGATTGGGCAGGCGCTCGCTCAGCGATTCGGACGTGATTTTCCGCGCCTGCCCGGCCATCGCCGCCACCGGCGCCAGCGACCGTCCGGCAATGAGATAGCCGCCCAGCGAGGAGAGAAAGACCGCCAGCGGCAGCCCCAGCGCGAAGACCTCCACGATTTGGCGCAGCGTCCGGCGCATCTCCGACTCATCGCGAAACAGCCGGACGATGACGCCGCGCTCGCGCACGCGCGCGGGCCGTTCCATGAGCCGGACGGGCAGGCTGGGTTCCAACTCGATCCTTTGGAAGCGCAGCACCGCTCCCAACGGCGCGGGCAGCGGGCTTTTGATCTCCGACTCGCGCACCGGCCAATGCCGGAGCAGCAGTTCCTTGTCTTCCGACCAGACCTCGAACCACGCCGACAACCGCGCGAAACCTTCTTCGCCATGAGCCCCCTGCACGAGCCAGCGGATTCCGCCGCCGGCATCGGTTTCCAATTGCGCTTCGATCAGATCGAAGTCGATCCGCAGTTGCCGGTCGATTTCGGCGGCCAACCGGTGTTCGACCACTTCATAGACAAAAGCGGCGAAGACCGCCAGGACAACCGTCGTGGCCGCCGCGTGCCAGACCGCGAGCCGCAGTTTTAACGAGCTGCGTTGCCACCAGTTTTTCATGCGTCGTCTTCTTCGCGCAAGACGAATCCGGCTCCGCGCACCGTATGGATGAGTTTGGTCCCGTGCCCTTCATCGATCTTCTTCCGCAAGTGGGCGAGATGGACATCAATCACATTATCCAAGGGCGTCACCCGATGCGGCTCGCGCCAGACCTCTTTGGCCAGCATCTGCCGCGTCACCGTCTGGCCCTGGTGTCGCACGAGATAGGCCAGCAAATCGAACTCACGCGGCGTCAGCGCGATTTCCTGCGAGCCGCGCGTCACGCGGCGCGTCTGGAGGTCGAGCACCAGATCGCCCGCCTGCTGGCGCAGCGGTTCCTCCGGCCCGGCCCGGCGGAGCAAGGCGCGCATTCGGGCGAGCAGTTCGGCGAAGGCGAAAGGTTTGAGGAGGTAATCATCCGCGCCGCTATCCAAGCCGAGGACGCGGTCTTCAATGGCGTCACGGGCCGTCAGCAGCAGCACCGGTGTTTTCGTGCCGCGGGCGCGGAACGTTTTGAGGATCTCGATGCCGTCGCGGCCCGGCAACATCCAATCCAGCACGACCAGATCGAACGACTCGGCGCTGAGCAGGAAGAAACCTTCCTCGCCGGTCTTGGCCACGGCCGCTTCGTAGCCTTCGCTCTTCAATCCGCTCTTGATGGCGTGCGCGGTCTTGGTGTCGTCTTCAATGACTAGAATCTTCACGGAACGCAGGACATGCTTGCTGCTTCGAGCGGCCTTGGCGCGCAGCCTTCTCGAGTGCGCCATGACGTCAGGTTCAGTAAGTCTGTTCGAAGGCCAAAAAGAATCCTTGACGAGCGCCCCCAGCCAAAGCAAGATTTTACCATCGTTGAGCTGTCGGTCCAAGGAATTATGTAACAGCAAGAAAACCATGTTTGGGACGGAGGCCGGCCTGCTGCGTCGGCAACGGGCAATAAGCGGAGCAGCTCCGGGAGGCATTCCGCGCTGCCAAGGCCGGTCGAGCCGCTTCGACTACTGGAGCACGCATACCAAACGAACGAAAAAATGAAGACAGCATTCACTCATTATCTTGCGCTGACCGCAGCACTGGCGACAACAATCAACGGCCAGGCGCAATTCATAAATCCAACTCTCACGATTTCGAAGCAACCTGCCAACGCCGTGCAGCTGGATTGGAACAGCCAGGCCGGTCAAAACTATCAGGTTCTGTTCACACCGAACATAGACCCCTTTTCTCTTTGGACCCCGGCTGGCGGGCCAATAGCCGCGACCGGGCCAAGCACCTCGGTCACCTTTCAACCTCCAAACAGTCCCGTCGCGTTTTACAAACTCGAAGGTCTGAACCTTCCAACCACTGGACTACCCACCGCAAGGATCACGTCCCACACCGACGGGCAGGTCGTCTTTGGCCTGATCCACGTGTTGGTTTCGGCGCAGGACGACAGCCGGTTAAGCTCGGTCGCGCTTCTCATCGACGGCGAAGAGCAGGATATCACGCTGACCGAAGGCAGCCTGGAGTGAGTCGTAAACACGGGCCACTTCAGCAACGGGCCGCACACCCTGGTGGCCCGCGCGCAAGACAACGCGGGCATCGGTTACCTCGGCGGAAACGCGGACGCGAACGTGACAGCTAACGAGGGTCTGTCCGCAGCAATCACCTTGAACTTTGCAAACGTCGTTCGATGGGTCGAACCGGCGAGTGGCTTTGACAGTTTTGTCCCCGTTTCCATTCGCTCAGACACTTTTCCCAGCGACTGGACGGTGTTTGTCCAGGACGCAGCAGGAACGGTGGTGCGCACGATCTCCGGTTTCACCAGCGACGGCATAGTCGAAACCGATTGGGATGGAAACGACAACAACGGGAACCCCGTCTCGTCTGAAGCGGCCTACCGTGTCTTGTTCACTCTGGGAAGCGTTTTCCCGGCGGACGCAACCGGCAGCTGGGTCGGTGGCAGCCAGCCTGGAAGCGCGGCTCCTTCTCCTGCATCGATTACATACAACGCGTACGGAGTCCCAGAATATGAGTATGACATGAAAGCGGCCCTTCTGCCCCTGCCCGAAATATTTTTCGATGAAGTGGCCCAGGACAAAATAGCCAAAGGTTTGCTTCCGCCACTGCCTCCATTGACGGCCGAGCAACTCAGCCGAGACCGTGACCGGCCAACGATCCTGACGAAACGGGTCCGGCTTCCCGGACCGCTTGCGCCACAAACTGGCGCGGGGCCGCTGGGCGGGCAGGCGCCGCCCGGGCCGCCGGTATGGAATGACGATCTTGTCTGGCGCGAGCTGCCGTGGAACAGCGGCGAAATTATTTTGGCACGGCAGCAGTTTTTAGGCGGGCTTGGTGTTTTCAACACGGTGGCGGCGGCTAATCTGAACACGCTGAGCACCGATATTTCTGACGCCTCCCTCGACGATCCCAGGCTGGACGTGCGCACCGTTTATTCGACCAGCGTTTTTATTTGCCAGGCGGACATTGACTACGACACGTTGATGAACGACCTGACGCAGCCCAACGTTCGAGATTTTTACTACATTGGCCATTCCAACGGCGATGCCATCGGATATTCGGAAGGGGCCAAAAATAACGGCATAACCGCTGACCGCGTTAGAAGGGCGTTGCGCAATTTTTCCACGCAGCATGCAACCAAATATGACGGCCGCTGGTTGCTTACCTTCCGCAAACCGTTCAGGTTTGTTTTTATCGACGGCTGCCTCTCGGCCAAGGGCATGCTCGTCGAAGCGTTTGGCGTCATTCCCGACAACGACCATACACGCCTGGGGAAAAAACGGCGTGCCTCCCTCGGCTGGACCACCATCACTAAAAACAGCATCATCAATAACAATCAGGCCAATTGGAGCGCCCATTTTTGGAAAGCTTGGATCGATGTGGCAGGTAGCAACTACGATATCCCGCTCCAGAACGCCGTCGCAACAGCTACGTTCAATGTTGCGATACCGATGAACCCAATCATCAAAGGCTACCACATGCTGACGTGGGCCGATTGAGCGCGCAGAACCTTGGAATGATTCGAGCCGTGATTTTGGCGTTCTTGTCTGTGCTCTCTGCCGTTGCTGGCCAGCGAGAGGACGCTTATTTCGAAGAAAAGTGTCTCCCGGTCGTCCGGGACTTCATTCGCAGGAATCGGCTGGCTTATGACGCGGATTTTCCGACCAACAAAATCTCCCACCATCTCGTTGATTTCACGCCGGATTCGCGGCGATACTCATCGAGGATGATGCTGGAAAAGCACTACGCGTTTCTGTTCCTGGGAAGCGCCCAAGCTAACGCGATTATTTTTTTTCATGATAAACTGAGCGCGTGGAGTTTTGGTTTGTTGGAACCGGAGAACGAGCAGACCATGCGCGGTTTGGCGGCCCGGACCAACCTGCTGAACCGGAGTACGGCTCTGGAGATGGCCAGAAGGTATTTTCGGCTTCAGGGCCACAGCGAGAAGAATTTCCGAGCTGTCAAATTTGAGCAGGTCGTGTGGGCGGAGTCGGTCCCGTCCAAGCGCATCGTTCTGCCTTTTTACGAAGCGGAATGGCTGCGGCTGGACGCCGATCCTTCGAACGACTCGATCCCTCCGAGCGTTAGGATTACAATCTCCGGGCTTGAATCGAACATGGTGCATTATTCAAAAATTTCGCTCCCGATAAAGTTTGGCCAGGATTGGGACAGCGAACGGAAACCAGGTAATCCGAAGTCGAAATAGCTTGTGTCCAGCGGGAAAACATGGCGAAGCCTTTTTCTGTTCCTGGGTGGAATTTTGGGCGGAGCCTTGATTGGGTATTTTGCCGCCTGGGGCCGAATTCAGGGCGTGAGCAATGAGACGTTCTTGGCCTGGCAACACATGGCATCTCAAAGAGGCGCTGAGGCTCATCTGCTATTTTTGGAAGCCATGGATAGTGGAAGGACAAATGATTTCAGAAAATTACGGCTGAAGGGCCAAGCGAGTCTTGCTGTCTATGTGGCAGACGTCAACCAGATCAAAAAGCAGCACGGCTACTCCTGGTGCCCCAATGACCCGGGCATCTACCAGCGCGCCCAAAAATATCTGGCTGACCATCCATCGAGGGCGACGAACAGGTCACCGGAGCTTCAGAAGTGAGGCATTTTCCTTCGCGAAGTGGCGCCACAACTCAAGTGTGACTCCCCGAGCGGCCGTACGGCGTCCATAGCTCAGTTTCTTGCCCTGCGGCGGAATACGGCGCTGCTGCTGGTGGCGCTCGTGCTGGCCGGGACGGGCGAGCGCCGATTTCTGAAGAAAATTTAAGACGACAAGATTTTCTGAACGAATTAGGTTTTTGGGCCGTATCAATAATAGTGGCAGGATGGCGCGTTGCCCCTGCGACGGACCGACGAATTAAACCGCAAACCAAAGGATTGAATTATGCCGACCGATTTACCGAGACTGATTCCCGACCCAGGCCAGCGCGTGCCGGTGCAAGACACCGACTTCACGCTGGATGTTCTGGGCCGCTATATCTGCAACACCTGGGACGAAGCCGTGAACAACGGCGGCGTGGCCTTCGATGCCGTGGTGATCGGGGCGGGAATGTTCGGCGCCTACTGCGCTGAGAAAATCTATCGTCACGCTAACGTGCGCGTGTTGGTGCTGGACGCCGGTTGCCTGCTGGTCACCGAGCACGTGCAGAACCTCGCGCGCATCGGGCTGAACCCGGCCGGCCCGGTCAAGGTCGAGTTCAACAACCAGGACCCCGGTCCGCGCGAGCGGGTATGGGGTTCACCGTGGCGGAGCCAGACTCCGTTCCCCGGCCTCGCCTACTGCCTGGGCGGACGTTCGCTTTACTGGGGCGGCTGGTCACCGCGGCTGACGAAAGCCGATTTGGCACAGTGGCCACAGGCGGTCAGGGACTTTCTGCAAAACCCGGCTGGCAACGTCTGCGACCCCGACCCAACCATAGCTCCCGTCGATGCTTATTGCGAAACGGAAAGAGAAATCGGGGTGGTGCCGACGACCGACTACATCTCCGGCCCGCTCTACGAAGAGTTGAAGAAAAAATTCGGCGCCCTGAAAAGCCAAGTGGCTTCGGTGGATGCGATTGAGGACGCGCCGCTGGCGGTGCAGGCGGCGGCTCCGGCCTCAGGCCTGTTCAGCTTTGACAAATACAGCAGCGCCCCGATTTTCGTCGAGGCGATCAGAGAAGCGGCCGCCAGCCCGGACTGGCAGCGCCGCTTGTTTTACGTGCCGCGGGCCCACGTGACGCGACTCCAAGTCAACAATGGCACGGTCACGGCGCTCGAAGTGTGGGTGAACGGCCAACAGAAGTTTCTCCCGATCGCGTCCCGGTGCGCGGTGGTTATCGCCTCCGGCACCATCGAGGCTACTCGGCTGGCGCTGGAGTCATTTCCGACCCCGCTAATGGGCCGCAATTTGATGGCGCACCTGCGCAGCAACACTGTCGTTCGGATCAATCGATCGGCCTTGGACGCGGCACTGGCCCGGCAACTCGAGTCCGCTGCTCTGCTGGTGCGCGGTTCTACGCCCAAGGGCCGTTATCATCTGCAGGTCACCGCCGCGGCTATCATGGGCGCGGACTCCGAAGCGGCGATGTGGCGCATGGTCCCCGACCTCGAACTGTTGGACAGTATCCTCACCGGCCAGTCGGCGGATTGGATTGTCATCACTCTGCGTGGCATCGGGCAAATGATCGGGAACCAGGACGCAACAATTCCCAAAGTCACCGGTTCGACTCCCAATTGGGTGGACCTGGGCGACCAGACCGACGAGTTCGGACTGCGCCGGGCGTGGGTCAATCTGGTCGCTACGACAGACGATCAAGCCCTGTGGAACACGATGGACACCGCGGCGCTTACGCTGGCCAAGAAGCTGGCCAAGGATGACCCGAGCCTCATCCAATACTTCTATAACGGCGGATGGCAGAACGGCCCTCCAGCGCTCGGCACGAACCGAGACGGCCTGGGCACCACTCATCACGAAGCGGGCACGCTCTGGATGGGCGCCGACCCCAACGCCTCGGTCACGAACCTCGACGGACGCTTCCACCACATCAGTAACGCCTACGTGGCAGGGCCGGCGCTTTTCCCCGTGCTCGGCTCGGCCAACCCTTCACTGACGGCGCTGACGCTGGCCCGCCGCACCGCGCTAGCCATCGTGCGCGATTCGCTCGGCGCGGAACCGGGCTTCACGCCATTGGGTAGCGGCGGTCTTAACGGGTGGCAGATGGCCGGCTCGGGCGGATTCATCGAGCTGGGCGGCAACATCGTCGAGGCTTTCGGGGGTATCGGCCTGCTTTGGTTCACGCGGGAACAGTTCGATGATTTCGTCCTCCGGGCCGATTTCCGGCTATCGTCGCCAACCGACAATTCCGGCATTTTCATCCGCTTTCCCGCGCTCGGAAGCAGCGACCCGAACAACGACTGGAAGCCTCCAGTCACGCAGGGATACGAAATCCAAATTGACAACACCGGCTTTAACCCGGACACGAACACGTTTAACGACCCGCTGCATCAGAGCGGAGCCATCTACACCCTCGCGCCATCGACCGCGGCGATGCCCGCGGTCGGGCAGTGGCACACGTTCGAGATCGAAGCTGTGGGAAACAAAATCACCGTGCGTCTGGACGGACAGCAAGTCAGCCAACTGACGAACGCGAGCCGTTCGCCGAAGGGCTACATCGGCCTGCAGAATCATCACTTTGGCTCGAAAGTGCAGTTCACCCGGCTGCGGATTAAGAAACCCCTGGCGGTCAGCTCAATGACGGCGCCGGCGCGAGGACGGCTGACCGGCCGGCCGGGCGACAGGTCCGCCGAGGTCACCTCGGTGTCGGCGTGAAGTGGATCACCCGCGCGTTGGTGAAAGTTGACCGAGTGGCGTGCCCGTGGCCC
>WNGH01005026.1_pt1 | contig 13217 bp, 9 predicted proteins | sample 5400631 | NCBI WGS metagenome assembly WNGH01 (sample SAMN13153373, study PRJNA577476) | soil metagenome | isolation source: 115 cm soil or saprolite under Garry oak tree replicate 1 | place: USA:California | collected 2016-06-15
GCTCTATAACTCTCGCATCGACAGCACGGGGGTTATACTGACCGGTGCCAGCGTCTTGAATTCTTGGTACAACGGTCTCGTTGTGACGGCACGCAAACCATTTAGCAAGGGTTTCGAACTGATGGCCAACTACACGGTCAGCAAAGCGATTGACGGCGGTCAAGTGCCGGGGCAGTTCGGTACGTTCAACGGCACCGATTTCATACTGGATCCCAATAACTTGAAAGCTGAGAAGGGGCTCTCCGATTTGGACCAGCGACAGCGTTTCGTTACCAGCTTCCTCTATGCTCCGGCGTTCAAAGTGGACAACTCCGTCGTCCGGACCCTAGTCAGCAACTTCAGTTTTTCCGGAGTCCTGACAGTCGCGTCTCCGCAACCTGTCACTGCTAATATGACCGGACTTCCTAGTTGTGCGTTGCCAACCCTGGACGGAGGGGCCACTTGCGGACTAGTGAGTAATACGGGTGGCCGGAACAGCGGCCGTGCCCCACAGCTCGGAAGGACCACGTTCCATGGACCGACTCAGGTACGGTCTTTTGATCTCCGCGTAACCCGAGACATCCCGCTGTGGAAGGAAAAGGTTAAGATGCAGGTTATCGCCGAAGCTTTCAATCTCTTCAACCACACGATCATCACTACGGTGAATACGACAGCCCTGCATTGTACCTGCAAGTGGCTTCTTGGGCGCACTGTCCACGAGCAACGGCCTCTTGAGCGCACGACAGATGCAGTTCTCGGCCAAACTTAGCTTCTAACGAAGGCTAGAATTAACGGACGGCGTCCCAGTCAGACCGGGGCGCCGTCTTTCTTGTAAATCGCTGCAAAAGCCCATATGGGTTGTCATCCCGAATCCCGCTTCAGCGGGTGAGGGATCCCTCTTTGGGGTTGTCGTAGCCAAGAAAGCCGCAGAGAGATTCCTCAGGCTGAAAACCGTCAGCCCTCGGAATGACAAGGCGTGTGGCGGAAGGAAAGTGCGCGGATGTTGCTGATCGGCCGTGCCGTTCAGAACAATCTCCGTGAGCGATGCCTGGTTACAACTTCGGCTTCTGCGCTGACGACCACTCCTCGCTCCGATCCCTCCAGCGAGGATTGTGCTTGCAGATCAATGCGACGCGCTCTTCACGGCGCCATGCCTTGATTTGCTTTTCTCGAGCTATCGCTAACCGCACGTCCCTGAAGACCTCATAATGCATGAGCTGAGCAACGTTGTATCTCTGCGTGAACCCGGCAATCTGCTTCTGCTGGTGCTGTTGGACGTGTCTTTTCAGATCATTTGTGACTCCCGTGTAAAATACGCGAGACGCGCTAGCGAGGATATATACGTAGTAAAGCCGTTCGGCGATCGCGCGGAAGTGTCTCACACTTTGTGACGCGGACAAACCCCGCGTCATTTCAATACCGCCAAACCACACGTTGTCATTCCGAAGCCCGGCTATGCGGGCTGAGGAATCTCTCCGTGGGGTTGCAGTGACGGTGAATAAACCAAGAGAGATTCCTCGGGCTGAAAAGCGTCAGCCCTCGGAATGACAGCCTTCTTAGTACACAACAATCAAGTGGGGGGAACTCACTCCACCCAATCGGCAATGAAAATATTCGTCTCGTGCGGCGCTTTTCCGTTGCGGTTCGAGGCCCACACGAGGCGCTTGCCGTTCGAGGAAAACATCGGGAAGGCGTCGAAATCGGGGTGATAGGTGACGCGGTCGAGGCCCGTGCCGTCTCGGTTGATCAGGTAGAGATCGAAGCCGCTGGGATCTTTCTGGTTCTCCACGTTTGAGGCAAATATGATGCGCTTCCCATCGGGCAGCCAATACGGAGCAAAATTTGCTGCGCCGTTGTGCGTGACCTGGTGTTTGTTCTTGCCGTCGGCGTCCATCACCCATATCTCAAGGTTTCCCGGGCGAATCAAGCCGCGGGAAAGCAAGTCCTTGTAGTCGGCGATTTCCTCGGGCGTTTTTGGCTGCTCCGAACGGTAGACGATTTTCTTGCCATCGTCGGAAAAGAACGCGCCGCCGTCGTAGCCCAGCTCATGCGTCAACTGGCGGACATCACTTCCGTCAGCGTTCATCGTGTAAATGTCGAGGTCGCCGTTGCGCGTCGACGTGAAGACAATCTTTTTTCCGTCACGGCTGATGGTGGACTCCGCATTGTAGCCCGGAGTGTTGGTCAATCGTCTCAAATCGCAGCCGTCGGGCTTCGCCGTGTAGATACTGTAGGTGTTATAGATGGGCCAGACGTAGCCATGAGAATAATCGGGGCGTGGCGGGCAGTCGGGACTTGCCTCGTGCGTCGAGGAAAATAAAATGCGGTCGCCGGCGGGGAAAAAATAGCCGCACGTAGTTCGTCCCTTGCCAGTGCTCACGAGTTTGGGCTTCGCGGGCTTCCCGTCGGGTGTGTCGACCGGCATCGTGAACATCTGATCGCAGGGCACGCCTTCGCCCTGGTGCATGAAGATCAGGTATTTGTCGTCCGCCGAAAAATACGCTTCGGCATTGGTCCCGCCAAACGTGAGCTGGCGAACGTTGCGGAGGTGCTTCTCGGATGGAAGGCCGAGCGGGGCGGGAGTCTTCTCGCCATCGCCCACAGTTTGGGTATGGCCGACAAGCCACGTGGACCCGCTGAACAACAAAACGAAAAGCAGAGGCCGGACAAAACGCGAACTTGGCATGGCTTTGTCTTGATTTACTTTCTTTGTTCGAGTTTCACGGACGCACTGATAGGCTTGCCGTCTCGCAGGACCTTCACTTCGACCACGTCGCCCACTTTGCTGCGGCGCAGGGCATCGGTGAAATCGTACAAATTCTTGATCGGCATGGCGCCGAATTGAACGAGGACGTCGCCGGCCTTGAATCCCGCCTTCGCTGCCGGCGATCCCGGCCGCACATCGGAGAACTTCACGCCATTTTCTTCTTGCCCGAAATCCGGTATCGAACCAAAGTATGGCCCGTAACCACTGCCGCCCCCGCCAGTGGTGTGGTCGGCGGATTGGTCTTCCACCACGGTTACGAACGCGGTCCGCTCCGAGGCGGAATCGATCTTCAAAGCAACGTCATCGACGAAATCAAGCAGGTGCGCCGCCGCCGGGGCATTGATCTTTTCCCAAGTGTCCGAAGGCCTGTGGTAATCCGAGTGCAATCCGGAAAAAAAGAAAAGAACGGGAATTTTCTTTGCGACAAAAGAAGTGTGATCGCTCGCAGAATAGCCCCCCGCGGAATACTCGATCTTGAACGTGGACTTGCTCTGCTCCTGTTCCAACAGGCTCTTGAAGTCCGCTCCGGTTCCCACGCCTCCGATGTAGACCTTGTCATCCTTAATGCGGCCGATCATGTCCATGTTGAGCATGGCGACGGCTTTGCCGAGCGGCAGCGTCGGCTCTTTCACCCAATCGGCTGAACCGAGCAGTCCAAGTTCTTCTCCCGCGAATGAGGCGAAGAGAATGCCGCGTTGAAGTTGTCCCTTCATCGGCGCAAGCAAGCGCGCCAACTCCAGGACGCCCGCGGTGCCGGACGCGTTGTCGTCGGCGCCCGGATGAATCTGGCCGATTTGCGAGGGAGCGAGCGAATCATAATAACCACGGCCCAGATGGTCGTAATGCGCCCCGAGGATGACGTATTCGTCGGTCTTGCCCGGCAAGTACGCAAGCACATTGTTTACTGTGGCCCGAGTGCTCTCCACATTGACATTCAATGAAATCCGCAGATTCGCGGGAAAGGAGAATGAGCTGGGATTCGAGGACGTGTTGATTTCATTTTGAACGTCCGCGAGCGACTTCCCCGCGGCTGCAAACCACTCCTGTGCCGCGTCATTTTTCACTTGCACGAAAAGTATGCCGGCATTTTCAGGGCCGCTGACGCTTCCGAATCGCGTCAGTTGATCCTCTTCGCCCTCACCCAATTTCCCGTTGATGATAAGTACGGCTTTCGCGCCATGGTTCCGGGCATTAATCGCCTTTGTGATCAACTGCGAATGCTCTGTCAGGCTCGCGTGCGCACTCTTCGCTGAAAATCCCATGGGCTCGTATCGCAGCACTACAACGATCTTGTCTTTTACATCGAGATGCGCGTAATCGTCGTAGTCGAATTCCGCCGCGGAGGCCCCGTATCCGGCAAACACGATGGGGCCGCTGATTTCGCCCGAAGACGAAAAACTAAAGGGGACGAAATCCTGATTCAGCTTCAGGTCCTTCTTTGCAGCGCCAATCACAACATCCAGGCGGTTGTTTTCCTTCAACTTTGCGCCAGTGATTACAGTGAAGGGCTGGAGGTAGGAGTTCTTTCCCGCGGGTTGCAACCCCAGAGCGCGAAACCGCTGCTCGATCAAGGTTGCTGCCAGGGTCAGACCGGGAGTCCCGTCACCACGGCCCTCCATCGCGGGAGTTGTGAGCGCCTTAATGTCATCGAGATAGCGTTTCGGATCGGCGGAATCCGCCGCCGCTGTAATGCTCGCGGCAAGAAGCGCGAGAACCAGAAGTGCGCCGCGTTTGCGCAGGCCCGGAGGGACAGCTATCAATCGGGACGCTTCGCGGTTCGTTCCAGTGAATTCATCAACGCGCATAGGTCTGAAAGAATCCTATGCCGCGGTGGCACCGCTGTCAAATATGGGATGCTGAACATGCATCAAATGGGAAAACGCGCCCTAGAACGCTACTTTCAAACGAGCACTGACGTTACGCGGAGGCGCGACCGCCGTCCCGGAAAAAAGGCTGACGAAATTCAGGACATTGACGCGGTTGGTCAGGTTGTTCGCCTCCAACTGCACGGAGATTTCCCTGGTTTCTTTGTGGAAGAGCCTACCGCCGTCTGCAGCATCGAGCGAAAAATTAGGCCGCACACGCCCCGCGCCAAAATTCACTTTGTTCAAGATAGAAGCTCCATACTGCGCCAGAGCATTGCTGTAATCGACCGGTTGATCCAGATTTACGGGCAAGCCGCTCCCATATCCCGCGCTGGCCGCGAACCACAACCGCTGCACGGCTTGAAAACGCACGCGCGCGCGAACCGTGTTTCGCTGGTCTTGAGAAATCGGAAACCTGATTGTATTCGAGGCGCTCGCGGCCTTGTCGCCGAGGAACAGCCCGCCGCTGAGGGGCCCCTGGCCCACGCCCGTCTGATTGGAGTAGCTCACAAATCCGGAAAACCGGCCCCAATTCGGCGCGCCAACCTGCACTTCCTCGCCGTAAATTTCCGCCGTCGAAAAGGCGATCGGAAAGCTCACGCCCGTATCCAGCAACGTGTCATCGTCTGGAAAATTGCGAAAATCGCGGCGAAATAGATTGCCGTCAATCCGCAGCTTGCCTGCAAGCGACTTTGTGAAACCCGCCTCGTAGTAGTTCGCGTGTCCCGGCCGCACAGGAATTCTCAGAACCAGGCTGCTTACAGAATCCAGCTGCGATGAACTCGCCAGCAGTAGATTCTCCATGGCAGGAGTCTGAAAGACGCGGTCGTACGAGCCGTGAACGAGGAGATTGAGCGAGGAAATATACCGTGAAATACCGATCCTGGGGCTCCACGCCGATTCGTTTACCACAAACCCGTAATGGTCAAAACGCAAACCAGCGCTCACGTTCCATTTCCCCAGGCGAATCTGATCCTGAACGTAAGCGGATGGCTCCATGTCCCATCGCCGGTCTGAAAACGGAACCGGGAGCGTCAATTGAGTGCCAGGATCAAATTGGGCGGGATCGGTGATGCGATACTGCAGCGCTTCATGCACCGGGCTGAAGATTCCATCCACGCCGATCTTCCATTCATTCCGCCCTCGATGGCCCGCTAGATCGGCGCGCACATACCCTTCGCGGTAGCTGCGGTCCTGCGAAACAATGACAGGTGTGGACTGCGCGTTCGACGAAAGAAGCGCGGTCGCGTCGCGTACGCTTCCCGCGACGCTGAACAGCAGCTCCGGGGAAAAAGTATGTGTATAGCGCACCTGTCCGCTGATCTCTTGCTGCGTGGCGTCCTCGCGCTGCCCGGCCTGTTGCTGAACGAGCTCGTTTGGCACCAGATAGCGGACCGCGTGTTGCGTTATCGTAAGGAACAACCGGTCGCTGCTTGAGAAATCGCGCTCGTAGGACGCCGCAAATCCTCCCGCATTTCCGCGGTTCGTGTAATTGCCGAGAACGGGCGGGTCCAGGTACCGATCGGTGTGAAATCCGTCGCCACTGACCAAAAATCTGTTTGCCCCATTAGCGTAGAACAGTCCGGCATGCGCGGAGCCAGTCGAGAAGCTGCCGCCCTCGGCGTCAAATTCTCCGTGCAACCCAGCGGGGGCATTTTTCGGGGAGGTGATCTCCACGACGCCGCCGAGTTTCCTGCCGTATTCGGCTGGAAAATCCGCCGTCATCACGCGCATGGACTCGACATCGCCCGATTCAAATGGAGGCGCAAACGCCGGTGAGCGATTCTCCGTCAGCGGCAGACCGTCCACGACGAACTGGACATCGTATTCCGAGCCGCGCGGATGCAAGACTCCGTTGGCCTCATATAGCCACCCGGGCTGGGCGTCCACAACAGTGAGGATGCCGCGCCCCGGCTGTGGCGATGACTGCTCACTAATGGATTGCGAGCCGATCGTGTAAACCGTTCCCGTCCGGGATGGATCGACGAGGGTTCCTGCGTCGTCTACTTGCACTTGCGTCTCGATCGGCGTCAAACCCAGCGTCACGGAGAGTTGCTGAGGCACCATGGACCGAATCTCTACCAACTGGGCGGAAGGCACGAAGCCTCCGTGCGTCAAACTGACTCGATACACGCCGAACGCAAGGCCCTGCGCGACGTACCGGCCATCTTCTCCCACCTGAAAATTCAAGCGGAACTGGTTCCCCACGGACACCAATTCGCCCTGCGCAACGAGAGCCGCACCTTGCGGGTCGCGCACCTCGATCCGAAGCTCTCCCCGGTCCTGTTGCGCTGCGGCCGGAAGAACGAGGATGCCTACTATCCCCAAAAGGCCGATGATTCGTCGAATGAACGCGTTCATCATTTCGTGAAATATCAAGCAAATCTCAACGCCACACACTCAGTCGCAAGATTGCACCGCCGAACCAATGCCCATAGTAAGAATACCGCAAACTTTTGGGTGGCGCCTTCAGAAGGAGCATGGTTGCCCGTTCGACGCACGGCCCTTGCAGTCATCGAGGTTTGGTTATGATTGACGCAGTGAATGGAGGAAAATTGTAAGATAACGTTTCACGTTGGTTGTAATCAAGAAGTTCTCGCGCACATGGTCGTGGCCCTGCTCGCCCAGTTTATGTGCCAGTGCAGGATTTGATAGGAGGAATCGAATCTGATACGCAGTGCCTTCGACGGAATGGGCCAGGAGTCCCGTGTGTTTGTGGATTACCTGGGCAGGAATTCCTCCCACCGCCGATGCCACAACGGGTTTCTTCTTCCACAACGCTTCCGTAACGGTCAGGCCAAATCCTTCCCGGAGGCTTTTCTGGACGATCACAGTGGAAGCTCTTTGCAGCGCATTGATTTCCAACGCGCTCCATGGCGGCAGATTCAGAAGGTGAATATCCGGATCGTCCTTGGCTTCGCGGCGGACTTCTTCCAGAACAATTTCTCCTTCCGGATCGTCCGTGGCGCTGCCGCCGGCGAGCACCAACTGGCAATCCATATACCGCCTGACGATCTGATAGGCGCGCACGACGCCGATCGGGTCCTTCAATCGGTCAAATCTTGAAATTTGCGTGATGATCGGACGTGCCAGGTCTATTCCGAAGCCCTCCACGACTTCCCGTACGCAAGCGGGATCGAGTTCCACATTCTTTTCAGAGAGCGGGTCAATGCACGGAAAGGAAAGATACTGGGGAATAGGAAGCTGGCGCGCGAACTCCGGCGAGGAAAAAAGAGCGCCATCATATCGGTAAACAAACGGCCGAAGAAAACTCCAAACTTCCGGATTGGGATTCGACAGGTCAATGTGACACCGCCAGATCCAATGCCCTTGATGTCGAGTGCGGGCTTCTATTAACGCGACAGGCTGGGGATCATGAATGACCGTAAATTCACAATCAAATTGAAGCCGGTGCCGGTTCATTTCGTTGGTCGCCAGGAACAAATCGAAATTTTCTTTCCGAGCGTGATAAGGCCCGCCGTGCAGGGCGTTGTGAAACGCCTTCGTGACTTCGAAGAAATCCTCTCCGCCGGTGATGACGTCCCAGCGCGGACGAAGTCCGAGCTCCTGGATCAACGGAATCAGGCGATTCAGGATTTCCGCCACTCCGCCGCCCATCGCCGTGGAATTGACCATCTGCACCGTGCGCCCCGAAAGCTGCGCGGCGAGCGCACGCAGTTCGTCAATTTCGGGTGCTCCCAAAAGTGGAACGTAGGCGTCAAGGCTCATCAAATGAGCATCCGAATGTGTAAGAGTCATGCGGCCAGCTCCCGGTCGATGAATGTGTAAAGCTTTGCCCTCGCGCCTTCCAGCGTATTTGTGTAGACGTCGATGCGATTGGTGAGTTGTGCCAGGGGATGCAGGCCCAGTTCATTTTCAAACCACACCGAGAAATCATTCGTGCGCAATCCCAGGCGCAGCCGCGAGACCAGGAAGTGGTAATGAAAGGACTCGTTGCTGAGGTGTTCGAGCCAATGACGGAATTCCTCGAGTGTCCAGGCCTCCCAGGTCTGGGGTATCGTCACCTCGATGCTCTCCAGGAAATGGAAAGGCTCGAAGGCCAGCCTGTCAACTTCTTCCGGATGGGAGCGGCAATACTCATCCGTGATGCGGAGCAAATCGGACCGCATGTCGCTGAGCGTGAGGTAACCACGTATATCAGGCGCGGCCAACTGCTCGGCGAGCATGGGACAATTGAGTCCCGCAAGAACCCATTGCGCAAAATCGTTCGAAAACCCCTCCGTGAGGAAGTGGTAGCGCCCCAGGCTTTGAAATGTGTGATAAAAGACCGAGGCGTCACTGCACTTCTCCAGGCCATCGCGCAATTCACTGAGGGTTGTGGCGGCCTGATTCCCAATCCGCGTGAGATAGGAAACGGTGACAAACCGGAATGGATGCTCTGGGGTCTTCAAGAGATTTCCTCCTCCAATCGTTCCAGAAAGACGCAAACCTCTTCCGGGTTTCTGAGCCGGAACCGGGCTTTCGTCCGGGAAACAGGAGCTACGCGAACCGTGATTCCTCGCCGCAGCGCAACGAACGCAGGCTCATCGGTTAGATCATCCCCAACGTAGATTGGCAAAAATGAGGCGCCCAAGCCGCGAACGAATTCGCGCATCGCGACTCCCTTCCCCTGCACCTGGCGAGGCACGATTTCCCAGGCGTGATTGCTCTGAATTACGCGGAAATTAGGGCCGATGCGCGTGAGCAACCCTCGAATCCAGGCTTGTACGCGTCGCTGTTGTTGGGGTGACGCTCCACGGAAGTGCACCGCATAGCTGATACTCTTGTCTTCGACGTGAATGCCTGGAAAGGATACGGGAAGCGGCGCCAGGACTGGCCGGAGGCGTCGCAGAGCTTCCCTCGTTTTGCGCGGGAGGGCCGTCCTTCCGCTCTTCTCCCAGCCAAACAGCCCTAGCAGTTTCACGCGCGGCACTCGGACGTATTTACGGAGCGCGGCGTTTCGTCGTCCACTCACAATCACAATGTGAACGCGCCGGTGTCGCCCAAGGCGCGTAAGAATTCGCCGGCATTTGCCCGTCAATTTCACGTCCTCCGGCCGATTGTAATAACGCACCAGTGTGCCGTCAAAATCCAGAAAAATCCAGACGCCAGTCGCGGTCTGTATCTTCTTGGAAACCTGTTGCCAACAATCGACTCCACAATCCAAAAGATGCGGAACACTGTTCTCAGTTTGAGTCATGGCAAATGGGGACGGCCGTCTGCGGCCCATTCCAGGCGGCTTCCACCACGAGGGGGCTCCTCGTTCTCGAAGAACGGTTGCGGGCTCGACGCGCCGTCCCGCCGCGGCGGGCTGGCCTCCCGCTCGCCACGCTGCGTTGGCGAGCGAGTGGCGCGTCGGCGACTTGGAAAACGCCAGAAATTGATCGAACCTGCGTCGCCGGTCACCGAGTCTCCACCATTGCAGGCGAGTCAAGACGGATCTCGGAAAGTTCTGAAATCAGCTCCGCGGCCCAGCGATAAACGTTGTGCTCGCGAACGACCCGGCGCATGCGTTTCATGCGCGCATGCCTTTCCTCCACAGGCATTTCCAAAGCCCGGCGGATCATCTCCGCCATTTGGTTGACGTCATACGGATTGACCAGCAGGGCATCGTGCAATTCGCGGCTGGCCCCGGTGAATTGACTGAGAATCAGGACACCGTCCTGATCTTCCCTTGCCGCAACAAACTCCTTGGCCACGAGATTCATGCCATCATGTAGCGAGGTGACCAGACAAAAATCCGCCGCCTTGTAATACGGTTCGATTTCCCGATGACTGTGGTGCCGGCTGAAAAGAACAATCGGTTTCCATCGTTCGGTTTGCAGCCGCAGGTTGACGCGGTCGGCCTCCGCTTCCACCTCGGCGACAAAGTCCTTATAACGCTTGATACTTGTGCGGCTGGGCGCCCCGAACTGGACAAACGTGAATTGCTCCCGGTAGTGCGGATACTTCTCGAGAAAACATTCGATTCCCCGGAACCGTTCCACGATTCCCTTGGTGTAGTCGATGCGGTCCACGCCGACGCCAAGGAAAAGGGTCTCCGCCCCCAGTTGCGCCAGAATGTCCGCGCGGCTCTGCTCCAGTGAAACGCTCGAACCGTCTTCTGAGGGCGATTCCGGCAGCGCCACGCTGATCGGATGCGGCCGAACCAATGTGAAGTGGTCGTTCCGATTGACCGTAAAGCGGTCCCACTCGATCCGGCACTCCAGAGACTGGTCCACTGTTTCCAGAAAATTATTGCAATGCGCCTGAATATGGAAACTGAGGAGATCCGCGCCCAGCAGTCCATCGAGGAGTTCCCGCTGCCAAGGGCAGATCCCGAAGGCTTCCGGATTGGGCCACGGAATGTGCCAGAAAATTGCTACACGGGCGTCGGGGCGCTTCGATTTTATAAGCCTGGGCAGCAGCGCGAAATGATAGTCTTGGATCAGCACGAAAGGCTTTTCCGCCTTTTCGATCTCTTGCAATACGACCTTCGCGAACTTCTCATTCACGCGTTGATAGTAATCCCAGTCCTCAGCTCGAAACACGGGGCGCGTATGCGCGATATGGCAAAGCGGCCAGATGCCCTCGTTCGCGAACCCTAGATAGTATCCCTCCTCCTCTTCCTTGGTGAGCCAGAGGCGGCGGAGTGTGTAACGAGGATGATCCGGGGGAACGCGCATCCGGTCATTTGCATCGACGGTTTCCCGGTCTGCATCCGCGGAGCCATGAGCGATCCACGTGCCGTCACAGGCGCACAAAATCGGCTCGAGGGCCGTAACCAGCCCGCTCGCGGGCACGCGCGCCTCAATTCCTTTGCTGCCGCGGACATGTTCGTACGGCTCACGATTGGAGACTACGAATAGGGAGCTGCCGCGCAGGCGCCGCCCGATGCTGGCGCGCAATCGCTCCGCCGTCCACAAAGAATCGCCTGCTTCACGGAGTTGCGCCTCTTCCTTAGCGGCCGCGCGCGCCTCCGCCAGTTTTTGGGCCAAGCTGGCCGCCTCGGTGGAGAGCGGGCCAAGGAAGCTTTCCGAAATTCGATGCGGAAACGGCACAATCTTGCCATGCCGCAGATCCCTCATCCATTCGGCTACTTTTATGATCGGACCAACAATCGTCCACCGAATCACAAAAAAAGTAATCAACATGATCAGCAGGACCTGAGCTACGACATGCCAGAGGGCGTCGCGCCAGATCCGCGTGCTTTGGGACTCGATGTAAGTGGCGTCATGGTAGAGGACGAGTGCGCCCGCGACTTGTGAATCGCGGTGCAACGGCAATGCGTACAGGTACATCGTCGACTGGCCGATTCTGTCATAGGCGCCCAAGCCGTGGTTTTCGTCTTCGCTTTTCTTGAAGATTGCCGGCGGATTCTGCGCGTACGAATCAAGTTTGGAGCTGACAGCGGTTGCCTTCCCATCAGCGTCATAAATCGCAACACCAGCCAGGTGCTCGCGATTTCCAAATCGCTCCACAAGCCGCCGGAGCTGGACCGTGGAACCCCTCTGCAAAACGGGCTCCACGGTTTCCTGTAAGCTCTCCGCGAGGATCTCGGCGCGTCTCTCGAGATCAGCGCGCAACCCTTGTTTTTCTGATCGTACTTGGTTCCTCGCCACAATGAACGTAACAATCGTGATTGCTATGGCTAAAATTGGAATCAGGCGGAGACTGAGCTTCATCGCGTCCTCCCATAGCTAACACACCGCGAGAATATGGCCGGAATTGCATTCAACCACACACACACCGGTATCGCAAAGTTCGGGCTGGGTGACGATTCTGTCGCAGCAACCAGCAGGCCATACAGAGGGAGTATATGTCCTGCTTTTGCTTGCGATTATATGCGCAATCGAAGTATCGGGGTGAAATCTTTTCCGGGTTGTTGACAAAAATCCTCAGCAAAACAATGTATTGACAATTTGTCGTTGCTATCCCTGCCCGCTGAGCTTCTTCACAAACTCCGGCGGGATCGCCTTGGCTTCCATCTTCCCCGGTTTCTCATCCGCCACAACTACGCAGACTCGCGTCTCAAAGGCCTCGACGGCCAGCACATCGTCCTTGTAAAGCCGGTGTTGCACCTGGAAACTGGTGCGGCCGAATTCCGTAACGCCAGATTCCACGACTACGTCATCGTCGTAGCGTGTTGGAACGATAAACCGCGCGCGCACGTCAACCAGCGGGAAACCGAGAATTCCGTACTCACTTTGAACATCCCGTTGCCGGCATCCGGCCCGCTCAAGAAGGGCATGGGTGCAAGCGTCAAAGTAAGCAAAATAGCGGGGGAAAAAGATGATCCCTGCGGGATCGCAATCTCCCCACTCGATGCGGATGTTCTTGCGATTCCTCAGCATTGACGTTGCACCCGAAACTATCTTACCCGCCGGACAAGGGCAAGCACTTCCATCCACCAATGTTTAGCCTGGATTTCTCACAATGGATGAAGCATGCGCTCTGCTCTTGCCCTATCACGTGCTGGGAGCGTGGGTTGGTGGCGCCGGCGTCTCGCCGGCGGTTTTGCGCTGCGTTGGACGTGCAAAAATCGCCAGCGAGACGCTGGCGCCACCAAACCCGGCACTCCGCAGCAAAGTGTCGGGGCACCGAGCACAGAGAATTCGTGGCGGACT
>WNGH01005860.1_pt1 | contig 13215 bp, 11 predicted proteins | sample 5400631 | NCBI WGS metagenome assembly WNGH01 (sample SAMN13153373, study PRJNA577476) | soil metagenome | isolation source: 115 cm soil or saprolite under Garry oak tree replicate 1 | place: USA:California | collected 2016-06-15
ACACGATTCCGTCCTTCAGGTAGAAGCCGAGGAACTTCCGGCTGGCCGGCTCGCCCCGGAACACCAGCCGATCCCACTCCGCCGCGAACCCGACGTACTCGATGGTGTGCTCGTACTGATCGGACCAGAACGTGTGGAGGTAGTCGTACGGCGCAGCCGCGCCCAGCATCGCGCGAGCCGCCGCGCGCCCCTGCTGGGAGCCGTTGTTCCAGTGTTCCACACGCAGCCGCCCGAAGAGCGGATGCAGGTGATTGGCCACGTCGCCCGCCGCGTAGACGTCGGGCAGCGTGGTGCGGCAGTGCTCGTCCACGAGCACCCCGTTGTCCACCTTCGCTCCCGCCGCCGCGGCCAGCTCCGTGTTGGGCACGATGCCGATGCCGGCCACCACGAAGTCGCACGGGAGGACCCGTCCCTTCTTCGTGCGCACCCGCTCCACGCGACCCGCGCCCTCGAAGGCGGCGACGGAATCCTCGAGCAGCAGCTCCACACCTTTCTCGCGGTGAATGGCGGCCAGCACCGCACCGACCTCCGGGCCGAGCACCCGAGCCAGCGGCACCGAGTGGCCTTCGACGGCGGTAACTTCGACGCCCATCTGGCGGAGAGACGCCGTCACCTCGGAGCCGATGAAGCCCAGGCCCACCACCACCGCGCGGCGCCCGGGCCCAGCCGCGGCGCGGATCCGGTCACAATCCTCGACGGTGCGGAGCTGGAAGATGCCCGTCAGGTCGCCCCCTGGGGTGGAAAGCCTCCGGTTGCGCCCGCCGGTGGCCACGAGCAGCCGATCGTAGGGCACCGTCTCGCCATCTTCCAGCGCGACGGATTTGCCCACGGAATCGATGGCGGTGGCACGAACCCCAAGGCGGAGCCCGACGTGACGCTCGGTGTAGAACGGGGCCGGATTGACCAGCTGATCCTCGAACCGGTCCGCGCCGCGCAGGTAGCCCTTGGAGAGCGGCGGCCGGTTGTACGGCAGTTGCCTCTCCGCGCCGATCAGGGTGATCTCGCCGTCGAAATCACCCTCACGCAACGCGGCCGCGGCGCTGGCCCCGGCCAGCGAGGCCCCGATGATGACGACCCGTCCACTTTTCATCCCACTCATGCTACCCCCGAAACCGTTGGGTCATAGCAAAGGAGCCGCCCTCATTCCTAACGGGGTTGTCACACAAACAAATTACTCAGGCCGCCTTGGGCTTCCAAAGTCCGAGCGGGGCTCCCGTTGGATCAGAAATGATACTCAGCCAGCCCGCCCCCGGCACCTCGGTTACATCCCGCACGATCTTCGCCCCGAGCGCCTTCGCCTTCTCAGTGACGGCGGAGATGTCCTCCACGTAGACATAAGCCAGCCACGTCGAAGGTTCGCCGGGCATGGGATGCTTCAGTATTCCTCCGCCGGTTCCCGTGCCGGGTTTGATCATCGTGTAGCTACCGCTGGGCCCCATCGCCACATCTTCCAACTGCCAAGCAAACAACTGCCCATAGAACTTCTTGGCCTTGCTGACGTCCGTAGTATTGAGTTCCACGTGCACGAATGGATTCCCCATGTCTTCCCTCCGGGTCTCGTCGAACGGGTTATCATGTCGAATGTTGCGAGTGGGTTCCGCCTTCTCGGCAGCAAGACATATGCCGTCAGAGGCATCCGAATGAGACGAGTGTTCTGGTTCGAGAGGCTCGCCCATCCCTGCTTCGAGCGGTCGAAATTGCACAGTGACGATTACCGGGGAGGAAAGACGTTCATGCCTTCACGGCTCGACTCTCAGATTGAGCTGTACCCCGTGCCACACTACACTCCGCGAGTTCAAAGATGGATTGACGGGAATCCGCGGTGAGAGGAGATTTACATGGCGTTCCTTCATACGATACCGCCGGCCGATGCGGCCGGGCCAGTGCGCGAGATGTACGAGCAGGCTCAGAGCCGATTCGGCTACGTGCCCAACTGGACGCAGGCCTTCAGTCTCCGGCCGGAAATGCTGGATGGCTGGACCGCTCTGCTACGCTCGGTGCAAAGCAATCTATCGGTTCGACACTACGAACTCGCCACGCTCGCCGCCGCGCGGGCGCTCAATTCCTCCTACTGCGCCCTGGCTCACGGCAGTGTTCTGGCCGACAAAGTGTTCGATGCCGCGACGGTGGCGGCGATCGCTACCGACGCCCTCGACACCCCTCTCGAGACCCGCGAGCGTGCGGTGATGCTCTTTGCTGAGAAGGTGGCCCGCAGCGCGGATCAGATTACTTCCGCCGACATCGAGGCGCTCAGGTCTCACGGCTATCGGGACGAGGAGATCTTCGATCTCGCCGCCGCCGCCGCCCGGTGCTTCTTCAGCAAGCTTCTCGACGCTGTGGGAGTACGGCCTGACTCGGTCTTCAACAACCTGGACCCGGCTCTACGCCGCGCCCTAACCGTGGGGAGGCCGGTCGACGATCTTCCGTCGGCAAAGCTTCCGGAGCTTGGTTCGACCGCTCCTCGGTCACCGGGGATATGACCGCCCGGCGGTCATCTAGGCGTTCGGCGAAACGCCCATGTACAGAACATCGCCGCCGTGTCGTCTAGAGCCGTGTCGTCTAGAAACGAAGAGCCCGGAGCGTTCGCTCCGGGCTCTCGCGTGGCGGTGACGCCTCGGGCTATAGGGCCCGGCTTGAGATCCGCTCGTTGAACTTTCACGCTGGACCGCTCGCCGTGCTCCGGAAGTGGCCATGATCCCTACCTCGCGACGCTTCGGCCCAATTCACGGTGCAGAACGAATTGCCATGGCGTGCAGAAACTTCCACGCAATCTTGCCCGGCGGCAGATGCCGGAAGATTCTTCCCTGTCGCGCGCACGTTTCTTCCTGGTAAGCAGTTCTGGTAAAGAGTCGGGCGCGGATTCTTCCAACCCGCGCCCGCTCTCCACCCTCGTTGGTTACTGCGTGTTTGGCCCCGCCTGGCCTGGGGTCTCGTTGGGCGGTAGCAGGTCGATACGGGTCGCAAAGTTCTTGCCGACTCGGGTCTCGTAGGAAGCTTTGACCTTCGCGCCCTCAGGGATGTCTGCCAGCGTCGCCTGCTGACCATCTGCCTGGATCTGGGTTCCTTCGGTCACTTCGAGTGTTTTGTCCCAGAGCCCCAAGGTCCCTACAGAAACTTCGAGTCTTCTCGCTGCCGGATTCACCTTCTTGACCTTACCCTCGACCGAAGCCTCTGCTGGTGCAGAGGGGGAACTTTGGCCGCCCGGCATGGACTGTTGGGCCTCTGCCCGCCAGGGGCCCACGAGCACTGCGAGCGAGACAGCAATCGCCACTAAGGTGTGTAGATTCTTCCGCATTTTTCTTTCCTCCTTTCCGCCGTCACCCTGACTCCCGACATTGAGTGCCGGTGCGCCGACGCTACACACCAAGGCGCAAACAACATGCCAGTGATGTGGTGACTCGAGGTGCGACGTCTGGCAGGATCGTGCTCGCTCGCTGTATCATCGAGGGTGTGAGATCTGCGCTGACGTGCTGGGGAGATCTTCGGATATTCGCGCGATCACTGGCCGCCGCCGCGATGATCGCCGTGCTTGGCGCCGGTTGCGCCATCGCACCGCCGAGCGAACCCAGCAGTGAGCACGTACTCGAGCGTCTGCTGCCTTCCGCCGTCCAGATCATCCTCGAGCATCCTGAAGGTCGGCGCTTCCGAACGGGATCGGGCGTGGTGATCGCCTCCCGCCCGAAAGGTCAGAGCTCGGAGTGTTTCGTCCTCACGAGCGGCCACACGGTGGCCGGTGCGGTAGGCCAGAAGGCCATCTACCTCCTCTTCGGCCGTCAGCGGGGCGCGGGAATAAAGGAGCCCGGCAGCGTCGTGGCGTACCGAGAGACGGCCGACCTCGACGTGGCTCTCCTTCGAGCGGAAAGTGACGAATGCACGCCCGCCCGTCCTGCCGCGCCCCCGAGGCTCGGCGAGCCCATCTGGGTCGTCGCCTTCCCCTGGGGTCGCAACCTGATGCTGGCGAGGGGGATCGTCAGTCAGGTGAATGGAGACGGCGCCGTCGATCAGGAGCTGGCCCCCCGCCTTATGGTGGATGCGTCCGTGAGCTATGGGTCGAGTGGAGGCGGCGTCTACGACGCGCGCGACGGCGGACTGATCGGACTCGTCGAGGGCTACCGGACCGCGCGCGTCACGTCCCAGGGTAGCGAGTCACCGTGGTACATCGATGTACCGATGCCCGGCCAGACGCTGGTGACCCCTCTGGGGGACATTCGTCGGTTCCTCGCTGAAACGGGCCACGCGGAGCTGATTCTCGCCACCCCACGTTGACTCGCACGTCGAGGTTTCGAAACGGTTGTCCTTTGCTCACGGCCGGCGGATACGTGCTCGAGTTCGCCTCGGGTCACGTGCGCTCGGCTACGCAGCGCGTCTCGCCACCGCAGGATCGATCATGATCCGGTCCTCGAGGCGATAGGTCCTGGCGCTCTTCGTCGCTTCGCGCAGGGCCAGCTCCAGCGCGGTGTGCCGGAGCTGTGACCGCGGGACCGAGCCCGTCATCGCGATGAGGACGGGCGAGCCCCGCCACAGCGGAATACTCACCGTCGGGACGACAGGGAGGCTTGAGAGCGACGGATCGGCAAGGAGGGAATCCGAAATCCTCGCCTCGAGCGAAACTGCCAGCGCCTCCCGCTTCCGGCTCAGGTCGTACGCTATGCCCACCAGAATCATGGCCGCGAGGAGGACGACCAGCGCGGCGGCCACGAACAGCCCCACCACATTCGGCATGGACAGTGGCGGCAGGGCCGGCGACATCGTCGGGCCGGAAGAAGTCTGCGCCGAGGCGGTGCCCGCACCGTACATCATCGATGCTATGCCGTATCCAAGCATCAATCTGTGGGCCGAGTTCATGACAAATACCTCCTGACCCCCTTTCCTTGCATTCATCGTGCCGTGCCCAGAACCGCGGAGTCTCGCGCGATACGCAACCGGCACGGCTGAAAGCCCCCTCCCTGTCAAAAATTAGGATTCGGCGCCGCCCAGAAGCTGCGGGAGAGGGTCGCGGCCGACATCAAGAGAATGTTCGCGAGCACGCACAGGAAGGAAATCTCGTTCGCCGGGGCGCTTCAGCTAGAGGCAGTCGCCGTCTAAGCAAGCCACGGGCTGGATCACCTGAGCCTGGGCGGACGCACGTATCAGACGAGCCGGGACAGATACTGAGCCACGAAATCGGTGCCCACGTAATCGACGTACGCCTGGGTGATGCGCTTGGTCACGGGACCGGGCACGCGGCCGTCGCCGATCATCTGGCCGTTTACGGAGCGAACGGGGCAGATGCACAGGCTGGTCGAGGTCAGGAAGACCTCGTCGGCGGTGACCGCGTCGTAGACGTCGAGGTCGCGCTCCTCCGCGGTCAGGCCGAGCTGCACGGCGAGCTCCATGGCCGTCCGACGGCTCACCCCGGGCAGGACGTATTTCTCGCGCGGGGTGTACACGCGCTCGTTGCGCACGACAAAGATATTGCTGCCGATCCCCTCGCACAGGTTGCCGTTCTCATCGAGCAGCACCGACCACGCCTGCGGCTGCACGGCCTTCACTTCCTTGTCGGCGAGGATGAGGTTCAGGTAGTTGTGGGTCTTGGCGCGCGGGCTCAGCATGGGCGGCGGAATGCGGCGAATCGAGGGCACCACCACGTCGATGCCATCCCGGAACTGAGGCGCCCGCGCCTTGAGGGGGAGCGGCGTGCAATCGACGATGACCTGCGGCCCGGTGTGCGCCCATCCCTCGTCGCCGATCGCGTCGACGCCGCGGCTCACGCGCTGGGCGAGCCACCAGTCCCCCGCGGCGGCACGGAGGTGCTCGTTGCGCAGGACGACCTCCTCGCTGATGGCCACGACCTCCTTGGGCTCGAGGCCGATGTCGATGCGCAGATAGCGGAGCGATCGATAGAGACGCTCCACGTGCTCGGCGAGGCGAAAGATGCGCCCGTCGAAGGTGCGTGTCATGTCGAAGCAGCCGTCGCCGCGATTGAAACTGCGGTCGCGGTAGGGAATGACCACTTCCGTCTCAGGTACGAACTTGCCGTTGAAGTAGGCCGTGCGCGTCATGGGAAGCCTCCCTCCGTGTGACGGCGTCACTTACCGCAGCACGCCGCGATTTGAGAAACGAGTCTCCTGGCTGGTGATGAACTCCAGCAGCGCCGCCTGCCCGCCCTCGGTGGCCTTTCTCGCTCGGGCGAAGGCGCCCGCGATGTCCTCGGGCCGCTCGACCCGCTCGCTCCACCCGCCCATGGCGCGTCCCAGGTCCGCGTAGCGCCCGCCGATATCGCGCGTGCCGTACTTGTCGTGCGACACGACGAGGTGCGGGATCTCGATGGCCATGCTCGAGTTGTTGAGCACGACGGTGAGGATGGGGATCCCGCAGCGCACCGCCGTCTCAAAATCGAGCCCGGTCATGCCGAAGGCGGCGTCACCCATGAAATTGACGCAGAACTTGTCGGGTGCGGCGAGCTTGGCCCCGATGATGAGGCCGAGCCCGGTGCCTAGCGCATGCGACTTGCCCCAGCCGAGATAGCTGCGCGGCGGGCCGGCCCGGTAAAAGGGCAGGAGCTGGTCGCGCGGGCTCCCCGAATCGTGCGTGACGATGGCCTCGCGCGGCTCTACCGCGCGCATGAACTCGGCAATGACCCGGTAGGGGCTGATCGGGATCTCGGCCGAACCGAGCGTCGGCGTCCACTCACCGAGCCATGCCGCGCGCACGCGTTCGAGCTCCGCGCGCACGCTCTCTCGTCCGGCCGGGCGGCCTCCCTGACTCTTGACGGCCTCGATGAACTGGCGCAGCACGAGTCGCGCGTCGCCCAAGAGCGGATAGTCGGCAGCGTAGCTCTTGTTGAGGTCGCGCTCGTCGTTGGTGGCGTGGATGAGCGTCTTGCCCGCCGGGATGGTGGCCGCCATTCCGTGGCGGGTGAAGCTACACCCGATGCCGAAGACCACGTCGGCCTCGCGGAGATAGTGCAAGGTGTGTCCGGTCACCACCGGGCCGCCGGTGCCGAGGGCGAGCGGGTGATCCTCGGGGAAAGCGCTCTTGCCTTCGAGGGTGACCATGACCGGCGCCTGGAGGAGCTCGGCCAGCTCGATCAGGTCATCCGATGCCTCGGCGTACAGCACACCCTGCCCCACGTGGATCACCGGCCGCCGCGCCTCTCGGAACACGCGGGCGGCCGTCTCGACGTCGCGCGCATTGGCACCGGCCGTCGTCACCTTGACCGGTCGGTACGCGTCAATGAGGGCCTCGGGCACCTCCTCGTTCACGATGTCGGCGGGGATCTCGACCATGGTCGGGCCCGGGCGGCCCATGCGCATCAGGCTGATGGCCCGGCGCATGACATCCGCGACCTGGCTGCCCACGGTAATGGTCTCGACAGACTTGGTGACGGAGGCGAAGGTGCGCGCCGAGCTGAACATGGGGAATACCTGGGCACGGTCGCGCTGATGCCCGAGCGGCAGGAGCAGCATCGGTGTGGAGTCGGAGTATGCGGTGGCCACGCCGGGAAAGGCGTTCTCGGCCCCCGGGCCGTACTGCATGCAGAAGACGGCGAGCTTCTTGCCGTTCGTCACCCGCGCATACCCGTCGGCGATGCCCACGCCCACCCGTTCCTGGCGGCAGAGCACGGGCCGGATCTCAGCCTTGGCCGTGGCCTCGATCAGCGGGGTCGTCGGATAGGCGCTCAGGAACTCGGCGCCCTCGATCTTCAGAATACGGGCGATGGCATCGATGACTTTCACGATCGGCGCTCCTTTGGCCCCCCGGGATTGCCGGCCGCTTGCGCGATCGAGCGGTCGGCCAGCGGCCCGGCGTCGACTATACCGCAGAAGCGCACAGGTTCGGTCAGCCCAGCGACGCGGGATCGTCAGGCCGAGCCTAGGCCAGCTTTCTCGCTCGCTCGAGCAGTCACGGCGGAAATCGTGAGGCCGAGGGTCGCTCGGCACGAGCGGGACGGCGGGCTTCGCTTGACAGCTTCCGGAGGCGGCGCTAGCCTGACGCGAGTATGAGAGGAACGCGGAACGTGCGACACAACATAAGCATGAGTCACGTTCGGTCCGGAGGTCCCTCAGCCTTCCGCCTTCTCGGTCGCGGAGTCTTCTGACCATCTGATCTGACGCGGTACGGCGGGCGCTTCGCGCCCTGCCGCCAGGCGGAACCGCTCCTGACCGCCGCGATGCGTCGCTTCTGGACGGCACCCGCTTCGTTCGCCTGCCTGCAATCAAAGAGAACGAGCGCTTCAGACGATATCACTCTGAGGAGGTGAGCAATGCCTCGGTCCCGTCCCACGGAGATCCCTCGCGCGACTATGGCCGAGCAGGAGCGCCACCCTCCAGATGGGCTCGAGCCGATAGCGGAAAGCGAGCACGACCGGACCTACGGCATGGTCGGGACTTCCGAAGCGATGCTCGAGGTCTATGAAATGGTCGCGCGTGTCGCTCCGACCACGAGCACGGTGCTCATCCAGGGCGAGACCGGGACGGGAAAGGAGCTCATCGCGCGGGCTATCCACTCGACGAGCCGCCGCGGAGAGCATCCGTTCGTGACCGTCGACTGTAGCGCCCTCGCCGAGAGCCTCCTCGAGAGTGAGCTGTTCGGTCACGTGAAGGGAGCGTTCACCGGCGCCCAGACCGACAAGCGGGGACTCATCGAGACGGCGGGCGGCGGCACCTGCTTCCTCGACGAAATCGGGGAGATCAGCGCATGCGTGCAGGCGAAGCTCCTGCGGGTGCTCCAGGAGCGTGAGGTGAGGCGGGTCGGAGGGACCGACAGTGTCAAGGTCGATGTCCGGGTGATCGCCGCGACCAACAAGGAGCTGCCCACGCTGGTCGCCGACGGAAGATTCAGGGAAGATCTCTTCTATCGCCTGAGCGTCGTGACCATCGTCCTCCCCCCCCTGCGGGAGCGGCGGGAGGACATTCCGGTGCTCGCCGGCCACTTCCTCCAGGCTTTCCGTGACGTGAACGCGCAGGCGCCCCGCTCGATTTCGCCCGAGGCCCTGGCATTGCTCGTCGCGTACGACTGGCCGGGAAATGTCCGGGAGCTACAGCACGCCATCGAACGGGTGGCTGCCCTGACCACGAATCCTGTGCTCCTCCCCGCCGATCTGCCGCCAAAGCTGGTGGGCGCCGTGCGCGAGGCCGCTTCGACCGAGGCCCCGGCCCTCGGGCTCACGGACGTCGTCAAAGACCACATCCGGCGCGTATTGAAGGTGGCAGGATGGAACAAGAAACTTGCCGCCGAGCTGCTCGGCATCCATCGGCGCACGCTCTATCGTCTGACGAAGCGACACGGAATTTCCCTCAGCAAACGCGACTGAGGCGAATGGTCTCACCCCAGCTTCGATGAGCACACTGCTCTAAGCTGCCGAACTTTCTCACCTCTGCCGAAGACGCGCCGATGCGGTGTGGCTGTTTGGCACGTCATCGAAGCGCCGCGATCCCGAGATCCTCTCGGAACAATTTGTGAAGCGCCTTTGTCGGAGGGCGCTTGCGGCAACCTTCAACAGGACAATCCGGGCGCCCGCGGACTGGCAAGAAGGTTGCGTCATAGGCTCGTGTCTGGGACGCGGGCAGAAACCGACGGACCACCACGTGTCGGATTCAGCCCAGCCCGGGATAACGCCTTCCGGATGAGACCGTGGTGGCAAGATGGACCAGAGGGTAAAGGAGGCCAGAGATGATGGTCGACACGCACGCGTATTTTGGGCAGCCCGGTGTGTTTCCCCAGTTCCAGCCCCAGACCTTCGTGCCGCAGGGCCTGTTCGGGGTCGCGCCGGGGCAGTATGCGCAATCGTTGTTGGGACAGCTGATAGCCGGATGCCTGGCGCAGCAGCAACTCGCGGGTCAGCTCGGTGCCGCGGCTGGGCTGCCCGGGCGGCCCTCGCCGTTCGACAGCGGGCTCCAGATGCTGGCGCCGACGGCCTTCGCGCCATACGCCGCTTTCACCGGTCTCCCGGGCCAGTATGCCCAGCCCATCGGGCAGACGACCGGTGGCTGGTCGGGCTATCCACAGCCCGGCGCCTTCCCGACACAGGCACTGTTTGGGTCTCCTCAGTTCGGCGGCTACCCGGGCCTCGGCGGTACTCAGCCAGGCCAGCTCGGGCTGCCGATCGGAACCATCGGTGGATGGCTCGGCCGGCCTCACACCTCCGGCTTTGGGCCACAGGCAGTGTTTCCCAATCTGGGGGGGCAGTCTCTGGGAGAGATTTCTGCCTGGCAGCCGCAGATTGCGAGTCAGCTCCTAGGGGCGCTGGGACGTAGCTTCCAGCCATACCAGCAGGTGACATGGCCCATGGCCTGCGCGGCCTGAGCTGGCGGGACGGACGCCGAACGTGCGTGGCGGGGTGGACGGCTTTCTTTCGCCGTCCACCCTCGCGCGCCTCGCGCGCGCCTCGCGCGCGAGCTGTGCATCGTCTTCACGACAAGCCTCGAAAGGCTGACCAACGATGCGGGGCGCGCCGCGAAGACACACTGTTGCTCACAGGAGGAAGCCAATGGGCGAGGAAAGCAAGTCCCCAGGCGGCGCGCCGCCGCCTATGCGAAATCTGGATCAGGGAAAGCGACAGTTCATTATCACGCCTCGTCGCGGAAGCCGGGCACTGGGCGCCGGATTCCGGCCCATGTCGGCGGGAGCGGTGCGCGCTACGCTAGGGCAGCTCCCTGGCTTGGAGGTCGTGCGCGTGCTGCGGCCACGGCGGCCGTTCTCCGCGCTGTCAATGGCCCCCGACGAGGCCACCGAGACGTACGTCGTCCGCATCGACTCCAATCGCACGGAGCTCATCCGGCACATGGTGCCTCCCCAGCTTGTCATGGAGGAGGACGGAGCGCTCGAATATGGCACGCCGGCCGGCCTCTCCCGGCCTGCACCGACCCGTCTCGCCTCCTGGAGCTTCGGGGGCGCCTTCGAAAACCGTCAGATCCGCTTCCGTGTGATCGGCGAGGGTGACAAACCGCTGGCCAGCGTCGGCGTGAGCCTGGCCGGCGAGGGATTTCCGCAAGAGGGCCGCACGGACAAGCGAGGCGAAGTGACGCTCCCCCTTACTACATTGCCGGGCCGACGCGCGCGCTCGCTGTTCGTGAGCGCGCCGAACAGCTACTGGGACCAGTTTCTCACCGAGCCGGAGCTGGTCGATGGCGACATGAACGTCATTCACCTCCGCGCCATCGAGGAGACCATCGCCGGCTTCCCGGAGCACTTCCGCTATGGCTGGGGCCAGCTCCAGATGGGACTCCATCGCATTCCGGAGACGCTCACCTGCAGAGGGCTCAGGATCGCCATCGTGGACTCGGGAGCGGACACAAGCCACCCGTTGCTCCACCACATCCGCCTCGGCCTCGATCTCACCAACAGCGCGGACCCCCAGGCCTGGACGCTGGACGTCATCGGTCATGGGACGCATGCGGCCGGCGTCATCGCCGCCCGCGACGAATCGGGAAAGATGCTGCGCGGCTTCGCACCGGATGCCGAGATCCACGTCATCAAAGTCTCCCCGGGTGGGCAGTTCAGCAACCTGCTCGAGGCCCTCGACTACTGCGTCGATCTCGATATCGACATCGTGAATCTGAGCCTCGGCAGTCCACAGCCGTCGGAGGCGATCGAACAAAAGCTCGAAGAGGCCGCGCTCCACGGGATCGCCTGCGTCGTGGCGGCGGGCAACTCGGGCGGCCGGGTGCAATATCCGGCCTCGTCGCGGTACACGCTGGCAGCGGTGTGTGCACCCGGAGTGGCTATCGTCTCAACGGTCCCGGGTGGCTTCGAGTCGCAGTCGGGGACTTCCACGGCGGCGCCCCATGTGACCGGCCTCGCCGCGCTCCTGCTCGCCCATCACCCGCTCTTTCAGGGCCCGCTACGGAACAGGAGCCAGCAGCGGGTGGCTGCGCTCTTCAGTATGATCCGATCCCTTTGCGTCCCCTACGGCTTCGGCGCGGAGCGTGTTGGCGCGGGCCTTCCCCGGCTCCACGGGCTCGAACAGCTCCTCCAGCCGGAGCCGCAGCCGGGAGGGGCGACGACCGTCTCCCACGGCAACGGTCAGACTACTGCGCCTCCGACCGCAGCCTCGCCGGGTATCGCGTTTCGCACGATGGGCGGGGTCACGGACCCGATGGCAGCCACCGTCGCCCCGATCTTCGGCATGCCCGGGTTCTCTCCACAGGAGGCGGGTCCGGTCCCAGTGGCCCCTCTGTATGTCCATCCGCTCGTCGCCCAAGCCTGGCCGGTCCAGGCTTTGCTCGAGTCGTTGCGCCGCCAATACCTGGGTGTCTGAGCCTCGCTCAGAACGGGTGCCCCGCCGCCGTCCTGGGCGGGGCGCCCGCCTCGTGTACGCCCGCTTCGCTTCGGGAATGCCCGCGGTGCGGCCGATCGGCGGCCCGCTCGCCTATGCAGCGCGTCTCGCCATCGCAGGATCGACCAGGATCCGGTCCTCGAGGCGATAGGTCCTCGCGCGCCTCTCCGCTTCGCGCAGGGCCAGCTCCAGCGCGGCGTGCCGGAGTTGTGATCGCGGGACCGAGCCCGTCATCGCGATGACGACGGGCGAGCCCCGCCACAGGGGGATCTTCACCGTTGGGACGACCGGGAGGGAAGAGAGCAGCGGATCGGCACGGAGGGAATTCGAGATCCTCGCCTCGAGGGAAACGGCCTGCCCCTCCCGCCTCCGGCTGAGATCGTACATCTTGGCCACTAGGATCATGGCCGCGAGCAGGACGATCAGTGCAGCGGCAACGAAGAGCCCCACGAGTCCGTCCGCTACATTCGGCATGGACTCTGGCGGCACGGCCGGTGACATCGTCGGGCTGGGAGAAATCTGCGCCGAGAAGCTGCCCGTACCGTACATCATCGATGCCGACGCTATGCCGTATCCAGGAACGACTCTGCCGGTCGAGTTCATGACAGCTACCTCCTGAGGAATTCAAGGTTGCATACGTCGTGCCCGGGCGGGGCCGAGGGATTCCGGAGAAATTCGCCGGCCATACAGCCGCGGCCGAGAGGGTGGCCAGTTACTCTTTCCGATCGTATTGTAAACTTTGCCCGGTGGCGAACGGCCTTCCGTGAGTTCGCGCCTGAACGCTAGATCGAGAGCGGCTAGGCTTGCTCGAGCGATCTCCCCGGTTGCCGCAGCAGCCCGATGGCGATGCCGAGATTCAGCAGATTCCACAGGATGCCGTTGAGGAACGCGGTCTGGTAGGAGCCGGTCAGGTCAAAGATCACGCCGGACATCCAGCCGCCGATCGCCATACCGAA
>WNGH01004565.1_pt1 | contig 13205 bp, 8 predicted proteins | sample 5400631 | NCBI WGS metagenome assembly WNGH01 (sample SAMN13153373, study PRJNA577476) | soil metagenome | isolation source: 115 cm soil or saprolite under Garry oak tree replicate 1 | place: USA:California | collected 2016-06-15
CTTTTTCCTGGCGCTGTCGGAATCGGCGGCGCCCCGTTCGTGGAAGTGATGCAGGGACGCCCGTGAGGCGGCCCGGCGGAAACTGACCGGAGAAACCTGGAGGCAACCGTGAAGTACGTCATCCTGCTGCTGGACACCGAGGTGGCCAAGAACATGACCGAGGCGGAAGGCCAGGCCTGGTACGCCGAGATCGGGGCCTGGTACGAGAAGGGCGGCGGCGGCTCCGGCAAGCTCGTCGAGAGCGGGCACCAGCTGGCCCCGCCGGCCACGGCCAAGACGGTGCGCGTCGGCGGCGTCACCGACGGCCCGTTCATGGAGACCAAGGAGGCGCTCGGCGGGTACTCGGTCCTGGAGACCGACACCATCGAGGAGGCCGTCGAGATCGCCAAGACCTGGCCCGGGGTGGACCGGGGCTGGATGACGGTCGAGGTCCGCCCCATCGTGGAGATGTAACCGGGCCACTTCGATAGGGGCGGTCAGAAAGACAGGCGGCGGGCGAGCAGCTCGCGCTCGGCCGGGTTTCCGGCCAGCGCGAGCGCTCGCTCGCTGGCCTCGCGGGCCTCGTCGTCGCGGCCAAGACCGGTCAGCAGGCCGGCCCGCAGCGCGTGGAACAGCCGGTACCCGTCGAGCTCGGCGGCCAGCGGCGTGATCTCGGCCAGCGCGGCCTCGGGGCCGACCACGTAACGGGTGGCCACGGCCCGGTTGAGCAGCACCACCGGCGACGGGGTCAGTTCCTGCAGCCGGTCGTACAGGATGCGGATCTGCCGCCAGTCGGTGTGCTCGTAGTCGGGCGCCTCCGCGTGCAGCGCGGCGATGGCCGCCTGGACCTGGTAGGGACCGGACGCACGCTGGGTCAGCGCGCGGTCCAGCAGCCCGGTAGCCTCGGCGATCAGCGCGCGGTTCCACCGGGTGCGGTCCTGGTCGGCGAGCCGGACCAGGCGCCCCCATCCGTCGAACCGGGTCGCGGCCCGGGACTCGTGCAGCAGGAGCAGCGCGAGCAGGCCGAGGACCTCGGGCTCGCGCGGCATCAGCCGGTGCAGCAGCCTGGTCAGCGACACCGCCTGGGCGGCCAGGTCCCGGCGGGCGGGCTGCCGGCCCGCGCTGGCCAGGTAGCCCTCGTTGAAGACCAGGTACACCACGGCCAGCACCTCGGCCAGCCGGTCCGCGAGCTGATCGGGGTCGGGGACGCGCATGTCCGCGCGGGCGGCACGCAGCGCCTTGCGCGCCCGCAGCAGCCGCTGGTTCATCGCCGGCTCGGCCGCCAGGAAGGCGGTCGCGATCTCGGCCGTGGTCAGGCCGCAGACGGCGCGCAGGGTGAGCGCGATCTGCGACTCGCGCGGCAGCGCGGGATGGCAGCAGGCGAAGATCATGCCGAGCAGCTCGTCGTCCGCCGCCCCGGCTTCGGGGCACGTGTCGGTGGCGGTCGCCGCCAGCAGGGCCAGTTTCTCCTGGCCGGCCCGGGCCCGGCGGAGCCGGTCGATCGCCTTGCGGCGGGCCGTGGTGGCCAGCCAGCCGCCCGGGTTGGGCGGCGGCGCATCCCGCCAGTGCTCGATGGCCTCCACGAACGCGTCCTGGACGGCGTCGGCGGCAAGTCCGACGTCACCGATCCGCGCGGCCAGCGCGGCGGTGATCCGCGGCGCCTCGGCCCGGTAGACCCGCTCGAGCTGGGCCGTGTCCACGATCTCGCCGAGGCCGGCGGGTCAGGCGCCGGTGAACCGGGGCGGCCGCTTCGCGGCGAAGGCCGCCAGCCCTTCGGCGAAGTCACCCGAGGCGGCCATCTCCTTCTGGATCCCGGCCTCGAACTCGAGCTGGGCGTCCATGTGCTGGTACAGCCACTGGTTGAGCTGGCGCTTGGTCCCGGCGTAGGACCTGGTGGCGCCGGCCGCGAGCCGGTCGAGCAGCGCGTCGGCCCGCGACGGGTACTCCTCGTCCGGCCAGACCTGGTTGATCAGGCCCCAGTCGACCGCCTTGCGGGCGTCCAGCCGCTCCCCCAGCATGGCCAGCTCGGCGGCCCGGGCGAAGCCGACCCGGGACGGCACGAACAGGGACGAGCCGCCGTCGGGCACCAGCCCGATGTTGACGAAGGCGAGCGAGAAGTACGCCGACTCGGCCGCCACCACCAGGTCGCAGGCCAGCGCGAGGGAGAGCCCGATCCCGGCGGCGGGGCCGTTGACCCCGGCGATGACCGGCTTGGGCATATGCCGGACGCCGGTGATCAGCGGGTGGTACCGCTCGGTCAGGATCTTGTACACGTCGACGGTGCCGTCGCCGGCCTGCTCGGTGGCCTCCTTCAGGTCCGCGCCGCTGGAGAACGCCCGGCCGGCGCCGGTGATGAGGACCGCCCGGATCTCAGGATTCTCGGTGACCTCGCCGATCGCGGCGAGCAGGTCCAGGGAGAACTGGTTGCTCCAGGCGTTCATCCGCGCGGGGCGGTTCAGCTCGACCTTCGCCCCCGGGCCGCGACGGTATAGATTGACCGTCTCATACTGGCGGTAAAGCTCATCGTCACTCACGCCGGTCATATTATCGGGGGGTTACGGGGGGTCGTCCCCCCGGGCAAGCACGGCCGCGGGGGTACCAGCCCGGCGGGCCGGCGGCGAGCCGGATAAAGGAGAACGCGGCGATGCCAGACAAGGTCAAGGACCCGGGCAAGAAGGCGGCTCAGCAGCTCGACGGCAAGCACCGGCTGCCCAGGCAGCTGTACGAGACCGAGCTGTACCGCCTGCAGGGCGAGCTGGTGAAGATGCAGGAATGGGTGCGCACCGAGGGCGCCAGGATCGTGGTCATCTTCGAGGGCCGCGACGCGGCCGGCAAGGGCAGCACGATCAAGCGGGTGGCGGAGTACCTCAACCCGCGCGTGGCGCGGATCGTCGCCCTGCCCGCCCCGACCGAGCGGGAACGCAGCCAGTGGTATTTCCAGCGCTACACCGACCACCTGCCCGCCGCGGGCGAGCTGGCCCTGCTCGACCGCAGCTGGTACAACCGGGCCGGCGTGGAGCACGTCATGGGGTTCTGCACCAAGGAGGAGTACAGCCGGTTCCTGCACCAGTGCCCGATCTACGAGCGGCTGCTCGTCGAGGAGGGCATCCTGCTGCGCAAGTACTGGTTCTCGGTCAGCGACGAGGAGCAGCAACGCCGCTTCAAGTCCCGGCTGCACGATCCGATGCGCAACTGGAAGCTCTCGCCCATGGACCTGGAGTCGATCACCCGGTGGGAGGACTACTCCCGGGCCAAGGACGAGATGTTCGTGCACACCGACATCCCGGAGGCGCCGTGGCACGTCGTGGAGAGCGAGGACAAGCGGCGGGCCCGGATCAACATGATCGCCCACCTGCTCAGCACGATCCCGTACCACCAGGTGCGGCAGCCGACGCTGAAGCTGCCGCCGCGGCCGCCGGCCAAGGGGTACGTCCGGGTGCCGCGGGACATGCAGGCCTACGTCCCCGACCACGCCGCCAGCCTGCTGTCCGCCGACGGGGATTAACGGCCGGGATCAGATCACGGCAGGCAGCTTGCCGCCGGGCACGCGGAGCTTGGCGCGGACGCGGTCACTGTCGGGGTGGTCGATCTCGTCGAGGGTACGCAGCGCCTGAGTCCAGGCCCAGCGGGCGGCGTCCAGGTCACCCGCGCTGCTGTGGACGTCGCCGAGACGATCGAGGGTGCCCGCCTCGTTGTACCGGTCGGCCAGCTCCCGGCACAGGCCGAGCGACCGTTCGTAGCAGGTGACGGCGTGCCGGTGGTGGCCGAGCTGGTGGTGGATATAGCCGAGGCTGTCCCAGGCGGCGGACTCCCAGCTGCGTTCTCCTGCTTCCCGGCTCCCGGCCAGGGCCTGCCCGCAGTAGCGGATGGCCTGCCGGTAGTTCCCGAGCCGCGCGTGGCTGTAGCCGACGTCGTTGAGGCTCATGATCTCCAGATTCCGGTCCCCGGCGGCCCGGGACACCTCGAGCGCCCGGACGGCATGGCCGAGCATGTCGTCGTAGCGCCCCTGCTGCTCGGCGATCCAGATCAGGCTGCTGTGCACGCTCACCAGGCTGCTGTGATAGCCGCCGACCGTTTCCAGCAGCCGCAGCGCGGCACGGAAATGCGGGGAGGCGTCGCGACGGCCGGACCGGGTATAGCCGAGCGCCAGCAGGAGCTGCGCATGGGCTTCTCCGGCCGTATCGCCGGCCCGGCGGGCAGCGTCCAGGCCGGCCTGGCACGCCATCGCCTGGTCGTCCCAGAACCCGCGACGCAGCAGGAAGGTACTCAGCGCCCACGCGAGCTGCCAGGCGTGCGCGGTAAGGCCGGCTTCGGCGGCGGCCGGCACGGCGGCCAGCAGCGCGGTCCGTTCGGCGGTGAACCAGCTCATCGCCTCCTCGGCGGTAGCGGGCCCGGCGAGAACCACCCCGGGCTGCGGCGCGGCCGGGGCGGCCGGGGCGAAGTACGGATCGATCAGCACCGCGGCGGCGCGGGCGGTGTGCAGGCAGTGGTCCAGGATCCGGGCCACCGCGGCATCGCGGGCACCGTCGTCGTCGCAGGTCTGCGCCTGTTCGGCGGCATAGGCCCGGAGCAGGTCGTGGCAGGCGTAACGGCCGGGCACCTGCTCGGCGAGCAGGTGCCCGCGGGTCAGCTCGGCCAGCAGGGCGCGGGACCGGGCCGGCTCGATCGCGGCCAGGCTGGCCGCGGCGCCGACGGTGACGTCCGGGCCGGGGTGCAGGCCGAGCAGCCGGAACAGCCGCGCCGCGTCCGGGCTCAGCGCGCGGTAGGACCAGGAGAACACCGCCCTGACATCGGTGGCCACATCACCGCTGTCGAAGGGATCCAGCCCGCGGCCGACCTCGTTCAGCTCCGCCGAGAAGACCGCCAGGGGGAAGTCCGGGCTGGTAGCGGCGCGCGCCGCGGCGATGGTCAGCGCCAGCGGAAGGCCCGCGCAGCCGGCGATGATCTCGTCGACCGCATCGGGCTCGCGGCCGACCCGGCCGGCCCCCAGGCGGCGGGCCAGCAGCTCGCGTGCCCCCTGCGCGGTGAGCAGGTCCAGGTCCATCGGGTAGGCGCCCTGCCCGGCGACCAGGCCGGTGAGGTGGTTGCGGCTGGTCACGATGGCCAGGCAGCCGGGCGAGCCGGGCAGCAGCGGGCGTACCTGCCCGGCGTCTCGCGCGTTGTCCAGCACCACCAGGACCGGCCGCCCGGCCAGCAGGGTGCGGTAGAGCGCGACCTGGTCGTCCAGGCTGGCGGGCATCCGCTCCGGCGGCACCCCGAAGGCCTCCAGGAATCCGCGCAGGGCCTGACCCGGATCAAGCGCGGGTCCGGCCGGGTCGAACCCGCGCAGGTTGACGTACAGCTGCCCGCCGGGAAACTGCCCGGCGACCCGGTGCGCCCAGTGCACCGCCAGGGCCGTCTTGCCGACGCCCGCGGTGCCCGTGATCAGCGAGATGGTGACGGCGGCGTGATCCGGCCGGCCGCCAGGGACGGTCCCGGGCAGGTTGGCGTCGAGCCGGACCAGTTCCGCGCCGCGCCCGGCGAACGCCGCCACCGGCGGCGGCAGCTGCGCCGGGACCGGCTGGGCGGACGGGGCCGGCCCGGCCAGACGCACGCTGACCGGCGGCGCCGGGGCATCCAGGGACGCTTCTTGCCGCAGGATGGCCGTTTCCAGCTCGCGCAGCGCCGGGCCGGGAACCAGGCCGAGCTCCTCGCCGAGAGTGCGCCGCAGCCGCTGGTAGGCGGCCAGCGCGTCCGCCTGCCTGCCGCTGCGGTAGAGCGCCACCATCAGCTGTCCGTGGACCTGCTCATCCAGCGGGTGACCGGCCGCCATCTGCTCGAGTTCGGGCAGCAGCTGCAGATGTTCCCCGGCGGCCAGCCTCGCCTCGGACAGGGCCCGCCTGATCCGCTCGCCGAGCAGGTCCAGCCGTACCGCCTGCTCCTCCAGCCAGGCCAGCCCGGCCAGGTCCGCCAGGGGCCGCCCGCGCCACAGCGCCAGCGCTTCCCGCAGGTCGCTGGCCCCCTGGACCGGATCAGCGGCCTGCGTGCCCTGTCGCAGCAGCCGCTCGGCCAGCCGCACGTCGGTGCCGTCGTCACCAAGTTCCAGCAGGTAACCGGGCGAGCGGGCCAGGATCTCGGCCTGGCCGGCCAGCAGGGTACGCACGTACGACACGTGACTTTGCAGCGTGTTCAGCGAGGTCAGCGGGGCGGTCCGGCCCCAGACCGCGTCGGCCAGGCGGCTGGTGCTGACAGCCTCGCCCGCATGCAGCGCCAGGGTGGCCAGCACCGCTTTCCGCCGGAGCCCGCTGACCAGCCGGACTTCACCATCCACTACGATATCGACCGGTCCCAGCAGCCGAATTTGTACCACGACCCCGTCCCCTCCGTGCAAGAAGCCCCCTTCGTTGCACGTGCAGCAGCGCCCTGCGGTTCAACGCGTGTCTCAGTATTCCTGCAGCAGCGTCTCAGCATGTGATAAGGTCCGCGCCGTTCCAGCGCCGTTCCACCTCGGTCCCTAGCGTGCCATCGGACGCCGTAACAGCCCGGCGGCAGCCGGCGTTTAGGTATGCGAATAGGCATTACTGCAGATGACGTCCTGGCGGCCCGGGCGCGACCATTAACCTGCGAAGCTGCGCGCACTCCGCGAACGCGGGGATCCGGTACGCAGGCGGGAGGGACGGCGGATGTCAGGCGAGCCGCCCGGTGCCCTGATCGGCAGGGCCGCCGAGGCCGCCGCGATCCGGCACACGCTCGATGGCGCCCGGCTGGTCACCGTGACCGGGCCGCCCGGGGTGGGCAAGACCGCGGTGAGCCTGGCGGCGGCCCGCGCGGCCGCCGGGAGCTTCGCCGACGGCAGCCTGCTGCTGCGGCTCGACGCGCTGCGGGACGAGGCGCTGCTGCCGCACACCATCGCGGCGGCGCTGCGGCTGCCCGACGAGTTCACCCGCAGCCGCCTGGAGGTGCTGATCGACCAGTTGCGCGACCGGCACGTGCTGCTCATCCTGGACACCTGCGAGCACCTGCTCGGCGCCTGCGCCGCGTTGGTCGCCGCGCTGCTGAGGCCCTGCCCCAAGATGCAGGTCCTGGCCACCAGCCGGGAACCGCTCCGGGTACCGGGTGAGGCGACTGTGGCCGTGCGCCCGCTGCGGCTGACGGACGCGGTGGAGCTGTTCGGCCAGCGGGCGGCGCAGGCCGGGGCCGGGATCGCGCCGCAGAACCGGGCCGCCGTGGCCTCGATCTGCGTGCAGCTGGACAAGCTGCCGCTGGCCATCGAGCTGGCCGCGGGCGAGCTTGGCCGGCTCAGCCCGGGCGGGCCGCCGACGGCCGCGCTCGCCGGGCTGCTGGCGCGGCTGGAGGCGGCCGGGGACCTTCCGCGCGGGCCCGGCTACCCCCAGCAGGACCAGCCCCAGCACGGCCAGCCCCAGCAGGACCAGCCTGAGCGGCACCGGACGCTGCGGGCCGCGATCGGCTGGAGCCACGAGCTGTGCACCCCGTCCGAGCGCCTGCTGTGGGCCCGGCTGTCGGTCTTCTCCGGGCCGTTCGGCCCGCGGGACGCCCAGGACGTCTGCGCCAGCAGTGAGCTGCCCGACGAGGCCGTCGCGGCCGGCCTGAGCCTGCTCACCGAGCGCTCGGTGCTGCTGGCCGACCGGACGGACGGCGGCGATGCGCGCTTCCTGCTGCCGATCACGCTGCGCGCGTACGGCCGCGAGATGCTGCGCCGGCTGGGCCAGGACGATCAGTTCGCGGCGCGGCATCAGCGCTGGCAGGACGGGCGCCGCCGGCATCGCGGCGCCGCCGCGGGGACATGACCGCGGGAGGAGACCGGGGCGGCAGCCGGGCGGCACGGAGGTGAATCAACTGCGTAGCAGCGGCGGGATCTTCCCGTTTTGCGCAACAGGTTGTGGTTGGCCGACTACAATCGAGGCTGTTCCCTCCCGGAGATTCCACCATGACCTTTCCGACCTCGACACATGTCGGTCGGCTATATGTCGAATCGCGCCATCTGCCCGCCACCCAGGGCGGCGGTGGCGATATCCACGACGTGATGGCCACGCCGTTCGGTGTCCGCCTGCTCATCGGCGATGTGATGGGCACCGGCCTGCCCGCCAGCCGGACCGGCCTGGCCGTGCTGAACGCGTGGCGCGAGCTGGCTTACACCGAGCCCAGCCTGGCCGGCATCGCGGTCCGGCTGCACGCGCTGATCGCCCGCTCCGAGCACCCGGAGCGGTTCGTCACCGCGCTGCTGGTGAACTTCCCTGTCACCGGCGAGGAGCCGGGAGCCGGGGAGGCCGTCCCGGCGGCCGGGTCCTGGGCCGAGCTGGTGTGCTGCGGGCACCCGCCGCCGCTGCTGCTGCGCGGCGGCCCGGACATGCGCACCGCGGCGTTCGTCGAGCCGTACGCCGCGCCGCCGCTCGGGCTGCTCGACCTGGCCGACGGGTGGTGCCGGGCGAGCATGATCGGTGTCGGCGACGGCGACCAGCTGCTGTTCTACACCGACGGCGTGTCCGAGGCCAGGGACGCGGCCGGCCGGTTCTTCCCGCTGGCCCAGGTCACGGCCGAAGCCGTCCGCGGCGCCGGGACCGACCGCACGCAGCTGCTCGACGCGCTCGCCGCCCGGCTGGACGAGCACGTCGGTGACCGCGGCTGCGACGACATCCTCCTGCTGCTTGTGACCATGCGGTTATCCGGAGGGCAGCCTGATAGCGTGCCTGTTATCCCGACCCGCGGCGAGGATGGCATGTCTCTAGGTCTAACCAGGCCTCGGCCCGGTGAGCTGCCCCTCGAGGTCACCGGGTTCGTCGGACGGCACCGCGAGCTGGCCGAGCTGGTCGGCCTGCTGCGCACTGCCCGGCTGGTCACCGTCACCGGTCCCGGCGGCGTCGGCAAGACCCGCGTCGCGCTGCGCGCCGCGACCCAGCTCTCCGGCGAGTTCACCGACGGCGCGTGCCTGGTCGAGCTGTCCGGGCTGAACGATCCCGAGCTACTGCCGGATACCGTCGCGTCCAGCCTCGGGCTGCCCGGGACCGAGGCCCGGTCCCGGCTCGACGTGATCATCGACCACCTGCGCGACCGGCGGCTGCTGCTGATCCTGGACACCTGCGAGCACCTGATCGACGCGTGCGCCATGCTGGCCGACGTGCTGCTCCGCGCGACCAGCCTCACCATGCTCGCCACCAGCAGGCAGCCGCTGGCCGTGCCGGGCGAGCACACGTGCGCGATCCCGCCGCTGCCGGTGCCGGATCCGCGCGCCCGGGCCGCAGGCGCCGGCGACGCCGTGGAGCTGTTCGCCCAGTGCGCGGCGGCGGCCGTGCCCGGTTTCGCCGTGACCGACGCCAACCTGGCCAGCGTGATCCGGCTCTGCCGCCGCCTGGACGGGGTTCCGCTGGCCATCGAGCTGGCCACGGTACGGCTGCGGGCCATCCCGCTCGAGCAGCTGGCCGACCGGCTGGAGGACCGGTTCCAGCTGCTGGCCGGCGGGCGCCGCGCCGCCGTGCCGCGCCACCAGACGATCCGCGCCGCGACCGAATGGAGCTATGACCTGTGCTCGCCGGCCGAGCGGCTGCTCTGGGCGCGGCTGACGGTGTTCGCCGGCTCGTTCGACGTCGAGGCGGCCGAGCAGGTATGCGCGGGCGAGCCGCTGGGCCGCGGGGACGTCCTGCCCGCCCTGATCGGCCTGGTCGACAAGTCGGTGGTGCTCCGGCAGGAGGGCGACGGCACCCGGTACCTGCTGCTCGACACGATCAGGGAGTTCGGCGCGGAGAAGCTGGCCGCGCTGGGCGAACAGGAGACGGTCCGCGAGCGGCACCTGGCCCGTTACCTCGGCCTGGCGGCGTATCTCGGCGAAAACCCGTTCGCCGGCGACCAGGTCCCCCGCTACCGCCAGCTGCGCCGCGAGCACGCCGACCTGCGGGCTGCCCTGGAGTACGCGCTGGCCGCGCCCGGCCGGGAGCGGGACGCGGCGGCCATGGCCATCGTGCTCGACGCGTACTGGCAGATGTCGAGCGCCCCCGGCGAGGGCAGGTACTGGCTGGGCAAGATCCTGCCGCGGCTCGGCCATCTGTCGCGCGGCCGGGCGCTGGCCCTGATCATCGACGGCTACCTGGCCTGCCTGCAGAATGACGCCACGGGCGGGCTGGCCGAACTGGAGGAGGGGATCGCGCTCGCGCAGGAGCGCGGCGACACGCGCATCCGGGCCCGCGGCTACCTGAACCTCACGATGGCGCTGGCCTTCGTCGGCCGCTACGAGGAGGCGGCCCGCGCGAGCATCATGGCCCGCGCGAGCATCATGGCCCGCGAGGGTGCCCTGGCGGCCGGCGACACCGCCATGCTCGTCGTGCTGGACTCCCACGTCGGATACCTGCACATGCTCGCCGGGAGGGTGGAAGAGGGCCTGGCCTGCTGCCGCAGCGGCCTGGACCGGCTCGGGCCGGACAGCGGGGAGCGCTGGCAGCAGGGCTACCTGCGACTGCTCGAGGGCATATGCCTGTTCCTGCGGGGCGACCTCGGCCCGAGCGCGGCGGCGTTCCGCACCGCGCTGGCCATGAAGCACGAGATCGCCGACACCATGGGCATGGGCTACGCGCTGGAAGGAACCGCCTGGCTGGCCGCGGCCGAGCAGCGCTTCACCCGGGCCGCCTGGCTGCTGGGCGCGGCCGATACGGGATGGCAGCTGGTGGGCGGCAGGCTCGGCCGCAACGCCACCGCCGAGGCGCTGCACGCGCGGGCCGTCCAGGCGGCCCGCGACGCGCTGGGCGAGGAGCGGTACCGCGCGCTGCACGACCAGGGCGCCGGGTACCCGCCGGCGGAGATCGTCCGGCTCGCGGCGCAGGACGCCGACGACCTGCCGCCGCACCCGGCCCAGCAGGCGCAGCCGGACGGGCCGGGCTCAGCAGGCCCAGGCCCAGGCTCAGGACGCGGGGCGGCCGCATCCGGCCTGACCAACCGCGAACGGCAGATCGCCGCCCTGGTGGCCGAGGGACTGTCCAACCGGCAGATCGCCGAGCGGCTGGTCATCTCCAAGCGCACCGTCGACGCGCACATCGAGCACATCTACGGCAAGCTCGGCCTCTCCTCGCGCGTCCAGCTGGCCAGCTGGCTCAGGTCCGCCCGCCGGTAACGCACGGGCGAGGGCATGAAACTATTCCGGGGGAAGGCAGCACCACGCGGAGGAGACAGGACATGCCGGTCACACCACTGCCCGAGCGGAAGGCATGGCGGGCGCTCAAGCGGCACCACGGGGAAGTCGCCGGCGCGTCTCTGCGCGAGCTGTTCGCCAGCGACCCGGGCCGGGGCGAACGGCTGACCGCGGAGGCGGCCGGGCTCTACCTGGACTACTCCAAGAACCGGGTCACCGACGAGACCATGCGGCTGCTCGTCGCGCTGGCCGAGGAGTCCGGCGTGCCGGAGCGCCGGGACGCCATGTTCCGCGGCGAGCACATCAACGTGTCGGAGGACCGCGCCGTGCTGCACGTGGCCCTCCGCAGGCCGGCCGGCCAGCCGCTGGTGGTGGACGGCACCGACGTGGTGGCGCAGGTGCACGAGGTGCTCGCCCGGATGGCCGCCTTCGCCCGCCGGGTCAGGTCCGGCGAGTGGAAGGGGCACACCGGCAAGCCGGTCAGGAACGTCGTCAACGTCGGCATCGGCGGGTCGGACCTCGGCCCGGTGATGGCGTACGAGGCCCTGCGCCACTACGCCACCCGCGACCTGGTGTTCCGGTTCGTGTCCAACGTCGACAGCACCGACTTCGCCGAGGCGACCCGCGACCTGGACCCGGCCGAGACGCTGTTCATCATCTCGTCCAAGACGTTCGGCACGCTGGAGACGCTGACCAACGCCACCTCGGCGCGGGACTGGGTGGTGTCCGCGCTCGGCTCCGAGGACGCGGTGGCCAGGCACTTCGTCGCGGTGTCCACGAATGCCGAGCGGGTCGCGAAGTTCGGCATCGACACCGCCAACATGTTCGGCTTCTGGGACTGGGTCGGCGGCCGGTACTCGATGGAATCGGCGATCGGCCTGTCCACCATGGTGGCCATCGGCCCGGAGCGGTTCGGCGAGATGCTGGCCGGGTCGCACGAGATGGACGAGCACTTCAGGACCGCTCCGCTGGAGCAGAACCTGCCGGTGCTGATGGGCCTGCTCGCGCTGTGGTACCGCGACTTCTTCGGCTGCCAGACGTACGGCGTCATGCCGTACGAGCAGTACCTGAAGCGGTTCCCGGCGTACCTGCAGCAGCTCACCATGGAGTCCAACGGCAAGCACGTCACGCTGACCGGGGACCCGGTCAGCTACGACACCGCCGCGGTCGTCTGGGGCGAGCCAGGCACCAACGGCCAGCACAGCTTCTACCAGCTCATCCACCAGGGGACCACGATCATCCCGGTCGACCTGATCGGCTTCGGCAAGACGCTGAACCCGATCCGCGACCACCACGACATCCTGTCCTCCAACGTGTTCGCGCAGGCGCAGGCGCTGGCCTTCGGCAAGACCGAGGAAGAGGTCAGGGCCGAGGGCACGCCCGAGCACGTGGTGCCGCACCGGGTGATGGAAGGCAACCGGCCGAGCAACGTGCTGCTCGCCGAGATCCTCACGCCCCGGATCCTCGGCGCTCTGATCGCCCTGTACGAGCACAGCGTGTTCACCCAGGGGGCGATCTGGGACATCGACTCGTTCGACCAGTGGGGCGTCGAGCTCGGCAAGGTCCTCGCGGTCAAGATCATTCCCGAGCTGACGAGCGTGCCGGAGCCCCCGCTCGGGCACGACTCGTCGACCAACGCGCTCATCCGCCGCTACCGCGCGCTCAAGGCCCGCTGACCGGCTCGCTGCCAGACTTGACAACACTGCACCGAAGGACGGATAGCCATGCCAACTGATACGCCGACGCAACTGGGCATGATCGGGCTCGGCCGGATGGGGGCGAACCTGGTCCGCCGCCTGATGCGTGACGGCCACCGCTGCGTCGCCTATGACGTCAACCCCGGGGCGGTCAAGTCGCTGGCCGCCGAGGGCGCGGCCGGGGCGGAGAGCCTGGCGGATTTCGTGGCCAAGCTGGACACGCCGCGGAACATCTGGATCATGGTGCCGGCCGGCATCGTCGAGCAGACGCTCGGCGAGCTGCGGCCGCTGCTCGAGGCGGGCGACGTCGTGATCGACGGCGGGAACTCCTACTACCGGGACGACATCACCCGGGCCAAGGACCTCAAGCGCGACGGGATCCACTACGTCGACTGCGGCACCAGCGGCGGCGTCTG
>WNGH01004568.1_pt1 | contig 13201 bp, 10 predicted proteins | sample 5400631 | NCBI WGS metagenome assembly WNGH01 (sample SAMN13153373, study PRJNA577476) | soil metagenome | isolation source: 115 cm soil or saprolite under Garry oak tree replicate 1 | place: USA:California | collected 2016-06-15
TCTCCCAACTGCGCCGGGATCCTCATCTGCTCGGTTGGTTCCGCTCGCTGAGTGAACAACAACCGCCCCTGAAGGACTCCACTCGCATCCGTTATCTCATTTTGCTTCGCCATTTGTTGGACGATCTGGCCACCAACGGCCATCCCCTCGAGCCCGATCTCATTCGTCGAAACGATTTCCCTCTCGAACCCCACTATCTACCCAGGCCTCTTTCTCCCGAGGAGGATCGGCTCTTGCAGCAGGAGTTGCGCCGAACCGACGATCTCTACGCAAACGCACTCCTGCTCATCCGCGCCACGGGAATCCGCCTCGGCGAATGCATCCACCTGCCGCTGGACTGCCTGCGTCAGATGGGAACCGACGAGTGGGCCCTCCATGTCCCGCTCGGTAAAATGCACACGGAACGGTTGGTTCCCGCCGATCCCGAGGTGCGGCAGATCGTCGCGCGGATCCTCACCCTGCGCCCTTCGGCCCCCCTGGCGCGATGCGTGAACTCGCGAGGCTTTCTGCTGCCCCGTCGCGGTGCTCGGCGCGCTCTGATGCTGACTCTCGAATCCCGTTTAGCCCAGGCGGCCCAGCGCGCCGGTTGTATGACGCATGTGACACTACACCGCCTCCGCCATACCTTCGCCACAGAAATGCTTCGGCTCGGAGTTAGTCTTCCCTCTCTCATGAAGCTGCTCGGACACAAAGACATCCGCATGACCCTGCGCTACGCGGACGTCATCCAGGAAGATCTGCAGCGCGAATTTCACCAGGCTCGTCAGAATGCCGTCCATCCGCATCACCTGCCCACGCTCGCGCCTCCCAAAGAAATGCCCCGCGCCGGTCTCCCGGGTGTCTGTCAGGCGCTTGAGGCAACGCGGCACCTTATGGAGATGTTTCGCCGTCAACTGACCAACGACAAAATGCGCCGTCGATTGCAGCGCCTCGACAAGCGTCTCCTCGCTGTCGTTTCACAACTGCTAAGAATCCAGAACGAATCAAAATGAGGAAAGATTGGCCGGTTAACGGACAAGAACGCTTCGATGGTCTGGTATCCTTTGTCGCCCTGACCGACTCTCACCAGGCAGGGAAGGTGGAGTTCTATTCCGGCTGCGATCTCGTTCGCCGGAATATCGTAACCACTTGCTTCCAGACGCTCCGCCAGCTGTCCCTGCCAGAAACTTCTACATGCTGAAATCATTGCAAAGCCACGACGTGTAGCCTTTCCAGGCCATGCTGACTCTTCTCCCGCCTGCGGGGTTCCGAACTCGCGCTGCTTTAAAAGCAGAGATTCTTGCTCTTCGCCATCAGCTCTTGGTCCTGCAGCGTTCGAGCCGCGGTCAAACGCTCCGTTCCGTTGGGCTGACCGAGTCCTCTTGGTCTGGCTCTCGCAGTTGTGGAACGCTTGGCGGTCGGCCCTGCTCATCGTCAAGCGGCGACCGTCATCGCCTGGCATCGCAAGGGGTGTCGGCTCTATTGGAGGTGGAAGAGTCGGCGCTGCGCAGGCCGTCCAACCGTAGGTCCGGAAGTTCGGGACCTGATTCGTCGATTCGTCGAATGAGCCTTGCCAACCCACATGGAGGAGCCCCACATACTCATGGAGAGCTCCTGAAACTCGGCATTCAGGTGTCGCAAGCAACGCTCGCGCAGACTCGGAGACCGGTGCGTCACTCCGCAAACAGAAACTGCAAGTCTTCAAGCGTCAGGCTCTCGGAGAAACGCTCCTCCCCTAGCACGTCGTCCGCCAGCTGGGCCTTCTGGCGCTGCAGCGCGCGCATTTTTTCTTCAATGCTCCCGCGGATCAACAAGCGATAGGCCATCACTTTGCTCACCTGACCGATGCGGTGGGTGCGGTCAATGGCCTGCTTCTCCACCGCCGGATTCCACCACGGATCAAACAACACGACGTAGGAAGCGGCCGTAAGGTTCAACCCGAATCCGCCGGTCTTGAGTGAAATCAAAAACACGGCCTGGCCCTCCGCCGACTGGAACTTTTCCACGAGTTCGCCGCGATTTTCCGTCGAGCCCGCCAGATAAAAATGCGGCCACTCGTGTTTGTTGACGGTCTCGCGCAGCAAATCGAGCATGGTGACGAACTGCGAAAACACCAGAACTTTGTGGCCTTCCTCCATAAGCGGTTCAAGTAGATCTTCGAGCGCGGAAAGCTTGGCGGCCTCGGCCAGGCGCAACTTTGCGTCGACCAGCGCCGGGTGGCAACAAATCTGGCGCAGCCGCAGCAGCGAGGTCAGGATGTGGAAGCGTTCCTTGTTAAGTTCCGCGTTGGTTTTCAGTTGCAGAAGGAGCTGGCGGGCGCGCTTGAGTTCGGCGCGATAGAGCGTTTCCTGCTGGCCGTCCATTTCGCAGAACAAATCCTCTTCCACGCGGTCGGGCAGGTCTTTGGCCACTTGCGCCTTGGTGCGTCGCAGCAGGAAGGGCCTCACGCGCGCCGCAATCCGCCGACGCGCAAGCGGATCATTCTTGGCGCTGAAGCGGCGCAGAAAGAGCGAGCGAGTGCCGAGTGCGCCGGGCATGGCGAAACTGAGAATGCTCCACAAGTCCAGCAGCCGGTTCTCAATCGGCGTTCCGGTCAGCGTCAGGCGGTGCTCCCCCTGTAGGGCACGGGCGGCCTGTGCAGTTTGCGAGTCGGGATTCTTGATGTATTGCGCCTCGTCCAAAATCACCGCAAGCCAGGGCAAGTCGGCAAGCTCTGGCGAAAGCAAGCGCAACTGCGCGTAATTGATGATTACCAGGTCGGCGGTCTGGCGCGCGGCGGAAAGCTCTAGGCTGGGTTCGCCGCGCCAGAGGCGGACGCGCAGGCTCGGACAAAATCGCTCCACTTCGACGCGCCAGTTGTCCATCACCGATTTGGGACAGACCACCAGCGACGCGCCCACCGTCTCGGGCCCAGGACGGGGAGGATTTTCCCGCAGCCAGGCCAGCCACGCCAGGGTTTGCAGCGTTTTGCCGAGCCCCATGTCATCGGCCAGCACGCCCCCGAAGCGGTTCGAAGTGAGATAAGCCAGAAAATGAAAGCCCTCGGTCTGATACGGCCGCATTTCGGCACGAATCGACGCCGGCAGCGAGGGCATGACGCGCGTCTTCAGTTCGCTCACGCGCCGATGGATTTTTTCGAGGTGTTCGGGCGCGAGGAACTTCTTCGTCGCTTCATCGGCCAGCTGCAAGACATGAAAACGTTGTGGCTCGGCGGAAAAATCATGCGGGCTGAGTCCGAGGCGGGCCAGCTGCTCATCGTCCTCGGGCGTGACATTGAATGCGAGCCGCCGCCAGCCTTTCCCGCCGAGGCGGACGTAGCCGCCGCGAGCTTTGAGCAGCAGCTTTAATTCTTCCTCCGTTAGCGTCGAGTCGCTCACGTCGAGCGCGACTTTCAGGTCAAACCAGTCTATGCTCGCCTCGTCCACCTCGAGTGACACGGTGCCGCTCACCGGCTCGTCGCGCAGTGTGGAGAGTTCACGATCGAGCCGCACTTCGATATCCGGTGGAAGGGAACGGAGCCAGGCGGCGAGAAGTTCCGGCGTTTTCTTGGCGAGTCGCAACCTCCAACCGGTCGGATAGTCTTGCCATTTCAAATCGGCGAGAGATTCGAGCACGCGCGGGAAATGTTTTTGCGCCGTGCGGTCATAGAGGACCACGATACCATTGCCCGAGGCGGGCGTTTTTTTCGCGCCATTTATTCGCTTTTCTCTCCAGCCGCTAGCGGCCAGCGTTTCCAGGTTCATCCCGGGCGCGTGGGCGTCCACGCTTAGGAAGATCTCCTCTTTTTTCTGGCCGTGAGAAAACGATTTCAGCTCGCAGGAAATCGTAACACGCACAGGCACGGTGCGGACGCGCCGCGCGAGATGTTCGGGGAGGGGAACTGCGGCGGCGCGCAAGGCGCTCAGGCCTCCCGCGGTCTCGAGCGCAGGCGCCGGTATCGTTCTGCGCGCGTCGGCCTCGAGCATATCGGCGGGCGGACCGGCAAACAAAACCTCCTCGGTCAGGTAAAGCGTGGGTCGGCCGGGCAGCCTGCAAAGGATTTTCGGCGGCGGTGCTCCGCTGGCAGTCACGAGCGCGATCTCATAGTCGCCGTCGGGGTCTTTCGGCGGGCGCAAATCGATGCGCAGAGGCTCGGCCGGCCGCGCGAGCGGCCGACCGTCGGCGGTCACGACGCGGTCCGGCGCGAGAGGCATGCGCAGCAGTCGGTTCAGTATCAGGAGCGCCGTTCCGTTCGCGTAGCGAAGCAACCACCAGGCGTTGTCGTAAGACCAGGTTCCGCAAACGGCGCTCCAAAGCGGGAAGGAATCGGGCTCCACGGCCAAGGCACCTTGGCGGAATAGATCGGCCCATTTCCCGGCCTGCGCCGGCTTAAGGTCTGCGAACGGTGCGGTCGGCTCACTGCGCCATTGCAGCCTCGCCTCCTCGGCACAGACAGCCAAGCGCAATTGCAAAATACCTGGTTCTGGATCCGGCGGGGAGCTCTCGAATCGCTGGAACCAATTCTTCCACCGCTCGATCTCCTTCTGGCGCTCCCAGGTCTTCATGGTCGGCTCGATGAGGCTGAAATCGGTGACCCCGTGCATGAATCGCGGGTAGCTCCAGTTGCGCCGCCGGAGTTCCCACGCCACGAAAAGCCAGAAGTAAAAATCGTCGGCCGGAAAAGTGGGCCAGAGATCGACGACGTTCCAGGTGTTGAAAGAATTGAACGCCGTGCCAGGTCCGGCCATTGCGCGCAGATCCGATTCCGTGAACGGGCGAGCACCTTTGGCGAACGAGCTTTGCACGGCACGGAGGAAGGCCACTTCGCGTGGCCGGAGGTCGCGTCCGAGATGGGCAACCACTTTGTTGAGCAGCGGCGAGGGCGGCGGTTTTAGCGCAGCCGCCCGGACCTTTTGCCAGCGATTCCGCATAACTGCGGCGATTCGTTTTCTGTCCCAGACGGGCGGCCCGCCGTTGTCCGACTCCGACTCGGGCTCCTCTAATGCCATCATCGCGGCGGCAATGTGCTTGCAACGCACGCCGACGGGACAAGAGCAATCCGCTTCCCACTTGCCGTTCGCAAACTCGAGTTGCACGTCATAAACCCGCTCTCCGCGCACGCTCGCGAAGTAGAGATGATCGGGGTCGACGCAGTCAAGCTCGAGCACGCTGCCGCGGGAGAAATAACGCCGGCCGCGGTCGAGGGATTGGAAGCCCAATGAATTGAGGAACCGCTGGATACCTTCGAGCGTATCTTTTTGCACGACCATCCCCCCACAGAATGAGACGCACGCCGCTATCTTACCTCGACGAGGATCAATTGAATACCCGGCCCGAAAGATCGAAAAGTGGAAATCTGTGCAAAAAAAGCAAGAAAAAAGCACGGCGTTGAGGCAGGTGTAACACACCTACTGGTTCTCGCTACGCCGATGCCTGAGCGCGAAGCAGAAACGAAAACAAGGCTCGACACCCGAGCCGATTGGGGCCGCTGTGCACAATCATTAGGATTTTCGCAATTCCTGCGGTCACATTCTCGATCAGAGGCAGCAAGCAGAGGGCCTGCATCAGGAGACCGCCCTACTGGTCGTTCCAAAGTTTAGGACGCACATAACTTGGGAGAGTATCGAAGATTTTCAGCGTCTCGTCCGTGGGAATCCCATTGAACAGAGTGATCACTGGGAGACCGGTTCCAACGCATCAAAAAATGTAGCCGGGCGGCGAGGGAACCGCACCGAATGAGTCGCGGGAAACTAGAAAGTGGTAACCATCGTGGATTCAATGGAAAAGAGTTCTGTCTTCAGGTTTGGGAAGCTGGTTTATCTGAGTCTCGTGGGCCTCCTTTACAGCTTTGCAGCTCCGGGCCACTGTCAGCAGTCCCCTGGCCTTCAAGCCTCTTTCCCGGGAGCGCCGTATCAAAGAACGACACAATCCAGGCGGCATATCGTCGTAGGGATTCACCCGCGGCGGACACTACGCGTGAGGTAGTGGACCGTTGGTTGCTCGATGGCGCGCTGTTCGGCATTGAAAGCTTTCATCAGGACATCCTGAAGCAGATGCACAAGAACGAAAAAGTCCAAGCCGCCTTTGAGCTGGCCCAAAAGCTAAATCGTGCCGGTTTGTACTCGCAGGGCTACTACATCATAGGCTTGTCGCCAGAGACGCCGGAATCCATCGCAGAAGATTTGCGCACGCTGGCATCGCTTGAACTCGATACTACGCAAATCACCATCGTCACGCCGCATCCGCAAACGGAAATGTGGCGGGAACTCGAATCGCGTTTCGGAATTCTTGAGAAAGACTGGTCCAAGTTTGACACCAAGCAGCTGGTCTGGAACCATCCGCACTGCGCACCTGGGGTTCTCGAGTCGCTGCTGGAGCAGGGCTTCCGAGGTTGTTATGGCAATGGCTGGCTCAAGCGCACCTCGAAAAAGTTTCTGGCCACGCGCCGGATCCAGCGCGACTTTTCGAGCATCCTGATGGGACCGGTGCGGGCACGCTTGGCCAGTCCCCATCGTCTTCGCTACTTGCCTCCGCACGAAACCGTCAGCGCCGAAGCTCAGGCTCACGCCGCCTCCGCCTAGCTCCTGCCGTAGCTCGTGTTGGTCGAGAGGCAGCTCTCCTTTGAGGCTGCTCGTTTCTCAACTGTTCACGGAAGAAACGAAGAAACTTCGTAAGCGTCCGTTGATGATCGCCTGGATAGCTCAGCGGTGAAAAAGGTAATATTGCGGCGTGGACACCATCAATTGGCTGCTCGATTCGGACCCGGCAATAAGCTGGCAGGCGATGCGCGATTTAACGGACGCCTCCCCGGCGGCGATCGCCGCGGAGCGCGCCCGCGTCCCGCGCGAAGGTATCGGCGTCGAAATTCTCACCCGCCAGGGGTCGGACGGCTCGTGGCACCGGGCCGACGCTCCCGCCTGGTTACCGACCCTCTACACGTTGCTCCTCCTGCGCGCGACCGGCGTCGACTGTGCCGAACCGGCGGTCGAGTCAGTGGTGGCTCGTCTCGAGAAGGGCTTCCGCTGGGACGAGGAATTCGGCGAGAAGCCGTTCTTCGAGGGCGAAGTGGAGCCGTGCATCAACGGGGGCACGCTCGCGCTTGGCGCCTACTTCGGGCGTCCGACGGAGAGCCTCGCGCTCCGTCTCGTCGGCGAGCAGCTCGATGACGGCGGTTGGAACTGCGAAGCGCCGAAGAGTGCGCGCTCGTCCTTCCACACCACGATCTGCGTGCTGGAGGGGCTGCTCGAGTACGAGCGTGCCGGCGGGTCCGCGCCGGAGATCGCGGCGGCCAGGCGGCGCGGCGAGGAGTATCTGCTCGAGCGTGGCCTCTTCCGGAGGCGCTCCACCGGCGAGGTCGCGACACCGGCGTTCCTGGAGCTCGCTTTCCCTCCCCGCTACCATTACGACGTTCTCCGTGCGCTCGACTACTTCAGGAACGCCGGTGTCCGGCCCGACGCGCGCATCGGCGATGCCGTGCACCTTGTCGAGAGCAAGCGGCAGGCCGACGGTCGATGGCTTCTCGATCGCGCCTACGACGAGGCGCTGGCCTTCCCGTTCGGCGAATCTGTAGGTGAGCCGAGTCGGTGGAACACGCTCCGGGCACTGCGCGTGCTACGTTGGTACGAGCGACGAAGGCTCGAGCCGGCTAGCACTTCATAGGCCAAGCTGTCCGAAGCGCTTCGGCACTGCGTCTTCGACGGCAGTTGGCGTAGACCTCTCGGCGTACCTGCCCCAGAATGTCATCCGCGCTGGTTCGAGAATCGGGCCTTTGGCGCGAGCCGAGGCTTGGTGCCGATGGACGTTCGTAATTCGCCGCAAGCCCAATCGATTGGGCTGCCGGTCGCCGCCAGAGGATGAGCGCACCAATACGTCACATTGACGGGCCGCGGCTATGCCGGGGGCGCGCTGAAACTGGAGTTACTGTTCGTTTTGGTTTTCGTCGAGCGCACGCATGGCATGGGTCGATCGGCAACTTCCTCATCAAGAAGGGCCAACACCAGTGCTTGAACGGCTCACAGCTCTCTTGTTGTTCCCGCAGTTCTAAGGTCTTTACCTGACTGACTCTCTATCGTGGCTACTTGATAGGATTCGCGCTTCCCACCCTGTGGCTATTTACTACGGCGTCGGCAACGGGGCCAGATGCTACTCGAAGGTCGCAAACATCCGCGCACTGCCGAACGATTTCTCGTGCAAGTCTCTTCAGTGCATGACCCGCTTGTAACTGAGTTAGCTTCCGTGGAAAACCAGAGTCCTAACGGCGTGCGAGTTGCCACGGAGCGGTCTTGAGAATCGGGCTCGCATGTAGACGTGAAAGCCATCGCGCGTGAATTAAAGGCCAGAGCACGAGTTGTCTATTGCAAAGCTATCGGTCCCAAGAAATTTGCGGTTGGACTAAACCTCATCACCAGCAACGACGGACAAGCCAAGCCTCTCAAGAACTGATACCGGGACGCGGCGGGAAAAATTTTGGGCCAACGCTCTCGTTTGGGCACATAGCCTTTTTCGCTGCGAGACATCCGACATCTCAAACCCACTTCTAGGACGTCCCGCTCACGCCACCTTCGGCGGAGTCGACGTAGATGCTGCCTGGGAGGAGGCGCTCTTGGGGGTTCCTTTTTCCACGCTCCCGTCAATCTCGATCGAACCTTGGAAGAATGCGCCGTCTTCGATCAGGATCTGCGGCGTTGTCAAATCCCCGGTCACCGAACCATCCTTCTTGATCTCGATTCGGTTCTTCGCGCGCACGTTTCCTTTCAAGTTGCCGGACACCGCTACCTCGGTGGCGACGATGTCAGCGGTCACCCGCGCGGTCGGCCCTATCGTCAGCTTCCCCTCGTCAAGTAGAACGAGTCCTTCGAACGTACCGTCGATCATCAGGTCCTCGCTGCCGGTGATTTCGCCCTTTATGCGCAAGTTTGCTCCGAGCCGGGCGGCCACGCTGCTCTTCATCGCGCCCGTAGGTCCCACCGCCCGTTCGTTCACTTGAGCGTTTCCCCGCGAACTCGCAACCGAAGGTTTGGCAGGCTCATTCTCTTGCAAGTTCTTCGGTTCCGGCATCGCAGCTTGTCGCTCATCCGGTTTCTTTCTACCCCACATGAAGACCTTCCGTGCAACCGCGCAACCGACCAGACAAACATTGTTCGCGCGGCAAACCCTTAGATCTTATCACCAGCCAACCAAGTCTGCGTTCTTGAACATCTTCCCATTCGCCTTAAATGGATATCCTTGCATCTTTCTCCACTTCTCAAACAGTCTTGGATTGTTCTTGAGTTGCAGTAAAGCAGAAGCAACCACTTCGGCCCTCGGCATGTCCGGGTCCGCGGTCACAGAAAAGCAAGTGGCTTCGCCTCGGCGTGAAATCACACGTATGAATTTATCGTCCACCAAAAAGCTCCTGTGCCCGGCCCTCAGCAGGTAGGTTTCGTTGTGGACATGTTCAGCCCCGGTGAGCCGAGCGACGCGCTTCAGGTATTCTGCCGCACGCCGGGCGGGCGTGCATGCCTGCATTTTCATCTTACTGCGCACGGGAAAACACCTGACCATCAGCCTTGAGCACCATCAAAACCTCGTTCTGCTCTCACGTGATTTTCTCGATGAGCTTCGCCCGTCGCGATGTCAAAAGGCTGCGCGCCAGTTTTGGCTTCGTATTCGGCAATCACTCGGTTCACTTCTTCCATGCCAGCGGTTGGCGGATCGTATTCGAGAAGTGTCGTATCACGCTGAGATGAAAATGCAAGAATCCTGGGTTTCATGGCCGGTCTCCGGTAGGACGTCCAATCTCGTCTCGCCTGGGAAAGGAGGCGGTGCGTTTAACTTCTTCTTTATGTGATGTCGCATCCTTTCTCGGAGTTGGCCGAACTGCTGCAAACCAGAGAGAACCCAATTGGGGAAGGTTGCCGATCAGGGTAACCAGAACTCCTTCTCCTCGTATCTACTGCGACCAGAGGGACACCCGCGAGACCAAATGAGCCCTTGCTCTCAATTGGCTTCGCGCGAACGTCAGGGTCCAGCCGAGAGCCGCCGGAATACCGGAATGCTCGATTGGTTCACCAAGCCTGGTCGTTGAAGTATGGGCATGGCCACGTTGCCAAGCCGGAACCATGGCGCTTTGCTATTTTCTGCGGACCGAACCTGCGCCGTTAGTCTGAGGCAGCTCCCGACGGATTACGATTAGGCGGTTCCGACGCACGACTATCAGCGTGATCAACCGTCGCAATAGCCGCCTCGACCACGACTCGCGCTGCCTCTATGGAAGACAAGGCGAAAACAAAAAATACTCGACAGTCATTCCTTATCCGGACTTTCGCGTGGTTGCGAGACTCGGATGCCGCAGAAGGCCCTTCGGCCATTGTCTCACTGCCCCCCCGTAGAAGAGTCCGCCTGGTCCAGAACTGACCGTCCGTACAGTTGCCTTGCCACGTGAGACAGCACAAAGTGCTGGCAACTTCAACGGCCCCTTCCCAGCGGGGGAATGAAATGCCCGCCCTCGAAGGGGGAATTTTGCGTCGACATTGCTCCAGGTCGTTTTGTGTGCCTTGTTGGCCCTCCCCGCGGTGTGGAGCGCGCCGGCACCGGGTAGGCAAACCCCCAAGGCTGCCCAGCGTGTCCATCAAGAGAACAGGGCGACTACGCGCAATCCTCATGGGCCGACGCTCACCATCCCTTGCGACAATTGCCACAAGGTGAGCGCGTGGCGCCCGATCAAGGCGAATCCGGAATTCGATCACGACAAGACCAGATATCCGCTGCGCGGTATGCACGAAAAAGTGGAATGCACGCAGTGCCACGTGAAGCCGGTGTTCACGGATGTCGGGAGGAATTGCCAGGACTGTCATGCCGACGTGCACCAGAGAAGGATGGGCACAAACTGTGCGCAGTGTCACACCGTTCAGGGCTGGAATGTCGCCGTGCAGCAGGTCAAGGATCACCAGAACCGCTTCCCGCTACTCGGGGCCCACGCGGCCTTGCAATGCGAAGATTGTCACAAGCGTGCCGCGGTGGGGCAATTCCAGGGGCTTTCGACCGCTTGTATTTCCTGTCACCAGACAGATTTTCAGAAGACCAGCAATCCGAATCACGTCACCAGTAAGTTTCCGCAAAACTGCGAGATGTGTCATACGTTTGACAGTTGGCTCGGAGCGACTTTTAATCATGCCGGGCCGCCGGCAAATTTTGCCCTGGCCGGGGCGCACGCCACGGTGGCGTGCACGTCGTGCCACATCGGCGGAGTGTTCACGAATTTCAAGGGTCGAGTGAGCAGTCCGACCGATTGTGGCAACTCCTTGTGCCACTTGAGCACCTGGCAGCAGACCAATAACCCGAAGCATTCGACCTCGCCCGCGGTTTTTCCGATTGCCAACTGTGCGACGTGCCACAACACGACCGCGTGGACCACTGCCATCTTCGATCACAGCACGAGCGGCTGGCCGCTGACGGGTTCGCACCAGATGGCGCCGGCAGGCAAAGCGAACGCCTGCACGGACTGCCACGTCAACAACAACTATAATTTCACGTCCGCGAACACGGATTGCTACGGTTGCCACCAGGCGGCCTGGAACAGTACGCCCACCTTTGGCGGAAGTGTGCCGAACCACATTACCGCGGGATTCCCGACCTCCTTGTGCAGCCAGTGCCATGACACGAATGTGTGGACCGATTCGACTTTTAATCACGCCAACACGGGCTTTCCGCTGACGAATGCGCACCAGATCGCGCCGGCGGGAAAGGTCACGGGCTGCGATCAGTGCCATCTGGGGAATTACTCGACCCTCGCGATCCAGCCGACCGACTGCGGGAATTCCGGATGCCACCTGACGACCTGGCAGCAGACCAATAACCCGACGCACGCGACTGGCGGAACAGCGTTTGCGGCAGCCAACTGCTCGACGTGCCACAACACGATCACGTGGACCACTGCCATCTTCGATCACAGCACGACCGGCTGGCCGCTGACGGGTTCGCACCAGATGGCGCCGGCAGGCAAAGCGAACGCCTGCACGGACTGCCACGTCAACAACAACTATAATCTCACGTCCGCGAACACGGATTGCTACGGTTGCCACCAGGCGGCCTGGAACAGTACGCCCACCTTCGGCGGGAATGTGCCAAACCACATCACGGCGGGCTTCCCTACCTCACTCTGTTCGACTTGCCATGACACGGTTGTCTGGTCGGATGGAAAATTTGATCACACCGCGACTGGGTTTCCCTTGCAGGGACCCCATATGCTCCCGCCCCGCACCACGGTTACGGGCGCGGTTGGGTCGATGGTCAACGCCTGCACGGACTGCCATATCGGCGCCAACTATACGACCGGCTACCCAACCACAGATTGCTACGGCTGCCATCAGACCTATTTCATAAACGCTCAGACTTATGGCACCAACGTCCCGAATCACGTCACGGCCAATTATCCGACCACCTGCGTTTCCTGCCACACGACCTGGGTGACCACCGCTTGGCTTGGTGCGGTCTTTAACCATACTTATTTCAGGATTCCGCACAACGGTTCGAGCTGTTCCGATTGCCATATTAATTCGACCAATTATGCGATCTTCTCCTGCATCAGCGCTTGCCATACAGGGAATTCGCCACACACGAACCAGACGAATACGAACAGTCAGCACGGGGGTGTGAGCGGGTACACGTATAACGCCACGATCTGCGTGAACTGTCACAAGGGTTGAAGATGGCTGGCGCTCCCAGGCGAGCGAAGCAATAAACCAGCATTTTCAATCACGAAAGTTGGGTCAGATTCGAAACCCGTCAAACACCGTGCCTCCGTTGCCAGACCGAGGTTGGTGCCTCCAGTTTCGGAACATTTCGGAACAAAAGCGCTTCGGGCTCACGATTGCTTTACGCTGCCGGCCGCGGGACGACCGGAGTTTGAGACTCCCCACGCCTTACAGCGATTCTAAAGGCGGGGGATTGTTTGGAGTTACTAAGCAGCATTGCTGCTCGTCTCCAACGATGTTCCTGCTTCACAGCCACATGCTTGAGTCCGCACCCAAGTCTTACTGTGCCTCCACAGGCGGATACCAAGCGTCCCTCGGACAGAGTAAGCGGTTGGGGACATCCCACGGCGAAGGACCGTAGTCGCCGGCTTTAGTCCCATTATAGGGTCCCAAACGAGAATTTCGTTCTCGTAATGCTTGCCTTCTTAGGCTGCTTTCAAACCGACAGCCTCGACGAGGTCGTCGAGCGCCTCAATCACGGCAGTATATCGACGATCGAGAGCCGTGAT
>WNGH01009283.1_pt1 | contig 13199 bp, 15 predicted proteins | sample 5400631 | NCBI WGS metagenome assembly WNGH01 (sample SAMN13153373, study PRJNA577476) | soil metagenome | isolation source: 115 cm soil or saprolite under Garry oak tree replicate 1 | place: USA:California | collected 2016-06-15
CGATGATGAGTGAATTTCCCTTTTCGCGAAGCGCAGTAAGCGTGTCGAGCAATCGCAAATTGTCGCGGGGATGGAGACCGATCGTCGGTTCGTCCAGAACGTAGAGCACACCGCGCAAATTCGAGCCGAGCTGCGCCGCCAACCGGATTCGCTGCGATTCGCCGCCGCTCAAGGTTTTGGCGGAACGCCCAAGTGCCAGGTAACCAAGCCCAACGTTTTTCATGAAGCGCAACCGCTGGCGAATCTCGGGAATGACATCAGCGGCGATGGCTTGTTGTGTCCCATGAAATTTCAGTTTGTCGATCTTGGCCCGCGCGCGGGAACGCATGGCGGGGAGGTCGTTGCCACCGGAACGTTGCGCGATATCGAACGCTCCAAGCTCTCCGAGACCGGCCGATGTTTGAGAACGCCGCTTTGTCACCCGACCCGAAAATCGCGGCGATCGCTGCGCGCGGTCGAGAATTGGATCCAAATCCACGGCGCGCGTGCGAACAATTTGAAAGATGTCAATGTCCGTTTCCCCGTCGGCCGGCTTTCGGTCATCACTGGAATTTCCGGGTCTGGAAAATCGACCTTGCTGCACGACGTGCTGCTTCCGGCGGTGATCGAGCAATTGGAAAATCGCAAACGCAGTGGCAACGGTGATTTGTTCAAGCTTGTCAGCGGCACGGAAGAGATCGAAGCCGTTTACGAGGTTGATCAGTCGCCGATCGGGAAGACGTCGCGCTCGACCCCCGGCACTTACGTCAAAATTTTCGACGAGATCCGGAATCTCTACGCTCAGTTGCCGGTCTCGCGTGTCCGCGGTTATTCGGCCAGCCGGTTTTCATTCAATGCCGAGGGCGGCCGTTGCGAAAGTTGCAAGGGCCAGGGCGTGATCAAACTGGAGATGAATTTTTTGCCGGAGGCGTTGGTGCCGTGCGAGGACTGCGGTGGGCGCCGTTACAACCCGCAAACACTCGAAGTGCTCTACAACGAAAAGTCGATCGGCGACGTGATGGAGATGACAATCGAGGAAGCCGCTGATTTTTTTGGCGTGCATCCGAAAATCGCTCGACCGCTTTCGTTGCTGGTCGAAACTGGTCTCGGTTATCTGAAACTCGGCCAGCCGAGTCCGACGTTGAGCGGCGGCGAAGCGCAACGCTTGAAACTGGTGACGCAATTGAAACGCGGCGTTGGTCGCGCGGAGAACGAGCGGATTCGAAAAATGCGCAAACCGGGATCGACGTTGTATCTGTTAGAAGAGCCAACGATCGGTTTGCACATGGCTGATGTCGATCTTTTGCTCAAGGTGCTGCATCGATTAGTCGATCAAGGGAACACCGTGATTGTTATCGAGCATAACCTAAGCGTGATCGCGGAAGCGGATTACATTATCGATCTTGGTCCGGAAGCGGGCGCGGATGGAGGCAAAGTCGTGGCCGCTGGAACGCCGGAACAAATCTCGAAAAATCGCACAAGCCGCACCGCGCCATTTTTGCGAAAAACGCTCGCGCACTCAAGCGCAGATCGCCGAAAGTGATCGCGCGCCGCGCTTAACGAATGCTCGCTTATTACGTTCACGATCTTAATCCGTTGATTTTTCGACTGTGGGAGAACGTCGGTCCGCGCTGGTACGGATTGGCTTATGTGCTTGCGTTCATTTGCAGCTACGTGCTGTTTCGTCGTTTGGCGAAGTGCGGCTACGCCGATTTACCGGTGGCGAAAGTGGGCGACTTCGTTACCGGCGCTGCGCTCTTTGGCGTCATCGTCGGTGGCCGGCTCGGCTACGTTTTTTTCTACAAGCCGGAGATGTTGCGCGCGCCGATGTCGATCCTGCGAGTGTGGGAAGGCGGAATGTCGAGTCACGGCGGCATGCTCGGTCTGCTCGCGTTCACATTTTACTATGCATGGCGCCACAAAATTTCGTGGACGAATCTCGGCGACAATCTGGTCGTGACTGCGCCGATTGGCTTATTTTTCGGGCGATGCGCCAACTTTATTAACGGCGAGCTTTACGGCCGCGCGACGAACGTCTCGTGGGCGATGCAGTTTCCGAAAGAACTGACCGAAAACGTTGGCGAGGCCGAACGCGCGATCATTGCATGCAGACAAATCGATCCGACTCTTAGTTCTTCGGAGGCGATCGTCGCCGCGGTGCGTCATGAGCCGCAGGTGAAGGAAGTTCTGCGCGGAATTCTGACGCCGCGACATCCATCCCAGCTTTACGAAGCCTTTTTCGAAGGAATGGTTCTGTTCGGGATCCTCTTGTTCGTGCGGACTCGGACGCGGCAGCCGAACGGTGTTCTGACTGGTTTGTTCTTCATTTGCTACGCGATCTTTCGGATCATCGTTGAAAATTTCCGCGAGCCGGACGCGAGCCTGATTGCCGGTTTTACCCGCGGTCAGTTCTTTTCTTTCTTTCTGATCGCGATTGGCCTCGCCTTCGTGATCGTCGCGAAACTGCGGCCGACGTTTCCGAAAAAGATCGCGGCACGCGACTAGCCCTTTCGCTTTCGTCAGAATCCGCTAATAGTTCCGCAGGTGAAGCGGAGATGCTTTCATTGATTGCAGCCGGCGGTTTGCTCTTTGCATTTGAGCACGCCACCATTGCCGGCAAGCTCGTTCTCCTGCTCCTCGCGATCGTTTCGATCTTCAGTTGGTCGGTCATGATCACGAAGCTGCGCGTGATCCAGTTCGCCCGAAAGCAGAACGCGCGTTTCCTCTTCGCGTTCCGGCAAGATCGACAACCACTGCGGTTGTTGGAAAAAAACGCGCGCTTCCCCGGTTCGCCGATTTTCAATGTTTATCGCGCCGGTTGTCAGGAGATGACGTTTCATTTGCTTGGCTCGGCCGAAGTAGACGAAACATTCCGCGCGCGACTTGGGATTGCCGAAAAAATTTCAACGGCGCAAATGGGCGCGGTCACGGCGGCGATGGAACGTGCCGTCGGCGAAACCGCGCTTGAACTCGAGTCGCAAATGATTTTGCTGGCAACGGCGGTGAGCGGTTCGCCTTTTCTCGGATTGCTCGGCACAGTTTGGGGCGTGATGGATGCGTTCACTGGAGTCGCAGAAGCCGGCGCGCCCAATCTCGCTTCAATGGCTCCCGGTGTTTCCGGCGCGCTGATCACAACCGTGACCGCGCTCTGCGTCGCGATTCCGGCGATGTTCGGTTACAATTTCTTGGTCACGCGCATCCGCGGAATGATTGTCGAGATGGACAATTTTGCGGCCGAGCTCGCGTCTGAGTTCGAACACAAATTCGTCGATCATGCCGTGCGCGAGTCCGCATTTCGCAGATGAGGCGTTACTCGCAACGGCAGACCCTCTCGTCGCTCTCCGAGATCAACATCACCCCGCTCCTCGATCTCGCGTTCGTCCTGCTCATCATTTTCATGATCACGACGCCACTGCTCGAGAGTAGCATGAGCCTCATCATTCCGTCGAGTGGCGGAAAGAATCCGCCTGTCACTTCGTCGCAAGTGCAAACGGTTTCGATCGATCGGAACGAAACGATTCGACTGAACAATCGGCTTGTCGATCTTAGCGCTCTGAGTGCGCAATTGGGCGAGATCAAGCGCACCAATCCGGACGTTGCCGTTGTCATTCGGCCGGACCGCGACTTGCCCGTGCAAAAATTGGTCACATTGATGGACGCCTTACAGCGAGCGCAGATCATGAAGGTTGGCATCGCGACGAGAGCTGAGGCGAAATAGCGCGATGCCAAAAAACCTGCGCTTCTGGACCAACGTGACCCTCATCGCGCTGGTGCATGTCGTGCTCATTGTTGGGTTAATTCGTTTGAGTCGTGAAAATAAGAGCGCTGGTGCACAAAGTGTTGTTTGGCTGGATGGCGGCGCTGGTGACGGCATGGTCACGCAAAAGAAGAATTTACCGGCGCGGGTGAAATCGCCATTACCGCGAAAGGAATTGAAAACGGACGAGCTGATGGAACGGGATTCCGATGAAGATCGGCCATACCTGGCCTCGGCGCCGAGCGACATAACTGCCAACGCCGAAGCCTTCGCCGAAACCAGCACAAAGTGCGACGCCGGCACGCAGTCCCAAGCCGAGTCCGACCGCGAAAGCGAAGACAACGCCGAAGCCCACACCTAAGCCGACGCCGAAACCGACACCCAAGCCTTCGCCAAAGAAAATAGTTGTGGCCAAGGCGTCTTCAAAACCGTCGCCGACTTTGAAACCGGTGGCGGAAAAAACGGAGAACGAGCAAGGCGATACCGAGCCGGAGAAAAAAGAAATCGCAAAACCGTTGGTAGCGAAGAACGATTCCAGCGAGACGGAGTCGAAAAAATCTCCGGCGACCCAGACCGGAACTGGCACTGGAACGGCGCCAGGCAGCGGTGCTGGTCGTGCCGGCGGGGCCGGTAGTGAATCGCAGTTCGGTTGGTACGGCAGCATGTTGCACGACCGTTTTTACAGCGAGTGGGTCCAGCCGACTACAATTGCGACTGTGGGCGCGAAAAATTCCGTCCTCGCAAAACTTCGGATCGAAAAAGATGGACGCGTCTCCAGCTTCGAGGTTGTCCGGCCATCGGGAAATAACGAGCTCGACGAATCGGTCAAAGCCCTCGCGAATCGCGTCAGTCGAGTCGAGCCGTTACCGGATGGACTCGGCAAGGGCGACCATTACGACGTGAAGATCAACTTCGAGCTGAACTCGGAGTAATCTATCAATTCTCGGCTGAGTCGCGTTTCGCTTTCTCTCGCGCGCGATTAGCCTGCAATTCGGCCAGATGTTTTTCGGACCAGCGGCAAAGCGCGCGCAACGGTTCGATCAACGTCCGACCCAGTTTGGAAAGCGAATACTCGACTTTCGGTGGAACGACTGGATAAACCTTGCGCTCGACCAGGCCGTCCCGTTCCAGGCTGCGGAGAGTTTGCGTCAACATTTTTTGGGAAATCCCACCGATCTCGCGGTGGAGCTCGGCGTAACGCATTGTCTGCTTCGAGAGCAATTGGATGATCAACGCCGTCCATTTGTCGGCGATCCGGTCGAGGACGAGACGGGATGGGCATTGGGCATCTAAAACCGAGGCGGGGGATGATTTAGACATGTCCCCGTTTAGAGGAAGTCGCTCTCAGGCGCAAGGAGAGAGTAACATTCCCACAGGTATGTATAGGTAAGATCGACATGTAGTTGACCGGGCGTAACTCGCGTCCGAGATTTTGGTCGATGAGAACTCGCAATATAGCCGCCGACCAGGAGCCTGCGGTCGCCGGTTTATTAAATGAATCTGAAGCAGGCCTGAAGTTTGAATCATCGCAAGTTTCGCCGGGGCAGGATGACGCGATGCTGCTCGATGAGTATTCGCGCACCATCGTGAGCGCCGCGAATCGCGTCGGACCGGCGGTTGTAAACATCGACATTAAACAACGTCTCGATAGTCGGCGCGGCCCGCGTGAAGTTGGGGGCAGCGGTTCCGGTTTCGTCATCGCGCCGGACGGTTTCATTTTAACCAACAGCCACGTTGTGCACGCCGCGAATCAAATCGCGGTCAGTTTGCCCGACGGGCGCGAGTACCCGGCCCAATTGGTCGGCGATGACCCCGACGCCGATCTCGCTGTAATTCGAATCGATGCGCCCCATCTTGCCCATGTGCGCCTGGCGGATTCCGAGAACTTGCGCGTCGGCCAGGTAGTGATCGCAATCGGGAACCCCCTTGGTTTTCAGGCGAGCGTGACCGCGGGCGTGATCAGTGCGCTTGGCCGGTCGATGCACGCGCAATCCGGCCGTCTGATCGACAATATTATTCAAACCGATGCCGCTCTGAACCCGGGAAACTCCGGCGGGCCGCTGGTAAACTCAGCCGGCGAAGTGATCGGCGTAAACACGGCGATGATTCGTCCGGCCCAGGGAATCTGTTTCGCGATCGCGAGCAACACCGCGAAATTTGTCGCCGGCTGGCTAATTAAAGAAGGAAAAATTCGCCGTAGCTACATCGGCGTGGCCGGCCAAAATGTGCCGATCCATCGGCGCGTGGTTCGTTTTTATAATCTGCAAGTCGAGACCGGCGTCCTGGTCGTTTCGGTTGAAAAAAACAGCCCGGCCGAAAAGACCGGCCTGCGCGAAGGCGATGTGATCGTCGCGTTCAACGCAAAAGCGATTGGCAGCATCCACGAGCTCCACAAAATGCTCATGGGCGAGCAGATCGGCGTTCAATCTGAAATCACGATTGTTCGGCACACGGAAAAGTTGGCGCTTGCAATTACGCCGGCAGAATCACCGACGCGGACGGCCGCTTCTCGCTAACGCCAAGACGCGTTGCTTGTTTTTCGGCGCGCGCTGAGGGACGCTGAATCGGCTCGATGAAAATTCTTGTGATTGGCGGCGGTGGCCGCGAACACGCGCTGGTTTGGAAGCTCAAGCAATCGCCGGCGGTCGATCGCATTTTTTGTGCGCCCGGAAATGCTGGCACCGCTGTCATCGGCGAAAATGTCGCTCTTGCCGCAAGTGATTTGCCACAATTGCGCGCATTCGCGAAGCAGAACGATGTCGATCTAACCGTTGTCGGTCCAGACGACCCGCTCGCCATGGGGATTGTCGATCTTTTTTCGGCCAACAAATTGCGGGTTTTCGGTCCGACGAAATCGGCGGCGCGTTTGGAGTCATCAAAGATTTTTGCCAAAGAGTTAATGCGCGCTCAAAAAATTCCGACGGCGCAAGCGAGCACGTTCTCGGACAGCAAAGAAGCACTGCGTTATTGCGAACAGCTGAAGTTTCCGGTCGTGATCAAAGCTGATGGGCTCGCATTGGGCAAGGGCGTGATCATTGCGCCGAATATCGCAACTGCGAGATCAACCATCGAAGCGCTGATGAATGAAGCGCGCTTCGGCGAAGCCGGCCGCCGCATCGTGATCGAAGAATTTCTACGCGGCACGGAATGCTCGCTCCACGCGCTCGTTGATGGAAAAAACTATCGGTTGCTCGAATCGGCCCGCGATCACAAACGCGTGTTCGATGGCGACTCGGGCCCGAACACCGGCGGCATGGGAGCGTTCAGTCCGGCCAATAACTGGAACGCGCGCTTGCAGTCGCAATTCGAAAACGAAATTATGCGGCCCCTGTTGCGCGGCCTGGCCAAGGAGCGCATCGCCTATCGCGGTCTTCTATATCCAGGCCTTATGATTACGAGCGATGGCGCGCGGGTGCTCGAGTTCAATTGCCGATTTGGCGATCCCGAGACACAGACGCTGTTGCCACGAATGAAATCCGATCTGTTGCCGCTGTTGGAAGCGACGATCGACGGCAAGATCGACAGTTACACGATCGACTGGGACAAACGCGCCACCGTCACAGTTGTCCTCGCCTCGGCTGGTTATCCGGGCAAATACGAAACCGGAAAAGCGATTTCTGGTTTGGACGACGCAGCGAAACTCGAAGGCATTCAGGTTTTTCACGCCGGAACAAAGAACGCGAATAACCAAGTGATAACGGCCGGCGGCCGGGTCCTGGCCGTGAGCGCTCTAGGACCAACCATCATGGCCGCGCGCTCGCTCGCTTACGACGCGGTATCGCGCATCCAGTTCGATGGATGTCACCACCGGCGCGATATTGCTCTCAGCGCGGTGACCAGCTAACAATAAGCGCAATGTTGAATTGGACGGCCACAACGGCCATCGCGTTTTTCCTGGCGGCAAATTTATTCGGCCAAACGCCGGCGCCGTCGTCGGCACCGACGGCGAAAAGTTCGGTAGCGGCGGCCAAATCTCCCGCGCCGTCGGCGTCGGCACCCCCGAGCACCGAGCAGATAATCAATTCGCTGGGCGAAAGCGATCTTCAGTCCGCGATCGCGCTTCTGAAAAGCAATTTCACCAGCCCGGAGGCGATCACCGATGCAGAATTGAATCGAGCGACGCTCGCCGGATTGCTGGTGCGTATGCCGGGAGGATTAATGGTCTTGCCGAGTCACGAAACTGCGCCGGTTGAACCGGTCGCTCCGTTTTACAGTGAAGTTTTTGAAGGCCATGTCGGATATCTCCGGCTCGGTCCGCTCAACAGCGCCAATCTGAAAGAGATGGACAAGAACCTCCAGGATTTCCCGGCGAAAAAAGTCGATGCGTTGGTTGTCGATCTTCGTGCCAGCGGCAGCGGTGATTTCGGGACCGCCGCGGAGTTCGCGAAACGTTTTTGTCCGAAAGGCAAAGCGCTTTTTAGTTTGCGCAAGCCTGCGGCGCGTCAGGATCGATCCTTCAATTCCGATCGGGACCCGGCGTTCCAAGGTTTGATCGTGGCGCTGATCGACAGCGACACGGCCGGCGGCGCGGAAGCAGTTGCCGCCGATCTCAGGTTTTACGACAAGGCTTTGCTGGTAGGCCAAGCCAGCGCCGGTCGCGCGGTGGAATATTCCGATTTGCCGTTGCCGAGTGGAAAAATTTTGCGTGTCGCTTCCGCGGAAGCGGTCATGGCCGATGGACAGCCATTGTTTCCTGGCGGCGTGAAACCGGATTTGCCGGTGGAGATGTCGGTCGCGGACAAGCGGCAAATCTTTCGATTGAGCGGCGAGAAGGGAATGACGCCCTTCGTTTACGAAACAGAACGGCCGCACTTAAACGAAGCGGCATTGATCGCGGGAACAAATCCCGAGCTCGACATCTCAGACGCACAGCGCCGCAGTCGTGCTCGGGAAAAACAACCGGCGCGCGATTCCGTTTTGCAGCGAGCGCTCGACGTCGTGACTTCGCTCGAAATTTATCAGAAGCGCTGACGTGCATCCACTGGAAGAACGAATCGGTTACAAATTTCGCAATCCTCTGTTGCTGGCCGAAGCGCTGACCCATCCGAGCCTCGGTCATGAAACCCAGCAGCGACATTTCGATAACCAACGCCTCGAATTTTTGGGTGACGCAATCCTCCAACTGGTCATTACCGAATATCTTTTTGGACATTTCGGCGATCAGCCGGAAGGACAGCTGACGAAATTGCGTTCGCGGCTGGTTTCGCGGGACGCTTTGAAAGCGCACGCTGCAGCGCTCGATCTTGGACAGTTTTTGTTGATGGGTCGCGGCGAAGAAGCGAGCGGTGGACGCGCTCGAATATCGACGCTCGCGGACGCATTCGAAGCGCTGATCGGCGCGATTTATCTCGACGGTGGATTGGAAAAAACGAGAAAATTTATTCTGGCCCAGGCGCAACAAGATCTGGCCCAACTCGCCGAGGAACCGGTCGATATCAATCCCAAAGGGCATTTGCAGGAACTGTTGCAAAGCATTTCGCCGCGGAGCCCCGTTTATGAAGTCCTTTCGCAGACCGGACCTGAACATGACAAACGATTCGTCGTCCAGGCAGTCTGGGAGGGAATCGTTCTCGGAAAAGGTTACGGTCGAAGCAAGAAGCAGGCGGAGACAGCGGCGGCAGAAGAAGCGATGGAATTGAAGCGCTGGAAAAAGGCAAAACGCGCAGTCTCGCCGCGGGACGAGTCTGTCCGAAAGGCGGACAAGATCGACAAGAAGAAGAAAAGCAAAAGCTAGCGCGCCATTAGCCCGCGATGGCGTCGCCAAAGGAATGATTCAAGGCGTCGATATTTTTTCTCACGTTCGATTTCCAGCGAAGGTGATTGGCGATGCACGCGGTCACAAATTTTTTTGCGCGCGCAATTGAATCTTCCAGAGACAGGCCGGCAGCGAGACCGGCGGTAATGGCGGCGGAATAAGTGCAGCCGGTCCCGTGCGTCGCCACGTCGCGGACAAACGGCGCGGCAAATTCGACGACTTTTCCGTTCACAAAGAGAAGATCGACAGCGTCCTTGCCGGCCAAATGACCGCCTTTGAGCAGGATCGCGGTTTTGAATTTGCGCTCGAATTCTTTACCTGCGCGCTCCATCGATTCGCGGTCTCGAATTTTATCCGCGCCTAATTGGACCGCTTCGTCCAAGTTTGGCGTGATCAAAGTCGCGAGGGGAAACAATTCGGTTGCGTAAGTGTCGACTGCGTCGGACTCGATAAGTGGATCACCACCTGTCGCAGTGATGACGGGATCAACCACGAGCGGAGTTTTGGACCGAAGATCGAGAATCGTTTGCGCGACCGTCGAAATAATTGCCGTGGAGCAGAGCAATCCAGTTTTCATCGCGGCGATCGGGAAATTTTTGGCGAGAACTTCGATTTGCGCGCGAACCATTTCGACGCTGACCGGTTCGAGTCGCGAAACTTTGGCGGGAATTTCGGCGACGACGCACGTCACCGCGGTCAATCCATAGACACCGAGCGCGCTGAATGTTTTTAGATCGGCCTGAATGCCGGCGCCGGCGCTGCTATCGGAGCCGGCGATGGTCAGCGCGATCGGAGTGTTGATGTTCGAGGTTCGATGTTTGATTTGATGCGAGATTAACGTGCGCTGTTTGTTTTGGAGGGCAACCGCTCCGGTTGCCGATCCATTTCAATGGCAGGCGGAGCGCCTACCCTACAATCTAAAAGAGAAATCTGCCTTGAGAAGCGCGTTCGCTACAGAAGAAAATCTTAGCCGTCGTTGCCGATGGCTTCGACCGGGCAACCTTCCATCGCTTCTTTGCAGCGCGCTTCTTCCTCCGGATTCTCTGCTTGTTTGTAAACGTAGGAATGTCCACCGTCATCGTTGCGCTTGAAATTTGCCGGCGCGGTTTCGCGGCACAAATCGCAATCGATACACTGGTCGTCGACGTAAAATTTCCCGGGGACGTTTTCCGGGTATCTATTCGCAGGGTCTGCCATGTTTTGCCCTGATGAGGCGGAAGAAAACGGTACGGAGAAAGGCCCGGTGGCGCAACGGAATTTGCTTTTTGCCATGATCAGACACGACCTTGAGACTGTCCCGACGCGAAGGCTCTGGAACGGATGAAAAAGGAAACAGCCAAGACGTTGCGCGCATTCCTGATTGAGCTGGTCATTTATGCCGTGCTCGTGGTCGGCTATTTTTTTCTCGTGCTGCATTTTTTGGGCGAAGGCCTGCAGCGAATTGCACAGAATCATCGCTACATCTACGCCGGTCTTGCTATTTTGCTCATGATTGGCCAGGCGGTTCTTCTCCAAAACGTGACGACGTTTTTGTTGCGACTCATTCGCCGCACCCAATAACTATGTTTTTTCCCATCTCCGGCGCGCACATCAGCCCGACTTATCTCGTGATCATTGGATTCGTCATCGGGATTCTGGGCGGCTTTTTCGGTGTTGGTGGAAGTTTCATTGCCGGCCCGGCCCTTCGCGCAGTCGGACTGGACTGGAATTTCGCAGTCGGGACCGATCTCGCCCACATCGTGGGCAAATCAGTCGTGGCGGTGCGACAGCATCGCGCCTTTGGCAATGTCGATCTTAAACTCGGACTGATCATGGCCTTCGGCACCATCGGCGGCGCGGAGGTCGGCGCGCAATTGATTCAAATGTTGAAGCGCGCTGGCAACGTTAACCTGGTTGTCAGCGTTGTCTCAATTGCCGTCTACATCAGCATCTCCAGCTTCATGATTTGGGAGAGCCGCAAAACCCTCGCGGCAAAGACGCCGCTGCCGCCGGCCACGGCCAGCGGGACGATGAAAGATCATTCGGCGTTCATGCATGTAACGCGAGCGATCCAGGGACTGAAACTCCCGCCCATGATTGAACTGCCGACATCCGGCGTAACGATTTCGCTTTGGGTTATTCTTCTTGTCGCTTTCGTCGGTGGACTCTTCAGCGGCTTTCTGGGAGGTGGCGCGGGTTACATCCGAATGCCGTCCATGGTTTACGTCCTTGGAATTCCAACCCATCTCGCCGTCGGCACCGATTTGTTCGAGATTATTATTTCGGCCAGCTATGGAACCTTCAGCCATGCGATCAAAGGCAACGTCGACATTCTGATTGCGCTCGTTATGCACACCGGGGCTGCCATCGGCGCGCAGATCGGCGCGATTTCTACGCAATATTTCACCGGCCCGAAAATCCGCTTGGCCTTCGTGCCACTGCCGTTGATTGGCGCTGCCATTGTCATTTACACCCTGATGACCGGCCACAAATTGTAATTCCGCCATGAGGATTTTGATCTGCAGCGATGGAAAACCGGCCGCCGATGCCGCGACCCGATTGGGTGCTTTGCTCGCCGCGCCGTCGCGGGCAGAAACGACCCTGCTTGGCATCGCTGAAAAGGCCGAAGACGAACCGTCGTTGCGTGAAGCGCTTGAGAAACAGGCCGAATGGTTGCGCGCGAAAAATGTTTCTCCACAAATCGCGGTCGGCGCCGGCGACCCAGTCCGGCAGATTGTCGATCAAACCACCAAAACAAAGTATGACCTGGTCGTGATTGGCGCCCGCAAGACGGGTTCAACCGGACCGCATTGGCGTTCTGAAAAAACTTACGAAGTGATCAAGTCCATTTCGCCGCCGGTCCTGGTGGCGATGGGAGAGTGGGCGCAACTGAAGCGCTTCCTGGTTTGCACTGGCGGAAAGGAATTCATCGAAGAAGCCGTTCAGTTAAGCGGCAAACTCGCGTCCGCGGTCGGCTCTTCGGTGACTTTGCTCCATGTCATGGCCGAGCCGCCGGCCATTTATGCCGATCTGATGCGACTCGAAGAGGACGTCACTCGTTTACTCGAATCGAATTCAGAACTTGGAATCAATCTTCGCACCCAAAAACAAGATCTCGAAAAACTCGGCGTGCCGACCGAAGTGCATGTTCGTCATGGAATCGTGGTCGATCAGGTTTTCGCCGAGGTGCGCAAAAGTAATTACGATTTGATCGTGACCGGCTCCTCGCAAGCGCGCGGCATGCTCCGTCACTACATCATGGGCGATGTTACTCTCAGCATTTTGAATCACGCCAATTGTCCGGTCTTGGTCGCGCGGGCCGGGAAGGTCGCCGGGCCGCGCGGACTTTGGCGTTCGATCCGACGCGCTTTCGCAGCCAAGCCGGTCAAATAACCGCGCGCAGTTGTTCGATCGAAACTTCGCCGCGCATCAACGCTTCGCCCACGAGCACGGCATCCACGCCGCATGCTTTCATTCGCGCAATATCCTGCGGCGTCTTGATCCCGCTTTCGCTGACGAGGATAACGTCGTCCGGCACCTCGCGGCAGAGTTTTTCGGTGACCGTAAGATCGACATCGAACGTCGCGAGATTGCGATTGTTAATTCCAACAATCTCGGCTCCGGCTTCAAGAGCGCGCTGCAACTCATCGACGCTGTGGACTTCGACGAGCGCATCGAGCCGAAATTCTTTGGCGCCTTTGAGTAGACGAACGAGTTGGTCTTGAGTAA
>WNGH01018503.1_pt1 | contig 13196 bp, 10 predicted proteins | sample 5400631 | NCBI WGS metagenome assembly WNGH01 (sample SAMN13153373, study PRJNA577476) | soil metagenome | isolation source: 115 cm soil or saprolite under Garry oak tree replicate 1 | place: USA:California | collected 2016-06-15
TCGGAGTCGCCGTCGAGGCTTTGCGTCCGCTGCTGGAAGCAGCGCAAAAACAGCGGTAAGGCTTCGCACTTGTCACTAGCAACCGCTGACGGCGATGCCCACATTAGCCATTGTTAGAGCCCGCTCCGGCTGACAAGCTGGATTTCTTCTCTCCGTGATTGCCAGCTGCGAATACGCGTTCTCGGACTGACTGCTCGGGCCTAAACAGCAGAGATCCCATACCGGCGTGCCGATCTGGGAAGCCCCCCGGGACTTCCAATATCTGGACGCTGGAAAACTTCTAAATCACTCGCGACGCTGGCTTCCAACGGGCATGAGGTGTTGCGCCCACCGCCTTGCGGTCGTCGGAGCGCTCTGTTGTCGCCGAACCCGGTCTGTTCCGTTGGCCGGTTCCTTCCCCTCTAAAACGCCCATCGCAGAGAGAATTGGATCAGGCGCGGAGTGCCTACGGTCTGCACGATCGAACCGAACGGGTCTTGGCCTACGCTTCCGGCCGCGACCCAGGCGTTGTAGGCCTCGATGTCGGTGACGGTGGGGTTGCCGAAGTTCGTGTGATTCCAAACATTGAAGAAGTCCGCTGCGAAGCGGAGTTCCTGGCGTTCGGAAATCTTGAAGTACTTGAGAATGGACGCGTCCCAATTCTGTTGGAACGGACCGTGGTAAATATTACGGCCCAGGTTGCCGAAACCGGTGGTGCAGAAGTTCGGGTCGGCGGCGCATTTGGCGGCCGGATAAAGCCGAGCCGCGGGGGCGAAGGCAGTTGGTTTCAGGTATCCGTTGATTCGCTTGTGGATGTCGCCACTGGTCAAGCCGCTGTCGACGGTTGCGCCCGCAGCGAGGCTTGCACCCAGTAGCGGAGTGCTGCCCTGCCCGAGGAACCCGGTTCCAGCGCTGGAATCGAAAATCGAGAACGGCGTTCCGGACTGGAAGGTTGTGACTCCGCTGATGGCCCATCCGCTCAGCAGAGCTCGCTTTGCTCCTGTCGCACCCGCAAAGATCGGAAGTGCGTAGACGTAGCTGATGGAAAAGCGATGCGGCCGGTTGAAATCAGAAATGCCGCGGGACGCATGAATGTCGCTCTGGTCGTTGTACGCAGTGTTGAAGGCGGTGTTTCCCGTCGATGTGGCGTCAATGTTTTTTGAGAAGGCATAAGCTGCCTGAACGTAGTTCTGTCCCCACCGTCGCGACGCTGTCGCCTGGAACGCGTGATAGATCGAGTACGCATCGTTGGCGAAAATCTGGTAGCCGCTATAACCGTTCAATCCCGGCGTGGGAGTGCGGGCGATCGCATTGAGGAACGTGTTGGTGGTTATCTGATAGCTCTTGCCATTGGCGTCTGTCACGGTGACGGGATGAGCGCTGGCGTCCACCGATTGGATCGCATCGCGAGTCTCGCGGAGGTGGATTCCGCGCGTGCCCACGTATCCCACTTCGAGGACCCAGCGCTTGGCGAGTTCCCGCTGCAACGTCAGGTTCCATTGTTGCGTGTTGGGCACCACGAAGTGACGCGGAACTTCCAGCACAAACAGATTCTGCGTGCTGTTCACTCCCGGGCCAGTGCAACCACCGTACACGGCTGCACCGTTCGTGTCTGGAAAACTCGTCAGCTGGGCCAAGCAAGGTAGCCACGCCGGCGAGAGCATCCCGGCTGGCGGCACCGCGTTAGAGTTTATTGCCGGAGTTCCGGTGAAGAAGTTCGACATCGTGAAACCCAGAGTCTGGCCGAAGAACACGATGGGGATGAATGGCGACTGGAAGCTCAACTGGTCGACCGCTCCCACGTCTTCACGAACGTAGTAAATTCCGTAGCCACCGCGGAGCGTAGCGTTGTGATGGCCGAAGACGTCCCAGGCGAAGCCGATGCGCGGGCCCCATCCTGTGGAAACGCTGTTGCGGAAGGTGGATCCGGCGGCGTTCCCTGAGAGTCCGCTGACGCCCAACTTGTTTACGCAACTGGGATAGATAAATGGATAGGTTCCAGACTTGGTAAGGTCCGATTCGATATTGCCAATATGGCAGGCTTGGTCGGTCCAGGCGCCAAGGAATTCCGTGCGCAGGCCCAGGTTCAGTGTGAGATCGCGAGTGGTCTTCCAGTCGTCCTGCACGAAGACGGCAGAATTGTTCTGCCTATATTTGTGGTTATAAACGCCGCCCCCGCCGAAACTAAACTGAGGAGTGCCACCAACAAAGTTCCCGAAGTCGGTGGTTGCGCCAGTGTTGGTGAAAAATAGCTGTCCGTTAAAGACCTGAGGGAAGAGCTTGTTGAGGTTCACGCGCACGACCTGACCGCCGAAGGTGAGGGTGTGCGAACCGCGCACCCAGCTGAAGTCGTCGACAAAGTTAAAGTCGTTTTGCGTCTGGTACTGATTTGCCTGCGGGGTCGGGCCGAACTGGAAGCCTGAAGTCAGGAAGGTAAACTTGTAGATGCTGCTGGTCAGGTTGTCGGTGGGGCGATCGATCCCTGCGTCGCTGACGGTAACAGGGTTCACGTTGATCGCGCTGTTGTTGATGCGTACATAGCCGAAGCGGAAATCATTGACCAAGGTGGGAGAGATCACATGGGTCTCAGCCAGCGTCCAGACGCGATCGTGGACGGGGAGTTGGTAAGGAAAGTTAAGGTCACTACCGCTGGCGGCACCGCCGAGGGAGGCCTGCAATCCGCCCGCGCCAAAGGGAATGTCCTGCTCTGAATCGGAGAAGAAGAAGCGAGACGATAGATGGTCTCTTGAGTTGTGGAAGTCGTGATCCCAGTTTAGGGTGAGCTGGTCGTCGGTGAATTTGCCGGGCTTGCTGACGGTGAATTGGACCAGGCTTCCGGCGGCAGTGCCCGCCGGGACGTTGTTCGCCAGCGGGAACAGATATCCATTGGCCGGGGCGCCGAACTGGTTGCTCTGGAATGCCAGCAAGGAGACCGCAACCGGGTCCGCGCTGGCTACGCCGAAGGCGGAAGCCAGGCTACTGGCGTTGGCAGTGCCGCGGTCGGCGGCAGGAACATAAGGGATGAAAGTGCTGATCAACGTTCCTGGGGAGTCGCCGCTACGCTGGCGCGAGCCCTGATAGTTAACGAAGAAGAAACCAAACTTTCCACCTGGGCTGACAGGGCCGCCGAGGCTCCCCCCAAAAATATTCTGCTTAATGACAGGGCGCGGGGAACCGGTCTGATTCAAAAAGTACTCATTGGCATCGAGGGCCGTATTTCGAAAGAACTCATACACATCGCCGTGAAACTGATTGGTGCCGCTCTTCAGGATGGCGTTAATGTTGCCGCCGCCGTTGCGGCCCTGGGTGGCGTCATACAGCGAGGTCTGAACCTTGAATTCCTGTACGACGTCCGGGTTGGGTAGCGGGGTGTTGGTCAGTTCGGCGACATTGTAGTCGGTGACGCTGATGCCCTCGATCGAGTAGTTGTTGTTGTCTTCGCGCTGGCCGTTTACCTGGATGCGGACGTCGCCCCGTCCCAGTTGGGAAGCCTTGTTCAGTTCGCTTTGGGCGCCGGTGGACAATGTCAACAGCTGTTGGAAGTTCTGCGTGGCGAGCGGCAGGCTACGGATCGTGGAAGGTTCAATTGCCTGCCCCGTCGTGGCATCGGTGGTATCGACCGCCTGCACCAGCGCTTGAACCTCGACCTTCTGTTGCACGGCGCTGGGAGTCAGCGTGGCGATCAGGCGCGTGGTCTCGGTAACCCGAACCACGATATTGGAAAAGCTGGCGTCGGCGAATCCGGAACTCTTAACGCTGACGGTATATGTCCCGACCGGAAGCAGCGGGATTTTGGACGTCGGCGTTAGCTACGAATGCGCTGCTCGTGTCTTGTACTGTGCCGGTAATCGCTCCCGTAGCGCCGCCTTGGGCAAACGCCTGGGCAACTAGCGCGACGACTGCCATAAAACGGATCCAAATTGACCTCTGTCTGGAATCCAACATGACTCCTCCCTGTGCACGAAACGGAATTTGCTTACCGGCGCTTGTGCCCGATAAAGGACGGACCCCAGCGCACGGCAGACAGACACGGTTGTCTGCTGGCACGAGGAGATGCCTCACCAACATCAGAACGAGACTGCTTGGTTTCGGCAGGTGCCATTGAGTGCACTTCCCCGGGGCGAAGATGATTGCCCGTGGGGTTGACGAAGCTTACTGAAAAAGAAAATAGTTTTCAATAGCAGACCTTGATTCGTTTGATTCGATGGCTTGTACGAAGGGACCACGCCACAAGAGAAACGGAACCAACACCATGCGGAACTGCGCCGGGGGTGGCTGGGTGTAGTTGGGCTCATTCTTGGTGAATGCTCTTCCGTTTCTCTCGCGGGCTCCGGCGATGTTTCTCTGAGGTCTCGTTGTCCCCGTGCATCACTCGCCGCAGCGCCGCCACCAGCACCGGTCCTGCGGAGCGCAGTTGCTCATGGTGATGCAGCGCCAACTCGGCCAAGACTCGTTCTCCCTTGGTGGTCAACGCCAGCAGGACTTCTCGACGATCTTGCTGTGCCCGCTCGCGGCGCACAAACCCTCCGGCCTCTAGTCGATTTCCCAGCTCTACGGCGCTGTGATGCTGGATTTGCATTCGGCTCGCCAACTCCGCGACGCGCGGTCGAACCCCGGCGGGCATTCCTTTGATGGCCAACATCAGCTGGTATTGCCCGCGCTCCAGGCCGGCCTGTTGTCCAGCTCGCTCGCTCAAATGGAGAAACTTGCGGATCTGGAAGCGAAATTCGGCCAATGCCTGGTAGTCCGTGGAAGTGAGCTTCTTCATGGAGCCGATCTTGTCGCGGTGCAACCTTTCGTTCTTGTAGTATATCGTAGAACGATAGAAAGATTGCTTCTCTCGCCCTGCTGCCAAGCCCGGGAACATCGTGCTGGCCTCTTCTCCGCTGTCCGTTTAGAATCTGGAGTCCCGTATTCCACAGTCTTTGCAGGAGGCCCCGCGGCTTGATTCCGCGCTATACCCGACCGGAGATGGGCCGCATCTGGAGCGATGAGAACCGCTTCCGCACTTGGCTGGCGGTGGAAGTCGCCGCTACCGAAACTCTGGCTGCGGCGGGCATGGTGCCCACACAGGCCGCCAAGGCCATCCGGGAGCGTGCCGACTTCAATCTCGAACGCATCCTCGAAATCGAAGCCGAAGTCCGGCACGACGTCATCGCCTTCACTACGGCTGTGGCTGAGATGGTGGGCCCGGATGCCCGCTGGTTTCACTATGGACTCACTTCGAACGATGTTGTCGACACCGCGCAGGCTCTGCTGATCACGCAGGCCTCGGCTCTGATCGCCGAAGATCTGCAACGTCTGGCAGAGGTCCTTGAGCGCCGCGCCTGGGAGTTCAAAGACACTCCCATGGTGGGTCGCACTCACGGCGTCCATGCCGAGCCCATCACGTTCGGATTCAAGCTGGCCAATTGGTATTCGGAAACGCAGCGCAACATCGCGCGCTTCGCCGCCGCGGCCGAGGAAATGCGGGTTGGCAAATTGTCTGGCGCGGTGGGCATGTTCGCGCACCTCGCTCCGGAGATCGAAGAGAAGATTTGCGCGCGTCTGGGTCTCAAGGCCGCCGATGTTTCCTCGCAGGTCATCCAGCGCGACCGCCATGCAAACTATCTGGCCACCCTCGCAGTGATCGCGTCCACGCTCGACATGATGGCGACCGAGATCCGCCATCTGCAGCGGACTGAGGTGCGGGAAGTCGAGGAATTTTTTAGCGAAAAGCAAAAGGGCTCATCGGCGATGCCGCACAAACGCAATCCCATCACCGGCGAGCAGATCAGCGGGCTCGCGCGGGTGGTGCGTGCCAATGCGCAAGCCGGATTTGAGAATGTCCCCCTCTGGCATGAGCGCGACATCTCACACTCTTCAGCGGAACGCGTGATCCTGCCCGACTCCGCGACGCTCATCGATTACCTGCTTCGGAAAACCACGAACCTGATCGAAACCATGGTCGTCTACCCAGAGCGCATGCAGGCGAACCTCGATAGCACCCGCGGTCTCATCTTCAGCGGGCAACTGCTGCTTGATTTGGTCGAACATGGAGTTTCCCGCGAGGGCGCTTACCGCATGGTCCAGCGCCACGCCATGCGCGCCTGGAAAGAAGGACTCAATTTTCACCAGTTGGTGCTGACCGATAAGGAAATCACCACCCGCGTGCCTGCCCAACAGATTGAGCACGCTTTCGATCTGCGGCGGCAGTTAAAGAATGTCGACAAGATATTTGCGCGGGTGTTCAAAAACGCCGGAAAAGGTAAGAACTCCCGCCGCCGTCCTCCCCGACCTGCGAAGCCTAAACGGTGAATCGATCGAGGTTTCGAGCCTTTAGGGTTGCCGGCACGGTCTGTTCTGCCCGGCAAAACCTTACTCTTCACGGAATTGTCGTACACGTTTTTGTGCTCCGTGGCATCGAATGTCTTGTGCTGAGCGCCCTGCCGGCGTGGGCCGGTCGGAGAAGGGGTCTCTTGAAAAGGGCTTTTCGATGCGTGACGATTCTGGGTCTTGCCTGGGCTGCTTTGTTGCCATTCCGTACTCAGGCTGCTAACGACAGTGAAGCCGGCACACGGAAAGCCTGGGACATGCTGGACACCGCGGCTGCGTCGCGGAAAACCGGCGAGCGGGCGGATAGCATCCGTGCCCTCGGCTTGCTGCGCAACGATGTTCACGCCCGCAACCTCGCCAGGCATGCGCTCGAAGATCCCAAGCCTGAAGTTCGCGTCGCAGCGGCGACCGCTTTGGGGCAAATGCGCTGCACCGAGTCCATTCCGTGGCTCCGGAAAGTCCTTTCCGATGGGAAGCTTCCGGTGGTAATGGCGGCCGCACATTCTCTGCGCGACCTCAAAGACGACAGTTCCGCATACGCAATCTACTTCGATGTGCTAACCGGGGCACGAAAGTCCAACGATGGCCTGATTGCCCAACAACTCAAGACGCTCCATAACCCGAGGGAGCTGGCAAAAATTGGCTTCTCGGAAGGGATTGGTCTTGTCCCTTTTGCGGGCATCGGCTGGGAGGCTTACCGCACCATGCACAAAAAGGATCCAAACCCGGTCCGGGCAGTGGCCGCGAGTTTCCTCGCGCATGATCCCGATCCTGCTACCGCGGCGGCCTTAGTCAAGGCAACGCACGACAAGAATTGGATCGTACGCGCCGCCGCTATCGAGGCAATCGCCGAGCGCGAAGATCCGTCGCTGCAGCCCAAAGTCGAACCCGGCTTTGCCGACCGTAATGCCCGCGTCCGCTATACGGCTGCCGCGGCCGTCATTCGTCTGAGTTCTGTCGCCGACGGTCAAAAGGAAAAAGACAAAGAAGCGGACAAGTCGGCTGCCGCGCATTCTTCCGCCAAATAAGATCGTATTGGGCAACGCCGCACCCCTGGGTGCGGTTGAATTAGGAGTGGTTACCCCGGCTCGCCTGTGTGTCGCGTCCCATGCATCCCCTGCCACCCGGCCCGCATCCAATGAATTAACCAGATGGTTAGATCGTAAAGTTTGGTCAATCGGGGTCGGAGGTGACCGCCATGACAGTTGCAAAGAAGGGTTTGTGGAATACGGTGGCTTCGCTATGGGCAGTCGGGCTGTTGAGCGCCACGCTGGCTGCTCAGTCTAACAGCGCGGCCCGCTACGACAATCAAATTCAAACCGCGGTCACGCAGCGGCTTGCGGCCAACAAGCAGTTCTCCGATGTGAAATCGAGCGTCGAGGACGGTATCGTTACCCTCACCGGCACCGTCGATCTCTATCAACGTAAGCTTCAGGCGGCCAAGGTCGCCCGCAAGGCTGCGCGAGTGCAAGGCGTGCGCAACCTGGTCACCGTTGCGGGCCCGAGCGTTCCGGACGAGCAGCTTGAGCAGAAGCTGGCGAAAAAGCTGCGCTACGTGCGCGTCGGGTACGACAACACATTCGATTACTTCGCGATCGGAGTGAAAGATGGAGTTGTGACGGTAGAGGGTCAGGATCGAACCGGAGTAGGACGCGACGAGGCTCTTGCCGACATTGCGAACATGCCCGGAGTGAAGGATTTGGTCTCAAACATTTCGCTTGAGCCCACGTCAATTTTTGACGATGGCATCCGTTTGCGCACGGCTCGGGTCATTTATCGTGACTCCGTGCTGAGCAAGTATGCGACGGACCCGGCGCATCCGATCCGCATCATTGTGGTCAATGGCCACGTCACCCTCTACGGATCCGTGGATAACAACATGGACAAACAGGTCGCCGGCATAAGAGCCAATCAGGTCTTCGGCGCCTTCACCGTAGACAATCAGTTAGTGGTGGAGAGCAAGTCGAGCCAGCCCGGGATGTGAGCGGGTTTGGTGCTAGCACAAAGGGCGCGGCGTGAGCCGCGACCTTTTTCATGGTGTGCCAAGCATGTTCGACAGCTAGAGGTGAAAGTCCTCGACCCTACAGTCGGATGGAGACGAAGGGTTAGCGAAGCGCAAGGGCGAAACAACACTCGCCGCGAGGCGGGGCCGGAAAGAAGCGTGGAGCAAAGACGCGAGCCGATGAACAAGAACCGGATACGAGGCCTGCGGTGGGCGGATGTGATTGCGAAGCCCATATCCAGCAAGCTCACTGGTGGTAAATCCGGCGGCTGTGCGTCGAAGGCGGGCTTCCGCCCATGATCGTACGGTCCCCGCATGTACGGTGGTGTGGCAGGGGAGAGTGGGTGACCACTCCCCCTATACCGATCGTGGAGGCCTGTGCTGGAATGGCAGTTTCGTGTAACGTTCCTTTTCCACCGCAATGATCAGGGCGACGCGGCCTTCATAGCTGCGCATCGGGAAAGCCTTCCCGATGTATTTGTGCGAGATCGGATCCATCACCTTGAGTTCGGGGTCCGGACGGTGCTCGATAACCCGACCGCGAATCTGAACTTCCTCGTAGGGATTGTCGAAGTCCACAATGGACAGCGCCAGTCGTGGATCACGGCGTGTGTTCCTGGCCTTGAGAGAGGCATCTGAAGTACAGATAACCAGGTGCTCGCCCTGGCGTCCGAGCCAAACCGGTGTGGACTGCGGAGTACCGTCGGGCATGAGCGTGGCAAGGTGTGCGAAGTTCGGACGATCGATCAATTCCTTGGCTTCTGGCGATAGCGGGTTGGGCATAATACTGTCTCTGATTACTCGAGGGGAAGTGAGGATTCAGGGAAGCCGATTGATCAGCGACGCCACATAGCCCGCGCCAAATCCATTGTCAATATTCACCACGCTTACATTCGAAGCGCAGGAGTTCATCATTCCCAGCAGCGCCGCCAGTCCCTTGAACGCGGCACCGTAGCCGACGCTGGTAGGTACGGCAATCACGGGCACGCCCACGAGGCCTCCTACCACGCTGGGCAGCGCGCCCTCCATCCCGGCGCAGACGATTACGACGCGTGCCTTTGATAGCGCCTCGCGATTCGCCAGCAGCCGGTGAATTCCTGCCACGCCCACATCGTAAAAGTGCTGCACCTCGTTGCCCATAACTTCCGCTGTGGCCACAGCTTCTTCGGCCACAGGGATATCACTGGTTCCCGCCGAGACTACGGCGATCCGGCCCTTGCCATATTTCTTCGGGTCGCGCTGCAACGTGATTGCCCGTGCCCACTTGCGGTATTGCGCCGCGCGGACTCTTTTTTTCACTGCCGCAAACTGTTGTTCATTGGCACGCGTCGCTAAGACATTACCGCCATGCTTGGCCAAACGAAAAAATATGTCCGCCACTTGTTTCGGCGTTTTATTCTCCCCGAAGATTACTTCAGGCATACCCGCGCGTAGAGCGCGATGGTGATCCACCTTGGCAAAGCCGAGATCTTCAAACGGCAGATGACGTAGGCGCTCCACGGCCTCATCAGGCGAGAGTCCGCCCTGGCGCACTTGCTCGAACAATTTGCGGATGGATTGGGCGTTCAACTCAGCACTCCGCACTCCGTAGTCAGCATAAACTCAGGTTAGCATTTGACCGACTCAGGTGTATCGCGGATGCTGACGCGCGATCGCGATAAGACGTGATGAAGGAAAAAGACAGCGGTCACTTGGTCAGAACCGCCGCTACCTGCTGACCACCACCAGGGGGAATGCTGAGTTCTGACCTCTTCATCAAACGCGAACGCTGCGGCAACTCCGGCGAGTCTTTGAGATTATCGTCGCGCACACGTTCCTGGCCACTTCCGGCTCATCCAGGTGGGCGAGGAAAAGTTTCCGCAGTGAGGTCTTCGACCATCTTCCAGCCAGGTAAGCATCGTAAAGGAGGCTCCCCAGGCGTTGACCCCCCCCGAAGCGCTGGCGTCGAGGGATGCAGCACCTTGGATCCGAAGTAGGCGAGCGCATTCTCGACCACAAGGGCATGGAAGGCAGCACAGGTGGGCAGAGCGGCTCCTCGCCTTTCGCTCAGGCCATTGCCATGGTGAGTATCGCCGTTGGTTTCATTCCTGTTCACATCCCGCGGTAGACCCCGGCACGCCTGGTGGAGAAAGCCGGCGACATCCTCGGCCGCGTTGACCATTTGAAGTTCGCACATGTAGAACGCGTTGACCTCCGGCAAATAAGCGCCACCGCGTTCTTCCACGCGCAGCAGCATCGCCTCGAACTCGTGGTCGTTTACGCCATTGCGGGACAGCAACCGGCGCAACATCCCGTCCGAGGAACGGCCATACACCTCAGGCAGCATGTCCACGAGGAATTTCGGCTGCGTGCCATTGTGCGGGGAATAACGGTTGATCTCGAGGAAACTGGCCAGGCTCCCGATTAAGTTGTAGATCGTGGGAGCGAAGTCGGGTTCGTTTTCTGCGTGGCTCCATTGGTCGAGACATAGCCGATAGCTCTCATATTTTTCCAGCGGAGTAGCGTTGAACACGCAGACAACATCGTCGTTCACACGAACCGCTTCCACCTTGTTCGCCCGCTCGCCCGCGGCTCGCCAGTAAAGCGCATCCACATTCTGTAAAACCGTGACAATCTTCGCCTCGGGCATTTCGTCACGCAGCAATTGAGGCAAATGACCCGGAGCAAGATGTGACTCCCCGAACAGCACAAAGATCACCGCATTCGGATGGCGTCTCCGCATCTCCACGATTTTTGCGCTGGCGTGGCAATCTCGCAGTCCAATTCTTCGCAGGTCGTCCCGCGGCATGCAATCGAGACCGTAGAGTGCCTCGGCGTGGTCCCGGGCGCTCGCCAGGACTTCACGGAAGGGAGCCCAATCGTACCCCCAGTCAATGTCGAAGCGAATCCGCTGGCGCAATTCGTTCTCGTCAATCTCGCGCCGCCACCACTCGTCCAGAATGTGTTGGTCGCGCGCGAAGATGGTCTCGACCCCAAGTACGACGGGCCGGTCGCCCGCGAGCGCACGCTGTTCTACAGCAGCGGCGGCGTAGTGCTGTGCCGCCGGAAGAGCGTGATAGTCGCCGATTAGAACGATGTCGGCTCTTTGTATCGCCTGATCGAGTCGCTGTGGATCGAGAACGCAATCGTACTCCCGAAAGGATTGGCTGAATTCCCGAAGATATTTGCGTCGGTAATGTGAGTCCTGCGCGCGAATCTCGCGCTCCACCCCTGCCAGCGCATGCAACTGCGCCGCACTCCGCCGGAATCGTAGGTTGGCCGTGCTTGCCATAAGACCAGCTTCTAGCTCTTAGCGTTTAGCTCCTAGTTCAACCACCTGCGCTTCGCGCCACGGTTCTGTCTCGCCTTGACTTCCGCGCCGCAGCGTACCTATGCTCCAAACTTCGGGGCGAGAACCCATTACCGTCTTGCCGGAGCATGCTTTGCCCAATCAGCCGCCACAAATCCTCACGGTTGCAACGACTGGCGCCAGTGGCTCCATCTTCCTCCGCCAACTTCTGCTCGTGGTCGAGCGCGATAAGCGCATCCAGACCGTGAACTTCATCGCCTCCGACAGCGGCCTACGCGTGCTCGCCGAGGAACTCACCATCAAAGGCCGCTCCAATGTCATCGGCCAGATCCTTGGCGCGTTGAGCCTGGCGAAGAGCTCAGCCTCAACTCGCGGCAGCGCATCGCGCTCGGCCAGAGCGTCACTTAAAATTCACCAACAATCCAACGCTGACATCGGCGCGAACGTGGCCAGCGGTTCCTATCCTGCTGACGCCATGATCGTGCTCCCATGCAGCGTGGGCACTCTCGCGCGCATCGCTCACGGCGATGCCTCGCACCTCATCGAGCGTGCCGCCGATGTTTGCCTCAAAGAGAAGCGCCCGCTGGTTCTGTGCGTACGGGAGACGCCTCTCAACAAAATCCACATCCGGAACATGTACCGGGCCGCCGATGCGGGCGCGACCATCTTTCCGCTCATTCCGGCCTTCTATTACCGGCCTGCAACTTTGGATGCCCTGGCCCGCGAGTTTGCCTATCGCCTGCTCTCCCATGTGGGCCTGCCACAGGCTGCTGCCTTCCGCTGGAAGGGCTGATTTATCAGCAACTTAGCGGGCTACATGTAAAAAGTCCTCGCCCTAGGGGAAGATCGACCGACTCCCGGGGAGATCTTAAGTGTAGAGAGCCAGAACTGCAGCTCACAGATACCCGCCGGACATGTACGGGAGGGGCTATCGCCCGCTCGAAGCTGCGGGGGGAATGGGTCAAGCCGCTGATCGAGGAGGCGATGGACCAAAACCGGAGACCGAAACCGGAGACTATGAACGCGACCGATCCAAACTGAGTGCTCGGTCGGCGGCTTGATTGGAATCGGCTTTGGTCGCCAGGTGCGAACGCCACGGCTCGGCTCAGCGTCTATGCCGGAAAACGCAGGACGTTAGCGATGGTGGCCACAAAGGCTTCCACCGACCGAAAGCGGCGTGAGCAGTGATACCATCCCATATTATTTTGTCGGAGACGGCTCCGTGAAAAATGTCGCAAGCGGTAAAGCTTCACCGCTCTTGGGTTTGGCAAATTGGCTGCCAGCGAAGCGATCGCTGATCTCAACTGGACGTTGGTTTTCAACCACGCTGCTGGCGATAATGGTCGCAACGACTGTCCCTCTTGCCGCTGACGATCACAACCCCCTTGCGGGTGACCCCAAGGCGGCGAAGGCCGGAGAATACGAGTTCCGCATCAACTGCGCTCTCTGCCACGGCCTCGGTGCGCGCGGCGGAGGACGCGGTCCCGACCTGACGCGGGCGCAGAAGAAGCATGCAACCTCGGATGCAGTGATGTTTCAAATTATCAATAACGGAATTCCTGGTACGGCCATGCCAGCTAACGGAACCAACGGCCAGGGTGTGGGGATGAC
>WNGH01012278.1_pt1 | contig 13191 bp, 8 predicted proteins | sample 5400631 | NCBI WGS metagenome assembly WNGH01 (sample SAMN13153373, study PRJNA577476) | soil metagenome | isolation source: 115 cm soil or saprolite under Garry oak tree replicate 1 | place: USA:California | collected 2016-06-15
ACCGGCATTCAACTGGAAATCCCTGTGCATTATTGCGTCGCACGCGGCAGCGGCATGCGGCTCGATGAAATCGAAGCCCAAGAATTCGCTGCGTTTGCTCAGGCAGTAAGCTCTGTCGAGCAAAGTCACGACTTTGTCGTCATCGATACGCCGGGGAACGATTCCTACATGATGCGTCTCGCCAATTCGATGGCGGACACCCTGATCACGCCCTTGAATGACAGTTTTGTCGACTTCGACGTTCTCGGCACAATCGATCCGATCAGTTTCGAGGTGGCGGGGGTTAGCCATTATGCCGAGATGGTCCGCGAAGCGCGCCGCCAGCGCCGTCTAGTGGATGGCGGTCTGACAGACTGGATGGTCGTGCGCAATCGGCTTTCGACCTTGGGCTCGCGCAACCGGCGGCTGGTCGGGGAGGGGGTCGATGCCCTGGCCAAGCAGCTTGGTTTCCGCACCGTCGATGGTTTTGCCGAGCGGGTGGTCTACCGCGAATTCTTCCCGCGCGGGCTCACCGCACTCGACGATCTGAACGAGGATACACTCGGTCTGCGGCCCAACAGTTCGCACGTCACCGCCCGCGACGAAGTGAAGGTCTTGATCGATGCGCTGCGGCTACCAATCGACGAACGCGGCAAGCGTCGCGCCGCCGCGCGCGCGGAATGGATCGCAGCCACGGGAAAGCCGCTCGATACCTATGGTTTGCTCGCGGACTGAATTCTCGGCACCGCCCTGCCGCTGAATTCGCTATATAGGTCCAATGCCTATTCTCGTCGGCGTCGCCATTCTCCTGCTTTTGCTCTGGGCGGCCAAAAAATCGCGCCAAGGCGGATTCCTGAACGCGAGCCGCCAGCGCATGGGCGGCACGCTGGCGCTCATCATTGCCGCCGTTCTGCTCGCGCGCGGCGATTTGGCCGCCGGCCTCGGTCTCGGGCTTTTCGGAATCTATCTGTTAGGGGAGGCGCTGCCTTGGCCGCTCAGCCTATTGGCAGCTTATCTTGACGGCAGGAATACCGGCTGGCGTGAGCACGCACAGCGTGATGCGGGTACGGCGGGCTGGCGCACGGCGTCCAGCAAAATGACTGAACAGGAGGCCTATCAGGTCCTTGGCATTCAGCCCGGGGCGAGCCTGGACGAGGTCAGCCGCGCGCACCGGGCGCTCATGAAGAAACTGCATCCCGACCAAGGGGGGACGACGTATCTCGCGGCCCGAATTAATGAGGCCAAGGACGTGCTGCTGCGCCGCCATCGCTGAGGTACTCCGTACGGACCTCGCGTGGTCTTCTGTCCTTCGTCGACGTTCCCTGGATTCTCGGGTGATCGTCATGAGCACCCGGCGCTCTTTAAGCGGCGCTTCTTAATTTTTCAGTGTCATGCATTCAAAGTCGCTGCGTTTAAGGGCCCGGCACGCAGCTTCTGCGGTCGACTTGTCGAAGCCAGCAAACCGCGCGCGGTAGAGCGCCTTATCGCCTTTCTGGACCCGTTCGGTGAACGGATCTTTGGCAGCGAGCGGGGCGTGGACCTTGATCTGCGCGGCGCTCAAGTGCTGCTTCGCCTGGTCTTCATCGTCGAAGGCGCCGATCTGAATGAGCCATCCGCCGTGCGCGTGGGTTGCGGGGGCGGAATAAGCAGTTGTACTCGGCATTATGGTGCGGACCTCGGCGGGAGCCGGCTCGATCTGCGCTGGTTGCATGTGAACCGGCGCCGTTTCAGCCAGTTTTGCCGGTACGCGCTCGGCGAGCATTCTTGCCGGCGGCAGCGTCTCAGCTTGGGCTGCCACTTGGGATGCCACTTGAGGCGCCACGTGAGCCGCCGTCTTCAAATCAACGCTTGGCGCTGTAGATTCGATCTCGGCGCGCAATTGCGGACTCGCGCGAGCCGCGGCTTGGGCGGGAGCGGCTGGTTGGGCGGCGGCTGGTTGCGCAGCGGAAGCGGGCGCCGCGACGGGAATCAGCGCCGGCATCGGCGTCAGCGATGCAGTCTGTGCTGGCGCGGTTCGATAGGAGATAGTTTTCACTAGTAGCGGGCGGATCGGATCATTCGATCCGGCTACGACGCGCGAATCGACGCTTGCCGTCACCGTGCGGTCAGCGCGAGCCGCCGGAATTTTTGTTGCAGGCTCGTCGCGCCGTTCGGCCACCTCAACGATCGTTGGCGCCGTGCGCCGCAGGGCCGCTTCCTTGATATGCGCGCCGATAAGCTCGCGCATGCGCTCGTCGCGTTCGGATGCCGATGGACCTCCCATCACCACGGCGATGAGATAACGGCCATCACGGTGCAATGACGTAAGCAGGTTAAATCCGGACGCGCGCGTAAAACCGGTTTTGATGCCGTCTACACCATCGACTGCTCCGAGCAGATGGTTGTGATTGCGCATCGCCTCGCCGTGATAAACAAAAGTTTCCGTCGAGAAAAACTTGTAATAGCGCGGAAATCGCTCCTGAATGGCGCGTCCGAGGAGGGCCTGATCGCGCGCGGTGGTGATTTGGTCGTCGTCCGGTAAACCCGAGGCATTCACGTATTTTGTATGCGCCATGCCGAGCGCATGTGCTTTTTGCGTCATCAGCTTGGCGAAATTGTCTTCCTCGCCTGCCAGATTTTCGGCGAGGGCGACGGCGGCATCGTTAGCGGACTTGGTGACGATGCTTTTGATCGCGTCCTCGACCGTAATGGCTTGGCCCGGTTTCAGCTCGAGCTTGGTCGGAGCTTGCTCGGCGGCGTGCTCCGAGACTCTAAGCGGGCTGTCGAACTTGAGCCGGCCGGATTCAAGGCGCTCAAACAGCAGGTATAGCGTCATCACCTTGGTCAGCGAGGCAGGATGGCGCAAAGCGTCGGGACTGGCGGCCTGCAGCACTGCGCCGCTGTTACCGTCCACCACGATCGATGCGAATGGCGGTGAATAGTCTTCGAGACGGGCGTGACGGTGATGACTCCGCCCAGCATGCGCGTGATGCGCATGGCTACGATGATGCCGCCGTGCGTCAGCTACATCGCTGGTTATGGTAAGCGCCGCAGCGATCGCCGCGCTCGCTAACAGGCAGTAACGAAGCCCGGAACGGGCCTCGAAATCCACCGATGCCATTTATAACCCCGTCCCTGAACGCACGCCTCACCCTAAGGCGGCCCCTCACTTCTCACTGCTCCGGGGACGTTGTTCGTCGCGCCAACGAAAAAGTATTTTCCGCGGCTTAGCGCAGGCGACGGACACCACCCCAAACTCGGTCGTTACCCCAACAACACGGTCAAGCAGGTTAGGAAGACGCGGTTGCGAAACGGTTAAGTGTTGCCGCGCCGTCACCCCTGGTGCTTTTGTGCGCCGCACCATAGATATCATCCTCACCCCAAACGGCCTTTTCAAGGCAAACCGGTTAATGCCGTGCGCGTTGAATTCAGCGCCGATGCGGTGACGGGAGCGTAATGCTAGAGCCGATCTCCGTGGCCCGAGCCTGGGCGGCGTTACTTCGAGCCTGTGGAAATGAGCCGTGTTCGACCTACAACTAAGATGCCGGGTCATGACGATTGGTCGTCACTCCGACGATTCCGGCGACATCTTGTGCTCGGCGGCAGCAACCCTCTCGCCGGCATTTCGAAAGGCTGCCCGGTTACGTATCCGATGCGGCCGATAGGCGCCTCCAGCCTAGATGTTGCTCTATCGATTCGGCGCGTGATCCGCGCTAATTTTGCGAGCTGGGTCGGGATTCTCGAAGACAACGGTGACCGGCAAATGGCGCCAGTCGTCGATCGTCTACTAGTCCGGAAGTCGAACGAACCAATGCCGCCGATTGACGTTACTATCTATGTTCCACCAGCCCGCCTGGCGGACGACGATCGCAAGCGTAAAGGCGACGGCGCGCCCGGGACCGCGGTCATTACCAAGACCAGGCCGCAGACCAAGCGGCCCAACCTCTATCGCGTGCTACTGCTGAACGACGACTACACGCCGATGGAGTTCGTGGTCCACGTCCTCGAGCGCTTCTTCAATAAAGACCACGAAGCGGCGCATCGTATCATGATGCACGTACATCAACACGGCATCGGCGAATGCGGTGTTTACACATACGAGGTCGCGGAAACCAAAGTGACGCAGGTTATGGACTTTGCCCGCAAACACCAGCATCCTTTGCAGTGCATAATGGAGAAGAAGTGATTCCGGGAGAATCGTAGGAGAATCGTTCAATACAAGCATGAGCAAGGGAAATGCCTACTTTTTCGCGCAGCCTTGAACAGTCGCTTCATCGGGCGCTTGCGCTCGCTAACGAGCGTCACCACGAATACGCGACGCTCGAGCACCTGCTTTTGGCGCTGATTGAAGATCAAGACGCCGCCGCCGTCATGCGCGCGTGCAACGTCGATCTGGAGAAGCTGCGCCGCAGTCTGATCGCTTATCTTGAGTCGGAACTGGACAATCTGGTGACCGACGGCGCGGAGGATTCCAAACCAACCGCAGGATTTCAGCGCGTTATCCAGCGCGCGGTCATTCACGTTCAATCGTCCGGCCGTGAGGAAGTGACTGGCGCGAACGTGCTCGTCGCGATTTTCGCGGAGCGCGAAAGCCATGCCGCCTATTTCCTGCAAGAGCAGGACATGACGCGCTACGACGCGGTGAACTACATCAGCCATGGCATCGCCAAGCGGCCGGGCATGTCCGAGGCGCGGCCGGTGCGTGGCGCCGATGAGGACACAGATACGAAATCGGGCGACGAGCCGAAAAAGAAGGGCGATGCGCTCGATGCCTATTGCGTCAATCTCAATAAGAAGGCGCGCGAGGGCAAGATCGATCCGCTGATCGGCCGCGAGTCGGAGATCAATCGCACCATCCAGGTGCTGTGCCGGCGGCAGAAGAACAATCCGCTGTTCGTTGGCGAAGCCGGCGTCGGCAAGACCGCCATCGCCGAAGGACTGGCGCGCCGCATCGTGCACGGCGAGGTTCCCGACGTATTGCGCAACGCGACGGTGTTCGCGCTCGATATGGGCACGCTGCTTGCCGGCACACGCTATCGCGGCGACTTCGAAGAGCGATTGAAGCAGGTCATCAAGGAGCTCGAAGCCTATCCGGGCGCGATCCTGTTCATCGACGAGATCCACACCGTCATCGGCGCCGGTGCGACGTCCGGCGGCGCCATGGACGCCTCGAACCTCTTAAAGCCGGCGCTCGCCTCCGGCACGGTGCGTTGCATCGGTTCGACGACCTACAAGGAATACCGTCAGCATTTCGAAAAGGATCGCGCGCTGGTGCGGCGCTTCCAGAAGATCGACATCAACGAGCCGACGGTTGAGGACGCAATCGCGATCCTGAAGGGCCTGAAACCCTATTTCGAGGACTACCACCGGCTGAAATACACGCCATCAAGGCGGCGGTCGAGCTGTCGGCGCGTTACATTCACGACCGCAAGCTGCCGGACAAGGCGATCGACGTGATCGACGAGTCGGGTGCGGCACAAATGTTGCTGCCGGAAAACCGGCGTAAGCGGACCATCGGATTAAAGGAAATTGAAACGACCATCGCGACGATGGCGCGCATTCCGCCCAAAGCCGTTTCCAAGGACGACGCCGAGGTCCTCAAGAACCTGCAAGAGGCGCTCAAGCGCGTGGTCTATGGGCAGGATAAGGCCATCGAAGCGCTGTCGGCTTCGATCAAGCTGGCCCGTGCCGGCTTGCGCGAGCCAGAAAAACCGATCGGCTGTTACCTGTTCTCGGGCCCGACCGGCGTCGGCAAGACCGAGGTGGCCAAGCAGCTTGCGGCGACGCTCGGCGTCGAGCTGATCCGCTTCGACATGTCGGAATATATGGAGCGCCATACCGTGTCGCGGTTGATCGGCGCGCCGCCCGGCTATGTCGGTTTCGACCAGGGCGGGCTGCTCACCGACGGCGTCGATCAGCATCCGCATTGCGTGCTCTTGCTCGACGAGATCGAGAAGGCGCATCCGGATCTGTTCAACGTGCTGTTGCAGATCATGGATCACGGCAAGCTGACCGATCACAACGGCAAGCAGGTCGATTTCCGCAACGTCATCCTGATCATGACGACTAATGCCGGCGCCTCGGATATGGCGCGCGCTGCGTTCGGTTTCACGCGAACAAAGCGCGAAGGCGACGACATGGAGGCGATCATCCGGCTGTTCGCGCCGGAGTTCCGCAACCGGCTCGACGCGATCATCACGTTCGCCCATCTGTCGCCCGAGATCATCGCTATGGTGGTCGAGAAATTCGTGCTGCAGCTCGAAGCGCAGCTCGCCGACCGCGATGTGACGATCGAGCTCACCGACGAAGCGGCCAAATGGCTGATCGCCAATGGCTATGACGAACTGATGGGCGCGCGGCCGATGGCGCGGGTAATCCAGGAGCACATCAAGAAGGCACTTGCCGAGGAAGTGTTGTTCGGCCGGCTCAAAGGCGGCGGACATGTGCGCGTCATCGTCATGACCGACGAGGCGGGCAACAGCAAACTCGGCTTTGACTATCCGGACGGTCCGGTGAAGCCACGGCCGGAAAAGCTGCCGGAGCCGCGCCGCGCCAAGGCCAAGCGGCGATCCTCGCCGAGGCGTAAGCCGCCTGGCGGCGGTAGCGACGACACACCGCCACGTCGCGGCACCGTTCCCAAGGTACCGCTCGTCAAAGTGTGACGGATTTCTCCGGCGGGATGGTCAGGCCACCGGGCGGTATCGTTTCAGCGCGCTGACAAACCAGATGGCAAGCGCGGGCAGGGCGGCCGCGGTCGCGAGAAATAACGGCGCCGCGCCGGCGCGATCGATGACCAGCGCGCCCGCCGCCACGCCGGCGGTCTGGCCGATATAAAGCGCCGAAGAAAATAAGCCGACCGCAGTACCGCGCGCTTGCGGGGTCATCTGCGTGGCATTGGTCTGCAACGTGTTGTGCAGCATGTAGAAGCCAAGTCCGATTGCCGTCGTCGCGATCGGGGCGAGCCACCATAGCGACCCAAGAGCCAGTTCAAGATAAGCGGCCGCAAGAACCAGTCCGCCGATAACCGCAAGACCAGGCTGGCCGAGGCCACGGACAAATAGTTTGACCAGCGCGGCATAAATCAGACCGCCGATGCCGAAACACGCGACCACGCCGCCAACCAACGAGAAGCTTAGGCCGAAGCGCAGGTGCAGATAGGCGCCGATATAAGCGAAGGCGCCCCAGGCCAGCGCGCCTTCAAGGAAGCCGGCAATCAGCACAATGCGGGCGAAGGGATTTGTCAGGACGGCGGCGTAGCCGCCAAGCAGACTTCGCGCACTACCGCCGCCGTGTTTACGGGTCTGCGGATTGACCGCGAGCTCAAACACCAAGCCGGCGGTCGCCAAAGCGAACAGGCCGGCAAGCACGAAGAACACGTTGCGCCAGCCGAGCAGATCGCCAAGCACGCCGCCTGCCGCCTGCCCGAACAGCTGCCCAAGAATCTGCCCCGAAATGTAGCGACCGAGAATCTGCTGCAAGCGGTCGTGAGGCGTAACATCGCCGACATAGGCCATTGAGATCGGAATGATCCAACCGGCCGCCGCTCCGGTGGCAAGACGCGCCAAGGCGAGCTCTGGCAGGGTGGTCGCCGTTCCGCAGACCGCCACCAGCACCGCGCCGATGGCGCAGGTCAGCGCCACGGTTCGGTATTTGCCGAAACGGTCGCTGATCGGACCGATCACGAGTTGGATTGAACCGTGCGTCACCGCATAAGCAGTGACCACCATTGCCGCCAGGCCGATCGTGGTATGCAAATCGGATGCGATTTGCGGCAGCAACGAATCCATCACCCGGACCTGCGCCTGACTGGCGAAGCCTGCGACAGCCAATAGGATGATGGATCGCGTCGGCGATTTGTCCGGTCGGGGCTGGATGATCGGATTTGGAGAGGGCACGTTGACACTCTGGCGGCGTCGGGCTTTCTACCCCACGCTTTGATGAGATTGAACGGGTACTCTGGCTGCGCGTCTCCCGGTGCAGCGAACGACGATGATCGATAGCAGATACCAGCCGCGCGAAATTGAAGGCCGCATCTATGCGGCCTGGGAGAATGCCGGGGCGTTCCGCGCCGGCAGGCCTGAGCGCGCCAAGGCCTCGCCCTATTGCATCGTCATTCCGCCGCCCAATGTCACCGGTTCGCTGCACATGGGCCATGCGCTCAACAATACGCTCCAAGACATTCTGTGCCGCTTCGAGCGCATGCGCGGCAAGGACGTGTTGTGGCAGCCGGGCATGGATCATGCGGGAATCGCCACCCAAGCCGTGGTCGAGCGCCAGCTCGCCGAGCGCAAACAGCCGCCGAGCCGCGAAATGGGCCGCGAGGCTTTCATCAAGCGCGTCTGGGAGTGGAAGGCAGAATCCGGCGGCACGATCACGAGCCAGCTCAAGCGGCTCGGCGCATCCTGCGACTGGTCGCGCGAGCGTTTTACAATGGACGAGGGGCTATCGCGCGCGGTGATGAAGGTGTTCGTCGCGCTCTACCGCGAGGGCCTGATCTACAAGGACAAGCGGCTCGTCAATTGGGATCCGAAGCTCAAGACCGCGATCTCCGATCTGGAAGTGCAGCAGGTCGAAACCAAAGGCCAGCTCTGGCATATAAAATATCCGATCGAGGGCAGTAGCGAATTCATCGTCGTCGCCACGACGCGGCCCGAAACCATGCTCGGCGATGTTGCCGTCGCCGTGCATCCGCATAACGAGCGGCTTAATCGTCTGATCGGCAAGACCGCGATCCTGCCGCTGGTTGGCCGGCGCATTCCGGTCATCGGCGATGAATACGCCGATCCGGAAAAAGGCTCGGGAGCGGTGAAGATCACGCCAGCGCACGACTTCAACGATTTCGAGATTTGGCAAAGACACAAGGACGCCGAACTAAAAGGCTACGACCCAATCAATGTATTCACACCTCCCGCTGCGATTTGGATTGAAGAGAACAAACCGTTTTGGGAGCACACGAAATTTGCCGAAGTCTATGGCAGCGCCGAAGGCGTCATGACCCTGATCGGCGGATATCGAGGCGATGGGGAATACGTCCGTTACGAAGTAGACGATCCAACACTGCGACGTTTGAGAGATTTGGGCGACCTAGATCGAAATGCGGCACGTAAAAAGATTGTCGAGTTAATTGAAGCGGATGGTCTTCTCGACAAGATTGAACCCACGAAACACGTCGTGCCGCATGGCGATCGATCGGGCGCGGTGCTTGAGCCCTATCTGACCGATCAATGGTACGTCGACGCCAAGACGCTCGCGCAGCCGGCGATGGTGGCGGTGCGCGAGCGCAAAACTATTTTCGTTCCACCGCAATGGGAAGCGACCTTCTTCAACTGGATGGAGAACATCCAGCCTTGGTGCATCTCGCGGCAAATCTGGTGGGGTCACCAGATTCCGGCTTGGTATGGGCCGGATGGCAAGATCTTTGTCGCTGAGTCCGAGGACGAGGCGGTCGCCGACGCGCTGGCTCATTACGTCGAAATCGGAGAGATCGCGGCCGAGCAAGGGCAGAAAATTGCCGTCGATCCCGTGCGGCGCGATCGCTTCGCACGTGAATACATCAGGCGCGACGAAGACGTGCTCGACACTTGGTTCTCTTCGGCGCTGTGGCCGTTCTCGACCTTGGGCTGGCCCGATCAAACGCCGGAGCTCAAACGGTTCTATCCGACCAGCACGCTCGTCACCGGCTTCGACATCATTTTCTTCTGGGTCGCCCGCATGATGATGATGGGCCTGCACTTTATGAAGAAGGTGCCGTTCCACGACGTTTACATCCATGCGCTCGTGCGCGATGAGCGCGGGCAGAAGATGTCGAAGTCCAAGGGCAATGTCATCGATCCTTTGGCGGTCATCGACGAGTACGGCGCCGACGCGTTGCGCTTCACGCTCGCCGCCATGGCGGCGCAAGGCCGCGATATCAAATTGTCGGGACAGCGGGTCGAGGGCTATCGCAATTTCGCGACCAAGCTTTGGAATGCCGCGCGCTTCGCCGAGATCAACGGCTGTGTTCGCGTTCCGGCGTTCGATCCGCGCCAATCGAAAGAAGTCTTGAACCGCTGGGTCGCGCACGAGACGGCAAGCACGGCGCGCCAGGTGACGGCGGCAATCGAGGCATACAAATTCAATGATGCAGCCGGCGCGATCTACCGCTTTGTGTGGAACGTCTATTGCGACTGGTACCTCGAGCTGATCAAGCCGGTACTTACCGGGCCGGACGGCACCGCAAAGAACGAGACGCGCGCCGCCGTCGCATGGGCGCTCGACCAGATTCTCAAGCTGCTGCATCCGTTCATGCCGTTTGTCACCGAGGAGTTGTGGCAGGTGACCGGTACGGATCGAGCGGTGCTGCTCGCACTCAGCGATTGGCCGCAACACGATGGCCTAGACGATTCCGCGGCGGAAGCCGAGATCGGTTGGGTGATCGACCTCGTCACGGCTATTCGCTCGGCGCGCGTCGAAATGAACATCCCGCCGGCGACGTCACTCCCGCTAGTGCTTGCCGGCGCTTCCCCTGAGATCGCGAGCCGCGCCCGGCACTGGGCGGAATTTGTCCAGCGCTTGGCCCGCGTCGGAGAGATTTCCTTTGCCGATGTGCCGCCGAAACGCGCGGTGCAGCTCGTGGTGCGCGGCGACGTTGCGGCGCTGCCGCTGCAAGGGGTTATCGATTTGGCTGCCGAACGCGCCCGGCTCGCCAAGGAAATGGCGAAATGCGACGCCGATATCGCGCGCGTCGAGGCGAAGCTCGGCAATCCCAATTTCGTGGCGCGCGCACCTGACGAAGTCGTCGAAGAGGAAAAAGAAAAGCGCGAGGAAGCGCAGATGCGCAAAGCCAAGATCGCCGAAGCCTTGCAGCGGCTCGAAGGCGCGGCGTGAGCTGAATATGAAAATATTTCTCGCTGGCGCGAGCGGCGTAATCGGCCGGCGATTGACGCCGCTGCTCCTCGGTGCTGGTCACCACGTCGCCGGAATGACGCGCAGTGCAGCCAATGCACGCGCACTCGAAGCAGCCGGCGTTGCCGCGGTGGTCGTGGACGTGTTCGACGCCGATGCGCTCAAGGCGGCCGTGATGCGCGCCGCGCCTGAAATCGTCATCCATCAATTGACAGACTTGCCCCGGGTCTTCGATGAGGCCCAGCTTGCCGCGTCCTATCCGCGCAACGCGCGTGTTCGTACCGAAGGCACGCGCAACCTGATCGCTGCCGCGAAGGCCGTCTCGGCGCGGCGCTTTATTGTGCAGAGCATCGCGTTCGGCTACGCAGCCGGTGCCGAGCCTCACAACGAAGCCGACCCGTTCGATCTGGCTGATGGCCCTCGCGCGGTAACGGTGCGCGGCGCCGCGGAGATGGAACGGCAGGTCCTGACCTCAGGTCTGGAAGCGATCCTGCTGCGCTATGGGTTTTTCTACGGTCCCGGTGCCTGGACTAATGAGCCACACCGCAAGCCGCCGCTTCATGTCGATGCCGCAGCGCGTGCCGCGCTGATCGCGGGAATCTACAACATCGCCGAGGAGGACGGGACGGTCTCGATCGCCAAGGCCCGCAGCGAACTCGGCTTCGATCCGGCATTCAGGCTCGGAATTTAGCCCGGTCGAAACGGCTTGCTGAGAAAAGCCGAGCCTTTGAGACCATAGCGCCACGGCTTTTCTGCCGCCTTGGTGATGCCGATCCGGGGTCCGGCGATGATGTCGACCTCGCCGGTGCGCGCAAATAATGCAAAGGGCGCCTCGTCCAGCGGCATGCCACTGTGCGTTACGGTAATCCCTAGCGCCTGGCCGACCCGCCCTGGCCCGGCGCAGAGCAGCCGCACATCGGACAAGCCGCGGCGCCGGCGCATCAGCGGCAAGCCAGCGATCGGCTCCAAGGCTCGGATGAGAACCGCACTGGCCGAGCCCGCTGGTTCGCAGACTAAGTTCAGACACCAGTGGATGCCGTAGGAGCGGTAGACATAGGTATAGCCGGGCGGCCCGAACATCACGGCATTGCGCGCGGTTGGCCCGCGAAAGCTATGCGCCGCCGGATCGGTGTGGTGGTAGGCCTCGACCTCAACAATCCGGCCGCCCACCCCCTTGAATAGCAGCGTTGAGCCGATCAGGTCGGGCGCGACCTCATGTACGCTGCGTTGGAAGAAGGCTTTGGTCAGGCGCTTGGGCACCCCCCATGGTCGCAAGCCGTTAGCCGGATGGTAAATCGCCGCTTAACCGAAATGCCTTCAGCGCGTTGAATCTGTGGCCGCGCGGACACAGCGGGGGAACATTTAAGCTTACCGCAGTGCACTCACGGCCAACGCCGCTTTTTGGCCATAGGATTTCTCGACATCCATGACCGCGCGGCTCCCGGATGATCGAATCTGACTGAAAGCCGTTGTGGATACGTCCGGTCTGAAAAAGCGAGGCCAGGCTTTGGACCGGTGAGAGGGGCGAATAGGGCCTGTTGGCTCGCTTGAGTTTGATGGACGCCAAGAGCGACTTGAAATTACGGCTGCCCAGCCGTCACGCCACCGAGGGCCCCGACCGCGCGCCGCACCGCGCCTTCTATTACGCGATGGGGCTGACGCGTGAGCAGATCCATCAGCCCTTCGTCGGGGTCGCGACCTGCTGGAATGAGGCGGCGCCCTGCAACATAGCGCTGATGCGACAAGCCCAAGCGGTCAAGCTTGGAGTTGCCTCGGCCGGCGGCACGCCCCGCGAATTCTGCACCATCACCGTCACCGACGGCATCGCCATGGGCCATGCCGGCATGAAATCGTCTTTGCCGTCGCGCGAAGTGATTGCGGATTCGGTCGAATTGTCGGTGCGCGGCCATTCCTACGACGCGCTGATTGGGGTGGCCGGCTGCGACAAGTCGCAACCGGGAATGATGATGGCGATGTGCCGCCTCAATGTGCCGTCGATCTACATCTATGGCGGCTCGATCCTGCCCGGCACCTTCAAGGGGATGCCGGTTACCATCCAGGATGTCTACGAGGCGGTCGGCAAGCACTCGATCGGCGCCATGTCGGATGGCGATCTGGATACGCTCGAGCAAAATGCCTGTCCGTCGGCCGGCGCCTGCGGCGCACATTTCACTGCCAACACGATGGCGACCGTCTCCGAGGCCATCGGGCTTGCTTTGCCCTATTCGGCTGGCGCGCCGGCGCCATACGAGATCCGTGACAAGTTTTGTTTCCTGGCCGGCGAGATGATCATGGATCTGATCGCCAAGAATATTCGGCCGCGCGACATCGTCACGCGCAAAGCGTTGG
>WNGH01004577.1_pt1 | contig 13186 bp, 10 predicted proteins | sample 5400631 | NCBI WGS metagenome assembly WNGH01 (sample SAMN13153373, study PRJNA577476) | soil metagenome | isolation source: 115 cm soil or saprolite under Garry oak tree replicate 1 | place: USA:California | collected 2016-06-15
ACCCTCGGGCCGGCCGAGGCGGTCGAGCAGCTGCGGGATGCGATGGCGCTGGGCGTCGACCGCGGCATCCACCTGCAAACCGACAGCCGCGAATTGGACGCGGAGGCAACCGCGGCCGCGCTTTACGAGGCGATTCGTGCGGACGAGGCCGCCAACGGGCCGTTCGACATCATTTTCTTCGGCAACGAGTCCGCGGACTCGGGCGGATTCCAGGTCGGGATCCGCGTCGCCCACGCGCTGGGACGGCCATGCGTGACGGGGCTGAAGAAGGTCACGGTGGAGGGCGAGTCAATGCGCTGCGAGCAGGAGGTCGAGGGCGGCCGGGACGTCTACGTTGTCCCGCTTCCCGCAGTCTTGACGGTCAAGGAGGGCCTCAACCTTCCGCGGTATCCGTCGGTGCCGGGCCGGATGCGGGCCAAGAGCAAGCCCGTGTCGGTGATCACGCCGCAGCGGCCTTCGCCGCGTCTGGAGCTGGTGCGGCTTGCGGTACCCGCGGGCCAGGGCAGGCGGGCCGAGTCGCTCGGCGCCGGGGCGGCGGCTGCGCCGGCGATCGTGGACGTGCTCGAGAAGGCGGGGGTTCTATGACGGTTCTTCTCCTCGACGATGGCACGGAGGTCTCACGACAGGCGCTGACGCTGGCGCGCAAGTTTGGCGAGCCGCGGTCGATCGCGATGGATTCGGTCCAGCCGTTCGCGCCGGACGCGCTCGCAACCGCGATCGCCGCCATGGACTGGACCGCGGCGTTTGCGGCCGCCACCGACCGCGGCAACGACGTCCTGGCCCGCGTCGCGGCACGCCTCGGCCTGCCCTTCGCGGCCAACTGCATCGCCGCCGAACCTGGCGATCCGGTCAGGTTGACGCGGCTGCGCTGGGGCGGCAGCCTGCTCGAGGAAGCGTGGCTGCACAGCCCGCGGCCGATCATCACGGTCGCGCCGCACGCCGTTAGTCCGGACCATGGCCCTTCACCAGCCCCGATAACGGTCGATAGTCCGGACTATCGCCAGTTGGGCGTGCACGTTGTCGAGCGCGTCAAGCCGACCGACGACGGGGGCGTCTCGTTGGCCGAGGCAAAGGTGATCGTGAGCGGCGGTCGCGGCGTCGGTTCGAAGGAGGGGTTCGCGATCATCGAGGAGCTCGCCGGTCTGCTCGGAGCGGCGGTCGGATGCTCGCGCGCGGTGACCAGTGCCGGGTGGCGTCCGCATTCGGACCAGGTCGGCCAGACCGGCACCAAGGTGTCCCCGGACGTCTACATCGCGTGCGGCATCTCGGGCGCCACGCAGCACATGGCCGGCCTGAAGGGCGCCAAACGGATCCTGGCCATCAACTCCGACCCGCAGGCGCCGCTGATGCTGAACGCCGACTACACGGTCACGGGCGACCTGAAGGAGATCGTGCCCGCGATCTCGGTGGAGATACGCAAACGGCGCTAACTTGCCCCACGAAATCGGAGGCTAGGCCGTGACTTCGTGGGGACCCCTGATGGCTCTCGTGCTCGCGCTGGCCGTCGCCGGCGCCCTGTTTGGGCGACGGGCGTGGTTCCTGTATCGGCTCGTGCGGTCCGGCCAGCCCGCGGCGCGCTTCGACAACGTGCCGGCGCGCGTGCGCAATGAGGCGACCATCGTCGTCGGCCAGAGCAAGCTGCTCCAGCGCCTGCTGCCCGGGTTGATGCACGCCGCGATCTTCTGGGGCTTCCTGGTTCTCTTTCCGACGATCGTCATCGCCATGATCGGCGCCGTCGACCGGCGTGCGACCCTGCCGTGGCTCGGCGCCGAGGATGGGTACGCGCTCCTGGTCGACCTCTTCGCCCTGTTGGTGCTGCTCGGCGTGATCACCGCATTCGTCATCCGCAAGGTGCAGCGGCCGCCGCGGTTCGCGGGCAGCCACCTCGCCGAGGCCGACCTGATCCTCGGGCTGATCGCCGGCATCGTCATCACGCTGTTCCTCTGGCATTCGTCGCAGATCGCGCTCGGCCTGAACGACTACCCCGCAAGCTGGGCTCCGATTTCGAACGCGCTGTCAGTGCTGGTGGCGCCGGCGGGCCCATGGCTGGAGCGGGTCGCGGTCTGGGCGCACGTCCTGATCATCGTTTCCTTCCTCGTCTATCTCCCCTACTCCAAGCACCTGCACATCGCGGTCGCGGCCGTCAACGTCTACTTCGGACGCACGCGCGCGCGAGGCCGCCTGGAGAAGGTCGACTTCGAGAAGCCGGAGGCCGAGGTGCGTTTCGGCTCCGCGCGCGCAGCCGACATGACCTGGAAGCAGATGCTTGACACCATCTCGTGCACCGAGTGCGGGCGGTGCCAGGAGGTCTGCCCCGCTTACAACACCGGCAAGCCGCTGTCCCCCAAGCTCCTGATGATGAACATGCGCGACCACCTGCTGGCGCGATCCGACATGCCGATCGTGCCCAACGCGGTCATCGACGACGTCGTGTGGGACTGCGTAACCTGCGGCGCCTGCGTGCGCGAGTGCCCGGTAAGCATCGAACACATCGACCACGTCATCGACCTGCGCCGCAACCTCGTCATGGTCCAGTCGCGGTTTCCCGAAGAGGCTGGGACGATGCTGCGCGACATCGACCGAACCTCGAACCCGTGGGGCAAGCCGCAGGCCGACCGCGCGCAGTGGGCGGACGGGCTGGGGGTGCGAGTCCTGCAGCCGGGCGACCCTGCGCCCGAGGTGCTGTTCTGGGTCGGCTGCGCGCCGGCGTTCGACGAGCGCGCGCGACGCTCCGCCGTCTCGACCGCGAAGCTGATGCAGGCGGCGGGCGTGGACTTCGCGATCCTCGGACCGCGCGAGGCGTGCAACGGCGACCCCGCGCGACGCATGGGCGACGAGTACACGTTCCAGCGCCTCGCCGGGGAGAACGTGGCGACGCTGAACGGAGCCGGGGTCAAGAAGATCGTCACCACCTGCCCGCACTGCTTCAACACGCTCGGCAACGAGTACCCGGACTTCGGCGGCGACTACGAGGTCGTGCACCACACCGAGGTCCTCGCCGGGCTGGTGCGCGAGGGCAAGCTCGCGCCGGTTGCCGGCGACCGCACCATCACCTACCACGACTCGTGCTACCTGGCCCGGCACAACGACGTCCGGACCGCGCCGCGCGAGCTGGTGGCCGCGATCGGCAAGCCCGTCGAGATGCCGCGCAACCGCGAGCGCACCTTCTGCTGTGGGGCGGGCGGCGCTCGGATGTGGATGGAGGAGAAGCGCGGCCGGCCGATCAACCAGGAGCGCGTCCGGGAGGCGGCGGAGACAGGTGCCGAGACGCTCGCGGTCGCCTGCCCCTTCTGCACGGTGATGCTGGACGACGGTGTGCGCGAGACTGGCGCGAAGCTGCAGGTGTTCGACCTGGCGACGCTGCTCCACGAGGCCGTGGAGCGAAAGAAGTCGGGATCCGCGAACTAGCGTCGAACCTCGGTTGAACCCGCGACTGCCGGCGGTCGCGGCATTCGAGGGGCCTGGAAGCCCGCGAGTGCCGGCGGTCGCGGCAAATCGCGGCGCTTCCGCTTACAGATCCGGTCTGGTTGTCTTCGCGACCCTGAACAGGACGCGGTTTGCCGACGGGTCGGTCGCCGCGAGGCCGCCCGCCTCTTCGTTCAGCCGGACCTCGCCGTGCTCGAGGCGGTCCACGACGTCGTCCAGGTCGCGCTGGGCCGGCAGCTCGACGGTGAACCGGCGCAGGCCGGCCGAGCCCTCCGGCGCCGGGCGCGCGCCACGGCCCGCCCACGTGTTCAGTCCGAGATGGTGGTGGTAACCGCCGGCGGAGACAAAACCGACACCCGGTACGTTGCCCATCAGGTCGAAGCCGACGAGGTCGTGGTAGAAGCGCAGCGCCTCGCCGACGTCGGCGACGTGAAGATGGACATGGCCCATCCTGGTCCGGTCCGGCATCGGAGCGTCCAGACTGTCGTCCTCGCCGAGGTGGCTGAACAGCTCCTCGAGGTCGATCGGGTCGCGGCCGGACCGCGGCTTGCCGTCCTTGTCGTAGGCGACGAAGGTGCCGTTGCCGAAGCCCATAGTCCCGTCCTCGGGCGACTCGGTGTAGATCTCAATCCCGTTGCCGTCCGGGTCCCAGAGGTAGTTGGCCTTGGTCATCACGTGGTCGGTCGGGTATTGATCCCAGCGCAGGCGCGCCAGCCGGGCGACGACGCGCGCAAGCTCGCGCCGGTCGGGGACGAGCAGGGCGAGGTGATACAGACCGGAGGTTCGCGGCACGACCGGGCGCTCCGCCCCCGGATGGAGGACCACCAGCTCGCGCTCGCCCACGCCCATCCGCAGCTCGGGGCCGTCTGAGGACAGCGCCGTCAGGCCGACGTAGTCGCGCCAGAAGCGGAGCGCGCGGCCGGCGTCGGTGACCGCGAGGTCGACGGAGCCCATGCCGGTCCTGGCGGCGATCGATTGAGTCTGCACGTCAGATTCCTACCCGCCGGGGCCCATCGCTATTCGGAAAAGACGCGTTTTGCGCAAAGGGCGTCGATTAACTCCCCGATTGGGGTGCGTTTTGCGCAAAAGAGCGTCGTTCCGCGGTCAGCTCAGGCCGACGATCTCCCCGTTTTCGTCGATGTCGATGATCGTCGCGTTCGGCGTCGTCGGCAGGCCCGGCATCGTGCGCATCTCGCCGCAGATCGGGTAGATGAACCCCGCGCCTACCGACGCGCGCACCTCGCGGACCGGCAGCACCCACCCCGTCGGCGCGCCCTTCATCTTCGGGTCGGACGAGATCGAAAGGTGCGTCTTGGCGATGCACACCGGCAGGCGGCCGAACCCGCTCGCCTCGTAGGCGTCGAGCTGGCGCGCAGCCAGGGGGTCGTACTCCACCCGGCGCGCGCCGTAGATGCGCAGCGCGATGGCCTCGATCTTCTCGCGCAGCGTGGCCGCGTCCGGATAAAGGAACTGGAACGTGCTCGGCTCCTCCGCGGCCGCAGCGACCATCTCCGCCAGCTCGACCGCGCCCTGGCCGCCGTCGGCGAAGTTGCGGCACACCGCGACCCGGACGCCGAGGTGCTCGGCGAGCTCGCGGATGGCGCGGTGCTCGGAGGGGTGGTCGCCCGGAAATGCGTTGATCGCCACCACCGGCGTCACGCCGTGGATCTGGATGTTCTCGACCTGCTTGCGCAGGTTCGCGGCCCCTGCCAGCACGTCGTCGGGGTTCTCCTTCAGCAGGTCCTCGGGCAGAGGCTTTCCCGCGACCACGCGGTACTTGCCCGAGTGGACCTTCAGCGCGCGCACCGTGGTCACGACGACGGCGGCGTCGGGCGCGAGCCCGGACGTCCGGCACTTGATGTTGAAGAACCGCTCCGCGCCCATGTCCGCGCCGAAGCCCGCCTCGGTGACGAGGTAGTCGCCGCCGTGGATGCCGATCATGTCGGCAAGCACCGACGAGGCGCCGTTGGCGATGTTGCCGAACGGGCCCGCGTGCACGAGGACCGGCGTGTTCTCCAGCGTCTGGAGCAGGTTGGGCTTGATGGCGTCGCGCATGATCACCGTCATCGCGCCGCCCGCGTGCAGGAAGTCGGCGGTGATCGGCTGGCCGTCGCGCGCGAGGCCGATGACCATCCGGCCGAGTCGCTTGCGCATGTCCTGCAGCGATGTCGACAGCGCCAGCACCGCCATCACCTCGGACGCCGCGGTGATGTCGAACCCCGTCTGGCGCGTCACGCCGTCCTCCGGCGCGCCAAGGCCGACCACCACGCTCCGCAGCACGCGGTCGCTGACGTCGAGCACGCGCCGCCAGGTGATCGAGTGCAGGTCGATCGGAAAGTCGCGCAGGCTGTGGTGGATGTAGTTGTCGATCATCGCGGCGAGCAGGTTGTGCGCAGCGGTGACCGCGTGGAAGTCTCCGGTGAGGTGAAGGTTCAGCCGCTCCATCGGCACGACCTGGCTGTAGCCGCCGCCGGCGGCGCCGCCCTTGATGCCGAACGTCGGCCCCATCGATGGCTGGCGGATGGCCACCGTGGCGCGCTTGCCGATCTTGCCCAAGGCGTCGCCGAGACCGACGGTGGTCGTGGTCTTGCCCTCGCCAAGCGGGGTGGGCGTGATCGCCGAGACCACGACGTACTTCGCTTTCGGCCGGTCGCGCAGCTCGTCGATCGCATCGAGCTTGACCTTCGCGACGTCGTGGCCGTATGGCTCGAGCAGGTGCGAGCCGATGCCCATCTTCTCCGCGACGTCCGGCATCGGAACCAGGTGCGCCTTGCGCGCAATCTCCAGGTCGGTCGGGAACTCCACCTTCATGGCACCACCTCCTAAGACAACCGCGCCAGCATCTCGCGGCGCCATCTCTCCGTCGGCTCGATCTCGTTGAACGTGAAGACGTGCAGCCCGGCCACGCGGCGCTCTGGCTGCGAGAGGTCGGGAACCAGCGTGTTCAGGAATCGGCCTGGTTCGTAGCCCCCAGGGCGAAACATGCGCGCGACCCAGCTCGGGTGTCCGCGCAGAAACCGCGCGGCGTCCGCGACGCCGATCTTCGTCGAGACGCGCAGGAGCCTTACCGGGTCGGCGACGCCTGCCATGCCGATGTAGATCGGCAGCTCCACGCCCCGCCGCCGGACGCGCTCGACCCAGCCGACCACGGTGCCTGCGTCGAAGCTCATGTTGCTCACGATGTAGGTCGCGATGCGCCGCTTGTCCCACATCGCCTGGATGGTCAGGTCGTCGTGGATGAAGGGATGGCTCTCCGGGTAACCGGTGACGCCGATCTCGGTCAGGTGATGGTCGGGCGGCAGCGCCTTAAGCAGCGAAAGCGTGTCGGGAAACTGGCCGGCCGGCGCGCGCGCGTCGCCCGCGACGACGAAGACGTTCGAGATCCCCGCGTCCTTCAGGGCGCCGAGGATCTGGCTCAGCTCATGTGTGTCGCGGATCATGCGCGCCGACAGGTGCGGGACGGCGCGGTAGCCCATCCTGGCCAGCCGTGCGGCGAGCAGCACCGTGGCGGGCATGCCGCGGCGTGGCGACGCGGTCACGGTGATGGTGATCTGTCGGGGCACGTGGGCCGCGACGCGCTCGGCGGCGTCGTCGGTCGGCAGGACCTCGTAGCGGGGCGTCCGGAGGAAAGAAGCCAGGACTTCGTCTTTGCGCGCACGAAGCGGCTTCACCACGCCCACCTGCGGTGTCGCACTATACGCCACTGTCGCGTACTACGCAACACCTGGAGGAAACGGCAGCACCGCGTTTCGGTCGCTCGCCTTCCCCGGCCGCCGGCAGTCGAACCCGTTTCCGGGCACGTTGGCCGCCAGCTCGCGGTGCAGCCCGGCGAAGCCTTGTCCATCGTGGTCCAGCATCGTGGTCGCGACCGCCAGGCGCCCCTGGGCCATCCTGAAGATCTCCACCACCCTCGCCTGGCAGGGCCAGTCCACGACCGCGCTCGTCGTCACCTCCCAGAAGCCACGGTGGGCCTTGATCCGGTTGGCGTGGATGTGGCCGTTGAGCCACAGGACCACGCTCGGAGACTGCTCGAGCAGGCCGATCAGCCTCTCCGGGGGTTGCTGCTCGCCGTGCGGGTTCGCGAGCGTGTCGGAGGTGTGATGCGACAGGACGACGACGTGGCGGTCACGAGCCTGGTCGAGCTGCGCCGCCAGCCACTCGAGCTGCGCAGTGCCGATGCTTCCATCCGCCCCGCCTGAGTCGCACACGGTGTCGAGGGCGATGAAGCGCATGTCGCCCACGTCATGCACATAGCAGGACGGGTGGACGAACTCCGACCGGGCGATCGGCCGGCGCTCCGCATCGGCAGCGACCTCGCGCTCGGCGCCTGCCAGGAATCGCTCCGGCGCGTGGACGAAGGTCTCGACCGCCGTGTCCGCGTCGATACCGGCCGGCATGTCGATGGCTTTGCGCGAGCCCGCCATCGCGGCCACGAGCGCGGGAGTGACGACGCCCACGCCCTGGCACACCTGCTCATGGTTGCCGTAGCACCGAAGCCACGGAATCGTCAGGCCCGGCGACTCGAACGGCCGCACGGCCTGGTCAAGCATGCCTGGGTGACGCGGAAATCCGAGCTCGCGCTGGAAGTCGTCGCCGTCCGCGGGACCGTCGGGTTTCCAGAACAGCGAGCCGGGCCAGCTCGCCAGCTGGACGCCCTCGTATCCGGGCGCGCCCGAGTCGGGACGCACCGTGCCTCCATCGAGCAGGGCGAAGAAGTTCGCCAGCTCGTTGTGCTGCGTGTTGTCGATCGCGTCACCGGTCATGACCACGACGCTGGGCCGCGCGCCGGTCACGGGGCCGGCCTCGAGGTCGTTGATCGCGCGCACCATCGCGGCGATGGCGTGAGCATTGAGCATCTCGTGCGGCCGCTGCATCGTCAGCAGCTCGCGGTAGCGTCTGTCGCCGGCCATCGCGTTGACGAACTCGAAGCGCGCGGGCGATTGCGCGTCGGTGACGTGGAGATCGGTGAGGTGGACCAGGCAGGAGATCGGCTCGGCGACGTCGAGGGGATTCTGGTGAGGCTCTCCTGGCCCTTCCACCACCGGGCGATACCCCTTGCGCAGCGGCCGGCCCGCGACGAGCGTCCTTTCCGAGGTGAGCGTCAAGCGACGACCGTGGCTGTCTCTTCCCTCTGGACGAGTACCGGGTCAGGCCGGAGCGCGAGCCGCACTCGCGTGCCGGCGGGATGGTCGGACGCGGCGGACGTCGGCAGCTGGGCCAGAATCGTCATGTCGCCGAGGTCAACTGTGACGCGGCTGATCGCGCCGAGGAACGCCACCGCGATCACCGTGCCCACGAGCGGTCCGGATTGGCCGTCGCCGTTGCCTGCGATTGTGACCGCCTCCGGCCGCACGAGCGCGATCGCCGGGCCCGTGGGAACGTCCTGCTGCACGAGCGGCAGCTGCGTGCCGCGGACCTCGACGCCGCCGAACTTCACCTCGGCTGGGATGCGGTTGGTGAGGCCGACGAAGTCGGCGACGAAAGGAGTGGCCGGCCGCGAGTAGACGAGCGTCGGCGGACCGAGCTGTTCGAGCTTGCCGGCCTGCATCACGCCGACGCGGTCAGCGATCGCGAGCGCCTCCTCCTGGTCGTGGGTGACGAAGAGGGTCGTGATGCCGACCTCGAGCTGGACGCGCCGGATCTCGTCGCGCAGCCGCGACCGCACCTTGGCGTCGAGCGCTGACAGCGGCTCGTCGAGCAGCAGCACCTGCGGCTGGATCGCGAGCGCCCGGGCCAGCGCCACGCGCTGCTGCTGGCCGCCCGACATCTGGTTGGCGTAGCGGTTCGCAAAGCGGCCGAGACCGACGAGCTCGAGCATGTCGAGCGCGCGCTTCTTGCGCTCGGCCTTGCCGACGTCGCGCATCTGCAGCCCGAACGCCACGTTCTCCCACGCGACCATGTGCGGAAACAGGGAGTAGGCCTGGAAGACCATGCCGATGTTGCGGCGGTTGGTCGGCAGGTCCGTGACGTCGTCGCCGCCGATGATCACCTTGCCCTCGTCCGCCTGCTCCAGGCCCGCGAGCAGGCGGAGCGCGGTGGTCTTGCCGCATCCCGAAGGCCCGAGCAGGGCGACCAGCTCGCCCGGCGCCAGGGTCAGGGACAGGCCGTCCAGCGCCGTCACAGCCCCGTAGCGGCGGACCAGGTTCTCGAGCCTTACCTCGACGCCCGACCGATCAATCATCCGGCAGATCCTTGCACAGGGCCTTTGCCGAAGCTCGTCACCGCCTCCGGGGCGGCGCGGCGCGGGCGGTTGCCCACGAACGAGATGGCGATGAGGAGGATGAACGCGAAGAACAGCGATGCGACGGCGACGGCGATCGACACGCCGGCGTTTGCGCGGGCCAGGTGCACGAGCTCGACCTGCATGTTGTTGTAGAGCAGGTTGTTCGCGATCGTGTACTCGCCCAGCACGAGCGCGACCGACAGAAGCAGCGCGTTCAGGATCGCGTTCGAGATGTTGGGCACGATGATTCCCACCATCACCTGGTCCCAGCGTGCGCCGAGGCTGCGCGCGGCTTCGGAAAGAGTCTTGACGTCGATGGCCCCGAGCCCCGCATCGAGCGCGCGATAGCAGTACGGAAGGACCAGCACGACGTAGGCAAGCGAGAGCGTGAGGATCGAGTCGCTGAAGTTGGTGCCCATCCAGATGTAGACGGGGAACAGGCCCACCACCAGGACGATCGCCGGGATCGTCAGCGGGAGCAGGCAGACGAACTCGATGAAGCGGTTCAAGCGGGGCAGCTTCAGTCTGACCCAGACCATCGTCGGCACCAGCAGCACGAGCATCACGACCGACGTGATCAGGGCGAGCTCCAGCGATGCGTTGATCGCCGCGTCGGGAGCGGGCCCGAAGTTCCAGTTGATCAGCTCGGGATAGGTGAAGATCGACTGCCAGTACTCGAGCGTGCGCCCGTTGGAGTTGCTGCGCGTCGAGAACTCCAGCATCGCGTAGATGGGCACGAGGAAGAAGAGGGCGGCGAGCACCAGGACTACATAACGGAAGACCTGAAGCTTGAGCCAGCGCGTGCGGTGGACGCCTCGCCTCGCTACAGCCACCGCGACGTCCTCCGCTGCAGCTGCGTGTACAGGATCGTCACCAGGGTGACGATGACGATCATCTCCACCGCGATCGCCTTGGCAAAGCCGGGCTCGTACGCCCCGACCTCGCTGCTCAGCGCCCCCGCGATCTGCTGGGCGAGCATCGGCTGTCCCTGGTTGATGAGCGCGTTCGCTGTCGCGTAGGCGGAGAACGCGTTGGCGAACAGGAGCAGCACGCCGCCCAGGAACGCGGGGAACAACAGCGGGCCGGCGACGTGGCGCCAGTAGTGCCACGTGTTGCCGCCAAGGCTCTCGGTCGCTTCGCGCCACTGCGGCTTGATGCCGTCGAGGGCCGGGAGGAAGACGAGAACCATCAATGGAATCTGGAAGTAGAGGTAGACGAGGCTGAGTCCCTGGATCGGCTCGAAGAGCCAGATGCCATGGGCGTAGTAGTTGAAGCCGTGCGACTGCGAGAACAGGTACACAAGACCCGCCGGGCCGATGCTTGCGATGAAGGCGAAGGCGAGCGTGACGCCGCCGAACTGCGCCAGCACGCCTGATGCGGAGATGACGATTCGGCGCAGCAGCCCCGTAGGGCTGCCGGTGACGATCGCGTACGAGAGGATGGCGCCGAGCGCCGCGCCGAGGAGCGCCGTGATCCCGGAGACGGTCGTCGTGTCGATCGTCGACTTGACGATGTAGGACCGCGACAGATGCGCGAAGTTGTCGAGTGTGAACGAGTTGTTGGCGTCGAAGAAGGCGCCGAACGCGACGATGGCTGAAGGCAGGACCAGGAACAGCGCGGCGTAGCCGAGAAACGGCACGACGCCAATCCAGTCCACGGAGAAGCGCCGGCCGCCCAGAATCGGGCGGCCGACGTTGGTCGCTACAGCCGGACTACCGGCGGTCGTCAAGAAATCGCGGCGTCCCAGTGCGCGACGACGTAGTTCTTCGCCGCAGTGGCCTGGTCGGGGCTCAGGAACTGTGGCGTGCCGTTGACGGGCGGGAGAGCCGCCGCGGCGGCCGCGTCGATCTTGCCGCTCTGCTGCATCGCCGCCTGGCGGACCGGCCTGGCGAGGCCCTGCAGCCAGATGTTCTGACCCTGGTCGCTGTAGAGGAACTCCTCCCACAGCCGGGCAGCCGCAGGGTGAGGAGCGGTCTTGCTGATCGCCTGCGCGTAGTAACCGCCGAGGATGGCGTTGTTCGGCACGAAGACCTTCCAGCCCGGCACGTCCTTGCCGTGCGCGGCGGAGAGGTAGTCCCAGTCGAACACCACCGGTGTGGTGCCGTTCTTGACCGTGGCCGTCGTGGCCTGGACAGGCACGAACGTGCCGGCTTGCTTCAGGCGGTGGAAGAAGTCCACGCCCTTGCTGATGTCGCCGAGCGACCCGCCCTCGGCAAGGCTCGCCATCATCACGCCGTTCAGCGCGGCGTTCGCCTGCTTCGGGTTCCCGTTGAGGGCGACCCTGCCCTTGTACTCGGGCTTCAAAAGGTCGTCGAGCGAGGTGATCGCGGGCACCTTCGCCGAGTCGTAGCCGACCGACATGAAGCCGCCGTAGTCCTGGAACCAGAGGCCCGTCGATTCCTTCTGGCTGTCCAGGATGTCGGCCCAGGTCGCGACCTTGTACTGGGTGAAGAGGTTGGTGTTGGCGAGTGCCACCGCCATGCCGACGTCGACGACGTCCGGGCCGCGGCTTGTCCCGCCGAGCTGCTTGATCGCGTCTACCTCTTGCTGGCTGCTGCCGTCGGGGTTGTCCGAGGTGATGTCGATGCCGTACATCGTGTGGAAGGTGTCGAGCTCCTTGCCGTAGTTCGCCCAGTCGCGCGGCAGGGCGATGACGTTGAGCTTGCCCTCGGCCTTCGCGGCCGCGACGAGCGCGGTCATGCCGCCGCAGGCCGACGCGGACGTCGCCGTCTTCGCCTGCGACTCGCTGCAGGAGGACGAGCCCCCGCCGGAATTGCTGCTGCCACATGCAGCGACCACGAACATGGCCACCACGGCCAGGCCGAGGTGACGCGTCAGGCTACCCAATCTCATGCTTGGTCTTCCCCTCCAAATGCCGGCCGGGCACCGGCGCCCAATGAACAGGGCCAATGATGGCGCTAGGCCGCCAATGTTGCAAGGACGGAGTTGAAACGTGGGGTTGATTTCAGTTAGGCGCCGGTTAACACGATCTGTAGCTCACGTTTCAGCCCGCTTTCCGCGGTAGCCCAGGCGCCGGGAAAGGTCGGCCGCCCCGTCCCGGGTGAGGCGGTCGAGGTGCGCGCCGGTGCGCACGCGGTGCGACGGCCCGGAGACGTCAAGGGCGGCGACGACGTCGCCCGCGGGGCCGAAGACCGGCGCGGCGATGGCGTCCAGGCCGACCTCCAGCTCCTCGTGGGTCCGGGCGACGCCGGAGCAGCGGACCTCCTCGAGCTGGGCGGCAAGCATCTCGCGGTCGGTGATCGTGTGCGGCGTGACGCGGTCGAGCGGGAGGGCGAGCAGGCGCTCGCGCAGCGAGTCGGAGCCGAAAGCCGCGATCACCTTGCCGCTGGCGGTGCAGTGGGCGGGGTACCGGCCGCCGAGCCAGTTGACGCTCACGACCGAGGTCGAGGCGGTCGCCTGCTCGATCGGGACGATGACGTCCCCGACCAGGACGTCGAGCGTCGCCGTCTCGCCGGCGGCGGTCGCAAGGTGCTCGCAAACCGGCCGCGCGACGTAGCGAAGGTCGAACTCGCCGGT
>WNGH01037236.1_pt1 | contig 13184 bp, 8 predicted proteins | sample 5400631 | NCBI WGS metagenome assembly WNGH01 (sample SAMN13153373, study PRJNA577476) | soil metagenome | isolation source: 115 cm soil or saprolite under Garry oak tree replicate 1 | place: USA:California | collected 2016-06-15
CCTCCTGTTGACTTTCTTTGCGGGATGGCTAATCGTCTGGGGGGTGAGCTGGTTGCTACCCTCCATCTATCGTTCCGGTACGCTCATTCTGGCGGAGCAGCCGACGGTGCCGCGGCCATTCGTGGCGCCGCATGTTGCCAGCGACTCACAAGATCGCTTACAGACCATCACGCAGCAGATGCTCAGCCGCACCCGACTGCTACATATCATTGACAATCTGAGTCTGTATGCGAAAGAGCGCCAGCGACTCAGTAGAGATAACCTTGTGGAGCGGATGCGCAAAGATATCGAGATCGAGTCGGTGCGGGACGAAAACAACGAACTGACCGCTTTCAATATTTATTATTCTTCACGCGATCCACGTGTCGCTCAGCAAGTAACCAGCGAGCTTACCAATCTCTTTGTCAGCGAAAACTTGGAAGCGAGGCAGGCGCAATCGGAGAATACGACCAAGTTCCTCGAAAGTGAGCTCGAAGAGGCGCGCAAAAATCTCGGTGAACAGGAAGAAAAAATCCGGCAATTTAAAGTCCGGCATTTTGGAGAATTGCCTGGGCAATTGCAAAGTAATCTTCAAATTTTGACGGGTTTACAGAATCAATTGCAAAGTGAAGATGAGGCTCTGAACCGCGCAAAACAACAGAACGTTTATCTGGAGTTGCTGCTTGGGCAGCATCGGAATTTCCAGGGTTCGGCCAAAACCGGAACTGAAGACGGAAGCATTATGAAACTGCCAGCCCTAGACCGGGAACATGAAAAGCTCAGAGCTCAACTCACCGATCTCAGTGCTCACTACACCCGCCCTCCCCCCGATGTCCGCAAGCTGAATGAACGGCATCAGCCTGCTGCCAACTTAACCTCCGGGGCAGCGAACTCAGATAAAGCGGACGCTTTCGCACCTATCGCGCTGGATGCTGCACAGCTCCGCGACACTGAGCCGATGATGGAACTCGGGAGTCAGCTAAAGGGGAATCGGATCGAAATAGACAATCGGCAGCGTGCAAACTCATTGCTTAAGAAGAAAAATGATTCCGAATTGGCAACAAGTTTAGAACTAAAACAACAGGGCGAGCATTTCCGAGTCCTCGACCCGCCCAGCCTTCCGGTGAAGCCATACTCGCCCAATCGTCTCAAGTTCTGTGCGATCGGTTTGGTAGTGGGATTGCTTTTAAGTGGAGCGGCCACCGTCGGAGCAGAACTGCTGGATGATAGGATCTATGATGGAAAATCGTTGAAGAAACTGATTCAAATACCGGTGCTTTCTGAGATTCCGAACTTCTCAACGGACAAGGAGAAGAGAGCCGAGCGAAGGGATGGCTGGTTGGTTTGGGCCACGGCAAGCCTGATGGCGGTATCCATTTTTGCCGGCACGGCATTAAGCTATTTTCGAGGATAAATAAGCAACACCGATGTACAAGACTTTTTTCAAGTTGCGGCGAAATCCGTTCGAGCTTACTCCGGATCCTTCGTTCTTGTTTCCCACGCGAAGGCACAATGAGGCCCTGGCCGCGCTATATTACGGGGTGAGGCGGCGTAAAGGCTTTGTGGTATTGACCGGCGAGGTGGGCACGGGGAAGACCCTGCTGGTACGGTGCCTGCTGCAACTGCTGAAAGGCAGCAACGTTGCATTTGCTTATTCGTTTAATAGTCGGTTATCCCCGATGGAATTTCTGCAGTACGTAACCGGCGACTTCGGCCTTCCCGCAGCAGCGGGCAAGAACAAGAGTGAGCTTTTGCTGCAATTGGGGAGCTTCCTGGTGGGACGGTATCAGCAAAAGCTGACCACGGTTTTGGTGGCGGATGAAGCCCACCATCTTTCGGAGGAAGTTCTGGAAGAGATTCGGCTGTTGACGAATCTGGAAACGTCCCAGGGCAAATTGCTGCAGATTCTGCTGGTGGGGCAGCCCGAGCTGGATGAAAAGCTGGATTCCACTGAATTGCGGCAGCTAAAGCAAAGAATTGAGCTTCGTGCGCAACTGCTGCCGCTCGATTTGGAGGAAACACGAGGCTACATCCTGCGGCGCTTGCAGTTGTCCGGAGCAGAGTCGCAGGCAAATGTCTTGTTTCCTTACGAAACTATTGCGGCAGTGTACCGGATTTCCCGAGGCATACCCCGCCTGATCAACACCATCTGCGAAAATGCCCTGATCAGCGCCTACGCGGAGCAATTGCAATCGGTCCCTCCCGAGATCATTCAGGACGTGGCCAGCGATTTCCGCCTCAACGTCGGGGCCAAACCCCGGACCGAAGGAGGCTCAGGAAAAGATGGGAAAGATGGAACAGAACTTTGGCACGCGGTAAAAACTCTGGTTGAGCTGCACAACCAGCTTCAGAGTGTCAGACCAAGCCAAGAGCAAGTCCCCCTGCAAGCTTTCTCGGGCATAAGGAAACATGAGCCGATTGTTTGAAGCGCTGCAAAAATCCGAGCCAGAGTTCAGTTTCGAATTTCCGCTCGCCATGCAGCTCACCGATGAACCGCTGAAGCCGGTAAAAACAGAATCGCCGCAAAAGCAATCGGAGGAGTTCGAGCACGACCAGCGCGCCAAACGGGATTCCGCTCTGGTGCCTGAGCCCGCCCAGCAGCTCCCGTCGGTTCCAGTCGTCATCAAGCCGGACATCCGGCTGGTTTGCCTGACACAGAAGGACAGCCTTGCAGCAGAAAAATTCCGCTTTCTCGCGGTTCGCCTTAGCCAACTCCAGCAAAATCGCGCGGTGAAAAAATTACTTGTGACCAGCACGATTCCAGAAGAAGGCAAGAGCATGATTTCTGCCAATCTTGCTTTGAGCCTGGTGCGCAAGAAGCGGCAGAGAATTTTGCTGGTCGAGGGCGATCTGCGCAGGCCTACTTTATGTGAGAGCTTCGGCCTCAGAAATTTGCCAGGTGTTAGCGAGTGGCTGAAGAGCGGATCTAGCGAAATTACGAATGTTTATCATATTGACGAAGCTGGATTATGGTTTCTTCCTGCCGGTTCACCGCCCGAAAATCCTATGGAATTAATGCAATCTGGCAGACTAGTCGAGTTGATGGACCAGTTGGTCATGTGGTTCGATTGGATTGTGATCGATTCTCCTCCTGTGCTGCCGCTGGCCGATACCAGCGTTTGGAGCCGCCTGGCGGATGGCATTCTGCTAGTCGCCCGCGAAGGCACGACCAAAAAACGTGAGCTGCAGCGAGGCTTGGATACCCTCGACCACTCGAAGCTGCTGGGACTGGTGGTGAACAGTTCCGAATCGTCACGCCAACTATTATCAGCGTTACGGTGTGGCTCAGGCCTGAGCGCAGGCCAAAACTGAATACCTTAGAGACTTACAGTACACCCCCTTCCGCCTTGTAGGCCGTTTTCTTCCCGGTAGGTGCCGGGGATCGACGGGTTGGCATTTCGCAAGGTCGCAGTTACCCGACGAATGACCCGACTCATAGTCGAGTGCTGTACGATAGACGGGTATGACATATTCGAAGAACTCAAACTGGAGAGACTGAATCCAGTATCGCGCGAGTTGTTGCCCCTGAAGCTGTTTTTATGATGATTGACAGATTATCGAGGTTTACGGTTCTAAGCCTGGTCTTTGCCTTTTTTCCTGCGGTCGAAAGTGCATTGACTCAAAGCACGCTGCCGCTAGCCACAGGGTTGCAGTCCGGCAACACGTCGGGGACGGCCATGTCCGGCGAAGCCAATGTGGCAGCGGAGAAGATAGCGGTTGTACCTGTCATCGGTTCCGGTGATCTGCTCAAGGTGAGTGTTCTCGGAGCACCAGAGTCCGACCAGGAGGTGCGTGTCGGTGCGGACGGTAACATACCCCTGAATTTCATTGGTTCCGTGCACGTCGCCGGACTTACACCGGAACAAGCACAAGCTATCATCACGAAAAAATTGGTGGCAGGTGGCTTCTTCACTGAACCGCAGGTGTCTGTTTTTGGCGGCACTACGCCGAAAGCGGGCCAGGTAATAACTATTACTCATCGCGATCATCCCCGCCAGCTGCGTACGGTCTTGCTCTCGAACGATCCTGCCAAGTCGGCGGAGGCCAACGTGGAGATTTTTCCCGGCGATACCGTAGTCGTGTCCAAGGCTGGAATCGTATATGTCGTTGGGGATGTGCATAAGCCCAGCGGTGTGGTAATGGAAAATGGCACGCAAATGACTGTTTTGCAGGCTATAGCGATGGCCGAAGGAACCAATCCGACCGCCGCTTTGAACAGTGCCAAGCTGATCCGCAAAACACCGACCGGCCCGCAGGAAACGCGTCTGGAGCTCAAGAAAATTCTCGCCGCAAAGTCCCCCGACATCCACCTCCAAGCCGAGGACATTATTTTTGTTCCAAGTAGTGCTGCTAAAGGGGCGGGTAAGCGTGGCCTAGAGGCCATCATCCAGGCTGCAACTGGAGTCGCTATGTACCACCCTTATTGAAAGACTTAGCACCCTCGACCTTCAAGGCACAAACGTTACGGCCGGATGCCAGTCGCGCAGCATGGGCTGCTCACGAGATAAAAGTGAAGCGTGCGAAAATTTTCTTCTCTTATTCGATTAGAGGTCAATTCTGACCAGTCCGCCAGGACATCGCCTGACACGCGCCTCTGGAGCGTGTAGGGTGCGCGGCGGAGCCGAAGTAGGAAATCGGTCACAGAAAGGGATGTCGTGAGCAAGAATTTCGACCTACTACAGAAAGCAGAGAAAGATCTCGGACGGCTGCAGCCAGCGGAGCCTAGTTTCATCCCAAGCGAACGATCGCTACCGAGAGGTGGACCACTTCCCCCATTGGATGCTGAGGAACAGGCGATTGATTGGTTGAAGGTTATCGGAATCCTAGAGAAACGCTGGAGGTTATCTGCGCTTTTTGCGTTCCTTATAATGCTGGCCTCCGTGTGTGTCACCTACTTGACGACGCCCACCTATGAAGCCGACGCTCGCATCGAGATCGACCCACCGGGCGAAGTGTTTTCCCTAGATGGTACTGCCTCCACCTCGAGTGACCTTGAGCTCATGCAAACTCAGGCCCGAGTTCTGCAAAGTGACAGCTTGGCTGTTGCTGTCATTCGAAAGCTGCGCCTCGACCAGAACGACAACCTCATTGGCGGGATAAAGCCTAAAACGAACGAGGTGGCGACTGCTCCGGTCTCCGACGATCTGCAACTTACGCCGCGAGAAAATATTGCTCTAGAAAGATTTAAGACTCTTCTGAATGTAAAACGAGATACTTCCAGCCGCCTTATACTTGTCGGCTTTATGAGCCACGATCCGCAGCTCGCAGAAAAAGTAACCAACACGCTGGTGGAATTCTTTATCGATCGGAGCTTTCAGACTAGACATGCCGCCATCATGAAGTCTTCGGAATGGCTTTCGCGTCAATTGGACGACATTCGCACCAAAATGGAGGACTCAAATCGAGCTCTGGCACACTTTCAGGGAGCCATAGGTGTTGCCGATGCGGGCGATAATAAGAACACCTTCACCGAGCATATGGGTGAACTCACCCGACAATTAACCCAGGCGGAAGCCGAGCGAATTCAACTGAAAGCGCTCCTCAATAGCGCACAGGGTGGCACTCCGGATTCGCTTCCCGAGGTTCGCAGCAACCCGGTGGTCCAAAGGCTTAGCCAAACATTAGCTGAACAGCGCGCGCAGCTTTCTCAGGTGCTCGTCGTGTACGGCAAGAATCATCCGACGGCGAAAAAGCTTCAGAGCCAGATTGATGAATTACAGAGTCAATTGGACGCGCAAAAGAGTGCAGCTTTGAATTCACTTAGAACGAGCTATGCCGCGGCTGAGGCGCGCGAACGTTTGATGGCAACTGAGTTAAAGGGTACCACCAAAGAATTAGATGAAATAGCTCGCTATAATACTCTCAAGAGGGATTTAGAGACAAACAGGGACCTATACAACACATTGTACGCAAAGGTCAAGGAAGCAGGGATCGCTGCTGCCTCGAAGTCGTTCAATATTCGGGTAGTGGACCAAGCCCGGGTTCCCACAATTCCAGTTCGTCCGCGCTGGATTCTAAATCTCTCGGCGGGATTGGTCGCCGCTCTTCTTGGTGGAGTGGTGCTTGCGTTTGGTCTTGAACAACTCGATAATAGGCTCCACTCTCCTGAGGACATCAAAAGATGGATCGGGAATTCTAACGTCTCCATTATTCCTGCGATCGGTGAATGTGATCTCCAGAACGCACGTCTTGCATGGCCAAAGAGGGTCGTTGGATTCCTGCCCGGCCCTCGTATCGACGACGAAGTTCGGAACGAGATTTTCCTGCTGGAGAGACCGCATTCGCCAGAGGCTGAAGCGTTACGGGGATTGTATGGCTCACTCATGCTAGCGTGTCCCGAGAATCCTCCCCAGGTGGTGCTAATTGCTTCTGCCTTCCCTGGGGAGGGGAAAACCACAGTCGCTCTAAATCTCTCGTTTGCATTGGCCAAGCACGCCAAGACCTGCCTTGTGGATGCGGACCTGCGAAAGGGTAGGATCGCTAATGTGCTCGGCTTGTCCGCCGACGAAGGTTTGGGCAATGTCCTAGCTGAAGCCAGGTCGTTGGACAGCGTTTTGCAGGAAGCTCCCGCACTCCGCAATTTATCAATCGTGTCAACGGGCAGCTCGAACGCTAATTCTGGCCAACTCATCTGCTCCGACACAATGCGGCAGGTCTTGCAGGAGCTCCGATACCGTTTTCGGTTCGTGGTGATTGATTCTGCTCCGATCCTCCCCTTCGTGGACGGGCGCGCACTCTCAACCATGGCCGATGCTGTGGTTCTCGTCGGAAGAGCTGGCATTACTACGCGTCGCGCCATGCAACGTAGTATTGAGTTGCTCTCGGAAATTCACTCCGCACCGATCCTACATGTCGTACTAAACGGGGCAGAGATGAATTCCACCTACTATAAGTACTATCGGTATGGGTATCCCGGGTACCCCAACTACGGTTCCACACCAAAATGAAGCGACATGTTTGCCTGCCCTCCTTGGACCAAGAATTCCGCCATTTGCTCGCTGGAGGAATTAGCTGAACGCTCTGATTTGTTGATCACCGGTCATCGGTTCATAACATTGGACCGCTCGGTCTGGTGCAGTCCCACGACTGCATGATGTTTGACCCGTGTGATCTGAGTTTAAGGACCATCACTCCGCAAAAGGAGACGCCGTGTTAGGTGGCAGTCGCTCTGCGCACAACATCCTGATCATTGTTCAGAACCTGCCTGTTCCTTTTGACCGCAGAGTGTGGCAAGAAACTAACACCCTGAGGCGGGCGGGTTTTGGTGTCGCAGTGATCTGCCCTAAGTCAAAGACTTACACGAAGAGCTACGAACAGTTAGAGGGGGTTGATATCTACCGGTACCCCCTCCTGATGGAAGCGGATAACAGCGTAGTGGGATACTTGCTTGAGTTCGTGTATTGCTGGTTCGCGACTTTGTTGCTGGCGTTCCGAGCTTATCGTAGACGCCCGTTTCATGTGATCCATGCATGCAATCCCCCAGATACCTACTTCGCCATAGCCTTTCTGTTCCGCTCACTCGGGGTGAAGTTTGTTTTCGATTATCATGATCTCTGTCCCGATCTATACGTGGCTAAGGGTCATGCAAGGAGAGGTGTCGTCTACCGCACCTTGCTGTTCCTCGAGCGATTAACCTTTCGGACAGCAGACATGGTGATTGTTGTCAACGAATCATATCGGCAGATCGCGAGAACCAGAGGAGGTGTGCCGGACCGAAAGATCGTTGTGGTTCGCAACGGCCCCCGCCGCGAATGGGCGCAGCTCTGCGGCCTGGATGCTGAGCTGAAACAAAAGCACAAGTACCTGGTCGTATTCCTGGGACAGATTGGTAAGCAGGACGGCGTCGACTACCTGCTTCGTGCTATTCGCGTTTACCGCCACTCTTACGGAAACGACACGTTGTTCGCGATCATAGGCGGGGGACCAAGTCAGCCCGCTATGCGACGCTTGGCTGCCGAGCTCGGATTAACTGATTGTGTTCGTTTCACCGGCCGGGTCTCCGATGAGCAACTTCTTTCGTACCTGTCCACCACCGACCTATGTGTTGATCCCGACCCGTGGACCGAGTTCACCAATGTTTCAACGATGAACAAGATGATCGAATACATGTCACTCGGCAAACCAATTATTGCATTCGACCTGTTGGAACACCGGCGTTCTGCCCTCGAAGCCGCGCACTACATCGAACCGAATGACGTCACCAAATTTGCCACCGGCATTCGCGAACTGCTCAAGGACGAACAACGGCGGGAGCGAATGTCGAAATTCGCAAAAGACCGTTTTCAACGTGCCGGCCGGGACTGCCGGCAGAATAATCCCGAGTTCAGCCACAAACGAATCCACCTCGTTGATGTCCAGGTTCTGAAAGGAAATACCGTACTGCTGATACCCATGCCCGCTGCGCGCTGACAAGATGTCGAGATCAAGGGATTCATATGTTGGAATACATCGGCTTCGAAATTGGAGACACCATCGCAAGTCTCGCACCTTACCAATGCAAACTGCCTAGCTGGTTGTGTTGTTACAAAGCTGCGAACCAGAACTCTGGCTTCGCGCTTGGCAAACCCCGAAATCTGGAACCCTAGCTGTTCTCGATGGCGACTCGTCGTTTTAGAAATCGGTTGCCCGCCTCAAGGGCGCACAGATCTGCCCTCCGCCGACTATCGCATTGAGGACGCGAAACGCTACTTATGTTTTTGAAATTCTTTGGTCTTCGGGAACAGCCATTCGGGGTTACGCCCGATCCATCGTTCCTGTATCTGAGTCCGACGCATCGCGAAGCCCTGGCTTCTCTGTTTTATAGCATTGAAATGGGACGCGGATTCCTGGCCTTGATCGCGAAGCCAGGGATGGGCAAGACCACGCTACTGTTCCATTTGTTGGAAAAATTTCGCACTTCGGCACGAACCGCCTTCCTGTTTCAAACTCAGTGCACATCGAGGGAATTCATGCGGTTCTTGATCGCCGAACTGGGGTGCGAAACAGACGACCAAGATTTCATTCGGATGCATGAGGAGTTCAACAATCACCTGCTGCAGGAGGCGCGTGCCGGGAAGCGTGTCATCGTTGCCATCGATGAGGCGCAGAATCTTGATCCCTCTGTACTGGAAACGATTCGCCTACTTTCCAATTTCGAAACACCCCGTGCCAAGCTGCTGCAGATTGTGCTTGCGGGACAGCCGGAACTCGCGGATAAATTGGCCAGCAGCGGTATGGCTCAACTCCGCCAGCGGTTTTCGCTGCTGCACCGACTGAAGCCGCTTTCACATGAAGAAATTAAGAATTACATTCAACACCGACTGCGGATTGCAGGCTACGCCGGTGGAGAGCTGCTCACCTCTGACGCCCAGAGAATCCTGACAGACTTCAGCGAAGGCGTACCTCGAAACATTAACAATTTTTGCTTCAATGCGCTCTCGCTAGCCTGTGCGTTGGGGCAGAAAACTATCGACGCAGAGATTGCGCAGGAAGTGATTTCCGACCTGGACATCTCGCAACATCTTTCACGACCAAACGGGGCGGCCGACGGAGTGGTATCCGCTTCTCAAACCTCCGCCAGCCTTCCGATCAACTCAGGGGATGCGTCGCCCTCAGCGAGTACGAATGGAAAGCAAGCAAGGAGCAAGTGGTTCGATACCTGAGAAATTGGCGGTCCTGCGTGGCGGGTGTGTAATTCTTTCAGGTTCGTTTTGCAAGCCAGATCCAAACATCTGCATTCTGTCTGTAGTGGTCCAGTCTGGCTTATTTGGTACGGAGAGTAAACAAAGGTGAAACCAAAGATCTTGGTTGCCGCGACGTGTCGTTGGTTCACGGCAGCACGGCTGGCAATGGCGCTCGCGAAGGCAGGGTGCGCTGTTACAGCAGTTTGCCCGTTTCCGCACCCGCTCGGCAAAACTCGTGTTGCGGAGCAGATCCACACCTACAACGGGTTGGTACCGCTTAGGTCATTTACAGAGGCTATCACCGCAACAAAGCCTGACTTCATTGTTCCTTGCGACGATCTGGCAGTGCGGCACTTGCACCAGCTTTATCAGAAAAGCCGACGTCACGGCAAAGCCGGCGAGTCAATTTGTGTGCTGATTGAAAATTCACTCGGCGCACCTGAAGATTTGCCGACCATGTACGCGAGAGCCGCGTTCATGGAATTAGCCGCAACAGAAGGTATTCGCGTTCCAAAAACCACCGTGGTTGCCAACGCCGACGAGCTTGAAACGTGTATTGCCCGAATGGGCTTACCGATGGTGCTGAAGGCAAACGGCACTTCAGGTGGCTTGGGAGTGAGGGTTGTGCACAGCATCGAAGAGGCCGAACAGGCGTTGCGGGTATTGCAGGCTCCTCCTTTTCTGGCGCGGGCAGCGAAACGTGCGGTAGTGGACCGAGACTTTACTTTGTTGAGGCCCTTTCTCCTTCGTCACCGATCGGTGGTGAACGCCCAAGCATTTGTAGCAGGTCGCGAGGCAACCAGCGCGATCGCTTGCTGGAAAGGCGCAGTCCTAGCCAGTCTGCATTTTGAGGTGCTCAACAAAGCGGAGGCGGTAGGGCACGCGACGGTGTTGCGCTTGATTGAGAACACTGAAATGTCAGCTGCCACCCAGACGATTGCCCGTCGGCTGAATCTCTCTGGCGTGCATGGCTTTGATTTCATGCTGGAAGCAGGTACTGGAAATGCATACCTCATCGAAATGAATCCCCGTGCAACTCAGGTAGGACACCTGACGCTTGGGCCTGGACGCGATATTCCCGCGGCCCTATATTCAGCCTTGTCGGGGGAAACTGTGCAGCCAGCTCCCAAGCTCACCGACAAAGACACAGTGGTTCTCTTCCCGCATGACCCTGGGAAGAACCTGAGTTGGTACGTGCCTGTGTAAAAAGACTTCGGAAGCCGAACGCCTGGTATTCTCAACCCACGTGGATTCAGACTTTGTCGGCGGTTCGCTTCCTTACTCCTCGAACTACGTACACGGGGCGCTCCACACGTCCTCGATTGCGAAGCGGAGTGAGTCCCGAGATCAGCAGCGAACACGCATCTGGATCTCAACCTAACGAAACCGGATTCGGCGTTCCGGTTCCATGCCGTACCGCACGACCTCCGAATGGTAAAGCTATAGAGTTGATTCCTGAGCACTTCATACAGGATAGGCTGGTTCGACGCGAGATCCACCGGAACGCGAGAAAGCCACTTCGAGTAATGAAATTTGGCGGGACCTCGGTGGAGGACCCCTCTTGCATCGAAAAAGTGGTCGACATCATTCGAACTGCTTCGCGCGAGAGCAGTGTCGTGGTGGTCGTCTCTGCAATGAGAGGCGTGACCAACAGTTTGATTGAGGCGGCTTCGCAGTCAGCAGCAGGGAATCACCGTACGGTGGCGACCATTTTTGAGGAGCTGCGCAAGCAGCACGATACCGCGGTCAGCGCCTTGATCCGTTCGGCTGCGGAACGGAGCCGCATCAGCGACAAATTGCAGGAGATTTTTCAAGAGGGTGACCGGCTGTGCCAAGGTACGTGCCTTTTGGGCGAATTGACACCGCGGGCGCATGATTCAATCTCGAGTCTTGGTGAACGCCTTTCTACGCCTCTTGTTGCCGCCGCGCTTTCGGAGTGCGGAATGGCCAGCGAGGCGATCGAAGCCACGGAACTCATCGTGACTGACTCGCAGCACGGGGCTGCTGACCCATGGATGGATCCGACGTGCGAGCGCTGCGAAGCGCGCCTGCGCCCGCTCTTACAACAGGGCATTGTCCCCGTGGTGACCGGTTTCATCGGTGCCACAGCGGAAGGCGTGCTCACTACTCTCGGCCGGGGCGGCTCGGATTATTCTGCGACGATTCTGGCCGCGGCTCTTGGCGCTGACGAGGTCACCATCTGGAAGGACGTGGACGGCCTGATGACAGCCGATCCACGCCTGGTGCCTGGCGCGTGCACAATCCCCGAAATTTCATATCGCGAGGCGGCCGAGCTCGCAAATTGTGGGGCCAAGGTTCTGCATCCGAAAACCCTTTCCCCGGTGGTGCAATGCGGCATCCCTCTTTGGATCCGCAACACGTTTGCACCCGAACGGCGCGGGACGAAGATCACGCCTACAGGCTCGCCGAACGGGGGAGGAATGAAGGCCCTCACTGGCATCAGTGAAGCCGCATTGGTCAGCATCTTCGGCCGAGGCATTGGGACGCTGCAGGCTCTCTTGGGCCGCGCATTGGCGGCGACCGCGGCGTTTCGAGCTAATGTGCTGCTGATTTCGCCATTCTCTTCGCAAAACGACATCTGCTTGGCTGTTCCGTCTTCCCTCGCGCACCAGATATGTGACGCGTTACACCGCGAATTCGAGCTGGACCTTGCAGCCGAAAAAGTCGCGCGTATCAGCCTCGACTCTTCGGTTGCGATCGTCACCGTGGTCGGCCAGAACATGCGCGACATATCGGCAGTTGTGGGACGTGCGTTCAGCGCACTTAGCCGGGAGAACGTCAACATCATCGCGAGCGTACAAGGCTCTTCGGAGTGCAATATCTCCTTTGCAGTGGCACAGAAAGACATGAAGGCAGCACTCGTCGCGCTGCATCGGGAATTCCAGCTGGGCACGCTGAATTCACAAGTTCTTTCCCTACCAAGCCCTGGCGAAAGACCAGCGACCTGGCTTTACAAGTCTGAGGCTAGTGCAGAAAGCGCTTGAGCAAATGAGCAGTTCCGTCTACGGGACCGCCATGGGAGCGGGTTCTGAGGTGAACCGACACATGCTTCCACAGGTTCAAGGTCGATAAGATGGGCTTCCTTGAGAAGAGAATTATCGAAACGATCGCGACCGTGAGGACATGCCGAAAAACCCCCGTTCGGCTACGGTGTGATCTGCCTGTACACGCCTCTGAGGCGGCAGCGCCGGTCAGGCTTCGGGAAGCGCTATTTTCGGATTTCCGGGACGTGGAGGTGCTCCAACGACGCTGCGGCTTAGCTCCGGATTCACGTCAAAATTGGGAGCGCTTTTGGAGGCGTAATCCAGCGCTGGGGGGGATGCAATTTGAACCGCCTATGGGCTGGGTTTTGGAAGCGGAAGGCAAGGCCGTTGGTTACCTGGGGAATATCTCGCTACTTTATCGCTACGGTGACCGGACCCTGACTGCCGTCGCCGGACGTGGATTCGCGGTTGAGCCCGCGTACCGCGCAGCCAGCTTCTGCTTGGTCGCGGCTTTTTATCGTCAGAGACCTGTTGACCT
>WNGH01004583.1_pt1 | contig 13181 bp, 14 predicted proteins | sample 5400631 | NCBI WGS metagenome assembly WNGH01 (sample SAMN13153373, study PRJNA577476) | soil metagenome | isolation source: 115 cm soil or saprolite under Garry oak tree replicate 1 | place: USA:California | collected 2016-06-15
GTTCGCCGTCCGCTTCCGCTGGGTCGTCGTCGTGGCCTGGCTGGCCGCGACCATCCTCGCCACCCTATTCTTCCCATCGCTGGCCAGCGTCTCTAAGGACAGCAACACCGGCGACCTGCCGGCCAGCAGCCCGAGCCTGCAAGCCGCCCGGCTGGCCTCCCCCTTCCAGGGGGTGGACCAAACCCCGATCCCCGTCGTCATCGCCCGCAGCAATGGCACGCTCAGCGCCACGGACAGCACTGCCATCGAACGGCTGGCCGCCAGCCTGGCCAAGGTCACCGACGTGCAGCAGGTCAAGAACCTCGGCGTCAGCCGCGACGGTCAGGCGGCGCAACTGCAGGTCCTGGCCAACATCAGGGTGGACTCCCAGGGCCCCGCCCAGCACCTCACCGACGGCCTCCGCCACATCATCCAGTCCGGCACGCTGCCCCGCGACCTGCACGCCCACCTGGCCGGTCAGCTGGCCACCCAGGTCGACGTCGATAAGAGCTCCCAGCAAGCGGGCAAACTGGGCCAGGACCTGTCCATCTTGTTCATCCTGGTACTGCTGCTCGCCGTTTTCCGCTCACTCCTGGCGCCGCTGCTGACCCTCGCCCCCGCTGTGCTCGTCACCCAGCTCGCCGGGCCGGTGATCGGCGAGGCGAGCCAGGCCGGCCTGCAGGTAACGTCGCTCACCCAGATCCTGCTGATCATCCTGACCCTCGGCGCCGGCACGGACTACGGCCTGTTCCTCGTCTTCCGGGTCAGGGAAGAACTCCGGGCCGGCCAGGCTCCGCACGACGCGGTCGCGCGCGCCCTCGCCCGGGTCGGAGAGTCGATCACCTTCTCCGCGGCGACCGTCATCGCCGCGCTGCTCACACTGCTGCTGGCGGCCTTCGGGCTGTACTCCAGCCTTGGCGCTCCGCTGGCCATCGCCATCGCGCTCATGCTGCTGGCCGGCCTCACCCTGCTGCCGGCCCTGCTGGCGATCTTCGGCCGGGCCGCGTTCTGGCCCTCGAACACGACTCAGGGCACCGAGCGCCTCGGCTGGTGGGGACGCGCGGCCGGCCGCATCGTCCGCCGCCCGGCCGCCACGCTCGCCCTCGGACTGCTCGCCTTCGGCGGGCTGGCCGCGGCCGCGATCGGTTACACGCCGGCCGGTTTCGGCACCGCCCCGGCCGCCCCGCACGGCTCGGACTCCGCCATCGGCAACGCGCTGCTCACGGCCCACTTCCCAGCCGCGAGCAGCAACCCGACCAGCGTGCTGCTGCGCTTCCCCGCATCGGTCTGGAGCGACCCGGCGCCGGTTGCCCGAGCCGGACAGCTACTCGCCGCGGCTCCCCAGTTCGGCAGCCTGATCGGCCCGCTCGACGTCAACGGGGTCACCCTCGCACCGGACCAGTTGACGTCCCTGCACGCGACGCTCGGCGACCCCCGCGCGCTGCCAGCCCTGCCGCCGCCCGGTAGCGGCCTCCCGGCAGCCACGTGGACCGCCTACCGCGCGGAAAGCCAGTTCATCAGCCCCGACGGACGGACCGTCCAGTTCGACGCCGGCCTCACCGTCGGCGACCCTGGCTCGAACGCCGCACTCCACCAGGTACCGGCCGTCCGCGGCTCCGTCGCCACCGTGGCCCGCCGCGTCGGCGCCAGCGCCCACGGCGTCGCCGGTGAGGCGCCAGCCAGCTACGACGTGGGCCGAGTATCCGACCGAGACCTGCTGCACATCTTCCCAGTCGCGATCGTCGTCATTGCGATCCTGCTCGCGCTCGTCATGCGCAGCCTTGTCGCCCCGCTCTACCTGATCGCCTCCGTGGCGATCAGCTACCTGGCCGCGTTCGGCCTGTCCGTGCTGCTCTTCCAGGACGCGACCGGTACCGGCGGACTGCCGTACTTCGTACCGTTCCTCATGTTCCTCTTCCTGCTGGCCCTCGGCGAGGACTACAACATCCTCGTGATGACCCGGATCCGCGAAGAGGCCGGCGACGTTCCACTGCGGCAGGCGGTGACCCGGGCCCTCGAGCGCACCGGTTCGACGGTGACCTCGGCCGGGCTCGTCCTCGCCGGTACCTTCGGCGTCTTCGCGCTGGTGCTGGCGGGACAGCCCGGAAGCGGCGTTTACGTGGACATCCTCGCCTCTCTCGCGATCGGCATCCTGATGGACGCCTTCCTCGTCCGCACCTTGCTCGTCCCGTCGACGGTCGCGCTCCTCGGCCGCTGGAACTGGTGGCCGTCTACGCACGGCACCTCGGTCGAAGCCACTCCAGACCTGGATGCCACACCAGCCAGCGTCGGTCGGCGCTGATCTTCACCACGCACAAGGGAACACCACTCATGAACCGCGCGTGCATCATCGGGGCGGGATCGTCGGGGATTGCGTCGTGCCGGGTGCTGCACGCTCGCGGTATTCCTTTCGATTGTTTCGAGGCGGGCTCCGGCAGCGGGATACCGGGGCGAAGCGCACCGCATTCGAGTCGTCCTGTGATGGTCCGGCCGTAGCTAGCCGGCAGATCATCCCATGGGCAGGTCGAGCAACGCGGCGCAGACATCTTTGATGTCGACCATCCCGATGAGGCCGGCGTCGCCGACGACTGGCAGGTGCCGGAAATGGCCGGCCATCATGGCTGCGGCCGCGTCCCGGATGCTGGTCGTGGCGCTGATGACGGTCGGGTGAGTGGTCATCAGGTCCTGGATCCGGACGACGTTCACGTCTTTCCCGTCCGCCACCGCCCGCACGATGTCAGCCTCCGTGATCAGGCCCACCGGCCGCTGGCCCAGCTCGTCGTCCACGACCACTAGGGCCGTCGCACCCGCGTGCTTCATCAGGTATGCGGCCGCAGCCATGTGGGCGCCCGGTTCCACCGTCGTCAGCGCCGGCCGCATGACATCCGCGGCCGTGCCCAGCGCAGGTGGCGGCTGCATGGACTGCCCTCGGGCCGCAGATTGTCCGCTCATGATCTGCTCCATTCCAGGGGATCTCGGCGACATCCCCTAAGGATCCGCCCCTGCTTCTCCGCAGGAACCGGCATGCACCGTATCTCATTCCGCTGCCGGGCGGCCGGGGCGCCCGGGCTCAGATGCCGCAACGCGGACGGCGGAGGGCTCGCGGGCAGGCGCGAAGGTCACCGCGGCGGCGCGGAGGTCACCGCAGCGGAGCGGGCGTGCGGTGCGGCGCGGCCGCTCGCTGGGCCGGCCGGCGGTGTCCGGCCGTGGCGGCGAATGCCAGCAGGTAGCAGCTGGTGGCAACGGCGAGGATGCCGAAGCTCGGCGGGATCTGCGGGGCGGCGTAGGCGAGGGAAAGGCCGCCCCACATGGCGAGGATGGCTATGCCAGCTGATAGCCACATCGCCCGGAAGGGCCGGGCCGTGAGCTGCTGGGCGGTGCCGGCCGGAGCGGCGAGCAGGCCGAGCAGCAGCAGCGCGCCGACTGCCTGGCTGGCCGCCGCCGCCGTCACCCCCACCAGCCCGAGAAACACGAATCCGAGGAGGCGGACCGGGACCCGGCGGGCGCTGGCCACCGCTTCGTCGATGCTGGCGAAGAGCATCGGGCGGCCGGTGGCGACGACGGCGACCGCTACGCCGAGCGCGATCAGCGCGTCGGTCATCGCCTGGGAACCGGAGAGCCCGAAGATGGAGCCGAACAGCACGTTCACCCCGGCCGTGGCGTCGACGCCGCTCGATGAGCTGGTGTAGACGGTGAGGAACAGGGCTCCGAGCCCGAGGATCCAGGCGAACACGCTGCCGATGGCGGTGTCGTCGGCCCGGCCGCGCGAGCCGAGGGCGGCCATGGCCAGGGCGACCACGATGCAGGCCGTGTAGAGACCGACCAGCAGGCTGATTCCGGTTGCCAGGGCGGCAAGGGCTCCGGTGAACGCCACATGGCTGAGGGCATCGCCGCTGAACACCTGTGATCGCAACACGACGAAATAGCCGACCAGGCCCGAAGCCAGCGCGATGGCGGTACCGGCACCGAAGGCGTAGCGCAGGAACGGGTGCTGGAGCATGTGGGCGATGCCGATGAGGATCGTCATGCGGGAACCGCCTGGCGAAGACCGCGGCTGCGGGTCAGCCGGCCGGCGGCGGCCCGGATGATCGCGGACGCCACGTATGCGGTGAAGCCGAAGGTGGTGACGTAGAAGCCGACGGGATACACCGAGAAGTAGGCGACGGCGAGCCCCAGCCAGGCGATCGCCAGCCCCAGCGCGATGGTGATCACGAAGCTCAGCCCGGGACGCGCCGTGAGCTGCTGGGCAGCGGCCGCGGGCATGACCAGGAGAGCGAATACCAGCAGCGCGCCGGTGATCTGGCTCACCTCGGCAGCCGCGCATCCGAGCAGGAGCAGGAAGGCCATCGACACCAGGCGGTCCGGTACTCCCCTGGCCCGGGCCACGTCAGGATCCACGGTAGCGAAGAACAGCGGGCGGGCGATCCCGGCCAGCGCGGCCAGCGCGGCCACGGCCACGATCAGCAAGGTCGTGACCTGGCTGTCGGAGATGCCCAGGAACGTGCCGAACAGCAGGCTGGTCAGGCCGTTCAGGAACCCTCCGTACAGGCTGACGAACAGGGCGCCGCAGGCCAGGGCGAATGCCTGCACGGTGCCGATGACCGCCGACTCGGAGCTGTAGCCCCGCCCGCCAGGGGAGCGCGGGACGCCGGCGATGACCAGGGCCGCGGCGATACTGGCTGCGAAGTAGCCCGCGGTGGCGCTGATACCCAGCAGGATCGCTCCGGATGCGCCCGGGAAGGACACCAGCGCCAAGGTGTGCCCGGCGAAGCTCTGCCGACGTAGCACCATGTACCAGCCGATGGCCCCGGCCAGGACGGCCACGATGGTGCCTGCCCGGAAGGCGTTGACCATGAAGTGCAGTGCCAGGAGCTGGCGGATATCCTCGCCGATGTTCCAGCTCAGCGCCGCGCCGCTGGCTGCGCCTGCCGCCAGGCTGCTGGTCACCATGGCAGCGCTGGTCCGTCGGCGTGCCGGTCGGTGTGACGGGCAGGGGCTTCCGGCTGGCCGACCACCACGAGCCGACCATCCGCGGTGCTCAGGACCTCGATCTGCGTGCCGTACAGGGCGCTGAGCGTCGCCGAGGTGATCACTTCCGATGGGGTGCCGGACACCGCCCCGCCGCGCGCGATGTAAGTAACCCGGTCCAGGTAGGACAGGATCGGGTTGACGTCGTGGGCGACGAGCAGGACGGTGACCCCGTGCTCCTGGCAGACCCGTGAGATCAGCGCAGCCACGCTGGCCTGGCTGGGAAGGTCCAGGCTGTCGAGTGGCTCGTCGAGGATCAGCAGCCGGGGCCGGCGCACCAGCGCCTGGGCGATGAGCAGGCGCTGCTGCTCGCCGCCGGAGACCTGGCCGATCGGCTGGCCGGCGAACCCAGCGGCGCCGACCAGCTCGATGACCTCCTGCACCCGCTGGCGGGCGGCGCGGCGCGATGCGAACAGGCGGCCCCCGCCAGGGAAGGGGACGCCCCAGCGTTCCCCGTCAGCGCCCAGGCTGACCACGTCAATTCCCCGCACCCGCAGCCCGGCGTCGAAGCTCCGCCGCTGCGGCAGGTAGCCGATCTCGCGTCCTGCCTGGCCCGGTGCCCGGCCGAGTACCGCGGCCGTGCCTGAAGCGAGAGGCACGAGCCCAAGGGCCGCCTTGACCAGCGTCGATTTCCCGACGCCGTTGGGCCCCAGGACCGCCACGAACTGGCCCGGCGCCACGTTGAGGGTGACATCCGACCAGATCGTCCGGCCGCCCAGCCGCACCTCCGCCCGGTCGAACCGCACCGCTGACCGGCTGACGGGCGGCCGGCCCTCCGTCAGCCCGCCGGAACCCGCGGCCGCGGCAACGCTACCGGCTGCGTGTTCACGTTCTGCGGGCATCTGACGCTCGCTTCCTTCCTCCGTGCCGCTAGGGCATGTCCCATAGATCATTCAGCCTGCTGCGCGTCCGCCGGACGGGCGCCTCGCTGCGTTGTCGTCGTCGCCCATTGCACCACCATGGGCTCCTCCTCCGCCTTGCGAGCCATCCCGCCGGCGGCCGCTCGCGACGGCATAGATCTACGGGACACGCCCTAGTGTCCGGCAGCCTGCGCTAGGGCGGCCTCGATCCCGCGCAGCTGCCTGGTCTGCCACGCCTGGTAGGTGGCGCTGGCAGGCACCAGGGTCTCCGTGATGGTGGCGTAAGGGATGTGCTCGGTCTTCACCTCCGCCAGCTGTGCCTGCACGTCCGGGGTGACGTTCTGGCTGTTGTAAACGTAGATCTTGATCTGGTGATTCTTGATCTGGTTATCGATGGCCTGCTTGTCCGCGGCCGACACGTCGGTGCCTTCGCTGATGGCCGTCAAGAACGAGTATGGCGTGATGAGATTGAGCCCGAGAGCGGGCGCCAGCATCGCGAAGATCGACTCGGAGGCCCCGACCGGGGTGCCGGAGTACTTTGCCCTGATGGCAGCGATGGTGGCGTTGTACTGCCGCATAGCGACGGTGTTGAAGCGAGTCCGCTGCCGGGCGAAGTAGGCGCTGTCGGCGGGATCCAGCTGCTGGTAGTCGGCCACCATCTGGTTAACGACCTGCTGCACGTCCGACGGGTTGTACCAGCGATGCGGATTCCCCCCGGCCGGGACGCCGAGCAGCGTTCCCACCTCAAGAGTGGCCGGGTTCTGCTGGTCGGCCGCGAGCAGCTTGGGCACCCACGGGTCATATCCGATCCCGTTGTCGATGACGAACTGCGCCCCCGCGATCGTCCGGGCATCGCCCGCGGTCGGCTCATAACTATGCGGGTCGGTGTTCGGGTTGGTGATGATGCTTACCACCCGGACGTGGCTGCCGCCGATCTGGCGGGCGATGCTGCCCCAGAAATTTTCTGCCGCCACTACCTCGATCTGGTTGCCCCGGCCGCCCGAGCCAGCCGACACCGACGCCGCCGGGGCCGTCGAGCAGCCGACTACGGCAGCCAGCACGAAGCTGGTCAGCACCGCAACGACGATCGCAGGGCCCGGCCGCCTTTCGCGGCAGCGGAGGACCGACGATCGGGGTCTCAAGGGGAACCTCCTCACCGGGGCCAGCCGGCGGCTCGCGGGCCGGCGGCTGCCTTCCGGCTGCCAGCCGACTAGGGCGGACAATGAAACTGGTCACCGTTTTCATATCCAGTTAGAAGCAGCTTAATGGAAACCGTTTCCACTGCGCAAGGAAGTCCGCTGCGCAACGAAGTCCGCCGACCTCATCAGCCGCTCCCCATCCCGGCCGTCGGCCCGGATGGGGACGCCTCCCCTTGTCCTGCGACCGCCGGCCGACGACACACCCTGGCGCTGACCACCGCCGGGAAGGTACTGGCCTGGGGAGCCAACAGCGCCGGGCAACTCGGCAACGGCCGCACCGGCGGCCACGCCGCCACCCCGGTCCGGGCCCGGCTGCCTAGGGGCACCACCGTGGCAGCGATCAGCGCCGGCTGCGACCACAGCCTTGCCCGCACCAGAACCGGCCGCGTACTGGCCTGGGGACTCGGCCACAACGGCGAGCTCGGCAACGGCACGACCACCAGCAGCGACATCCCGGTCCGGGTGAAGCTCCCGGCCGGCCTGGCCGCCGTCGCCCTCGGAGCAGGCCCGGACGCCGACTTCACCATCGCCATCGTCCGCTAGGCGAAGCCACCGCCGGGCGTTGATGTCTCGCGCGGGCGGAGGGCGAGCTCGGTCAATCCCGCTCGGGGGCGGGGATTGACCGAACTCGCGTCCGTGGCACCGCGAGCTAACGCTCTTGGAGCCGTTCGGCCAGGATCGTGGCGAGCTCGGCCCGGACGGCCGGTGCGGCCGAAGGTACGCACGGACACCCAGACTTTGAGCGCCCGGAAGCTATCCGGCGGTGGATTCGATTCGTTCGAGGATCCGCTCGGACGCGGTGCGTAGCTGTCGCAGCTCGGCCGGGGTGAGCGCGTCGATTACCAGGTCGCGGACCTTGGCGACGTGAGCGGGTGCGCTGGCGGTAAGGAGGCGGAGGCCAGCCCGGGTCAGGATCGCGTTGGTGTACCGGCCGTCGGCCGAGTCGGGTTCTCGCCGGACGAGCTGGCGCAGCTCCAGGCGCTTGATCAGGTGCGACAGCCGGGACAGCGAGGCATTGGTGACCTCGGCGAGCTCGCTCATTCGCATCGTGTGGCCGTGATTTTCCGACAGCCTGGCCAGGGCGTGATATTCGATGTAACTGAGCCCTGCATCGTGCTGCAGCTGGCACTCCAGCGCCCAGCGCAGCTTGTGCATTGCCCCGTTGAAGGCCCGCCAGGAGGCCTGCTGCTCATCGTCCAGCCAGCGAGGAGACTCCGGCGCCATTGCGGTTCGGGTGCGGGTCACGGGACTGACGCTATCACTTCACTTGACGGTTCAAGTAAAAGGGTTTATGTTTGACTTGAAATTTCAAGTCAAACATAAACATCCTCCTCGCGCCGCAAGCTCCCTGGCGTCGCCGACAGCGATTCCCCACGAAGGAGAACCAGCAATGAGCACGATCCACGCAGCTGAGCAATTCACCGCGCTGCCCGATGACCAGACGCTCGCGGGGACCGTGGTTGCGCTCGAAGAGCACGGATTCAGCGTCGACGTCGTCGATGGCCTCGACGCCGCGCGCGACGCTGTCCTCGCCCGCATCCCCCAAGGTTCCTCGGTGATGACCAATACCTCGGTGACGCTGCAGGAGACCGGTATCGCGGATGCGATCAACGACGGCGGGCCGTACGAATCGGCGCGCAACAAGATGTTCGCGCTCGACTTCGCGACCCAGGCCCAGGAAATGAAGGCGATCGGCGGCCAGCCCGATTACGCCCTCGGCAGCGTCCACGCGGTCACCCGAGACGGAACTCTCGTCATCGCCTCTGCCTCCGGCAGCCAGCTCGCCTCCTACGCCTGGGGCGCCGCCAGCGTCATCTTCGTCGTCGGCGCGCAGAAACTCGTCCCCACCGTGGAAGCGGCACACGAACGGGTCTACCAGCACAGCCTGAAACTCGAGGACGCCCGCGCGTATGCCGCCTACGGGCAGCACAGTTCCGTCGGGAAGATTCTCGAGATCCACCAGGAGCTGCCAGGCCGCATCCACGTCGTCCTCATCCGGCAGTCGGTCGGCTTCTGAGCGGCCAGCCAGGTGTAACTGCAGCTCAGACCCACGGCTGGTTGAAGTGTCAGGCTAGCGCGGGCGGGGACGACGCCGATCTGCGAGGCTTGCACCATGGCCAGTCCCGTGGTGCGGCAGTTGCTGCTGCTGCGGCACGCCAAGTCAGCCTGGCCCGATGTCGCCGACCATGAGCGGCCGCTGGCGCGCCGCGGCCGCCGTGATGCGCCCGTCGCCGGACGGTGGCTGCGGGCGGCAGGCCGCGTGCCCGACCGCGTCGTCTGCTCGACGGCCAAGCGCGCCCGCGAGACGTGGCAGCTGGCTGCGGCAGAGCTAAATGCCTCGCCCAGCCTCCGCTTTGACCAGCGGGTGTACGGGGCGGCAGCCGCGGAGCTGCTGGATCTGGCCCGCGAGACTGCACCCAGGGCGCGGAGCCTGCTGATCGTCGGGCACGACCCCGCCATGCAGGAACTGACGCTGACGCTCGCCAGCGCCCAGGCTGGCGATGCGGGTGCGCTCGAGCGGGTCCGGGTCAAGTTCCCGACCGCCGCGATCGCGGTGCTGGAGTTCAACGGAACCTGGCACCGGCTCGGGCCGGAACAGGCCCGGCTGACCACTTTCGTGGTTCCCCGGGACCTCCGTTAGGACGGCCTCGCGCTGACCGGCTGACCATGCCCTGAACTGACCATGAGTCATTTGGCGGTGCGGAGCAGCCGCTCACGCAGCGCGATCGCATGCCGGGGCCGGTCGGTCACGACCACATCGACGCGGGTATCGGCGAGCCAGCGGGCGATCATTGCGTCGCTGTTGACTGTCCAGATCATCGTCCTGATTCCGTGCCGATGGCATTGCCGAAGCACCCCGGCTAGCGCCAGCCGCTGATGTATCGCGGCCCAGCCCGCGCCGCAGGCACGGATGCGGCTCAGCGGAAACAAGTCCTGGCCGCGTGCGGACAGCCGCCTCAGCCATGGCATCTCGCTGAGATTGCGGCCAAGGGACAGCGCCACGGGCACATCGGGGAAGCGGTCCTTGATCGCAGTGACCGAAGCGTCTTCAAGCGTCGTTGCCACGAAGTTGCCCGGCCCGAGGATTTCGAGCGCCTGCTCGATGATCACGTCTTCGCCGCCAAGCTCCTTCAGGTCAAGGTGCCCGGTAGCCTTCCCAGCGATGAGCCGCATGACATCCCTGACCCGTGGCACCTCATAGCCCGCTAGCTCACAAAGCCTGGCGTAGGTGACGGTGGCCAGCGCGTTGCCCCCATCGAGTCCCGCGTTGTGATACACCACCAGCTGCGCGTCCGCGGTGCGCCGGATGTCGAATTCGACATACTCGGCGCCTGCCTCCAACGCGGCTGCGTACGCCTCGTACGTCCCTGCTGGCGCGTCCTCGCTGCCACCGCGATGGGCCGAGATGGCGGCAGCCGGGCCTGATCGGGGTGGTACGGCGCCGGTCATCTCACCGATCTGGCTCTCGCCCGGGGACCTGCTCGATGCGCACAGCCTGGCCTGCCTCAGCAACCGTCTCGTCGTAAATACGAACCTGACCTGATCGCGCCCGTATCCGCCGCTGCAGCGCGAAGCCCACCATCACGAGGACTACGAAGGGAACCCACGCAAGGATATACGCACCCCAGTACGAGCGCATTTCGAAGATCGACTGCTGGGAGTCGACCTGGCTCGCATTGACGCCGAAGAACGCCAGCAGCAAGGCAGGCGGCAGCGCGATCAACGTCCCGGCTGCGAACATGCCGGACAAGATCCTGTTCCGGCGTTCAGCCTGCTCCTGGACTGCTGCTTGCAGGTTGGCGAGCCGAGCCTGGAGGACCGAGTCCAGCCGCCCGAGCATTCGCGAGGTGTTATTGAGCCCATCGCTCAGCCCCAGGGCGTCGCGCAGCGAGCGCTGGAAGCTCTCGATGATCAGCTCCGGGATGAGAACGCTGTCCAAGAACTCCCGCTGCGTGGGCACTGCGAGACCGGTTGATCAGAGCTTTCCCTGGTTTCTGGAGGCAAGGATGATCTGGGTCACCAGGTAGGTGCTCAATCCGAGCTTCTGCGCTATCTCCTCAGGCCGGAGCCGTTGCTCGTTATACAGCAGGGCCAGCTTCTCCTGCGACTTGCTCCACGGGCGGCGGGTCGCTTTGCGGCTTGCCTGGCGGCGGGCCAGCGGGGCCTTACGGCGAGCGGGCCCGGGCTCGCTCGCCGTGCCGGTAGTCGTCACGGCAGGAGATGGCCGGGCCGCAGGGCCGAAGGAACCTCGCCGCTGATCGTGATACCTGCCGCTGGCCAGTTCCTCGCGGGTGCGCTCATCGAGGATCATGTACTGCTCGGCGGATTTATTGACTCCGACGGCGACCATGGTCAGGCCCTTGGCGTTCTTTTCCTGGCACTCACGCGCCATGCAGTAGTCGTACTTCTGTGCCCGCTCGGGATGCAGCTCACGTCCGCATGTCACGCACTTCGGCATTGTCTTTCTCTCGCCTAACTGTAGCAACAACATGTGCACAGGGCCGCTGGCCGGCAATTACCCCCCGGCAGCCGGCCCGCTGATATGAACTCCAGCCGCGCATGCAATGTTCCCCGGCAGTGAGCGCTCCTGGTGAGGCGTAACTCGTCGTCCTCACCGCGCCACTCTACGGACGCGGGCGAGGCCTGGCAGACGCCGCGGGAGCACGGCCAACGGGCCTACCAGGGCAGTGGCCGGCCGTCGCGGAAGAAGCCGCCGGTAGGGCCGGTATCGGGCAAGGTCGCGGCCCATACGACGCTCGCCGCGCCGTCGGCGACCGGGCGGCCTCCCTGGCCGCCCATGTCCGTCGCAACCCAGCCCGGGCATACCGCGTTGACCAGGATGTGGACGCTGCGCAGCTCGTCGGCGAGCATCCGGGTCAGCGCGTTGAGCGCCGTCTTCGATGCCGTGTAAGCGGGGGTGCCGCCGCCCATGCCGGCCAGCGAGGCCGCCTCGCTGGACACGTTCACGATCCGGGGATGATCGCTGGCTCGCCGGTTCAAGGGTTGCGTGTCCACGAGTTCACCTCACCGTTACAGAGCGGAAGCAGGCCGGCAACCGGGAGGAGGGACATTCGGCATGCGAGCGCGCTCGGATGGGAGAGATCCGGATGCCCCGTGCAGACTCCGGGTCGTACTGCCAGATGATCCGGGCTGGCCATGTCCCGGCTGACTTGCACCGCGCGTCGATCGGCGGCTGATCCGGTCAGCGGATCTATCCTGGCCGAGGAAGGGATGCCCGAATGGTGCCACGTGGATCTTTGAAGGCTTTGCCACTTCCTGTCGAGCTTCCTGCCGTGTCGCGCACTTCGCAGTTGCTGGTGCTCGGTGACATGGACGCGGTGTCACACGGCCTAGCCGAAGGCTCGGTCTACGACCGCGCCTCGGATGCGTACGTGGGTGCCGTGCTAGGGCAGGTAAGGGTCTCCGCTGCGGCATTCGGCTCCATTACCCGGGTCCGGCTGGCAGCGTCGAGCGCGACGGCCAGGCATCACTTGGACCTGGTCACGCGTTCGGCCAACAACGTGTGGTCTATCCGACAAGGTCTCGACGGAGCTGACCATGCGCTGCTTGAGGAACTCGAAGGCCTCGCCGCGGCCCGGCTGGCGCCGAGGAACCACAAGCACGTCGCACGAGACGCCAGCCTCGTGGTGCTCATCGCGCAGGACCACATCTATGGGTCGGCAGTTCGGCAGCTACGGCTGCTGGGTGTTCCGACCTGGGTACTGCAGCCTGGTCGTTACATCGCCGCCGAACTTTACCGGGCGGCCACCGCCGTCACCGCACTCAGCCAGGGCCTCGCAGCTTGAGCGCTGTTGGAAGCGGCACACCCGCCGACCACACCACCCCCGCCCGCCGCAATCGCCCCGCCACGCCGCAATCACCCCCGCCCGCCGCACCGGCATCCCGCCGGGAGGGGAAGCCACCCCGCCGCTGGTCTCCCCGCCCGCCTTCTTCATGATCGCGGAGACTTTTGGGTGCTCGAACCCCCGAAACCCGCCGTGATCATGGACAGCGGACGGCGGCACGATCCCGCTGGCCTCGCTCAGCCCAGTTCTGGGCTCGGGAGGCCGTCGGCCTCGCCGAGCTCGCCGACGAGCTCGTCCGGGGCACGCAT
>WNGH01008159.1_pt1 | contig 13180 bp, 9 predicted proteins | sample 5400631 | NCBI WGS metagenome assembly WNGH01 (sample SAMN13153373, study PRJNA577476) | soil metagenome | isolation source: 115 cm soil or saprolite under Garry oak tree replicate 1 | place: USA:California | collected 2016-06-15
CGGCACGAACACGCCCGGGGCGAAGCTCGACGTCGCCGGCACGATGCAGGTGAGCCAGAGCGCTTTCCTGTCCGTCGCCGGCGGGTCCGTCGGTGTCGGCACCAACGCGCCCGGCGCCAAGCTCGACGTCGCCGGCACGCTGAAAGTGAGCCAGGATGCCGCGCTGGCGGTGGCCGGCGGCAGCGTCGGCGTCGGCACGAGCACCCCCGGCGCCAAGCTCGACGTCGCCGGCACGACGAGAGTGAGCCAGGATGCGTTCCTCGCCGTGAGCAGCGGCAGCGTCGGCATCGGCACGTCCTCGCCGCTCGCGAAGCTGCAGATCGTCGGCGGAGCCCTGATGCCGAGCGTCGGCAACACCGCGAGCGCCGGCATCATGTTTCCGCAGAACCCCGGAGGCGGCGCCGGTGATGCCGCCTGGATCCGGTATTACGTCAGGGCGGGCGAGAGCACCACCCTGGAGATCGGCGTGTCGAACGACCCCGACGATCACATCGCCCTGATCGCATCCGGTAACGTCGGCATCGGAACGTCCACCCCGGCCAACAAGCTGGACGTCATCGGCGACATCGCCATTCAGGGGAAGCACGCGTTTCGCGGGAGCGACACCTGGCTGCGGTTGAACCAGGACTTCAGGTTTACCTCCGGCGTGCACACGCCCGGGCTGTTTGCGCCGGTCAGCTTGAACGTCGGCGGCGCGAGCGGCTGGGGCAATCCCGGCAGCGGCAACGCCTGGATCACCGGGACGGTGGGTGTCGGCACCACCGCGCCGCAAAGAAAGCTGCACGTGCACAGCGACGATTGGGCGGGCGGAGCCGAAATCCACGCGAGCGGCGCGACCGCCGGATTGTCGTTCACGGACCGCGAAGTGGGCAGGCAATGGGACAGCGGCGGCGCGGGCGAGCGCTGGGTGCTCTATTCCGCGGCTCGAACCGCCAGGCTTTGGACTTCGGGCAACGGCGACCGGCTGACCGTGGGATCCGACGGGACCGTCACGGTCGTCGGCCCGTACCTGATCGCCAACGGCGCGGGCGGCGAGCGTTCGTATATAGGCGGCGACGGCTGGGGCAACGACGTCCAAATCGGCAGCTTCAACGCCGGCGTCACTAACGTGGGCTTCTGGAACGTCGCGACTTCGACGCGGATGAACCTCTACGCCGCGAACTACGTCCAGGCGTCCGACGCCAGGCTGAAGAAGAACGTCGAGCCGCTGTCCGGCGCGCTCGAGAAAGTGCTGAAGCTGCGCGGGGTGAAGTTTGATTGGGCAGAAGGCGCGGACGACGGCGCGCGGCTCGGGCTCATCGCCCAGGAAGTGCTCGAGGTCGTGCCCGAGGCGGTATCGAAGGACGGCAAAGGCATGTACGGGATCGCCTACGGGCCGCTCGTGTCGGTCCTAGTCGAGGCGATGAAAGAACAGAACTCACGCCTCGAACGGCTGGAACGGCGGCAAGCCGGCCGCGGCTGAGGCTATGGGAGAGACGAGATGAGCGAATTCTTCGATGATGTCAATTTCTACAACGGCGGTTCCTCTGGAGCACCCGGGCCGGTGTTTGCCGCGCTGCTACCGACGGCCGGCAAGGCGTACGTCCTGGGCAACGTCGGCGTCGGCACCATCAATCCGCAGAACGCGCTCGACGTGGAAGGAGCGCTCGCGGTGGGGGCGAGCTACTCCGGCAGCTTCGCGGCGCCGGCCAACGGGCTCATCGTGGAGGGCAACGTCGGCATCGGCACGAACACGCCCGGGGCGAAGCTCGACGTCGCCGGCACGATGCAGGTGAGCCAGAGCGCTTTCCTGTCCGTCGCCGGCGGGTCCGTCGGTGTCGGCACCAACGCGCCCGGCGCCAAGCTCGACGTCGCCGGCACGGCTGGCTCAGGCTGAATCAAGACGGCGCCTTTGCGAGCGGGGTGCACACGCCAGGGAATTTTGCCCCGAATTCGCTGAACGTCGGCGGCGCTGGCGGCTGGGGCAATCCGGGAGCGGGCAACGTCTGGGTCACCGGCCGTGTGGGACTAGGCACGCAGCGGCCCCTTTACAGACTGCATGCCCTGGCCCCTGGCGGATTTGGCGGTGAAGATGCGAACGGTGTATCGCTGGAGGGCAACGTCCCCGTCGTTGCTCAATCCGACAGCACAGCAATCGGAATCTTGAACGCACAGGGGCGCCAGGCTTTTGCGCTGAACGTCAATGAAAACCTGGGAACCACCGGTGCTCGCGGCGTACCGATCTTCTATGACAAGTACGACGGCAACTGGCACCCTTCGCTCTCCTTAAAAATGGGAAGCGTAGGTGTCGGAACAAGCAGTCCGATCAATGTTGCTGCCGATGCTCCAGATCGGCGGCGCTCCGTGCATGTTGCCGGCCCGCTGACGCCTGCGTTTGTCCTCGAGCAGACGTACGCGACTGGCTCAGACAAATGGGCGTTCTTCCTCTCAAGCGCCTTCAGCGATCTTCTGATCCGAGACATCAACAATAATGCCGACCGTCTGAAAATAAGAAAGAACAATGGCTACGTGGGCATTGGGCCGTTACCGTGGTACGCGCCCGAGGCCATATTGGACGTCGGAGGGGATCTCAAGGTCAGAGGAAATATCACCTTTACCGGCAGCCTGACCGGCGGTGCAAAGGGCGGGTACGTGATGGATCAGTTCGTGAACAAGGTAGGCGAGGGGCTGGAAGAAGGGGATGTGGTTGTGATCGGCAAAAATCAGGCGTCTCTCTACTACGGCGCAAACAACAACATACCAATTCCAGAGATAGATATTGCGCGACGGACATTCGTTACGCGTGTCTGCGGTGTGGTTTGCGAGATTTACACCGAGATCAAGTCTGAGGTAGAGGAAGAAACAGATCCTACTGCGGCGGAAGTCAAGCGTCCGGAGGCGAAAATCGCCAAGAAGCGAGTCAAGCCCGAGGTACAGCAGCGGCAAGCGTTCACCGCTGAGCAGCTCGCAAAACTCGATCGCAGAAAAATCGCACCCGGGCAAATCGGATGGATGGTTACGCTCGGGACGTTCGCCCACTGCAAAGTTGACGCCGATATCGCGCCGATCGAGGTTGGTGATTTGCTGACCACCAGCCCCACGAGAGGACATGCGCAGAAGGTTGCCGATCCGGCGAAAGCCGGCGGCGCCATCGTCGGAAAGGCACTCGGTGCGATGCGCAAGGGAAAAGGCAAAATTCCGGTGCTGGTAAGTCTCAAGTGATGTGGAACGATGGCAGCACGCAAAAGCGGCTGCAGGCACGCGTATCGGCGCTTCCTGTCGTGAGACAGTTGACTTGGTGCAGTGTGCTTTTTTTGTCTCAACGCGGTATTGGATTTAAGCGACTGCGGAGGTATACATGGCCATTACCGATGATGTAATCACCGCGACCAGCGAGCTTTCCGTCACCGACGGCGTGAGCGGTCCGGTTTTCGCCGATTTCATACCGACGGCCGTCAAGGCGTACGTCCTGGGCAAGCTGGGCATCGGCACCATCCAACGGGCTCATCGTGGAGGGCAACGTCGGCATCGGAACGTCCACTCCGGCCAACAAGCTGGACGTCAGCGGTGACATCGCCATTCAGGGAAAGCACGCATTGCGCGGCAGCGACACCTGGCTCAGGCTGAATCAGGACGGCGCATTTACGAGCGGTGTGCTTACCCCCGGCAATTTCGCGTCCAACTCGTTGAACGTCGGCGGCGCCGGGGGCGGGGGCAATCCGGGAGCGGGCAACGTCTGGGTCACTGGCCGTGTGGGACTGGGCACGCAGCAGCCCCTTTACAGACTGCATGCCCTGGCCCCTGGCGGATTTGGCGGTGAGGATGCGAACGGTGTATCGCTGGAGGGCAACGTCCCTATCGTGGCTCAATCCGACAGCACAGCAATCGGAATCTTGAACGCACAGGGGCGCCAGGCTTTTGCGCTGAACATTGACGGAAACCTGGGAACCACAGCCGCTCGTGGCGTGCCGACCTTCTACGACAAATACGACGGTGGCTGGCACCCTTCGATCTCGCTAAGAACGGGAAATGTGGGAATCGGAACGACCTCTCCTTCAACAAGACTTCACGTTGCCGGAAGTTCGCCTGCCGTCCGGATCGCAGACGGCACTCAGGGGGAAGGAAGACTACTGGTTTCGGATGCGAGTGGAAATGGAACGTGGAAAGACAATTCGCGCTACTTTTTGTCCGCGAGCCTCAATAACGCTTCCATTACTGCGACTACCACTCCCCAGAAAATGGGGGACTACCTGACGTTTACAAAAGCCGCAGGCGGGTCGGCAGTGGAAGTGCATATGAATACCCGGGCATTTTCCGGCAATTTCAGCACTGGGATATGGGGGATTGGCGGTGCTGCCGCGGTGACCTTCGAAGTGAGGGTTGACAATATTGCGTCCTCTGTCGCCAACGTGGCGGCCATAACTGCCTCCAACGTAATTCAATTCGTAAGCATATTTGCCGTCTTTCAATCACTGGCGGCGGGGCCTCATACCGTCAGCGTTTGGGTAAGCGCGAACGCCGGAACATCAACCGGCGTCGTTCTGGATATTGGCGGCTGGGGCGGAAGAATCATCGTCAAGGAAACTTTCTAAGGCTGATCTTCAAAGTGGGTCTTTAGAACTGAAGCAGAAACTCTGGAGCGCTCCTTGCATAAACATTCGCCATCCGCTTTCGAGGGTTCTTTCTCTCGCGTGCGTGCCAGCATGGGCTCGGCTCATTCTCACTCAGATCGAGGGCAGCCCCAGATTGGTTCACGCCTCGGCCACCGCCAACTTGCCCACCTTCTGCACGCGCACCGCCTGCAGGCCCGCCTGGAGGTGAGCCACCCGCACGATCCCCTGGAGCAGGAGGCCGACCGCGTCTCCGATACGGTGCTGCGCACGTCGACGCCCGAGGCGTTCCAGGCGGGTGAAACGAGCCTTGCGTCACGCATCCAGCGCCTGTGCCCGCAGTGCGAAGAGAGGCTGCCGCGCCAAGCTATGGAAGAGGAAGAAGAGCCGCTCCCCCGGGCGAAGCGCGAAGGTACTGACGTGGAGGAAGGCGCCTCCGCTATCGAACCCTACGTCGACGGTCTTCACGGGCGGGGAGAGACGCTCGCGCCTGCAACGCGAGCTTTTTTCGAGCCGCGCTTCGGTGTGGACTTCGGCTCGGTGCGCGTGCACAGGGACTCCGAGGCCGACCGCTCGGCGCGCTCGATCCAGGCACTGGCCTACACCGCGGGCGACCACATCGTCTTTCGTGCCGGGTGTTACGACCCCACGAATGAGCAAGGCAAACAGCTTCTTGCCCATGAGCTCGTCCACGTGGTCCAGCAGGGGAGTGCCGACGTGAACCGTGCGACCACGATTCAGCGGGATACTCCCCCCGCAACCCACAATGCGTCGGTCGGCAGCATCAGCTGGATCGATTCGGCGTCGCCGGCCGGAAGTCATGTCACCGATCCGGCGCCGCCCGCGGTGATCGCCGAGCCATTCATCACCGGGCTTTCCGGATTCCGTTTTTCCAATTACTTGCATGCCTGGGTGAGCACGACCGATTCGGCGCATGTGTCCGGTTCCGGTTTTCATCTGAACAGCAATATCTATCACGGCGCGAGCTATCGAGGCATCCCCTCGTGGAGCTACCCCATGCAACAGAACACGGCGCATTTCACGGAAAGCGGAGTCGAGGGCGTGGAATTCGAACAAGTAGTCGGGGCACGCACGATTTCACCCGGCGTGATCGGCGGCACGGTGGGCGCCGGGGTCGGCGCCGCAGCCGGCGCTTGGGGTGGCGCCAAGATCGGCGCGGCTATCGGCGCGTTCGGCGGACCGATCGGTGCTTTGGGCGGAGCCCTGATCGGGGCCGGCGTTGGCGCGCTCGGGGGCTATCTGGTCGGAACCGCAGTTGCCTCGCGAGTGACCAATTTCCCGCCGATCTGGACGAAGCTGAAGCTGCGGTTGCGGGCGGATGGAAACCGGAGATGCGATGTCGTGCAGCACAGCCTGTTTCCGAGCAGCAGCTATTACTGCGACTTGATTCGCTGGAGCCAGTACGACGCGCTCGCTTCCGAGCAACACGCTTGGGAAGCAAGCGGCTGGGACGCCGGTAATCCTTGGGGTGTTTCTCGGCCGTTGTTTACACCATGAACCAGAGTGCAGTCACCCCGGCCAAGTCCGACAATTGAACGGAACGCAAACGAAGGCAAACTGAACGCGCGGTCCGATGAGGCAAGCGACCCAAAAAGCCGAGCAAGCTGCGGGCCACGCAAGCGGAGCCCACGCCGCGCGTGGGTCGAACGGGAATGCGCTCGCCGATGTGCGGCATGCACTCGGAAACCATGCGCTGAGCCAACTTATGCGCCGTCGGCTTGTGCAAGCGAAGCTCACCGTAAGCCATCCCGACGACATCTACGAACAGGAAGCCGACCGCGTGGCCAATGAAGTGATGCGCATGCCCGAGCCGGTCGAGTCCGGGGTTGCGCTGGACGCGACGAGCAGGCCACCACGCATCGAGCGCTTGTGCCCGGAGTGCAAAGAGGGACTCCAGCGCAAGACACCTCTCGAAGAAAAGAGGAGCAGCTCGTTCAAGGCAAGCGCGAAGGCGGGAGAGCTGGAGGAAGGCGCGTCCGAGATCGAGCCCTATCTCGATCGTCTTTCCGGAGGAGGCGAGCCGCTGGCGCCCGCCGCACGCGCCTTCATGGAGCCGCGCTTCGGCGCCGATTTCGGCGCCGTTCGCGTCCACGCCGGTCCCGAGGCCGACCGCTCCGCCGAAGCCGTCAACGCGCTCGCGTACACCACGGGCCCGCATATCGTCTTTCGCGCCGGGCACTACGACCCCGCGAGCGAGCCGGGGCGAAGGCTGCTCGCGCACGAGCTGGCGCACGTGGTGCAACAAGGCGGGGCGAGCGGTATCTTGCAACGTCAGGATCGACCGGCCGAACCGGCCGTGCCGGCAGAGGAGGCGCGGCCAGTCGATGCTCCGAGCGTTCCAGCCGGCATAACGGGGCTATTGCCTTCGCTCACCCCCTGCAGGCCGGCGAGCAGCCGGGTGGAAGCCGAAGCCCTGTGGAGCTTCGTCGCGGGGTCTTACATCCCGTACAGCATGGGAATGTTCGGGGCGGAGACGACCGGCCTGTGGTCGAGCTATCTCGATCGTTCCAGCGCGGCGATGCCGCGACCGTCGCGGTCTTTCGCCGGCAGCGGTTCGATCGTGAGCGGCTTCACCTCGCACCACAGGTCGGCGGAAGCCGAAAGAGAGATCGTGGACGCGGCCGAAGCCGCGTATCGCTCGGGAACCTTGCCTTCGGTGCCGGCGCCCGGCGCGAGCGTCAGCTTGCCGGTCACCAGCGCCATTCCGGCGCCCCTCCTGCACCGGCGGATCAACGATGCCGCCGATCCCATGGGATTGACCTACGACAATGCGGCGACGACCATCCCGGGCAACATCGCCGGGGGCATCGGTTCGGGAGGACGGCCCGGCAGCACGCTCGCCAGCGACCCGGACACGCGCGGGGTCGGCGGAACCCTGAATCTCGCGCTCGACGCTACCGGTGCTCGCTTGACCATCACGCCGTCTCTCGGCTTCAGGGTGCACGATACGGTGGATTTCTGTCCCGGCGCTCTCGGCGGCGCCGTGGCACGGATCGAGACGGTGCCGATGTCCGTGCTGGAGGCGACCGAGGGGCGATTCGGACCCGTCTACGCCGCTGATGTTCCCTTCAACGTGGAATATCCCGGCCCTGGCGTAGCCAGATCCGTCACGGTGTCACCTTCGCCGACCCCGACGCCCACGCCGACGCCGACCCCAACGCCCACGCCGACGCCCGCTGTGCCGTGTCCGGTTTCGACCGAGCCCGGCCACACGGCGGGTTTGCGCGTGCAGTTCGGCGTCGGCAGCGCAGCGCTCTCGCGACAGGAGCGGTCCGACATCCACACCCTTGCACTCGGCTGGGTGGCGGGCGGATCGAACGGCGACGTTCGGGTCGACGGCTTTGCCAGCGTCGACGGCCCCGCGGACTTGAATCTGAGGCTTTCGTGCGCGCGCGCCGAAGCGGTGCGCACGGAGCTGACAAGTGACGGCGTTCCGAGCTCGAGGATCGCGATATTCGCTCACGGCGAGACGCGCGAATTCTCGGCGAGTTCTTGGGACCCGAACCGGCGCGCCGTGATCTCCACTGCGGCCGGGCCGGCCCCGTCGCCGGGGTCCGGTCCGACGCCCGTGCCGACCTCGCCGCCGGGGTCGGGTCCGACGCCCGTGCCGCCCGCGGCGTCTCCGCCGGTCGTGACGCTCAAATCGCTCGCGTTCAAGAGCGACCATGGCGTCATGAAGGACAACGTGAGCGATTGGAGCGCGGCCGGCGCTCCCTACCCCGAGCCGGAGTGGTCGGTCAGCCCAAACGGGACGATCACGAGCGCGCCCGTGAGCCATACCAAGGGACGCAACGTCGACGTGGAGCTCGAGTTCGACGTGGCGCCCGCCACGGCGCTGGCCGCGCCCATCGCCTTGGTGGGAGAGAGCGACGTCGATTTCCTGCGCTTTTCCTACTCCGGCACGGTGACGGGCGGAGCGGGCAAGCGCGCGTCGATGACCTCCAGCGGCAGATTGCCGCCGAACAGAGTCGCGGACATACGGAACAAGCACATCGCGTGGAAGCTGCACTCGGGCTCCTCGCGGATTCCGATCGGCAGCACCGGCCCCTTCACCATCTTTTCCACCATCGGCGATCCGCGCAATCCCGCAGAGGTCACCTACAAGCGCATGGAGAAGGCGATCGAGCTGGTGAAGTCGTCGCCCAGATTGGACTCGCACGAGATCGTCAAGACCATCATGTTTCGCTGGACCCGCTTCAACCTGGATGTGCGCTACGCCAACGAGTGGGACTTGGCCGCCGACATGGACACCGGCGCGCAGTGCATCGACCTCGTCCGCTTCGTGCGTTCGGCGATCGAGATGGTCGGGGCGCCGGGCACGGCCGAGGCGATGGTCGTATGGGCGCAGCCGAGCTCGCCGCTGATAGGGATAGAGAGCGCCTGGCCCCACGGCGGCATGTCTTCCGGTCTGATCCCGCCGCATCCGGGCCAGCCGAATTGGCAAGCCGCGTTGCTGGACGGGGACATGCGTCCCAACAACTTCGAGGCGGCGCTCAAGTTTACCGACGCGGGCGTGATGCGCTATTACCCGGGCGGTGTCCGGTCGGTGCTGACGACGCCCGACGAGGTCTTGAGAGTATTCAACTGTCTCGCCTGGATCGAGGCGCTGGCCGGAGCTCGATACGAGATCAGGGAAGTGCCGGCTTCCTATCGCGCCAGCTCTTGTGTCGTGGGCACGCAGCACAACTGGTAGGTGCGCGCCTTCCCTCATGCGCATGCCCGCCCTCATTGCACGCCTTGAAAGCCTGCTGCACGGCCACCCGGAGGTGGAGCTGCGCGTGCTGCCCGACAGTCAGATCGTCATTCGCAGCCGCATGATGCCAAACCCGGTGGCCGCCTCCGGGTTGAAGGCGGCGGCCGAGATACCGTCGGCACAGGGCTACGAGATTTACGTGTCTTGTCGGGGTCCCGCGACAGCAGGGACTCGGAGCGCACCATCGGCGCAGTTGCGCGCGCCGGCGATGCCGTTCCCGCCCGATGGGCGGCTGGGATTGGAACCACGAGCGCGGGCCGCGAGCTGGCATTTCTTGAACCGCGACGGAGACGCCGTCGCCGTGCGCGTGCGCCTGGGTTCGCGGGCGCCCAGGGAAGAAGTCGAGGCCATCCTCGGCGCCATCGAAGCCGGCCTTCTGCGATGACTTATCGGGCACGGTACGACGCGAGCGAGACCGTGAGACGAGGATCGCGGTGCGATGAGGCAAGCGACCCATAAAGCCGAGCACGCCGCCGGCCACGCGAGCACAGCCGCGCGCGCGCGGAACGGGAACGCGCCGGACCAGGCGCAGCGTACGCTCGGAAACCGCGCGCTCTGCCAGCTCATGCGCCGTCGGCTCGTGCAAGCGAAGCTCAGCGTAAGCCATCCCGACGACGTCTACGAACGGGAAGCCGAGCGCGTGGCGGACGAGGTGATGCGCATGCCGGAGCGAGCGCCGCTCGAGTCCGGCGTCGGCGCAGCCGGCCCGCCCGCGCGCATCCAGCGCCTGTGCACCGAGGGGGAACTCCAGCGCGAGACGCTGCTCAAGAACGAGGAGCCGCCCCTTCACGGCAAGCTCGAACACACCGAGTTGGAGGAAGGCGCCTCCGGGATCGGCCCTTATGTCGACAGTCTTTGCGCTCGGGGCGAGCCGCTTGCACCTTCGACGCGCGCTTTCATGGAACCGCGCTTCGGCGTCGACTTCAGCGATGTGCGCGTACACGCCGACCACGATGCGGCCGCGGCCGCCCGCGCCGTGAATGCGCAAGCATTCACCGTCGGGCGCGACATCGTGTTCGGGTCCGGCAAGTATGCTCCGGAAAGCGAACCGGGCAAGAGGCTGTTGGCGCACGAGCTGACGCATGTAGTACAACAAGGCGAGGGTTCACAACTCACTGAACCATCCGAAAAGGTCCAACGAGAAGCTGCAACGGAGACTGCGACAGCGGCGGCGACGGGTGCGGCGGCAGCGACCGCCACACCTGCCCCGACCGGCGATTCCCTCCTGAAGGAATGGCTCGCCGAGCATGCGGAAGGCCACTTGAGCTCGGCTCTGACGTGGATCCTTTCGCAATGGCCGACCGGTGGCCGCATCGATGACCTCAGCCAGGATTTTCACGACGATGTCCAGGGACTGCTGAGCTTCGTCGCGGCCACGCCCGGGGCGTCGTTCTCGATCATCAGCTATGCGCGCGCTCCCGACAAACAGCATGTCATGCACGTGGCGCAGTACATCAGGAAGGACTGGGTCGGCTATAACAAGTACAAATTCTCCCTGTGGCCGGACGTCGTGACGACGGGAGGACGCGCCGCGCTCCAGGCGTTGAATCCGGAGGACCGGAAGGAGAAGCTTCAGGAGATCGCCAACCCGGAAGCGCTCGACGTCGTCTGGGACACCGGGACGCAGAGCTCCTCGCGAACGGACGGTACTGCGGTGGCGGAGGCTTACCACATCGGCGCGGACAATCCCGTTGCAAACGGCGGCGCCGCGTACTCGTGGCCGACTGGAAATACGAGCGCGAGCCTGCATGGAAGCGGCAATGCGGTGGATGCCGATCCCGCGTCGCTGCCGAACGCGGTGACCATCCGGCGCGACCAGGCCCGGGCGTGGCCGGACGCGAGTGCGGTGCAGGGGGCGTTTGGAGCCGCGAATGTCCAGCAGCTCCCGGCCACAGAGACGGAGGCGGAAGGATTTACGATCACCGGCCTGAACAAGGTCGGCCATCGGGACGCGTTCTTCGATCTGTTCTTCGAAGTGCAGTCCGCTGCGCGAGCGGGTTTCGTCGATCTGCAGCACTTCCAGGCGCGGTAAAGGCAGAAGCCGGGCCGCAGCGGTCTTCGATTCGAGCCATTCTCGCAAACGAGGAATTCCCGATGGGACACCGGCAGCAGAGCAGCGCTTCTCGATCGCCGCGCGGCTCGGCGCGATCCGCGCCAAAGTTGTTGCGCCGCGCGCATCACGCCGATCCGCTGCTCCAGCTTCAACGCGCAGTCGGCAACCAGGCGGTACTCGCTCTTTTGCGATCCGACGCCCCCGGGTCCGTGGAGACCGCGCTCGAGGAAAGTGGACCGGAAGCGGGAGATCGACCGGTCGCGCAAACACAACCTCTTTCAGCGCCGCCGCAGGACGGGCGGATACTCCAGAAAAAAGACGAAGACCCGGTCGACATCGATCTCGTGCCGGTGTCTCCAGAACAGAAAAAGGAACTGGACAAACTTGGCGTTCGCCTGCCCGCCGTCAGCGACGAGACCTGGCGCTCGATCGGAGGCGTAGCCGACAACGCCGAAAAAACGTTGAGCGAGCCCGAAAAAAAAGGGATCGAAGCGCTTCTCAACAAACACAGCGTGGCGGCGGGAACGCCGCTGGCCACGGTGACCGGGCCGAAGTTCCTGTTGCACGACACTTCCGCGCTGGTGGGGGCTCCGGCGATCGAGAAGGAAAGAAAGAAAGGGAGGGGGCCGCTGGGAAAAGGGGTTTCGGCCTGGATTCCCGCGGCAGGCGACGCCACCATCGCCCGTCCCGATTTTTTCGAGACCAAGCGACCGTCGACCACGGAGTTCGAAAAGGGCATCGACATCATCAAGCAAGCCGATCGCGAGCAGGCGTTGAGGGACATCTGGAACGTCGCCAAGAACGCGGAAAAGGAACCCGCCATGGACCGGGCTCTCGCGGGTACGGGGCTGGTGGAGAAGGAGGTCAAGACGGTGAAGGCCGGAGCCGAGAGCTTCTTCAAGGGAACGGTGGCCGACGATGATCTGCCCGACGGTTCGAAGAGCACGGCGGCATGGGCTGTGGGCGAGCTCTGTGCCAAAGCCGAAAAAGACGGCGCGGCCAAGGTCGCCGCCGACAAGAAGGAACCCGATTTCGACGCCGGCTGCAAGAAGTTGTCCACCTACTTCAAAGAAAGAGCGGCGCGCGTGAGCTCGATCGTCGGCGTCGAAATCGTTCAGGTCGGCGTAAAGGATCCGGACAAGAAAAAGAATCAGAACACCTGCGATCCCAGGAATCCGAATGTCGTGCCCATGCCTTCGCCTCCCTATTCGGACAGCCAGTACGCCAATATCGCCCTGGTCTACCTGCGCGCGGCATTGATCGCGGGCCGGTTTCCGGAGGTCACGACGCATTTCGTGGTCGATGCATTCGAGCGCGGCCATTGCGACCCGAGGTGTTTCGATCTGCAAAAACTCTACGACACGATCGCAGCGTTGCTGGGGCACGGCAAAGGCAGCACCTATGGCGTCAAGTCCAGTTACGGCCTCACCTGGGGAACGAACACGATCTGGTGGGACGCTCCGGACAACAAAATCTGCGGGACTCCACATCCGTGAACCACGACGTGAAGCGGACTACCGCGGAGCTGTTTTCGACAACTGATCGATTTGATGCTCACGGGCGGGGAGCCCGGTCAGGTGTCCTTCGACACGACGATGTTCGGAAACTTGGAAGTCATGTCCTTGGCGGACTCCGCGATCTTGACGGCGAGCCGGCGCGCGATCGCCCGGTAAATCTCCGCCGCCCGGCCGTCGGGATCGGCGACCACGGTCGGCTTGCCCGAGTCGGCGTGCTCGCGGATATTGATGTCGAGCGGCAGGGACC
>WNGH01008246.1_pt1 | contig 13178 bp, 12 predicted proteins | sample 5400631 | NCBI WGS metagenome assembly WNGH01 (sample SAMN13153373, study PRJNA577476) | soil metagenome | isolation source: 115 cm soil or saprolite under Garry oak tree replicate 1 | place: USA:California | collected 2016-06-15
CCCAGGCCAAAGCTGGGCAGCAATATTATGTTTTGAACTTCAGCGTTACTAATCCCAACGGGGTTAAGGTGTCGCCGGGCTTTGGCTATGACTATGTGCGGCTCATCTATTTCGGCGGCTCTCCTCACCCACCAGTTGACAACACCCTGCCGTATAGCTTTAATGCTGGAGCGAGAGACGTAAAAGGGGTAGAGGCGTTTTTAGGCCCGGCAGGTATAAGATCAATTACCATTGACTTCCTGAGACAATATACCAGCGCAGGGACCGAATATACAGTTTCGATTTAGATACAGCATTTTTTAGGTGAGAAAAGAAGTGCAGCCACTGTCTCTGAGGCAGTGACTGCACTTCTTTTCTCACCTGACTGGTTAGATGCTCTACGGATGAAAAAAGAACGAGCAGTTATTGATAGATAAAAGCGAGCACTTCGTCGCGCTTTTGCTCCATTAACTCGCGGCTGTTCGCCTCAAGGTTTAAACGAAGTAGTGGTTCTGTATTCGAAGGACGCACATTAAACCACCAGTCTCCGAAATCAAGGGTTATCCCATCTAAATGATCGACGGACTGCGCTTCTTTGCCGAAGTGCTCCTCTAACGCGTGAAGTTTACTCTCCACGTCAGAGACTTTACTATTAATTTCACCGCTACGTATGCCATGATCGAGTGGCTTGAGCAGTTCGGAGAGCGGCTTGTTCTCAACCGAGACAAGCTCGAGCATAATGAGAAAAGCGATTAAGCCCGAGTCAGCGAACCAGTTGTCGCGGAAATAGAAATGACCGGAGTGTTCTCCGCCAAAAACGGCATTGTACTGGCGCATCTCAGCTTTGATATACGAGTGTCCCACGCGTGTGCGTACAGCCCTGCCACCTGATTTGTTAATGAGCTCTGGCACGCTCTTAGAGACGATCAGGTTATAGAGGATCGTTGAACCTGGAGACTTGTGAAGAAGGCTGTTAGACACGGCAGCTATCACCATAGAGCCGTCTACCAGGTTGCCATGTTCATCGACGGGAAACATGCGGTCGGCATCCCCATCGAAGGCAGCGCCCAGGTTGGCTCCTACTTCGCGTACCTTCTTTTGCACATCCACCATGTTTTCAGGCTCGATGGGGCTGGCGGGATGATTGGGGAAGTTGCCGTCTAATTCAAAATAGAGTGGGACAAGCTCGCAGGGGAGATGCTGGAAGACTTTCGGCATGATCATGCCGGCCATACCATTGCCCGCGTCGATGACTACTTTAAGGGGCCTGATCCTGGATACATCGATAAACGAGAGCGCGTGCTTGACATAATCATCAGTGATATCGCGTTTGATCACCTGGCCCTGGGTGGATGGTTCGGTAAACATTCCACTCACAGCCAGGTCACGGATATCGGCTAGTCCTGACTCGAGGCTAATAGGAAAAGCCTGGGCGCGGCAGAATTTCATACCGTTATATTTTCCCGGGTTGTGTGATGCAGTAATCATTACCCCGGCGGAAAAGTTAAATTTCCCAACGGCAAAATAAAGACCATCGGTCGTCGTCATGCCCAGGTCGATAGCGTTAACACCCTGATCGGTAATACCACGTAATAAGGCAGCGGCCAATTGCGGTGAAGAGAGGCGCATATCGCGACCGACCGCAATCTCTGGGACTTGTAAATACTGTGCCGCTGCGCGACCTATACGATAGGCTACCTCGTCGGTTAAGGTATCGCCATAGATACCACGAATATCATAGGCATGAAAAATTTCTGGATCAACGGGTACATGAGTTGTGTTCATTATCTGGAATAATCCTTCCTCTTCTTGCGAATTTCTAAAAGTACCCAGGGTTCTCCTGAGCTACGGGGATCGTAGATCTGGCCGACCTCTACAAAGTGTGCTTTAGCGAAAGCCCGTCGTGAAGAACGATTGGCAAGGGCGGTCTCTGCGTAAATGCGTGTCAGTCCAGGTAGAGAAAAGAGGTATTGTACCAATACGCCGATTGCCTCAGGTCCGTACCCTTTGCCCCAGCGGGTTTTATCACCCAGGCCAAGCCCTATTTCTATCTGCCCAAGGCGATAGTCTATATTGAAATAGGTGATGGTACCGATGGGGATATGCTTTTCGTCTTCGATGATAAACCAGAATTGACGCCCATTGCCGCGCACATAGTTGCGTTCAAAAATGGGCAAAAATTCAGTCATACTCTCTGAAAATGGGCGATGTGGATCGTAGCGCCACACCTCGTCGTCGCGTTCCCAATGAAAGACCTTCGAGGCGTCGCTCATGGTGGGACGCCGTAGATAAACCCGTTTACCACGTAGGAGGGTATCTTGTGCGTGCCCTGCCGTCTTGTTGCGTTGTGTCTCCGTCATACAAGCCCTATCTCGTGTGCAAAGCTGGTACCCGCTGCCAGTTGTCCAACGCTGAATGCCTGTGCCAGCGTTTGACCAAGGTCAGCATAGGTGGAGCGTGTGCCCAGATTCACTCCTGCTCGGACAGGTGCACCATAGGCCAGGAGCGGTACATGTTCACGGGTATGATCTGTGCCGCGAAAGGTTGGGTCTACGCCGTGATCGGCAGTGAAGAAAATAGCGTCTCCTGCTTGCATAACCTCCTGTACCTGTGCGAACCACATGTCTGCATCACGTAACGCCTGGGCATATCCCTGGCTATCGCGACGGTGGCCCCACAACATATCAAACTCAACCAGGTTGACAAAGAGCAACCCGTTAAAATCCTGTTCGAGCCAGCGCAGCGTTGCTTTCATGCTATCACTATTGGTCTCGGTATGGTCGCTCTGTGTCAGTCCTTGCCCCGCGAAAAGGTCCTCAATTTTGCCGAGACCGATAACATCTTTACCGCTGTCTTTCAGTAGGTCGAGGAGAGTTGTGCCAAGTGGCTGGAGCGAGAAATCGCGCCGGTGCTCAGTACGTTTGAAATTCCCCGGCGTTCCAATAAATGGTCGCGCGATGACGCGGCCGACGGCATGCTCTCCGGTGAGCATGTGCCGCGCAATTTCACACATGTGGTACAGCTCGGGAAGGGGAATCACATCCTGATGGGCGGCAATTTGAAAGACGCTATCGGCGGAGGTATAGAGAATGGGGCGACCTGTACGCATGTGTTCTTCGCCGAGTTCCTTAATGATCTCGGTACCGGAAGCCGCCTTGTTCCCTATCACTTTGCGCCCAATAGCCTTTTCAAAGGGCTCTACTACTTCAGGCGGAAAGCCATGCGGATAGGTAGGCAATGGCTTGTGCAGGACGACGCCGGCCATTTCCCAGTGGCCAGTGGTACTATCTTTGCCAGCGGCTGCTTCAGCCATCCGGCCAAACGCTCCGCGGGCGTGATCCGTTGGGGGAGTTCCCTTGATTGGAGTAATATTTCCCAGTCCTATACTGCCCAGATTTGGGAGTGCCAGCCCTCCTACCGCCTGCGCGCAGTGCTCCAGCGAACTGGCGCCGTCATCCCCATAGGCATGTGCATCTGGATTCGCCCCTACGCCTACGCCATCGAGGACGACAAGAATAGCTCGTTTGAGTGCCGTCATAATAACACCTTTGTCTTTTCCAGTTTTGCATGATCGGGCAATGGAGAGCCTATCAGCGGCAATGCGTAGTCATAGAACGCTTGCGTTACCATTGTTTTGCTCTCATCCAGGTAGTGAGCGGGCGTCAAGTATTGTATATTGGCAACCTTTGCCAGTTCAGCTAATCCTGTAGTGCAATGGTACGTTGGTTCTGTGTGGCGTATAAGTGTCACCATTTTATCGCTTTCACCCTTGAGTAAGGCTCGTAACGCCATCTGCCCCACGAGATACGCCTCATGCTGGTCTGTATGTGAAATACTGTTCGAAGCCATGCGCTGCAGGTCGCCAGGTTTATCGAAACGTGCGCGCAGCTTTAAATGCTGCTTAACTAATTCTACCAGATATTGCGCCGCTCCGCTTAGTAGCGGATGATGGAAGGCATCTTTTCCCGCCTGTCCCGCTGAGCCGAGAGGTATCCCCTGTTCGTCATAGATTGCTTCTGAGGCTACGACAATGACATATCCTTTGCTTCGATAGACTGCTTCAACATGTGTGAGAAAGCGATCTATATTGAATGCCTGCTCAGGCATAAGGATAATGTGCGGTGGGTCATCTTCATTCCGTTTTCCCAGCGCGGAGGCAGCGGCCAGCCAGCCAGCGTTTCGGCCCATTGTCTCTATCACTTTGACAGGATAATGCCAGGGTATAGAGGCCGTGTTCAACGACGAATCCATAGTTGCCAGTGCAATGAAACGTGCCGCGCTGCCATAGCCGGGGCTATGATCGGTAAAAGGGAGGTCATTATCAATCGTCTTTGGGATGCTGATCGTTTGAAAGTCGTAACCAGAATGGAGCGCCGCTTGCGCCAGGCGATGCGCTGTATCTGCTGAATCGTTGCCGCCAATATATAAGAGGTAATGTATATCATACTTGCGTAGAAGAGCAATAACTCGTTCGGGATCATCCTCCTTGAGCTTATAGCGGCAGGAACCAAGAGCGGCTGAAGGTGTGATACGGATTCGCGGCCACAGGTCTGAGGGTTGCTGGCGCAAGTCGATAAGGTCTTCTTTGAGCAATCCTTCGACACCGCGATGCATTCCATAAATTTCACCGAAGCGTGTATCTTTGAGGGCTGCTTCGATGGCACCCACGAGGCTGGCATTGATGACAGCGGTTGCTCCGCCTGACTGTCCAATGATGAGATTACTACGTGTTTTTGGCAAAGAGCATCTCCTAACTTTCATTTCTGTTCATTATACCAAGATGAAGGTAGAGCGTCGAGAGTACATTTGAAAAGATTTTTATCACATGCTAGTATGAAACAACGCCGTTCGCTTTCTTTGTGTGATAAATGTGTAACTGGAGGGGCATCACTGCGGATGCCCAAAGGCTTATTGAATGATACACAAAATTATTCTCGACTGTGACCCCGGCCATGATGATGCCATCGCTATTCTACTTGCTGCCCACCATCCAGAAATTGAACTGCTTGCAATAACCACTGTCGCGGGAAACCAGTCACTTGAGAAGACCACCCACAATGCACTGAAGGTCTGTTCGCTAGCAAATATCCGTAATGTTCCGGTTGCCAGTGGAATGGATCGACCTTTGGTTCGGCCCCCAAGGTATGCGCAGGACATACATGGTGAGTCGGGTATGGATGGACCACATATTCCTGAACCCGATATCGAGCCTGTTCCACAGCATGGAGTTGACCTGCTTATTGATCTGTTCATGAACGCTGGGGGAGATATTACGCTTGTCACCACCGGACCCCTCACGAATATTGCGGTGGCCATGCGCCGTGAGCCTGCCATTCTGCCCAGGATCAAGGCGATCTCGTTGATGGGCGGCGCGATTGGAGTGGGTAACAGAATGCCTGCCGCTGAGTTTAATATATGGGCTGATCCTGAGGCGGCGGCTATCGTCTTCGATTGCGGTCGGCCTATTACTATGTCTCCTTTAGAGGTTACTCACCAGGCCCTGGCGACTGAGCAAGTAATTGATCGCTTACGTGCCGCTAATCGTCGTGTAGCAAACTTCGCGGCGGACTTGCTGATCTTCTTTGGCGATACCTACCATAATGTCTTTGGCTTCCCCGCTCCGCCCGTACATGACCCCTGCGCCGTGGCCGCTGTCATTGATCCTACCATACTGCGCGCACACGCTATGCGTGTCGAGATCGAAACAGTAGGTGAATGGACTTCTGGACGAACTGTTTGCGACATATATGGTATGCTGGGGAAGTCGGCCAATGTACGTGTTGGCTATGGTCTGGATGTGCCACGTTTCTGGGAGTTGGTGATCAGCACAATTTTAACGTATGAATGATCACTGACTATATTTGATAGTCCATCTCCCAGGAATCATTGCCGCTCCACCCTTGCGTCAGCTCCTGGTGTTTTTCGAGTGCCTCTCCGCCCTTTACCAGGAGTTCAGCAGGTTTCGAGGCAACCACGGAATTTGGTGGGACAGACTCAAATACCAGGGCCATGGCGCCAATCTTGCTGCCTTTGCCGATAGTGATGGGACCTAGAATGGCCGCGCCGACGCCGATGGTGACATCGTCCTCGATAGTAGGGTGGCGTTTCTGTAAGCGACCAGGGCTGCGACGCCACCAGCCGGTGGCACCGAGAGTGACCTGGTGATAAAGCATCACATTATTGCCAATGACCGTTGTTTCTCCAAGGACGATACCGGCGCCATGGTCAATAAAGAAGCGCTTCCCGATCTGCGCACCAGGGTGAATTTCGATGCCAGCCGTTATAAAACGGGCGAACTGCGAGATCAAGCGTGGCAGAAAAGGTATGTGAGCTGTATAAAGGGCGTGAGCAATACGATGGTAGAAAATGGCCCAAAGTCCCTGATAGATGAGCGCTTCAAAGATATTACGACAGGCAGGGTCTTTCTCAAAAATGACATCGATGGCGTCAGGCCAACGTGTTCTACGGCGTGGCGTGTGACTGGGTGCTGGTATAGAGACTCCTGGTGGTAGTTGTGGTAGGTGTGAGAGATCGAGGTCAGGATTGTGCGTATACTCGTTGCTTCCCGCCTCTTCAGAGATGCGCTGTGACATAAGAATTACTCTCTGTTTCTTATAGCCATTGGCTATTCTGCTTATCAAATGTTGCTCTAATTTGAGTGTATGGCAGGGGGGAGAAGTTGTCAAGTATGAAAAGTGTTTGAGTGTTTGATGGGAACAATGGTGATTGGTTTAGTGGTGACCGGAATTTTTGCCTTTGTTTTCATCATGCGAAGGCGTAATGCGTCTTTCCCGTAAGAGAGGGTGGGAGTAAGGAACGCCGTACTGCCCATAACAGGCTCGCAGAAGGCATACTGCGAGCCTGTTATGAATGGAAGATTAATCTACTTCAGCTTCAGTAAGGCTTCGCGCTCAGCAGCAGTTTCTAATACCTGCTGGTTTTTCACGATCTCGACGAGTTTTTTACGTCCCTTGGGGCTACCGATCATAAGGACGCCCACAAGCTTGTTCTCGCGGAAGAACAATTTGCGGTAGTTTTCGTTACCTTTCTCGCCTGGTTCGCGCAAGGCAATACTCTCTAGCTCAGGGTTATTTGACTCCGCGGTGCCAACGACGGCAATATTCACATCGAAGAGTGGACTGGTGTAGGTCGGGACATCCACGTATGGCTCGTGGCCGCCCGCCATATTTATGGCTGCGATGCGCCCATGGGCCATCGCGTTATCCCACGTTCCCATCGTGTGATGCTGGTTAATCGTCGGGTCGTAGAACTCGGCCACGTCGCCAGCGGAGTAGACGCCAGGAACGTTGGTCTCCAAATATTCATTCACTACCACTCCCTGGCGTACCTGGGTAGGCGTATGATTGAGGATACTTGTGTTCAAGGTGATGCCCAGGCCGACGCCAATCACATCGGTTTGTATCTCGCGGCCCTTCTTCGTCTTGACATAACTCGGAACGCCATTTTTAGGGACGACAGACTCGATTTCCTCGCCGTGGATGACCTCAACGCCAAATTTCTTGGCGATATTATCGACTACTTCACCGCCGTCGGGGTCCAAACAGTTACGGAGCCAGTAGGGGCCGCGCATCAGCCAGGTCGTGTCGAGCTTACGTACCGCGAAGCCATCGCACAATTCGTAGGAAATAAAGCTGCCACCATAGGCCAGTGCTGTGCGCGACTCGAGCATGCGTTCGATGATGGTTTTTGTATCATCCAGGGTAACGAAATTATAAATATGTTTGACGTCTTTCGCACCGGGAACGCACAAGGGGTTAGCCCAGCCGCCGCTGGCCACGAGCAAAGCATCGTAGGGAAGGCAATGACCCTTATCCGTGGTGACGACTTTCTCATCGGTATTGACGTCCGTCACAAGGGTTTCTGTCAGTAGTTTGATATTTCTCTGCTCGTGCCATGCGAAGTCACGTATCATCACTTTTTGCTCTACAATGACGCCCTGCAAAAAGCGAGGGAGTGAGACGCGATTGTAAAGGGGATAGGTCTCGTTGGTCAGTAAGTGGATGCTGCAATTTGGATCATTCTTGCGTAAGTTTTCGGCTGTCGTTGTGCCCGCAATACCGTTGCCGATGATAACGTATCGTCTATCGTGCGTGGTCAAATATTCATCTCCTTAATCTCCTTACTTAAAAGCATGGGTTCGTTTTGCTTGGATTAGCTCCGTGGGGATTTTAGCACAGTTTTTAAGAGAATGCCAGAGTGACAACTCCCCACAGCTAAAGCTGGGGGCTTCTCAGTTCAACCGGACTCCCAGCGGAGACCGTCCCTGAAGGCCATGCCCTGGCCTTTAACAAAATGTTTTTTGCGGCATTGACATCACGGTCTGCCACATAGCCACAGAAAGGACAAATATGCGTACGTACAGACAAACTCTTTTGTACGATCTCACCACATTTGTGACATTTCTGGCTGGTGAAGCGCGGATTGACTCGTATTACTTGATGACCAGCTCTTGCAGCCTTATCTTCAAGGATGTCGAGGAATGCGCCCCAACTGGCGTCCATGATGCTCTTAGCGAGGGAATGGTTCTGTACCATGTTGAGAATTTGAAGCTTCTCAACAGCAATCACCTGATACTGTTCGGTGTACTGTCTGGCCGTCTTATACTGAAAATCACGGCGTTGACGAGCGCTCTTGAGATGGGTTTGAGCCGTACTGCGAGCAGCCTTGCGCCGTCGATGACTGCCTTTCTTGCGTCTGCACAACTGGCGTTGCTTGCGTCTCAAAGTTCTCTGCGAGGTGCGATAGAAGCGCGGGTTCTCAACGGTATGACCTTCGCTGTCAGTGAGAAAGGATTTGAGACCAACGTCAATACCGATAGCAGGATGCTCGCACGTCATTGGATCGTGCTCGGTATGTGGCTCCGTCTCACAGACAACGAGAGCATACCAGTGCCCATCAGCGCGATGCACAAGATGTACGGTCTTGGGTATGCCCTCGATGGGACGATGCAACTTGATCTTGAGGGATTTCCCAATCTTCGCAGGGACATGCAGATGCTTGTTATCAGCATCCAACCATACATCGCGGCTTGTGCCGTACTGTCGAAGTTGGATAGAATGCCAACGGTTCGGTTTCTTGAACCGAGGGAACCCCACATCAGGAATGCCCAACTCTTTGGCAGCGAGAAAACGCTTGAGCGATTTGGAGAGACGATCAGCCAGCATTTGTACCGTGGTTGCAGGCACATGCGCTCCGCCACGGCCCTTAAAATGTGCCGTCAAATCATACTTCGTGGGAAACGTACCCTTGTCCTCATATTGCTGCTTGACGGTCTCAAGCATCTCGTTATAGAGCTTGCGAGACTCAGCCAGGCAACCTATGAGCAAGCGGGATTGTTCCTTATTCGGATACAGTCTAAACTCAAATGTTCTCATGTCCTAATTATAGCAATTAGGGAGAGAAATGTCAAATGGATAGTACCGCCTGCGGGCGGGCGGCGTTTCACCCCCAAGGCTTTCGCCAGGGGCACTCACGCCGCATTTTTGGTAGGGAGGCCGTAGATTTTCTCGAACTTCGAGTTAAGATAGCGAGTGAAGTGCTCCGGGTTGGGTGGTTCGTTCGTAATACGCTCAATGAGTGCTTCAGGTAGGTAGATAACACCGAACGTATACATGTGTTCGCGTAACCACTCGAGGACAAAAGCTGTGTCACCACCGGCCAGGCGCTGATCGAGGTCAGGAAAAACGACATGAAGTTTGTGGAAAATTTGAGCGGAGTAAAGATTGCCAAGGGTGTAAGTCGGAAAGTAGCCAAAGCCGAAACTCCAGTGGATATCTTGCAGCACTCCTTCCGCGTCGTTGGCAGGTTCAATGCCCAGGTATTCACGGTATTTGGCATTCCAGAGCCCTGGTAGCGTCTCGACCGCGATATCGCCGTGATTAAACTGGGTTGTACTTTGTTTAATGCACGAACAAAGATTGGTATATCCGTGTGAGCAAATTGCGCGGGGAAAGCTTCTTTCACAGCGGCGAATTGACCCTGCCAGTATGGCTCTGCGCGGCCAATGGCATTCTCCCAGAGGCGTGATTGCGACTCATGAGCCCCACTGGATGCACCACTGGCAAGAAGTGTGCGCACAAGGGTCGGTGCAACCCCCTGTTCGTAGACAGCATGGCCGCCTTCGTGAATTGCTGCCATGAGCGCAGCCTGTAGGAAGTTTTCCAGGGGACGGACGGTGAGGCGTACGTCAAAAGGGCTGCCAAAACTGGTGGTAAATGGATGGGGCGATTGAGCCATCTGGCCTCGCGAGAAGTCATAACCCATATTATGCAGCAGGTGCTCACATAATGCTATCTGTTGTTCAGCGGGAAATGAACCTTCAAGAAAGGAGGCGTCAATAGTATTTCCGCTGGCTTCGATACGTTGCAGCAGTGACCTGCTGGCTTCACGGACAGGTGTGAACAATCTATCGAGTTTGCTGGATGTCATACCTGGTTCATATTCATCGAGTAATGCATCATAGCGCGTCTCGGCAAAGCCTAAATGGTCTGCCACCTCACGACGCAGGGTGATTGTACGACTGAGCATTGGCGCAAAGCGAGCGAAATCGCTGTGTTCCCTGGCACTGCGCCAGGCTTCGAAACTTGTGGCCTGGACATGGGCAAGCTCCTCGACCAGTTTACGCGGCAACTTTGTGGCGCGTTCGTGGGCACGCAAAGCTTCGCGCACCAGGCCACAGTCAGCGTCGGTGAAAACCGCCTGCTGGACAGGTTCCTGTAGCTCGCGGAGCAGGTTGCCCAGGCGGGGATTGGTCCAGAGTTCGTGTATGATACCCTGCAGCGCTGCTACCTGAAAGCCTCGCACCTCCGCTGCTCCACCTGGCATGGCAGTGTTCTGATCCCATTCTGCAATGGCTCCCAGCGCCTGGAGGTCGGCTATCTGATGCAGGTGGTCCAGCAACTCGCTGATACGCGCATCGCTACGAGTGAATTCCGGGAATGTTTTAGTTTCACGTTCTAGCATGGACGTTATACGAGAAAACTGCATCGTAAAGTTAACCTTCTAGTCTAGTGTTCCTTATTGCCCCGTCTCTCGTCGCGCCATTTTACCAGCCTGGAGAGGGCGGTAAAATCCCAGGGTGCTCCCATGCCGAGGATGAAATGTGTTGCTCCTGCCCTGACATAGGCATCGAGTTCCGCCGCGTTGGCGTTTCTTCGAGCGTCAGCCGTGCGTTCGATCTCCTCGGGATTGCGACCTATTTCTGCACACCAGCCGTTCAGTACCTTCATTTTGTGGCGGTAGGTCTCTGGGTCTCCGAAGCCATGCCACATATTTGCATATTGAGCGGTAATGCGCAGCGTTTTCTTTTCTCCCCCACCACCAATGAGGATAGGAATAGGATTGCGTACTGGTTTTGGTACATCTACTTCCCAGCGGGATCGGATGATTTGCAGAGATTCTTCTAAAGCAGCGAGGCGACTCCCGGGAGTACCGAATTCGTAGCCATATTCCCTGTAATCACGGTCAAACCAGCCTGCGCCAATGCCAAGTATCAGACGCCCGTTGCTGATGTGGTCAATCGTTTTGGCCATGTTCGATAACAAGGCTGGATTGCGATAGGTGTTGCAGGTTACAAGGCATCCAATTTCAGCCCGCTGCGTCAGTGTCGCCATTGCGGTAAGGAGCGTCCATCCTTCGAAATGGTTTCCTGCTGGATTTCCCCAGAGCGGGAAAAAATGGTCCCAGGTCCATATAGTGTCAACGCCGAGGTCTTCGGCGCGTCGGACTGCGTCGGCAAACGATTGATAGGTCGTATGCTGGGGGTGAAGTTGGGCACCAACACGAAGCGGGTGAGTAGTATGAGGTTGTGTCACGAATGCAAATCCTCTCTTGTGACGTTGGAGGTTTTTCGTCTGCCTTACAATTTGTAAGTATGCTTATTGTAATCACGTTTTCATAGGGGTTGCAAGTTTCTTTCACCCTGGCTTGTCAAAAGAGCGCAGTTTTGGCTACTAACGGCAGCTCTAGCGTTCAGAAAGTATAATAGGGCAGTGATACTTCGCAGTATCAAATAGGACTGGTACGTTTTTTGAAGGCGTACAGAATTCAGGCGGAAATGAACATTTTGAGAAAAGGTGAACACTTTATGCAATACAATGAAACATCCCTTCATATGCCTGTGCGCTGGGGCGTGCTCAGCGCTGCTAATATCGCGGTCAAACGGGTGGCTCCCGCCATACAAGCTTCCTCTAATGGACGCTTAGTGGCGGTGGGTAGCCGCAATCCCGAACGAGCGCGCGAGTTATTTGCTTTTGCCCCGAATGTGCTTATTTATGGAGATTACAACAGCGTCATCAATGATCCCGAAATTGAGGCGCTGTACATTCCATTGCCCAATAGTCTTCACGCGGAATGGACCATCAAAGCGTTGAAAGCTGGCAAACACGTATTATGTGAAAAGCCGCTTGCCATCACTGCCGAAGAGGGGCTGAAAGTAGTACAAACAGCGAGCGACACTGGCATGTTATTGATGGAAGCGTTTATGTATCGATTTCATCCACAGACGGTCTGGGCTCTGGAGCAGGTAGCTGCTGGCCGCATAGGACAGGTCAAGCTCATACGCTCCTCGTTTTCGTTCAATGCCGGTTCGCGTCCTCATGATATTCGCTTACAGGCGGCGCTGGCTGGCGGCTCTTTAATGGATGTGGGATGCTATCCCATTAATTTTTGTCGTGCTGTTTACGGGCGCGCTCCAACGGCCGTTGGAGCGCGCGTCTATACACCCGAAGATGGTGAGGTAGAGCGCTACGCGAGTGCTGTGCTTGACTTTGATGATGGTTGTTTCGGCCTGGTGGATTCCAGTTTAGAACTGCCGACGCGCCAGGTAAGTGAAATAATTGGGGAAGCAGGTACGATTACTATCCCAGTTCCCTTTACGCCTGGACATATTGAGACAGCGGTCATCCTGGCATTGGAAGGGCAGACCATCCACCAGCGTTTCGCGCTTGTAGATCAGTATCGTCTCGAGGTAGAGCATTTCGCGACAAGTATCCGCTATGGGAAACAATTCCCTTTCAGCCTGGAAGAGACAATAGAGAACCTGGCTACGATTGAGGCAATCTACCAATCCGCAGGCTATCCCTGGCCTATTGTGTAGATTTGTCAGTATCGGCCCCCTACAATTACAATTTCTTTGCCAAAATCACTCCTGTATTTAATCCGACAGTATGAAGGCCGCC
>WNGH01022024.1_pt1 | contig 13174 bp, 8 predicted proteins | sample 5400631 | NCBI WGS metagenome assembly WNGH01 (sample SAMN13153373, study PRJNA577476) | soil metagenome | isolation source: 115 cm soil or saprolite under Garry oak tree replicate 1 | place: USA:California | collected 2016-06-15
CAACCTTTTCGAAAGTCTTAAGTTCGGCTGGGCAGAGCGGGTTACTTGTGACCCAGGGATCGATCAGGACAACCTTGCCGCCAGGGGTAACGATCTTGAAGGTGGCATGTCCAAGCCAGGTAATGCGCACTCCATTGGTTTGCATCAAAATTTCCTCCTTGAAAAATAGGGTGTTACTTTGTGCTACAAAAAGTACTGCCTATGTCGAGAAAGCAGCACTAAACACTTCAGTTACGGCTACTTCTCGCTTCGATGCCAATTGTATCATATTAGGAAAGAGCGCTTTGTTATGACTCACGAGTGGTCAATCTTTTGTCGCGGGTCCACAGAGCGATCTGAGAGCGCGATGTCAAGCCCAATTTCGAGAGCACTCTGCTCACATAGGTTTCCACCGTCCGCTTGCTCACCACCAGCAGCTCGGCCATCTCAGCATTGGATTTGCCCTGCCCAATCAGTGCTGCTACCTCCCGCTCGCGCTCTGACAAACCATCGTATTCGTCGGCGGTGGCCCGGCGCAGTGAGATGGGTTTCTCCTTTGGCAGCATTGCATAGGCGGTCTGCTCGAAGTGCGAGCGCAGCGCCGGATCCTCGATGCTCTCTGAGAGCAGGGCGATCCCTTGACGCGCCGAGGCGAACGCTTGCTGCGCCTCCTCCGAGCGCCTTTGCCGCCGATAGGCTCGCCCCAGCGAGCGCTAAATCTGCCAGAGTAGGGGCAGATACTGCTGCAGCTTCGCGCCGTGCCTGGCCTCCTCCAACACCTGGACTGCCTCCTCTGCCCGGCCCAGCGCGAAGAGCGCCTCGCCCTGGCACTTCCAGAGCCGGGGAATGACGTGTGCGTCTGTCTCCCCTGCTCGTTGGGGAGCGGTTTCGAGCAGCTGCTCACAGCGCTCTAGGGCCAGGTCGGGCTGCTGTTGTACCAGAGCCAGTTCCACCCAGGCCACCAGCAGAGCGCGCCCGATCGTCTGGTGCGGATTCTCGGCCCATGACCGCACCTCTTGCAGCGCCACCTCGGCCAGCTGCGTCTGTCCCAGAGCCGCATAGGCCTGGATCTGGACCACACTGAGCAAGGCGATCCAAAAAGCCGAGCCCAGTGGTCGCGCTACCTTGAACCCGGCCTCCACATGAGCAAGCGCCTGCTCGGGAGCCAGCATCGCCAGGTAGATGCGTCCCAGGGTATTGTGCGCACCGGCAATCCACTGCTGGTGACTGATCTCGGTGGCCAGGCGCAGTCCCTGCTGTGCCTGCGCCAGCGCGGCCTCCAACTGTCCAAAGGAGGCAAGCACTCCACCGAAGATGAGTTCGGCAAAGGCTTCCCCAGCGGCCCACTCGAGCTCGCGCGCCAGCTGCAATGCTTCGACCAGATCGCGCTCACATTCCGCCAGGCTCCAGTTGACGGTGCAGCTCGTTTCAGCCCATGGGCAGGCACAGCTCGCACGCATGGTCAGACAGGAGCAGAGCACGCTGCGGTTACCCACCGCGCGCAGAAGCTCGATGGCTCGTCCATACATATGCACCGCCGTGAGCGAGTCACCTTCGTGCAGAGAGACAGTCCCCAGCAGATCGAGGGTTTCGGCCATCCCAGGCTGGTCGTGCTGCGCTTCGAAGAGTGCCAGCGCCTCGTGATGCATTGCCTGGGCCTGGGCGACCTGGCCGGTGTTCAGCAGCCAGTTGGCCTGCCGGTTGAGACTGTGCGCCTGCAGCCCGGCATCGCCCAGCTGTGTTGCCAGCTCCACCGCTTGCTGAAAATATCCTCCGGCTCGTTGGTAATCTCGGCTGGTCCACAGAAAGCCCAGGTCCAGGAGACTCTGCCACTCAAGGTGTCCCTCCTGCTCTTGACGCGCGGCCTGCAGCGCTCGTTCGTAGTCCGCCTGTGCCTGCTCAAAGTCACCCAGCATCTCGTAGGCTTGCCCACGCGTCCGATAGCTGGTCGGAGAGGCCGCTTGTCCGAGCTGTTGGGCGGCGTGCATCGCACGCGTCCATTGTTCGACAGCGGCACGCGGCGCGGAGAGCGCCTGCGCCTGCTCGGCAGCGCGCGTCGCGTACTCCATGGCCTTGCTCCAGCGTTCCGCTTCGGCATAGTGATACGCAAGGTCCGCGAGATGAGCATCCAGGGCTGTTGCATACAGATGCTCGAACGTCTGGGCAATCGTGCCATGTAATGCTCGTCGCTCTCGCACCAGCAGCCCTGCGGCGATTGCCTGCTGGGTGAGCGCGTGGCGGAAGGTAAACTGCTCGGCTGACTCCTCGACGACCAGCTGAGCAGCGATCGCCTCCTTCATCAGCTCCACCAGAGACGCTTCGTCGTCGCGCGTGATCTGCAGCAGGAGGGCAAAATCGAAGCGCCGTCCTGCAACAGCCGCCAGCTGTAAGATCCGCCGGGCATCGGCGCTCAGGCGCGTGAGACGCAGCTCGACGGCATTGTGCAGACTGAGTGGAATGTGCCAGGTGTCTGCGCGCTTCCAGCGCCAGCCGTCCTCTCCCTCGACCAACTCCCCGGCCACGATCAGCGCCTTGAGCACCTCTTCCAGGAAAAAGGGATTGCCCTCCGTCAGGTCAAAGAGGGCATCAAGCATTCCCGCCGGTAGGGAACGAGTTCCCTGCAAGATGGTTCGCAGGAACGTCTCGGTGTAGGTCCTGCTCAGCGGTTCCAGGATCACTTCCTGCCTCTGCCGCTCGCGGTCGAACTGCGCCAGCACGGAGCGCAGCGGACTGTGTACCTCATCGCTGCGATAGGTCAGCAGCACCAGGAGCCGATGCCTCGCTATCTTACGTGCGAAGAATTGGATCCACTCCAGGGTACTCTCATCGCTCCAGTGGATATCTTCGATCACCAGCAGGAGCGGTTGGGAGGTCGTGGTTCGCGTGAAGACGTCCGCCAGCATGGTGAAGAGACGGCGTTTCTCCTGTTCAGGGTCCAGGGGAGGCAGCGGAGGGAGGCTTGCCAGTTCGGGCAGATGCTGGACCTGCTCAGGAAGCAAGGGGAAGAGCGCGCGTGCGGAGGCTCCCAGCGCCGTCGTGATCTGGGATGGTGAAAGAGGGGCCAGGAACGTACCCAACAGGTCAAGCAGAGGGGCATACGGGCAGGCACGATCGGTTGGGAAGCACTGCCCTGCGAGCGGCTGGAAGTCAAACGTTTCGGCGGACCGTCGCAGTTCGGCCACCAGCCGCGATTTGCCAATGCCGGCTTCTCCAGAGAGCAACACAACGCCTCCCTGCCCACGTGCGGCGGCTTCGAGGCATTCCTGCAGCGCGGTCAGTTCTGCATTGCGCCCGATGAGAATCGGGCAGACAACGGATTGATGGAATGGGATTGTCATCTCGCGAACTCTCCTCTCTGGTGATCGCTCTTGCACAGCGGCTCTCCTGCCTCTCAGGCCCCGCCTGCGCCTGACGGCGGTGTGTCTCTGATAGCTTATGCATACTCCTGTCATGTTCTGAGCTGAGTTCCGAGAATTGACAGAGTCGGAACTCGTATGCTATTGTAGAGTATAGTCGATCAGGTTCTCACGCACAAGAGGATATGGCTAAGTGAGAAAAAAAGAGGTGAGTTCTCTCGCCAGAAATGATGTCGGAACTACCTACCTGGAATAGCGTGTGACGCACAGATTTTCCCTTGAGGTATGAGAGCCAGGTCCAGGAACAACGTTCGCCTACAAATGGGAGTTTTATGCTCAACCATCGTTTAACGCGGTCCTACCATATGTACACCGCAGATTACTTCTGATTGGAGGATAGGGTATGGGCCCAGCGGGTTCTGTGTGCATTTTCCTGCTTGGTCGCTTCGAAGTCACTCGTGGAGAGCGTCTCTTGCACGCCTCTACCTGGACACGGCGCAAGGCAGCGGCGCTCCTCCAGCGCCTGGCTTTCGAGCGGCGCCTGCTGAAAGAGCAGGCGATCGAGTTTCTCTGGCCTGAGCACGATCCCTCGACTGGTGCCAACAACCTGTATCGCACCCTCCATGCCCTGCGCCAGACCCTTGACATGGCGCTGGGCACCGGCGTGAGCGAGGCAACGTTCGCGTTTCACGATGGAGTCCTCACGCTGGCGGACAACGTATGGGTGGATGTGGCGGCCTTCGAGTCGTTGGCTCAATTCAACGATCAAGCTGACCTGATCAGGGCGTTGCGTCTGTACACAGGGGACTTCTTGCCTGATGAACGCTACGCCGAGTGGACACTCGTTCCGCGTGCAGCGCTCACCCGAAAGCTCCACGAGGTTCGCCTGCGCCTCGCCACTCAGGCTCGCGAAGAGCAGAGATATCACGAGGCGATTACCTTGTTAACCCCGTTACTCACATACGATCCGGCTGACGAGGTGGTGCATCGTGAGTTGATGACGCTTTATGCGCTGGCAGGACGTCGGCATGAGGCGCTCCGCCAATATCAAACCTGTATTGAAGCGCTCGGCACCGAACTCGACGTGCCCCCTGATCAAGAGACGGCCGCACTCTATGCACGCATTGTGAGCGGAAGCCTTACTCAAGCTCTCCCATTCCAGTTCCAGCCAGCTCTGTCCACGCCGGCACCAGTGGTTGTTGACGGGGAGCACGAGGTACCGCTCGTCGGACGCCAGAGCGACCTCGAAATGCTCCTGAGACGATTGCAGCAAATCAGCCAGGGAAAGGGGCAAGTGCTGCTGCTGGCAGGGGACTCTGGTGTAGGCAAGACGCGCCTGGCTTTGGAGGCGCTACGTCCCCTTCGCGCTAGCGGTGCTACGATCCTCTTCAGCACCGTGTATGAGCAAGAAGGGCAGATGCCCTATCAGCCCTTTATTGAAGCCTTCGATCGCTATTTAGCCGAGCACCAGCGTCCCCCTGAGGAGCACCCTATTACCCATTTCAAGTGGCTGGGGGTGAGCGATCCACAACGAGAACAGGGCGCGCTCTTCAATGCTGCGGTGACGTTTCTTCTGAGGCTGGCGGCACAGCGTCCAGTGGTTCTGCTGGTCGATGATCTCCACGCGGCCGATGAAGCGAGTCTTCAACTCTTTCATTACGTGGCCCGCCAGACGCGAGCAGCTCCCGTGACGCTGCTGGCGACCTATCGGACTGACAGCGTTGCTCCGCTGACTGCACCCTTTGGCGCGCTCTTGAATGCCCTCTACCGCGCGCATCTGAGCGAGACGCTGAACCTGGCCCCCCTCGTGAAGAGTGGGGTGGCAAGCATGATCGCCTTTCTTCTTGGGGGGCAGGTTTCTCTGTCACTCGTGGAGGCGATGTTTGCCATCACCGAGGGGAACCCATTCTTTGTTCAGGAAATTACGCGTCTGGTGCTGAAGTCCGGCCAGGTAGAAGCACGTGAGGGGCAGTGGCAACTCAAGTCAGGGGTGGAACTCGCTGTGCCAACGGGCCTCGCCGGATTGCTGCGCGAACGAATCAGTCGCCTGGGGTCACCGGTCGAAACCGCACTGAAGACGGCGGCGGTGGTCGGGCGAGAATTTCGCTTTGATGTGCTGCGCCGGCTGGTCACGCTCTCCGAAGCGGAGTTGCTCGATGCTCTCGACGTGGCGCTTGGCTCTCATCTGCTGGAAGAGACGGCAGATGGCTACTCCTTTCATCATCCATTGACTCGCCGTTTTCTCCTCTGTGGAGGCGCTGGCCTTTCACTATGAGCACAGCACCAGTCGTGATCGCGCCCTGCCGTATCTGCTTCAGTCGGGAGGGAAAGCGGCGGGCCTGTATGCTTTCGAGGTCGCGATGAGCTATTTCGAGCGTGCGCTGGCCCTCATGGACGAGTGCAAAGTGGACGACCCCGCGCGCCGCTGGATGATCTTGCAGGCACTGGGCTGGTGGGGATTTATCCTGGGAGACACCCTCCGTGCAATCGCTCATATTGAGCAAGCGCTGGCTTCCCTGCCAGGACAGCAGTGGCAGCCAGGCGGCCGCGACGAGGCACGCCTGCATCAGCTGGCGGCACTCATGCTGATGAATGCAGGAAAGATGGCAGCAGCGGAAAGCCACCTACAGACCGCCTTAGCCAGGATCGAGGAGCAGGAGGATGCTGAGGAGTATGCGTATGCCTACTACAACTTTGCCCTCTTCTACTGGCATCAGGGCGAATTTCAGCAGACATTGGAGGCTGCCCAGAAGAGTCTCGCCATCGCCGAACGCATCGGCGATTCCCTCTCGCTCGCTCGTGCCTATGAAATGCTGGCGCTCGCGTGTCATTCCCTGGGAGAATGGCAGCGTGGCCTCGACTTCGAGCAGCAGAGGTCCCTCTTGATCGGTTCCGAACTCGATGTAACCGCAGCCTTTGATATCCACCTGTGTCTCTGGGAATATCATCTGTATGGCGATCACGACTACGATCAAGTCAAGCAAACGGTCACTGCCACACTCAGGCAAGCGCAACGTATGGGCGCAGCGCGAGCGGTTGCCCTGTGCCATTGTTTTGATGGTGCACTGGAGTTTCAGTCGGGCCACTGGGCCAGTGCTGAGGAATCCCTGCGCGCCGCGATTCAATTGTACCGGCAGATCGGCGCCGCCTTTGGAGAGTCACTGTCCTGTCAGCGGTTGGGGGCGCTGCTCACGGCGAAAGGCAGCATAGAGGAGGGGTTGGTAATCCTGCAGGAGGGGCTGGCTGCTGCCGAACGGGCGCTCGTGCGCGCCCATTGCCTCACCCGTTTGAACGCCTCGCTGGTGCGCAATCGCCTGGCCGCCGGAGATCTGCTGGCTGCCGACGAGGCCCTGACCTTAGGGTTGGCGATGAGCGAGCGGCATGGAAACTGCTCTACGTGCTATGCATTGTTGCTCCCGGCGGCCATCAGTCTCCGCGTAGCTCAGGGGGATTTGGCCGAGGCTTTGCACTTTTGTCGGCAATTAGATCAGGCGGCAGCGAAATATGCCAGCCAGATGTGGGTGGCGATGGCGCGGCAAGCGCATGGCGAACTGGGAGCTGCTCGGGGTGAACTTGAGGACGCTTTGAACGCCTATGCGCAGGCGCTTTCGGGGTTTCGATCTGCAGGAAATGAGTACGAGGCTGCTCGCTGCCTGGCTGCTCTTGCTGCCATTCATCTCACCCGCAACGCCGCGAGCGATACCGTGATGTCCCGGCAGGAGCAGGAGGAGGCGCAGCAGATCTTTGAGCGGCTCGGAGTGCTCTGACCCCCTCACTCCCTCTCTGCATGTAGATCAGAAGGCCGGGACAAAGGTTCCGGCCTTCTTGTTTTTTGGTTTCACAAAGAAAGGTCAAAGTAAGACCGATGTAAGGGTTTTGGGAGGCGGATAGGCTACCCTGGGAGTAGAGCGGATCGTTGGGGAAGGTTCATGGAACGCTTCCAATGGAGCAAAGAAAGGAAACGGAACATGATGAGCGAGCGCGCTGCCTCCGCCTGGCAAGCCGATGCTTTCTATGATGCTGATGATCGAGATTGCGCCAGACTGCATGCTTGGCCTGGCTCCTAACCAGACGCTGGAGATTCGGGCGCTTGATCCAGGCATGACGGCTGACCTGGCCGCCTGGTGTCAACTGACCGGCCATGCTATGGTCATGCACGCGGGTGACCGCTACCTGATTCGCCACAAGTGAGAGGAGTTGAGAGCCGCTTTGGCTCTCTCCGAACCACAGTATAGCACATCTGTGCGTGACTCTATCACAAAAGTGTCGTGTGGGCTGCGTACAAACTGTCGTAATTTCACTGACGACACATCGACTACGTGTCGGGCATACTCTCCTTAAGAGCAGTTCACTGTAGGAGCCTGCTCACCTGGAGAATGACCCACAACACAGAAGGAGAAAAGAGATGACAACACAACAGAGTATCGATCAGCCGAAGGTCATGGCCTTCATGGGCAAAGTTATGGGAGATAACGCCGGCGCGGCTGCAACGGTGATGGCGAGCATCGGGGACCGCCTGGGCCTCTTCAAAGAACTAGCACAGGGACCGGCAACGAGCACGGAACTGGCCGAGCGCGCCCATATCCAGGAACGCTACGCACGCGAGTGGCTCAGTGAGATGACCTGCGCCGGCTACCTGGCATACGACCCCGCGAGTCAGCGCTTCACGCTGCCGGCTGAGCACGTTCCTGTGCTGGCCCAGGAAGGGGGTCCCTTCTTCCTGGGAGGGGCCTTCCAGATGATGATGGCACAGCTCGGGCCATACCACCAGCTGCTCCAGGCCTTCCAACAGGGTGGCGGGGTGCCGATGGAAGCCTATGACCCCAGTCTCTGGGAAGGGATGACACGCATGAGTGCCGGCAGGTACGAGCATCTGCTGGTGCCCGTCTATCTGAAAGCGCTGCCAGAGGTGCAAGCCAAACTGGAACGCGGGGCGGAGGTGGCCGATATTGGCTGCGGGCATGGACGGGCACTGATCAAGCTGGCGCAGACCTACCCGCGCTCGCGCTACGTGGGCTACGACGTGTTCGCTCCCTCCATTGCCCAAGCCACAGCCAATGCGCAGGAGGCAGGGGTCGCCGATCGCGTACGCTTCGAACATCGAGACGCAGCGCATGGGCTGCCCCAGCAGTACGATGTGATCACCACCTTCGATGTGGTGCATGACGCGGTTAACCCGCGGGGGTTGTTGCGCGCGATCCGCGAGGGACTGCGGCCCGACGGGCGTTACGTCTGCATGGAGTTCAGCGGCTCGGACAAGCTGGAGGAGAATGTCGGACCGCAAGGCTCCCTTTTCTATGGTGTCAGTGTGCTCTTCTGCATGACAACCTCGCTGGCTGGCCATGGCGAAGGATTGGGGACGCTGGGCCTGCCTGAAACCAAATTGCGCGAACTCGCCACAGAAGCAGGGTTCGGCAATGTGAGGCGGGTTCCGATTGAGGATCCGTTCAGTGCTCTCTATGAGATGACCCCTCTACCCATTTCATAGAAAAAGGAGGTTTACAAAGGTATGACCAACCATAATCACGAAGGGACCATCTGGAGCAACGCCACGCAACATGTGAACAGGCGCTCCGGACCTGGTGAAGACTACGCAGTCATCGACACGCTCCAGGCGGGTCAGCCCCTCGTCGTCCTCTGTTATTCCCAGGGTGAACCCGTGACATTCACGAACCCGTTTCAGACGAATACCAGTGACGCCTGGGATTTCGTCGTGACCAGTGACCAGGATGGTGGCGGGTACGTGGCTGACGTCTTCATTGACACAGGTGGGGACATCATCCAACAGCTTGGGGAGCAAAACAGGTGTGACATGCTTCAGCAGCGGTTCGCCGCGAATCAACCAGTTGGCTAGCATGCGTTCACCGCCTCATGGAAAGGAAATGGAAAGCTCTACAGTGTCGCTATCCGCATAGACGAACGGCACACTAGCAGAAGTAGGAGACAATGTCATGCCAACACCACCGACCAACGCGTCTTCGGAGAGGGGAGGTGCAGCACAAATCGACACACGGAGGGTACGGATGGCCTGGTTCGAGCACGGCACCAGTCTGATCTACTATGAAGCACAGGGCAGTGGCACTCCGGTGCTCGTGCTCCCAGGGTTGTTTGGGAGTATCGAGGAGTTTTCGGGCCTGCGGGACGCCCTGGTGATGGCAGGCTACCGGGTCATCGCGGCGGATCTGCCTGGTTCCGGCCGCTCGGAGCCGCAGCCGCGTGCGTACACTGCCTCCTACTATGAGGAAGATACACATGCCTTTGCGGCCCTGCTCCAGCACCTGGAGAGCGGACCGGCGCACCTGATGGGCTTTAGCGATGGGGGCGAGATCTCCTTGCTGATGGCTGCACTGATGCCTGGGGTTGCTCGCTCTGTGGTGACCTGGGGCGCGGCGGGTGTGCTCAACGATCCCAGTGGACAACTGCGGGAGGCGATCTACAACGTCGTTGACCATCCCATCGCGCCGCTTGAGCAGTTCAGGGACTACCTCGTCTCCACCTATGGTGAGGCCAACGCTCGCGCCATGACGCAAAGCATGGTAGCTGCCATGAGCGACATCATCGAGGCTGGAGGCGAGCTCAGCCTATCGAAGGCGGGCAACATCACCTGCCCTGTGCTCCTCATCGCCGGCGAACATGACATCTTTGCACCGCCTGCGCTCGCCTCCGAACTCGCTGCTCGTATTCGCACGGCTGAGGTGCTGGTGGCTGAAGGCGCGGATCACAATGTCTATATGGACCGCCCCGAGTGGCTCACTCACGCGATCCTCGACTGGGTGGGGAAACACTAAGGACAATCATATAACATTCGCGGCATGGGGTATCCTTCACCCACATTCCGCAGTTTCATCCGGAGCCTTTTTAGATTTTTTCGTTCGGTGGCCCGAGTAAAGCCTGAATGATACTGATCGAACCATGAGGAAAAAGATTGAAGAATCTACAAAGGTATGCTAGAGTATAGACAACGCACTGTCTTGCTGTCCGACTGCTCTCATAACATGCAATCAGGCAACCCATTGCACTCATTGACCTTGTACTCTGGTTAGGCTGTTGGCACCACCTGCAAGCACCCGAGCCGCAACTTGTGAGCATATAAGGGAAGCAAGCCTATAAGTGCAAGATTCCTGCATTACCCAGAACTAGCTGTTAGACCATTTGAGCGAATTCTAGGCACCTAAATGAAAGGAAGGTCTTCAGATGCCTGAGTCCTTTGGCATAGTCCCAATGAAAGGTGAAGCCCTCGTCCCTGCTGGCACTAGAACTAGTCTTACATACCACCAGGGACCCCTATTGACAGAAGTCCAGGTGTATACCATCTTCTGGGGCAGCGGGTGGCAACAAATGCCTCAAAATGGCTTAATCCAACAACTGAACGATTTCTTCGATTTCATACTCACAAGTTCATTGATGGATCAACTGGGAGAGTATAGTTGGCAAGAGAAAAGCATTCATCATGGTAGCCGTGTGGGAACGAAGACGATTACGGCATCAAACCCGGGTTTCGTGAATCGCGACGGAAGTAGAGTGGTGACTGACGATCAAATTCAGAAAGCTCTTCAACTTTGGATCAGTAACAATACTGTCCCGCAGCCCAACAACAACACGCTTTTCTTTGTCTACCTCCCACCCAATGTCACCGTGAATGCTGGTGGAGGAAGATCCTGCGGCCCTTCCCCTAACGGATTCTGTGGTTATCACTACTCTATCAACCATACGATCTTCTATGCCGTGGTACCTTATGTCGATTGCGATAATTGTTCCATCGGTCTGAATCAGCCATTCGATACGCTCACCGAAGTGAGCAGCCATGAGTTATGCGAAGCAATCACCGATCCAGATCTTACTACCGGGTGGAACGACGATCGTCTCAAATTTGGCGAGATCGGCGACATTTGTAACGGGCGAGCTACGCTATTGGGCGGCTACTATGTTCAGACACAGTGGTCGAATCGGGAGCAAGCGTGTCTCTTGAGAACGTCGTTAGCAGTGCGATGGACTGATCAAGGTGCACCAGCTAGCGGCCTGGGCGATGCAGTGGGAGTGGTGACCGTGATGGATACCCCTACGTCCTCCCAGCGACCCTACATCTTTGTCAAAGGCAACGATCACCACCTCTGGGTCAATTGGTACGATGGGAGCAATTGGCATTGGACTGATCAAGGCGCACCGTCAGCTGGTCTGGGGGATGCGGTAGGAGTAGTGACCGTGATGGATACTCCTACGTCCTCTCAGCAACCCTACGTCTTTATCAAAGACACGCAGGGCAGCCTCTGGGTCAACTGGTACGATGGGAGCAACTGGCATTGGACTGATCAAGAAGGCGCACCGGCAGGCGGCCTGGGTCGTGCAGTGGGAGTGGTGACTGTAATGGATACTCCTACGTCCTCTCAGCGACCCTACGTCTTTATCGAAGGCATCGATCACCATCTCTGGGTCAACTGGTGGAATGGACACGTATGGCATTGGACTTCTCTAGGTGCACCAACAGGCGGACTGGGGGATGCGGTGGGAGTGGTGACCGTGATGGATACGATGTTTTCGCAGAATGGTACGAACATTGCCACTCAGCGACCTTACGTCTTTGTCAAAGACACGCAGGGCAGCCTCTGGGTCAACTGGTGGAATGGATATGAATGGCTCCGGAGTCCCCAAGGTGCACCAACAGGTGGCCTGGGTGATGCGGTGGGAGTGGTGACCGTGATGGATACGAACACGGACACTAACATTCTTCCTCCTCCGCAGCGACCCTACGTCTTTGTCAAAGACTCCCAGGACAATCTCTGGGTCAACTGGCGGCCTTAGAGTTCCCTACATCGTATTTCTTGTTTATGCACAAAAAATTCTAAGATTCGTCGAGATCAACTGCGGAATGTGAGCTTCGAAGAAAGTGGGAACCATTTGCTCGAAGGAAATGATTTCTGAACCAGATGTTTATTGGCGTCTTGTCTGGAGTTGTAAATTTCGTCGGGTCTAATAGGCCGTTTCTTGCTCGCGATGAACAGCAACAGTCACGTAAAGATGGCATCGAAGTTCGCAACTTCATATGAAACAGCGCAGACAAAGAGAAAGGTGTGATGGAACAACAACACACCACCGTCGCTTTGGAGGAGCCAGTGGGCCAGGGACTATTGGATGGCGCTGCATCCCTATTCGGCGGGTGGGGGGGTATGTCAACATGATGATGGATGGGGGCGCAGACTCTGTGTAGGCAGCATACCGCGACAACTACGCCCGGCTGGCACAGATCAAAGCAAGGTATGATCCGGGCAATCTGTTCCACGTGAATCAAAATATAAAGCCAACCAGGTGATGTTGCTGTTCTCAGAATCAGCGAGCCTGCGTAAAAATCTCGTCCCAACACTTCTCGCCTATCTCCTCAGTAGGCTAAAAGCGTTGGGACGAGACAAGAACCTCCCGCAAAGGCGGAAGAGTGTCACTTTGCTGTCTTATATGGATAATGCATGGTCTTGTCGCCTTCCCAGTTCTCGCGTAGTCCTGGAGTTGCGAGATCCCAATCAGGTCGAATCTTGCGTGTTACTTCTCGCAAGTCTTGTCGCAGTTCTTCAGGTGATGGTCGACCCCAGAACCAGTAGCCGTTATAGATCTTGTAGATTACCAGTCCAGGCTCCAGTACGAATGTATGCGGGATCATTGGATTGTGGTGCGGATCGGTATACTCCTGAATATCCAGGTCTTGCTGTATCTTGCGCCCTGAATCCGAAAGGAACGTCCACTGCGCTCCTACCGCATCCCGGAACTCGTTTGACTCGAGTATATTGTCCGTCGAGATAGTTACAATTTTGGTATAGGCTACAGCAATCTTTGAGTAAAAGGCAGCAAGT
>WNGH01011250.1_pt1 | contig 13171 bp, 12 predicted proteins | sample 5400631 | NCBI WGS metagenome assembly WNGH01 (sample SAMN13153373, study PRJNA577476) | soil metagenome | isolation source: 115 cm soil or saprolite under Garry oak tree replicate 1 | place: USA:California | collected 2016-06-15
CGATCCCTCGTAAATAAGGACAATAACCTTAAGTATACATTACGTAATCCCCGGACCCGTGAGCCGATAAAACAAATTGATTCACATGCATTAATTGATTTAATATCTTTAAGTGCATGGAAGAGCGCTGAACCAGGGGTTATTTTCTTTGACAACATAAATAAATACAATCCGTGCATCAATGCCAAAGGCGGACCATTACGCGCAACAAATCCCTGCGGAGAGCAATCACTTTATCCAAATGAATCCTGTAATCTGGGCTCAATAAATCTCGCGAACTTTGTAAAGCATAAGGCAGATGGGATATATGAATTCGACTGGCAGAGGTATGAACAAGCTATTAGACTCGCCTCACGATTCCTGGACAATATAATTGATATAAACAAGTATCCTGTTGACGAAATTGATACGAACACCAAGCTCACTAGACGAATCGGCCTCGGTATAATGGGCCTAGCGGATCTTCTGTTCTTGCTTCGAATTCCTTACAACTCAGAAGACGGTTATGAATTCATGTATAAACTGGCAGAAGCTATGTCATACTACAGCATGGAAGAAAGTGTTGCTATAGCCAAGACAAGAGGTCCGTTTCCTCTGTTGAATGAGACAGATTACGTAAAGGGAAAGATCCCGGTCGCTGGCTACTACGAACTACCAAAGGAAATGCATACATATGACTGGGATTCGCTCATTGAAAAGATCAAGAAACACGGGATCAGAAATTCTTGGACCTCCACTATTGCTCCGACAGGTACTTTGTCGATGATCGCCGATACTTCGAATGGTGTCGAACCTATATTTGCTGTGGTTTTTGAAAAACGCGTCACAGTAGGCAGATTCTTTTATACCAATAGAGTTTTTGAAGCTGTATTGCGAGAAAATAGTTTGTACGACGATGAAATACTTAGTAAGGTTGCTAACAATTACGGTTCAGGGCGTGGATTACCTGAAATCCCTGCATGGATGCAGAAGATTTTCGTGACTGCAATCGATATCCACTGGACTGACCATTTAATGGCTCAAGCCATATGGCAGAAGTGGATCGCTAATGCAATTGCTAAGACAATCAATATGCCTGGAGACGTAACTGCAGAAGACGTAAAGTGTGCGTATCTTCTATCACATGATCTTGGCTTAAAGGGAGTTACTGTATACAGAGATGGCTCAAGAAGCGAGCAGGTTCTACACATTACGGGTGACAACACTAAGGAACGGAGATTCAGTGTTACTCCAAGTCGGTATGCAATCGACTACATACGTGAAAATATTTCAGAACCCTATGTTCTAGAGGCATTAGAAAAAATTTTCAAGGACACACAAAGTCCAGATTCGGACGAACTCCTCGGAAAAGGCGTATCAATGGTAGGACGCCAACAATATTCGAAAATCGAACCGGCGAGCGCTTCGATGCAGACACGTCCTTTAAGCTCACAAGATGCGTTAACTGAGAGCGAATTCTGCCCAGGTTGCCGAGCAAAATTAATAATGACTGAAGGATGCGATATGTGTATAGAGTGCGGCTTTAGCAGCTGCGTTTCTGGATAAGCCAGCCGAGCCACTATGGGTTTACACATATAGGTGCATATAGTAACGATTATAATCCCTGTCTAATCCCTTTTGCATTGAAAAATGAACCCCAGCCCCAAAAAAATTATTCCTATTTGCCTCAACGTTGAACAGTTAAAAATCGTAGAGAAATACGCCAAGACTAAATGCCTACTTGATGCAAGCCAAGCTATAGAACAGTTAATGAATAGTTGTGCTAATTAGATAGGTAATTAGATTATGTCGGCAACATATCAAGAAATAGATTTTTTAATTTTATTCGTAGATAACTAATATGGGCAGGACTAAGGCTGATTCCAACAAACCGAGTGAAGAAAAGCTGCCTGAATGGGCAGAGCAGGAAATAAAATCAGTTCAGTTTGGAGATGAACAAGTTGTTAAAAGATCAGGATATATTCTTGATACTTACGAGAACGACTTTAAGATCGATATCCAACTTTACGAGCCTTTGCCTGACAATAGGACTATCGTCGAGGGGTTAGATGTTCCCAAATCCATGATTATAGGCGATTTTAAGAAAGGATTCGTATATGAATTTAAAATAAAGATGTTCAAAGCGGATTTAAGTGCAAGACTCGTCGAATTTTTAAAAACAAAATTTTCACTTGATATGGATGCAATATACCGTTTCGAGCTTGAGGACTTGCAGCTCATGGAAATCGAATCAGACGTCTCTTCCTCTACTCCAATACCTGCGGAAGGAACCGGGAATGATATGGATGATGTATAGAAAACAATGATAGCAGAGGCGATACGCTCACCATAGCATGCAATACTTTAGTTTCTCACTAATAGCTAATCAAAAATGTTTTCTAGCCTCTAGTGCCTTCAGTTTCGTCAGTAGAGGTTTTATGGGTCATATCAGATAAATTATTTTTCTTTGTTAGCGATCTAATAGAAATTTTGGTCATTGTTAGTCTCATTAGCGCAATCCACATTATTAGCAACGGCACATGATAAGTTGCGATTCTCCATGCTATAATCAAGCTCAAATGTGAATCATTTACTACATTTGCAAAAGATGGGATCCCCGTAAAATGAGAAGTATATGCCCAAATCCCTAGTTCTGCAAGTCCAGAACCACCTATTGTAATCGGCAGCGTTGACAACGCAGTAGATGCCGAAGTTGCCATCAGAGAATCAAATAGACCCAACCTAAAGCCTACAGCATTTGCCAATATTAGAAATGAGGCCCCTTGCAGTAAGAATGCAATAAATGTTATTGCGAGTCCAACGGCAAAAGTTTTGACAGCCCTCATAGAATTAAAATTCTGCCTACTCATTTTACACAGGTCAGATATGGCAGTATTGGTCGTGGTAACAAGTCGCTCTGCTTTTTGCGTTGCAATGAACTTTTGTAGCACCTTTAATGAAAAAGAAGGCAATCGAAGGGTGCGTTTTGCAGAAAACACTACCAACAGAAGCCAAAAAACGAATGTCGGAACTGCAACGAGAATGACGGCAATGCCAATAAAGTCACCCCCTCTGTAAATTGCGAGGGCACCCGCAATGAATGCAAGCATCGTCCCCACAAAAACGTCGGCAATAATCTCCATTGTGGTAACCCAAGCTGCATTCCCAGCGGGCACACCATTCTTGGTTAAGAAGGCGATTCTAACTATTTCTCCTCCTACGTAAGAAGGCGTTGTTTGCGTTATGAATTCGCCCGCTAATCGTGCAGATATTATTTTCCCAGTGGAGCTTACATTAGGTCCTATAAATTTTCGAATAAAATAATCGAACCGAAACGCCTGAAGCATGATTCTACCTATTACTGAGGCTGACGACATTACGAAGGGAATGATCCCTACTGCAAATATATTGGTGGGAGAAACATGGGTAGAGAAGATCATTATAAGCAATGGAACAATACTTGCAGGTATTGCGAGCAGTCTCCAGTTCAAAAGCAGTCAGTTAGTTGATAAAACTCAGGCATATAATAATTAATTGAATGAAAATTAATCTCGTCCTCAATATTACTCTGACACCTCTTGAGGCATTCTGCTACCGAGCTCAGATGAGTGCAAGTTAGCTCGTAGCCATTGCGGAGTCTGGCGAAGAAATTGCCAGTATAGCATTGTAATAACATACGAACTGAACGGACATGCCAAAAAGGGCCAGCACTCTAAAAAAAATTTTTTTGGGTTAGAAAGTAATTATACAAAGATACGCTAAAGGATCAACCATAAAAGATGAATTCTATATTTATTACCGGTACCGCAGGATCTGGAAAATCACTTCTTACGTCGAGATTGCTTCAATGGTATGCGGATCGCAAATCCTTCCCGATTAGTATCAACCTAGACCCCGGTGTCGTGAATTTACCGTTCGAGCCTGATGTAGACGTCCGAGACTATATAGATATAAACACTCTGATGGAAACTTATGACCTTGGACCAAATGGTTCACTAGTAATGGCAAGTGATATGATCGCAACAAGGCTAGACGAAATTCAAGATGAAGTGAACAATTTGAACCCGGATTATATTCTGATTGATACGCCAGGACAGATAGAGCTTTTCGCATTCAGAGCAAGTGGTCCATATTTTGTATCGAATTTTCAATCTGATAATAAGGTTACACTGTTCACATTTGATGGGATGTTAGTTTCATCTCCAATTAATTTCGTTTCAATAGGACTACTCGCATTGTCAGTCAGATTGAGACTAAAGATTGCGCAGGTTAATATTCTAACAAAACGTGACCTCATTGTTGACAAATTGAAAGATATTCTGGAATGGTCGTCCTCTGTCCTTTCATTAGAATCTTCTCTCAACAATGAGAAGGATGCAGAATATTCTCTTTTGAGCAAAGATCTGGCCCGGAGTATGAGTATGTGTGGATTTCATCAGAACCTTATAGCCGTCTCTAGTATGACCTTGAATGGCATGGTCAATTTGTCGGCTGCACTTGCGAGAATTGTCAGTCAGGGAGAGGAAGTTAAAGACTGAGCCGTAAATTAGGATCCACTTCTGTCACCGCAGTGGCACCGTCCTCTACAGCCAATCTAGGGCCAGGATTTGATGTATTTGGTCTAGGTCTTGACGCCTTTGAGGATAAAGTTACAATAACTACACGTTTAGAGCAGTCAGAACAAATAACGCTCAGGATCTCGGGCGAGGGTGAAAGAACCGTTCCTGCACGATTGGAAGACAATTGTGCAGGTGTAGTAGTCAAAAAGATGTCGCAAGATTTTGATCTTAAAAATAGTTTCGAAATTAATCTCGAGAAAAAAGTCCCGGCCGGGCTGGGGATTGGGAGTGGCGCCGCATCGGCTACTGGGTGGTTTTGTAATTGTCAGAACTAGTCCACGATTAGAATTTATCCGGTTAGATCCGCCTAAAGATCTCATGATGATAATCGCAATTCCTTTAGTCAAGGTCCCCGACAAAAAAACTGAAATTGCGCGAAGCGTCCTACCGAACGAAGTTTCATTGAAGAGTGTGGTTCATAATGTTTCTAATGCCAGTACTATTGTTGCGGGTTTTCTCTTGAAAGATGTTGAAATGATTGCCAAAGGAATTGACGATGCGATAGTAGAGCCGCATAGAAAAGGTTTGATTCCTGGATATGACGCGGTTAAAAGGAACGCACTAAAGGCGGGAGCCCTTGCTGTCACAATCAGCGGAGCAGGTCCCTCCATGATATCATTTTTGAAAAATGACAAATATGGAAAACGCGTTGCAGATTCTATGAGTGACGGGTTTAAAGAAGCCAATGTCCAGAGCAGAACCTTTGTATGTCACAGCAGCAAAGGAGCAAGAGTCCTATTGAATCCTTAAAAGGAGTAAGGCAGAACGTATAGGCTTCTCTTACTTCTTTCCTTTGTTTAGAAATGCAGACATCATTTTCTCCCTGTCTTCATGAGCAAAACATAATGCCCAGCCGTAAATTTCTAAGCGCAGTCCCGTATTGATATCTGCATCCATTCCTTTGTTGATTAGCATTTTGCTAGTTTTTACAGCAATGAAACTATTCTTTGTGATTTCTCTAGCTAATACGAGGCATTCTTCCATTAGCTTCTTGTTGAGGATCCTAGCAAGTTGGGTAGATCTTTCTTTTTCTTTGACACTATCCCCATCTGGGGCATCCGGCGGTAACACATCATTCGGCCCTAAAGATATCACTTTATTAACTAATCCAATTTTCTCTGCCTCCTCGGCCGATATTGTTCTACCTGTGAAGATCAGCTCTTTTGCCTTTGACGGACCGACAATCCTTAACAATCGCTGAGTCCCTCCCCAACCTGGAGGAATACCTATAGTGACCTCAGGTTGTCCGAGCTTGGCATTGCTTGAAGCTATTCTAATGTCGCAAACCATTGCCAATTCACAACCTCCGCCCAACGCAAAGCCATTAATTGCGGCGATAACGGGCTTTTCTAATTTCTCGATCTTGTTGAGGACATCTTGCGCGGCTGATGCATATTTTTCAGCCATAATAGGCGTAATATTGACCATATATGAGATATCTGCGCCTGCACAGAAGGATCGTTCGCCTACGCCAGTGATAATTACAGCTTTTATACCGTCGTCTACACCGATGATGTCAAGCGTACGCGATAATTCAAGAATAACATCAGTATTGAGTGCATTTAGCGCCTCAGGTCTATTAATCTTGATAACGGCAATGTCCGCTATAGGTTCGAGTTGTACATATTTCATCGTGGGCATATCGGAAGCAACTACTCCTTTCAATTAAACCTTATCGCAATTAAATTCCGAAGATGTCATCGGTCATGTTTATTGCTAAATATAGCACGATGGCAGTTATACTAGGTGTGGTATAGTTCCAAGCGGGCAACATAGTATCATTGCAAAGGTTACAGTAGAGAAAAGGAACTGAATTACGCTGCGGGGCGCCTATTGAAGTTACGCACCAGCCATGCCGTTGCGAAGCTCTACGCCTTTGTGATCATCGACTGCACCTGTCGTCTCAGCCGCGGCCTTGTGCATTTCTGATACCGCACAACCCATCTGGGCTTCGGGTTTACCTTTTCTCATTAGTCCCCTATATAGGCCAGCTTCCAGAGTTTGGCCGTGTGCCTTTTCCCACTCTTCAACTGGAGTGCTAAATTTCTTTTGAATTCTATCTCGATACCACTCAGGTATAACATTGAAGGCACAGAATGGAATAATTCTTAGATCTGGAGTCAGGTAGTGGATATCACATCTTTGCAATCTTTCAAGATCTTCGTTGTACTTATCTTGGAAATGCATCATTCCTAAGAATAAGGATCTTCCGTGCCATGAACCCACTGAATCAAAGTTTCGCTTTAGCAATATACTTGAAAACATCTTAGCAAGATCGAGACCCTCGGGTTGCTTGCTTCTATCAACGAATTGGTTCAACTTGCGTACAACTTGTAGCGTCGTCCAGTATCTATTGGCACCTGATCTAATTTCATCCGCTTTTTCTTCAAAGTATTCTAGTAACCCTTTAAGATCTACAAACGAAGTGAGAGGTATTAACTTCTTTGTCAGCGCGTCCTCAAATAGATAAGTTCCTGCACCACATGCAAAGTGAATTGAAAGCTCGTATTTTGGTTTCTTGCTGAAAGCTTCAATTACATTCGTTAGCGGCATACATGAGGGAACTGGGAACCATGCATCAGTTGGGATATCGCCTTGGGTCTGTTCTTCAATTCTTTCAATGCAATCAGGAATTGTGATTCTGTATTTCTCGCGCTCTTTTTTCGTCATCCTGCCCGTTAACGAGACAGGTTGGAAATTGACTGCATGAACTACATCCAGGTTGTTTTGCGCGTATCTGATTATTCCACCTAACTCATGGTCATTTATTGACTTGATTACGGTGGGAACAAATACTACTGTCATGCCACACTTACGTGCAGATTCCAATGTATATGGTACCTCCCAATGGTTTTTGGGATTAGTTCGGGGAGTAACACCATCAAAAGAAAGATAAAGATTGCTCACACCAGCTGTTCTTACTTGTCTCATAGTTTCTGGCGACAGAGCTAGTTTGATACCATTTGTGTTCATCTGAACATGGTCGACGCCTTCTTCCTTCATTATTCTGATAATCTCAGTGATGTCATCTCTAAGCATTGGCTCGCCGCCAGTTATCTGGATAGAGTTACCTGCGATGGGTCTTTCCGCTTTCAACGTCTTCATCATTGCTCTAACTTGTTCGTAGTTTGGTTCATAAAGATAAGCTCCTTCCAGGCCCTTCTTTACGTAAAAAAAGCAATACCAACATGTAAGGTCGCATCTGTTTGTGACAATCATATTAGCCAATCCAGAATGCGAGAGGTGATTTGTGCATAAACCGCAATTGGTTGGACATGCACATTTATCTACCATAACGTTGGGAGCCTTAGCACCCTTTCCGTCCATCCAATATGTGCTAAATTTCTTGTACATCTCATACGATCCAAAGTACAGTTCCTCGCATTCTCCATGAGTTGGGCAGATCTTTGTCATGAAGACCTTGCCTTCCCTTTCGAAAACTTCTGCATCTAGAATCATGTTGCAATCTGGGCAGATACTCTGAGTGTACCTTATTGAACGTCTTGAACCAGAACTTTTACTGGTTGTATTAGAAATTTGAATAAGTTCCATTTTACTGTCTATCTACTCCTTCTACTCGGCATCTCCTGCAGGCTTTATATATATAAGTATGACCTGACAACTCCTAAGGTGATTAGTTACTTCCCGCAGATTAAGGTTCTATAGCGAAGGAGATTCTTGTCTTACCCCATGAACAAATTAGGGTCCCAAGGAGCAAGTATGCAATAGTTATCGGATTGTATTCTACCGGAACTCAGCCAAGTGAACTATGTGTGATGGCCAGCCTTACGTTTGTATCTGCTATTATTCTTGTTTAGGCCATTATTAATGACGATAGACATCATTAATGGATCTAGTAGAGCAAGCTATCCTTTGATTTGGCATATTGTATTGGCAACGTCAAAAATACAGTGCCCAGATGCCATATAAGTTGCTGCCCTTTTAAATCTTCATAATATAGTCATAGTGAAGAACAATCCCGGTTCTGGTTTTGGTCCAATTAACGCTGCTTAGATCCCGGTTCTGGTTTCGGCCCCCAGGTAGCCCTACTGAAACAAAAACTTCTCCCCCCTGCTGTCGCCCGACGACTTAAAACATACTTATATTAGTGCTTGACGACAAACTCAGATATTTAGATGAGTATTAGTGACAAGTCAAGGAAAGCGATGGAAAGCCTTGGCTTAACAGGTTACGAAATTAAGGTATATTTAGCTCTTGTTGAAACAGGCAAATCAACAGCGTCTGACATTAGCAAGAAGTCAGCTGTACCTTACTCGAAGATTTATGAGGTTCTTAACGGCCTAGAAGATAAAGGTTGGTCCGAATCTGACAGTTCTAGACCGCAGAAATTCTTTCCTAGATCACCCCGGACTGCACTTGAGGCCATGAGAATGCGTATCGAAAACGGCATTAAGGACAACGAAAGCTTGATTGTAAGCGAATTGATGCCGATATACGAGAGAAGTGGTATACGAGAAAGACCCGAGATCTGGGTTGTTAGAGGAATTTACAATATAGCATCAAAAGTAAGTGAAATAATTCAAACCTGCCAGCATGAATTGCTAATAGCCTTACCACAAGTCGTGGAAGACATCGCAAGACCGGTACAGCCTATGTTGAGAGTCCTGCACGAAAAAGGAGTAAGGATAACCGTCCTTGTATCCGAGCAAACCAGCCCTGACACAGTTCGCGCGATATCCAGGATTGCAGATGTTAGATTAAAAAACAATATGTTTGGTGGAGGAGTGATAGGAGACAGCAGGCAGGTGATGATATTGTTGGGTGAAGGAAGAAGTGATATTGGAAGATTCGAACCAATCGCGATATGGGCAGAACATATAGGTCTTGCAGGTTTTGCAAAGGATTACTTTCATTATTTATGGGCAGATGCTACTAGCAGACAAGAGCCAGACTTCGCCGGGAAAAAAAGTAGGTAAAAAAGTGACAGTCGCACTCTGTTGTTTTGGCTCGCCGTCTAGTTGACAGTCTCTAACATAACAATTTGAACTGGTCCAAAGTTGAGCTTACTGTAGCGAGGACCTTCACGATCGTAGTAGTAATAGTAATTAAGGCAGACATGAAATGACAGATGAAGACAGACGTGAAAAGAGAATTACGTGGCCTCGGTTTTTATGTGTGATAGTGGAAAGTCCCAAACGGACAAACGATGACGAAACTAGCCCTCCTGAGTTAGTAGATGAAGTAGATCTTGAGTTAGGAGTTTGTCCAACCTGGCTTAGTGGTTGTCGTTATAATAGTACAACTATGATCCCCTCTTCCTTGCATCCCTATATTTCACTTCCGTGCCGGAAATAATCACAGATTAACGCCAAAGCAACAAAAAATTTATCGTTGCTTGTGAAGGAGTTTATTCCGTTTTATTTCACAACCTTGATAAGCATCTAAAGGTGTTTATTTACATAATGGTCCGAATCGTAACTACCGCCTCACTTGAAAGTTTTCGAAAGTTTATCATTGTTAGCACTTGTCGATCCTTTATTCCCGAAAGTTATTTGCACGACTATGAGGTGTTTCCAGAACGTGAAGAGGGTCAGGGTGCTATCTATATAGAGGCAGCCGATAAAGTGATCCTGAAAAAAGTGCGTGAGATGACCTTTGTGAATGCCAAGGAAATACTGGGCATTATTTATTCCTCTAAGAGCGGAAATACACAACTAAAATGGCGACAGACCAGAAGAAGGTCAGGCAAGGTTCACGGGGACGCTTCGGCGAATGCGTTGGTTAATCTAGTAGAGTCCGGGGTATTGACACAGGAATGGGTCGACAATTTTTTGAAATCGGCTCAGGATAATGATAGTTCTTCTTCGATGGCAAATGAGAAAGTAGCATAGAATGCAACAATCCAGGTCTGTCCAAACAGATAATTGAAGCACTACCACATGATCGTGAAAGAAGCCAAAGGGTTTTCAGGCAGAGCATATGTTGTCATCCCCAGAGATGCAGATGACCTTTTTACTCTAAGAAGAACAATAGAAATTGGGGATTTTGTCGTGGGAGATACGACTCGGGTAATCAAGCACGTGAAGATATATGGACGACCTGACAGAGGAGACCGCGTTAAGGTAAGGATCTCTCTAAAAGTTGAAAATACTGCCCTATACGACGCCGTAGATAGATTGCGGATTACAGGCCTTATAACAAATACTGACAATGAGCTTGTTTCCAGAGGGTCACATCATTCGATGACAGTGCGGATTGACGATACAATAATGATTGAAAAAGAGAGAAAGTGGCATAATGCCGAACTAAGTATTCTCACAAGATCGGGAAACACAGAAGATTTTATACTGGTCGCGATAGATACACAAGAGGCAGCAGTCGCAAAGGTTTCAGGTACTCATTTAAAGCTAATTCCAAATATATATTCCGGACAAAGTGGAAAACGTTACCTGTCGTCTAGGAAAACCAACCCTAATATCGAGAGCTTCTTTGCGGATGTTGCTACGACGATCCAAAGCATTATGAACAAGGATGGTGTTAGTGATGCAAGCAGAGCAATAATATTCGGTCCCGGTGAAGCTAAACGTAAACTTCATAACTTTTTAGCTACAGAGAAATTTCGGTTTGATAAGGAAAAATTGACAGTAGTTGAGGGAGTGGACGTGGCTGGAGAGGATGGAATCTATGTCTTTCTTCGCTCAACCGCACTCAAAGAGGCAATGAGCTCGAGCAAACTCGCATCAGTCTCTTTAATTTTAGACGAGGTGTTGAGACTCGTTCATAAGGGCGAATTGAAGTATGCAATGGGAATGGAGGACATAACTTACGCCGCGTCAATAAAGAATATCGAATGTGTGGTATTTTCAGATGCTATCTTCAAGACCAGTGACGAAGACGCAGTTCTGAAAATATTAAATTCAATTGAAAGTTACGGAGGGAAAATTTATGCAGTTGATTCATCTACAGATATCGGTCTCAGAGTTTCTTCTTTAGGCGGCATAGTAGCTTTGCTTAGGTATTCAATGCGATAACTAGGTGCAATCCATTCGATTTAAATTCAGCGTGACCTTCGATTGTAATCTGTCTGAATAACACTGTTAGTTGATAGTGCCATCCAAGCCATATAGGATTCAGAGATGTCATTCATCTTCAATTCTACTACCTCAGGAATTTCGTAGGGGTGCCTTTTCTGTATTTCTGCTTTTAATTCTTCCGAACGCTGAATTGATGTCTTGAAGAGTGCAAGGAATTCTGTATGATCCTCAAGTTTATTCTGCCAAACGTATAAGGATCGGATCTTCGCATAATTAACACACGCACATATTTTTTTATTAACAACCACATCTGTAGCTAGTTCTCTCAGGGATTCTTCGGTGGGAAATGTAGAAATTATTATAACGCCGGAATTCTTTTTTTTGCCCATAACCAAATTGATGCTATATATTCCAAGATATAATAAACAGTTCCTCGTTTATCCATGCCAGTGCGCGAGGAGGGACGACCTGAAAACCTCCCAAATTCCGAAAAATTTAGTGATTCTTTGAAGCTATAGTTATTGTGAATGTTCGTTTACAGCCGATCTGGATGCCCTGCTAAAGGTTCCCACAGGAATATCTGGGAAGTTATCGTTGATTCTTTGCTCTGCAACCGCATTTGCTTCTGCCAATATTTTGTCCGTGTCTTCGCCACTGGCATTAAATGCAAATGATGTATTTCCAATTTCTCCAGCGTTCATTACGATATCATTAAACACTCCATTGATTTCTCCCAATTCTGTGTCTATCTCAGGCATTACTTCCGACATTCCCGATTTTACCCTTGTCAATGCGCCCATCGCTGGTCCTACGGTGCTCATCACATCACCTATGTCACTAGTCGATTCCAATCTGAAATGTACCTGTTCGAGAGCCATTTTAAATTGCGAGACCATTTTTATTGTCTTCTTAACCTGTGCTAATTCATTCGATAACATCTTCCCCTGAGGCATATCATGCTTCTGCACATGTACGACGATTTGATTAAAAAGAGATTTTTCCTTTCCTTTTAATTTCTCTAGTGTTGTATCTAGCTTCTGATTTTGGACGTGGATTTTGTTCTTTGTTGTGTCAATTCTTGGTTTGAGTGGTTTCTGTGCTCTCACGCTTTCTCGTATTCGCTCAGGTGCATTTGGCTTGCGTTCTCTGACCCAGCTACTGCTAAAGCCCGTCATCTTGAAATAAAGAAATAAAATATCATTAAACAGCAATGTCATAATTGACTAACTAAACAGCTAAGATGCACTAATCAGGCAGGCTATCCGCGGATAAACATGATTTCTCACAATCATAATCATTTGTATTAAATACGATTTTCTCATCTACCGTTAATCTCCGGCATCGATGAGCGTCTTTATGTCGTAGAAGCTGACTGGTCCTTCAAATGCAGATGAGGGTGAGGAAAGCTAAGTAGTAGAGGAGTCAAAACAGGGTGGAGCAACAGAGATCGAGCTAACAATTATAACCCCCGGTACGCTTTTGTTTTTTGGTTACTTATCACGTACATCTATCCTCTACTACCCAGGGTGTACCCAGATTTCACGATTATTAAAAAATTGGTCACATTGCTTCTGATTT
>WNGH01006745.1_pt1 | contig 13160 bp, 11 predicted proteins | sample 5400631 | NCBI WGS metagenome assembly WNGH01 (sample SAMN13153373, study PRJNA577476) | soil metagenome | isolation source: 115 cm soil or saprolite under Garry oak tree replicate 1 | place: USA:California | collected 2016-06-15
CCGATGACGTTCGGCGGCTGCAGCGCAAGGACGCCCAGGCCTGGACGGTATCCGACCTTCCGCTCCTGGACGCGGCACGGCAGCGGCTCGGCGACCCGCAGGCATCACGACGTAAGCGCCGGCGTGACGCCGCGGTCGCCGCCGAGCGCGAGCAGATGGCCCGGGTCATCGACAACCTGATCGAAGCCGCGGACGACGAATACGGCGTAGGCCTGGTGACGATGCTGCGCGGCGAGGACTTCCAGGACGCCCTGGTCGACGAGTCCGCGCTGCCGGGCGCCGACCCGGACCGGCTGGCCGGCCCGTTCGCGCACATCGTCGTGGACGAGGCCCAGGAACTGACCGACGCGGAGTGGCAGATGCTGCTGCTCCGCTGCCCGTCCCGGAGCTTCACCATCGTCGGGGACCGTGCCCAGGCCAGGCACGGGTTCACGGAGTCGTGGCAGGGACGGCTCGAGCGGATCGGGCTCGACCGGATCAGGCTGGCCTCCCTGAGCATCAACTACCGGACGCCTGAAGAGGTCATGGCGGAGGCCGAGCCGGTCATCCGGGCCGTGCTCCCGGACGCCAACGTGCCGGCCTCCATCCGCAGCACCGGCGTCCCCGTCATGCACGGATCCGCTTCGGAGCTGGGCCCGATCCTCGGCACCTGGCTCGCCGCGCATGCCGACGGGATCGCCTGCGTCATCGGCGATCCCACGTTCCGTGCGACGTCCCGCGTCCGGTCGCTGACCCCGGAGCTGTCGAAGGGGCTCGAGTTCGACCTGGTCGTCCTCATCGACCCGGAGGCGTTCGGCACCGGCATCGAAGCAGCGGTCGACCGCTATGTCGGGATGACCCGGGCGACCCAGCGGCTCGTCATCCTCACGAGCTCCTGACGCCGGCCAACGCGGAGCCTCAGCCGGAGACGCGGAGCCTCAGCCGGAGACGCGCAGCCTCAGCCGGAGACGCGGAGCCTCAGTCGGAGACGCGGAGCCTCAGTCGGAGACGCGGATCCGGAGCCGCCGGAAGCCCTTGCCCTTGTTCTCTATCTTGACGACCTCGATCCGGCCGATCTGGCCGGTCGTGGCGACGTGCGTGCCGCCGTCGGCCTGCTGGTCCAGGCCAACGATGTCGATGATCCGGACCTCCTTGACCTCGGCCGGGACCAGGTTGGTGGCGGTGCGGATGATGTCGGGGATGGCGAAGGCCTCGTCCCTGGGCAGCACCCGGACGTCGATGCGCCGCCCGGCGGCCACTTCGGCGTTGCAGGCGGCCTCGACGGCCTCGCGGAACCCGGGCTGCACCTCGGGCAGGTTGAAGTCCATGCGCGCCGACAGCGGTTCCATGTTCCCGCCGGTGACCAGGGCACCGAAGTCGCGGAACACCACGCCGCACAGCACGTGCAGGCCGGAGTGGGTGCGCATCAGCGCGGTGCGCCTGTCGTCGTCGAGCGCACCGCGCACCGCGGTGCCTGGCGGCGGCAGCGGGTCGCCCTCGGCCGGGATCAGGTAGAGATCGTCGCCCTTGCGGGCACCGGCGATGCGGGTCTGCACCCCGCCCCAGAGCAGGACCCCGTGGTCCGGGGGCTGTCCCCCGCCGCCGGGGTAGAACGCCGAGGTGTCCAGGACGATCCCGTCGGGATCGCTGGCCAGGACGGCCGCGTCCCATTCGCGCAGAGTCTGGTCGTCGAGCTCCAGCCGGTGCGTGCGCCACTGAGTCTCACTCACGCAGGCAGCCTACTGCCGGGGCTCACACTGAGCAGAATTTGCACCAGCCGGCCCCGGCCACCAATCGCGGGGTCCGGGGGCTCGGCGCCCGGGTAGACATCACGGCCCGCGGCGAAGGCGGCCAACGGCCGCCGAGCAGGCAAGGCCAGCCCGAGGCGGTTACCAGGGGCCGTACGGGCCGGACGAGCTGCTCCCGCCCCGGAACTCCCTGACCTTCGGCCGGACGTCGGTGAGGTAGATCGCCGCAGCGACGAAGGCGACGATCGGGAAGAGGCTGACCAGGTTCGGCCCGCCCAGCGTGCTGGACCACAGGCCGATCACCGCGGCCACGCCGAGGATCACCAGCCAGAGCGGCTTGGTCTGCTTGCCCGCGGCCACGAACGCCGGGGCCGGGCGGCGGACGGCGTCCACGAAGGCCCACACCTCGGCGCAGAGCGCGGCGACGGAAAGTACCTCGAAGAACCAGTAGAGCGGGGTCAGCGCGCCCGCGGTGACGAACACGGTTCCAGGTTATCCGGTCCGGACCGGGGCCGGGCCCGAGCGGGACATTCCCGCCCAGCCCGGCCCGGCCGTGCGGTCGGTCACCGGACCAGCCTCAGTGGCCGGCGGTGGAACGGGACGTGGTCTTGCCCTTGGCCTTGCCGTTCAGGGCGGTCTTGCCCTGCGTGGCCGGGGTGTTCTTGGCCTGGGCGGTTTCCGGCTGCCCGTTCAGGGCCTTCTCGCCGCGAGCGGCCAGCGTGTCGTAGCCGTCGGCGGCCTTGGTGCGCGCCGTCTGCACGTACCCGTTCGCACGGGCCTGCGCCGTCTGCGCGTAGCCGTTCGCGCGGGCCTGTGCCGCCTGCGCATACCCGGTCGCGCGGGACGGCAGCGAGGTCACCGGGTTCTCGGTGCCCCACCGGACGAGCCGCCCGGACAGGTCCTTGAGCGTCTGCGACGCGAGCACACCGGCGCCGGCCACGGCGTGCACGGGCTTGCTGCTGGTGAGCTTGCGCATCTCGGTCATCACGTCGATATTGCGGTACATCGGTTTTCCACCTCTCTCGGCCGCCCGCGGGCGGCCTTGTTCGTGCGCCGGCGGTCGCGCGCCGGACGTCTTGTTGTGATCCCCGTGGTTCCGGCGCTACCGCCGGACCGGGCCCGCGAGCCCGGTTTGCCCGGGCCGCCGGCGCGGCGTCAGCCCCGGGTCCCGGTCTGCAGCGGGCCAGCCGGCGGGGGACCGTTCTTCGCGGCGGTATGGGCGGCATTCGGCTGCCCGTTTGCCGGCATCCCCGGCGTGGTTCCGGCATCCGGGCCGCCGGTGCCAGGGGTGGCGGCTTCCGGCCCGGTGACCTGGTCCGCCGAGACGGCGAGCACCTCGGCGGTGGCGGTCGGCCGGCTGCCGTCCGCGCCGCCGGTCACGCTCCCCGCCGGTTCCCTGCGGAACGACTCGTAGATCTCCAGCAGCACCTGCTTCTGGCGCTCGGTGAGGTCCGGGTCCGCGAGCACCGCTGCCCGCACGCCCGAGTCCGGGCGCCGGTCCTCCAGGATCCCCGCCTGCACGTAGAGCGCCTCGGCGGAGATCCGCAGCCCCTTGGCTATCTGCTGCAAGATCTCCGCGCTGGGCCTGCGCAGCCCCCGCTCGATCTGGCTGAGATACGGGTTGGAAACCCCCGCCGCCGAGGCAAGCTGGCGCAGCGAGATCTTGGCCTGCTCTCGCTGCTGGCGGATGTACTCGCCGATGGAGCCGACGTTCACGGGATTCACACTCACAGTGAAGCACATAATGCTTGCAATTGCAAGCGGCCTGCTAGCACCCCAGGCGGGCCGGATCGGGGTGGCCCGGCCGGGCGGTCAGCCGGGGCAGGGCAGCCCGGTCGGCAGGGGACGCGGTCAGCCGGGGAGGGCAGCCCGGTCGGCAGGGGACGCGTCAGCCGGGGAGGGTGGCCCGGATCTCGCCGACCGGCTCGCCCCCGCCGAGCACGGGCAGGTCGGCGATCCGGTCCAGGGCCCCGCGGTCGGTCCCCGGTTCGCGGTCGGCGCCGAGGACGCGCAGCAGCGCCACCGTGATCGCCGGGATCGCCCGGGGCCCGCCGTCCTCCATCTTCACCGCACCGGCCCGGCCGTCGGCCAGGGCGAACGCCTGCACGCCCTCGGCCCCGGACTTGACAAGCAGCCCGGGAACGGCCTGGTGGAGCGCACGTTCCGAGCGGGCCGTCCCCGACGTCCATGCGGGGTGGGCACGGACGGCATCGGCGACGGATCGTCCCGCTGAGTCCGGCTCCGCAAGCACGAGCGCGCGGAAGGCCCGCGCCAGACCGGTCAGGGAGAGCGCGAATAGTGGCGCGCCGCAGCCGTCGATCCCGGTCGCGGTGACCGTCTCGCCGGCCAGGCGCCCCAGGGCCGCCTTGATCTCGCGCTGCAGCGGGTGGCCCGGATCCCGGTAGGTCTCCGTGGGCCAGCCGGCCGTGACGCAGGTGGCGAGCATGGCCGCGTGCTTGCCCGAGCAGTTCATGTGCACCCGGTCCGGCCTGCCGCCCTCGCCGAGGTACTGCCACAGGGTGTCCTCGTCCAGCGGCAGCGCGGGCGGGCACTGCAGCGCGTCCTCGGTGAGCCCGGCGCCGGCGAGGATCTTCCTGACCCCGGTGACGTGGAAGTCCTCGCCGGAGTGGCTCGCGCTCGCCAGGGCCAGCAGCTCGCCCTCCACGGCCAGCCCGCAGGCCCGCATCGCGGCGGCCTGCATCGGCTTGTTGGAGGACCGGGGGAACATGGCAGCGGAGACCTCTCCCACACCGAAGACCGCGCGCCCGTCTGCGCCGAGCAGCACGGCCGAGCCATGGTGCCGGGACTCTTCGAACCCAGAGCGGATGACCTCGGCGATCACCGGGATGTCAGCTACGGCCGCTCACCCCAAGCATGGCGCGGGCCTGCTCGGGCCGCATCGGCGGCCGCTGGGCCAGGCGGGCCAGCGTGCCCGCGCGCTCGACCAGTTCGGCGTTCCCGGAGACCGGGCGGCCCTTCGCGAACGTGACCGTGTCCTCCATGCCGACCCGCAGGTGGCCGCCCGCGGCCAGCGCGGCGAACATGACCGGCAGCGTGGCCCGGCCGATCCCGGTCGCCGACCAGGTCGCCCCCTCGGGCAGCGCGGAGACCGCCTGGGTCAGCGTGGCCGCGTCCCCCGGCATCCCCCCGGGCACGCCCATGACCAGGTCGCAGTGGACGTGGCCGCCGTGCGGGGCGCCGTGGCCGGCGAGCAGCCGGTGCAGCGTGGCGATGTGGCCGAAGTCGAACAGCTCGAACTCGGGCACCACGCCCAGCTCCTGGGTCCTGGCGTACAGGTCGCGGATGAACGGGTAGGGGTTGTGGAACACGTCCTCGCCGAAGTTGACCGTGCCGCAGGTGAGCGAGCACGCGTCCGGGGCGGCGTCCAGCACCGCGAGCCGGCTGTCGAAGCTGTCGGTGACCGCGCCCCCGGTGGAGAGCTGCACGATGAGGCCGGTGCCCTCGCGCAGCGCGGCCACGGTGTCCTTGAGCCGGGAGAGATCCAGGGTGGGCCGCGCGTCGTCGTCCCTGATGTGCACGTGGACCACCGCCGCCCCGGCGGCCTGGCATTCCTTCGCGGTGGTCACCAGTTCGTCCAGGGTGACCGGGAGCGCGGGGACGGCCGATTTCTCTGATTCCGCGCCGGTGGGCGCGACCGTGATCAGGGTGGCCGCGGGCGGCGAGTTGTTGTTCATGATCAGAGCATGCCTACAGTGCCAGGCCCGCGTCCATCCGGGGTGGCTGCCCGCCCGGTCTCGCCGCTCGCGCTGGGTACCGCCGGCCTCATGCCGTGGGGCCGGACGGGGCGTTCTTGGCGGTCCCGGCCGGGGTGGCGGCGAGGTGGCGGCGGGTGAAGTCGAGCGCCTCGGACAGGTCGGCGAGCCGGGCCTCGCGCGTGGTGGCCCGCCGGGTGTTCACCTCAAGCACCACCATCCCGGCGTAGCCGTCCGCGCTGAGCTTCTCCAGCACCGGCCCGCACGGCTGGGTGCCACGGCCGGGCACCAGGTGCTCATCGCGGTTGGGCAGCCCGGAACCGTCGGCCATGTGCACATGGGCCAGCCGGTCGCCGAGTTCCTCGGCCATCGCGTAGGCATCGGAACCCGACGTGGCGGTGTGCGATAGGTCCAGCGTGACGTGCGGGCTGTCCATGAGCAGCGGGTTCCAGTGCGGCGCGTAGGCGGCCAGTTCCGCGCCCCCGGCGCGCAGCGGGTACAAGTTCTCCACCGCGAAGACGATGTCGGACTCCTCGGCCATCCGCGCCAGCCCCGCGGTGAAGTCCTTGGCGTAGTCCCGCTGCCAGCGGAACGGCGGGTGCACCACGACGACCCTGGCGCCCAGTTCCTGCGCCGCCTCCTTGGCGCGGACCAGCTTCCCCCACGGTTCGTAGCCCCACACCCGCTGGGTGATCAGCAGGCAGGGCGCGTGCAGGGCCAGCACGGGCACGCCGTGATAGTCGGCGAGCCGCCGGAGCGCGCCGGTGTCCTGGCTCACCGCGTCGGCGGACACCATGACTTCGAGGCCGTCATAACCGAGGCGGGCCGCGATCTCGAATGCGTCGGCCACCCTGTCGGGGAAGACCGAGGCGCTGGACAGCGCGACGAGCGGCTCACCTGACCTGGTCCGCAGGCTCAACATTGCTCCTTCCCCCCAGCGACCGGCCTGGGGCACCTTCGCGTGGCCAGCTTATGCGCCCGGCCGGCCACGGACGCTCATCTGGCCGGGCACGAGCACTGGTGTCCGACCCTGCCACTACCGTGCGGCCCATGGGTAATTCCTCCGCCGCGTCGCTGTACCAGTGCGCCGACTGCGGGTGGCGCGCCACCAAGTGGTCCGGGCGCTGCGGCGGCTGCCAGGCCTGGGGAACCGTGGAACAGGCGGCCGCTCCCGCCGCCGCGCGCACCCGCCTGTCGGCGCGGGCCGCGGACCGGCTGGCCCCGGCCCGCGCGGTGCCGATCACGAAGGTGGACGCCCGCGCCGCGAGCGCCCGGCCCACCGGGCTCGACGAACTCGACCGGGTGCTGGGCGGCGGCCTGGTCCCCGGCGCCGTGGTGCTGCTGGCGGGGGAGCCGGGCGTGGGCAAGTCCACGCTGCTGCTGGAGGCGGGCGCGCTGGTGTCCAGGACCGGCCCGGTGCTCTACGTCACCGGCGAGGAGTCGGCGGCCCAGGTGCGGCTGCGGGCGGACCGGATCGGCGCGGTGGGCGACAACCTGTACATCGCCGCCGAGACGGAGCTGTCGGCCGTGCTGGCCCAGCTGGACGCGGTGCAGCCGGTGCTGCTCATCGTGGACTCGGTGCAGACGATCCTGGCGCCAGGCATCGACGGCACCCCGGGCGGGGTGACCCAGATCCGCGAGGTGACCTCGGCCCTCATGGCCGTGGCCAAGCAGCGGTCGCTCAGCACGGTGCTGGTGGGGCATGTCACCAAGGACGGCGCGATCGCCGGGCCCCGCGCCCTGGAACACCTGGTGGACGTGGTGCTGCACTTCGAGGGGGACCGGCACGCCCAGCTCCGGATGGTCCGGGCGCTGAAGAACCGGTTCGGCCCCACCGACGAGGTCGGCTGCTTCGAACTCGGCGAGACCGGGCTGGCCGAGCTCGCCGACCCCAGCGGCCTGTTCATCTCCCACCACGGCGGCCACGTGCCCGGCACCTGCCTGACGGTCACGCTGGAGGGCCGCAGGCCGCTCATCGCCGAGGTGCAGACCCTGGTTGCCCCGTCCCCCGGGGCCGAGATCCCGCCGCGGCGGGTCACCGCGGGCCTGGACTCCGCCCGGGTGGCCATGGTGATCGCGGTGCTGCAGCGCCGCGCGGATGTGAAGCTGGGCAGGCAGGACGTGTTCGCGGCCACGATCGGCGGCGTGCGGCTGGCCGAGCCCGCGGTGGACCTGGCCATCGCCCTGGCGCTGGCCAGCGCGGCCGCGGACCTCAGCGTGGCCGGGCCGGTCGTGGCCGTCGGCGAGGTGGGCCTGGCCGGTGAGGTGCGCCGGGTCCCCGGGGTTGCCCGGAGGATCGCCGAAGCGCAGCGGCTCGGGTTCCGGCGGGCCATCGTCCCGGCCGGCTGGTCGTCCGAGCGCGGCAGCCAGGAGGACGCGGAAGGACGTGGCCTGGCCGCCAGGACGCTGACCGAGGTTCGGGAGGTCACCTCCATCAAGGAGGCGATAGCCGCCGCCCTGGGCGGATAACGGCGCGCTCGGCTGATAACGGCGCGCTCGGCGGATAACCGCCGGCCGGAGGATCGGGTCAGGGCAGGAACGTGTCCGGGCGGTCGAGCAGGAAGACCATCACCTGGCTGCTGAGCTGGCCGTCAAACGCGATGGCGGTGTAGGCGCCCTCGCGCACCGCGCGGCCCGGCCGCTGACAGCCCGGGACCGAGGTGGCCCGGTCCCAGTAGATCCAGCGGACGGCGGGCACGCCGCGGTGCAGCACGACCACCTGCGACCCCGTGCCATGCACGCAGTCCGCCGATCCCCAGATCCGGTTGCGGCCGGAGGTAACCACCACGGTGGCGGACCTGCTGCCCATGTCGAAGCGGCACGGCCGATCCCCGGTGGAGACCGCGTCCACGCCGAGCAGGGGCCATCTCCCCCGCTCATACCAGTACCGGGGCGAGATGAGCGAGAGGACCACGTCGCCGCGGGCGCAGGCCGGGACGTGCGGGGCCGGGGCGCCCATGGCCGGGACGCCCGCGGCCAGGGCGTGCCGGGCCGGGGCGCGCTGGGCCGGGGCGCGCTGGGCCGGGGTGCGCGGCGCGGCCCGGCGTTCCGGTGCGCGGGGCACGGGCTGGCGTGGCAGCGTCCGGGGGCCGGCGGAGCTGGCCGGCTGCCGGGACCCCGCCACGGTGAGCACATCGGAGACGCCCGACAGCGTGCCAGGGCCGGACCGCCGGGCCCTGGCGCCCGTGGTCCTGGTCCGGCTGGTCGTATAGGTCCGGCTGGCTGGATCAGTCCGGCTGGCCGTGTGGGCCCGGTCGGCCGCGGGCCCGGGGAGGGACTGCGGGCCGTTCCCCCGGGGCGAGTGGCCACTCCGGCCCGCGTTGTGCCGCCCGGACCGGCTGCCGCCCGCATGCCGGTGCGCGCCGCCCTGCTGGGCCGACGGCCGCCCACCGTGGCCGGTGGCCGGTTTCGCCCGGGAGGCGTGCAGCACCCCGCTGACGGCCCAGGCCAGGACCGTCAGCACGGCGATGCCCACGACCAGGGCGACAACCCGGCGGCGCCAGTAGGTGGCCGGAGAGACCCAGCCAGCCCCATAATCTGCTTCCCAGGGTTCCTCGGCCGGCGGGCCGCCATCCGTGCCCCGGTCCGGAGCGGCAGCCGATTCGGCGGCAGGAACCGGCTCCGCGGCGCCGGCGGGCGCGGGGAGCGGGCCCGCCGCTGGCCCGGAGGCCGGGACGGGTGCAGGCGTGGCGGTCGTGGCGGCCGCAGGCTCGGCGGCTGCGAGCGTGACGGCCGGGGCCGGCCTGAGCACGGAGACCGGCGCGGCCGGGGCTGGTGTGGGCGCGGCGGCTGCGAGCGTGGCGGCCGGGGCTGGTGTGGGCGCGGCGGCTGCGAGCGTGGCGGCCGGGGCCGGTTTGGGCGCGGCGGTCGGCGCGGTCGGGGCCGGTGTGGGCTCGGCGGCCGGTGTGGGCCCGGCGGCCGTTCCGGGCGGAGGAGCGCCGCCCTGTGGCTTCGCGCTGCCATGGGCCGTGGCGCTGCCGTGGGCCGTGGCGCGGCAGTGCGCCGTGGCGCGGCCGGGCAGGGCGTCGTAGTCGAGCGCGTTGCCGTAGTCCCTGGCCGCGTCGTTGTCCGGCACCGGGCCGTAGTCCAGGGCAGGCCCCTCGTCCAGGGCCGGGACATAGTCCGACACCGCTTCAAGATGGAGCGCCGTCGCCTGGCCGGGAACGGCCGGGCTCACGGTCGCTTCGGTGCTCCCGCTGAGCGGCAGAGCCTCCCTCGGAGCAGACAGCAGATCCTGGTCAGGCCGTTGATCGGGGCTAGCCGCCGTGGGCTGGCGCCCGGACCCCCCGGCCCCCCCGGACGGGTGATGGTCCATACGGTGATTATGCAAGCTTGTTACTAAACGTAATTGAAGGCTCGCCGGCGGTATACGCCGCGTTATTGTGCCCGGTCTCCGCGTCGCGGGGTGTGCGACAATCGGCGATGTCATGGTGGACGGGCGGACTGCGGCGATCCTGCAGTGGTATTCGTCCCATGCGCGCGATCTGCCCTGGCGCAGGCCGGACGCGGGCCCGTGGGCGGTGCTGGTCAGCGAGATCATGCTGCAGCAGACGCCGGTCTCCCGGGTCCTTCCCGCCTATGCGGCGTGGCTGGAGCGGTGGCCGGCACCGCCAGCGCTCGCGGCGGCATCCCCGGCGGACGCGGTCCGGCAATGGGGCCGCCTGGGCTACCCGCGGCGCGCCCTGCGGCTGCACGCCTCGGCCCAGGCGATCACCGAGCGGCACGGCGGCCAGGTGCCCGACTCGCTGGAGGCGCTCCGGGCCCTGCCCGGCGTGGGCTCCTACACCGCCGCGGCGGTCGCGAGTTTCGCCTTCGGGCAGGCGCACGCGGTACTCGACACCAATGTCCGCCGGGTGCTGGCCCGCCTGGTGCGCGGCGACCTGCTGCCGCCGCCAGGCCTGACCGCGATGGAGACCAAGCTCGCCGAGTCGCTGCTCCCGGCGGAGCCAGGCCTGGCGCCGCGCTGGTCGGTCGCGGTGATGGAACTCGGTGCCCTGGTCTGCATCGCGGACCGGCCCAGGTGCCCGGACTGCCCGGTGGTCAGCGAATGCGCCTGGTACCGGGCGGGACGGCCCGCCAGCGACCCGCATCAGGCCCGGCGGCGCAGCCAGGCCTACGAGGGCACCGACCGGCAGTGCCGGGGGCGCCTGCTCGCGGTGCTCCGGGAGTCCGACGGACCGGTCCCGGCCGCGTTGCTCGACGCGGCCTGGGCCGATGAGCGCCAGCGCGTCCGCGCTCTGGCCAGCCTGGTCGCGGACGGCCTCGCCGAACGGCTCCCCGGCGGCGGGTACGCCCTTCCCGCTGACCGTGCTGCCGCGGGCCGCGACCGTGCGGCACCGGACCGGTGACTGCGCCGTGAGCCCTGAAGGTACCGCGCGGGACCGCCGGCCACGCACACCGGACCGCTGCCGGTCCGGCGATGTGCCTAGCTGGGGCCTTCCGGACCGGCTGACCCGGCCGCGGTGGCGCCACGGTCGGCGACCAGGTCCGCCGCCAGCGCCTCCGGCCCGGCTGACCCGGCCGCGGTGGCGCCGCGGTCGACGACCAGGTCCGCCGCCAGCGCCTCGATCCGGTTGATCAGGCGCATCCGCTGGCCCGTCATGCTGGTGGTCAGCGAGCCATGTTCGTCGCGGACGCGCCGGATGGCGGCGTCGATCTGATCGGCCGCCGACTTCTGCTGCCTGCTGACCACGATGGAGCCCTCGAGCATGGCGGTGGTCGACGTCATCAGCGCGCCCACCTCGCGGGCCTGGCGGATGCCCTGATCGGCGGCCACGATGGTAGCGCTTGTCTCGTCCTGGACGCCGGCGATGATCTCCCTGATGGACTCGGTCGAGGCCACCGAACGCTCGGCCAGCCTGCGTACCTCCCCGGCGACCACCGCGAACCCCCGGCCCGCCTCACCGGCCCGGGCGGCCTCGATCGCGGCGTTCAGCGCGAGGAGGCTGGTCTGGGCCGCGATCTCGTTGATCAATTCGAGGATCTCGCCGATCTGCTGTGCGCGGTCTCCGAGCGATCCCGCCTGGCTGGCCACACCGTCGATCTGGCTGCGCAGGAACGACATGGCATCGCCGGTGCGCTCCGCCGCCTTGACCGCCGTCTGCATGGTCTCCGCCAGAGACCCGGCCGTGTCGGCGAACTCCTGCGCGGTGGTCAGGGCGTCGGTGGCCACCGCTGACTGCTGCTCGGTCACCTCGGTGATCCGCTGGGCTCCGGTCCGCAATTCCGACGCGACCTCGGTCAGCACCGCTGACGCCGACCGCAGCCGCTCGGCCAGCTCGTCCCGGTCCGACAGCCTGCGGAGCGTCCCGGCCAGCTCGCCCGCGCCGGACACCCGGCCAAGCGCCCGCCGCACATACCCGACGAACAGCACGCCAGCGATGACGGACAGGGCGAGGACGCCGGCCGCCAGCGGGACCGCCCGTCCGTGGGCGAGGCTCTGCCCGGCAAGGACGCCCGCTCCGGCCACCGCGGCGATCACCGCGATCCCGGCGGCGGCGAGGTTCGCTGCTCTCCCCGTCGCGCGCTCCTCCCTCCCCGTGGCCGCGCGGCGACCGGGCGGGGCGGCCTCGGGGGCGCCGTTCGAAGCCGCCCGGCGGCTAGGTGGGCCCGCCAGGACGCTGGTGAGCTCCCCGCGGCTGGCGTCCATGGTGCTGAAGATCTACCCAGCGTAAGCGGCCGTGTACCGCGCGGTACCGTCTCGGGCCCCGGGCACCTTGACCCGGGCGCGCCCGGAGCGGGACGGCAACTGGCCCGGGCCGGTCTCCCGGTCCGGGCCAGTTGCCACGATGAGCGGACTGTCAGGCCGGGGTAGGCCCGCTAGCCTGCTGCTGCTTGGCGGTGCTGCTCTCCACCTCGGCCAGCGGTGCGTCCGGCACCGAGTCTGGCTTCGGCACGCCCTTGAACGAGAACTGCGCCTCCTCGCCCTCGCCTTCGACATCGACGATGACGATCTGACCGGTCCGCAACTCGCCGAACAGGATCTTCTCGGACAGCATGTCCTCGATCGACCGCTGGATGGTGCGCCGTAGCGGCCTGGCCCCGAGCACGGGGTCGTAGCCCTTCTCAGCGAGCAGGGCCTTGGCGGTCGGCCGCAGTTCCAGGCCCATGTCCCGGTCCTTGAGCCGCTCGTCCACCTTGGCGATCATCAGGTCCACGATCTCGACGATCTCGTCCTGGGTGAGCTGGTGGAAGACGACCACGTCGTCCACCCGGTTGAGGAACTCGGGCCGGAAGTGGTGCTTGAGTTCCTCCTGCACCTTGTTCTTCATCCGCTCGTAGGTGCCGGCGGCGTCACCCTCACGGGTGAAGCCCATCCGCAGGCCCTTCGAGATGTCCCTGGTACCCAGGTTCGTCGTCATGATGATCACGGTGTTCTTGAAGTCCACCGTCCGGCCCTGGGCGTCGGTCAGCCGCCCGTCCTCCAGGATCTGGAGCAGGGAGTTGAAGATGTCCGGGTGGGCCTTCTCGATCTCGTCGAACAGCACGACCGAGAACGGCTTGCGGCGGACCTTCTCGGTGAGCTGGCCGCCCTCCTCATACCCGACATAACCGGGCGGGGAGCCGAACAGCCGCGACACCGTGTGCTTCTCCATGTACTCGCTCATGTCGAGCTGGATCAGCGAGTCCTCGTCCCCGAACAGGAATTCCGCGAGGGTCTTGGACAGCTCGGTCTTGCCGACGCCGGACGGCCCGGCGAAGATGAACGACCCGCCCGGGC
>WNGH01016878.1_pt1 | contig 13159 bp, 12 predicted proteins | sample 5400631 | NCBI WGS metagenome assembly WNGH01 (sample SAMN13153373, study PRJNA577476) | soil metagenome | isolation source: 115 cm soil or saprolite under Garry oak tree replicate 1 | place: USA:California | collected 2016-06-15
ATGCGCCCCCGCCCCGCCCAGCCTCCAGGCCGCGAGCCGGAACGGCACCAAGCCTCGGGCCCCGACCAAACCTTGACCTAACCAGCGCAAACCCCCAGAATGGTCTAAAAATCAGTCCTTTAGACCAGGGAGGGTCATGCCGGGGACGCCGGAGCACCTGGACGCGGTGGACCGCGCGATCGAGGCCGAGGCGAAGACCGCGTTCGCCTTCCTCGAGCGCCTGATCTCCGCCCCCAGCACGGTGGGCCAGGAGGCCCGGGCCCAGGCCGTGGTGGCCGGGGAACTCGCCAGGCTCGGCTTCGAGGTGCGCGGCGTGCCGGTGCCGGAGCGGACCGCGGCGCACCCGGCGGCGGGCGTGCCGCAGTGCTCCTACGCCGGCCGGGAGAACATCCTCGGCCGCATCAATGCGGGCGGATCGCCGTCGTTGCTGTTCAACGGGCACGTCGATGCGCGGGCGACATGAAGGGCGGCTTCGCCATGGCCCTGCTGGCGGTGGCCGCGCTGCGCCGGGCCATGCCCGGCGCGCTGACCGGCGAACTCGGCTTCCTGTCCGTGATCGAGGAGGAGTGCACCGGCAACGGCACCCTGGCGGCCTGCGACGCCGGGGTGCTCGGCGACGCGGTCATCCTGCCCGAGCCGACCGGCCTGGACCTGCTGCTCGGCGGGGTCGGCATCCTGTGGGCCGAGATCGAGGCCGAGGGCGTCCCGGCGCACGCGGAGGCGGCCGACCGCGCGGTCAACCCGGTGCGCGGCGTCCCGGTCATCCTCCGGGCGCTGGCGGGCCTGGAGGAGGAACTGGCCGCCCACACCGGCGACCCGGCGTTCGCCGGCGTCGCCCGGCCCTACAACGTCAACGTCGGCACGGTCCGGGCCGGCGACTGGGCGTCCAGCGTCCCGGCGCGGGTGCGGCTGAGCGTCCGCGTGGGGTACCCGCGGCGGTGGACCGCGAACGAGGCGTTCGGCCGGGTGCGCGCCGCCGTGCTCGCGGCCGCGGCCGCCGACCCATGGCTCGCCGCGCACCCGCCGGTGCTGCGGCAGACCGGCTTCCGCGCCCAGGGCTACCTGCTGCGGCACGACCACCCGCTGGTGACGTCGGTCGCCGACGCGCATGCCGACGCGCACGGCGACCGGCCCGCGCCGATCGTGCTTGGCAGTACCACCGATGCCCGCTACTACCTGAACCAGTTCGGCAGGCCGGCCCTGGCCTACGGGCCCGTGGCGCGCAACATCCACGCCCCCGACGAGGCGGTCGAACTGGCCAGCATCGTGCGCGGGGCCCGTACCCTGGCCAGGTTCATCGTCAGGTTCTTCGCCGACGGCGGCCTCCCCGGCGCGGGCCACCCGCGCGGGCGCCAGCGAGTCCGGTCATGACGGCGTCCGGCGCGCCCGAGCCGGCCGGCGAGCTGCTCGGCAATCTCCTGGCGCCGATCACGCTGCGGACCGCGGGCGAGCGCATCGCGGAGCGGTTCGTCACGGCCATCGCGCTCGGCGAGTTCGTTCCCGGCCAGCGGCTGCCGCCGGAGCGGGAACTCGCGGCCATGCTCGAGGTCAGCCGGACCACGGTGCGCGAGGCGCTACAGCGGCTCCAGGCGGCCGGGTATGTGACCGCCAGGCGCGGCCGGGGCGGGGGCACGTTCGTCCGGACCGGGCAGGGCCCCGGCTCCGACGAGATGATCCGCCGCACCCTGGTGCCCGCCTGGGCGCAGCTCACCGAGCTGCTGGACTTCCGGCAGCTCGTCGAGCAGCTCATCGCGCGGACCGCGGCGCTGCGCCGCGGGGAAAGCGACATTCATGCCATACGCGAGGCCGTGACCAGGTACTCCCGCGCCGCGGACCGGGACGCCTCCAGGCTCGCCGACCAGGCGCTGCACCAGGCGATCGCGGCCGCGGCGCACAACGCGCGGCTGGCCGAGCTCAGTGCCCAGATCCGCCGGGAGGTCAGCTTCGGCTTCGACGCCGAGCCCTACACCCCGGAGGTCCGGCAGCGGGCGGTGCACCAGCATCCCGAGCTGGCCGAGGCGGTCATCGCGGGCGATCCCGAGCGGGCGGCCAGCCTCGCGGCCCGGCACTTCTCACTGACCGAGGAAATGCTCACCGGGCTGCACGCCCGGATCCGGCTCCGATCTGGAGGAGAAAGCGATGCCCGTGACCAGGGTCAATGACATCGACGTGAACTACAAGCTGGAGGGCGACGGCCCGGAGACCGTCGTCCTGATCAACGGCCTGGCCGACGACCTGGAGACCTGGGCCTTCCAGATGGACGACTTCCTCGGCGCCGGCTACCGGGTGCTGCGCTTCGACAACCGGGGCGTCGGGGCCACCTCCAAGCCGGCCGGGCCCTACTCCAGCCGGATGCTCGCCGACGACGCGAAGGCGCTGGTGGATGCGCTGGGCATCAGCGACTTCCACCTGATGGGCGTGTCCATGGGCGGCATGATCGCCCAGGAGTACGCGCTGGCCTACGGCGGCGACCTGCGGTCCGCCACGTTCGCCTGCACCTACGCGGCGCCGGGCCCGTTCTGCTCCCGGATGTTCGCCATGTGGGAGGCGATGGCGCCGGTCACCGGCGTCCCGTTCATCATGCGGGACGTCACGCTGTGGGCGTTCACGGTCCCGTTCTTCGAAGAGCGGGGCGAGGAGGCCGCGGAGTTCGAGACCGCGATGCGCTACATGGACCAGCCGGCGCACGCCTATCTCGCGCAGCTCGCGGTGATCCAGCAGCACGACACCACGGCGCGGCTCGGCGGCCTCGGCGTCCCGGTCCTGGTGCTGGCGGGGGAGCAGGACATCCTGATCCCGGTCTCGCTGTCCCGGCGGCTGGCCGGCCTGGTGCCCGGCGCCGAGTGGGCGACCACCAAGGGCGGCCACGCCTGCCTGTGGGAGCACCCGGCCGAGTTCAACCAGGCCTTCCTCGAATTCACCAAGCGACACGGAAGGGGCTAGCGATGGCCAACTCCCCCCAGGCGCTGCGGCGCGGCCAGCTCGGGCTGTTCGGTGTGATCATGCCGGGACTGGCCCAGGTGGCTCCGGCGTTCAACCTGTTCTTCACCACCGGCGTCATGGTCGCCCTGGCGGGCGCGTCCGCGCCGCTGATCTTCCTGATCTCCATGGTCGGGATGGGCGCCACGGCGAGCAGCCTGGCCCAGTTCGCCGGCGTCTACCCCAGCGCCGGTTCGTTCATCACCTACATCACCAAGGCGATCGGCACCAAGGTCGCGGTGGCCATCGGCGTCATCACGATCCTGGGGTACATCATCGCGTTCGGCGGCATCTACATCTTCGTCGGCCAGTACATCGTGCAGAACGTGCTCGGTGACCCGCACGTCTGGGGCATTACCCAGATCGTCACGATCCTCTATGGCGCGCTCGTGGTCGCGCCGGTGGTGGTGGGCCTGAAGTTCGGCGTCCGGGTCACCGTCGCGCTGTACCTGTTCGAGGTGGTGCTGCTGCTCGCGCTCAGCCTGACCATCCTGGCCAGGGGCGGGGCCAGCGGGCTGTCCGCGACGCCGTTCCAGTGGCCGGGCGGGTCCAAGGACGTGCTGCTCGCGTTCAGCCTGGCGGTGCTGGCGTTCGGCGGGTTCGAGGCGGCGGCGCCGCTGGCCGAGGAGACCCGCGACCCGCGCCGCAACGTCCCGCTCGCGGTCGTCGGCGCGGTCGTCGTCAGCGGCATCATCTACGTGATCGGGTCCTACGCCCTGGTCACCGCGTTCGGCGCGGCGCACGCCGGGACGCTGGCCGCCGACCCCAACCCGTTCCACACCGCGGCCCACGCGTTCGTGCCGTTCGTCGCCCCGCTGATCACCTGGGTGTTCCTGTCCAGCGTGACGAGTTCCTACGTGGCGGCGAACACGCAGACCTCCCGGGTGATCTTCGCGGGCGCCCGCGGCGGGCTGTGGACCAGGACGCTGGCCGGGGTGACCCCCCGGTTCCGCACGCCGGCCGCGGCCGCGATCGCGTTCGTCGCGCCGAGCATCCTGATCGGCGTCGTCTCCACGGCGTTCACCGACCCTGGCACCGCGTCCGGCTTCCTCGGCACCTTCGGGATCCTCGGGCTGATCATCATGTACCTGGCCGCGAACGTGGCGCTGATCGTGGAGTGGGCCAAGTTCCGCCGCCAGGGCATCCACAAGAATGCATGGCTGTGGCTGGTCACGCCGGTCATCGGGGCCGCCGTGCTGGCCATCCCGATCTGGGGTGACCTGCGGCCGGGCCAGCCGAGCCCGTTCAACACGCTGCCCTGGCTGACGCTCGGCCTGATCGCCGTCGGGGTGATCTACGCCGTGGTGCTCGGTATCATCCGCCCGGACGTGCTGGACCGGGCCCCGGCCCTGCTGGAGGGCGAGGAGAGCGCAGCGAAGGATCCGATGCCGGCCGGCTGAGGCACGCGGGCAACAGGAAGGCGCCCGGCCCGGGGCGGGGACTCGGGCCGGACGCCGGCATGTGGCCGGGGCGCTGCCCCGGGTGCCCTCCGGCGGCTCAGTCGTCGGTGGCCCTCAGGATAAACGCGCCGAAGCCTTTGTCTATCTCCTCATTGAGCATAAAGGCGAATCCGAGTATGAACAGCGCGGCGAGTGGCAGCACGGTGAGGTAAACCTTCCACTCCTGGCCCGCCTTCTGCTTATCGGTAACCCAGCGCTTTACCCGCGGCAGCCTGAAAACGACCAGGAAAATGCTGCATGCGGAGAGCTGGTACAGCCGCTGGTGCATGATGGGATTGCCGTCGACCGCGCCCGACGGGCCATTTGTCCCATGCTGGAACCCGAGCCCTTCCAGCAGTGCCAGGTGCAGGAACAGCAGCCCCCAGACCACGTAGGTCAGCTTCTGCAGCGGCTTCCAGTAACGGCCGAGCCATCGCTGGGCCACGTTGTTGCCGGTCAGGAACAGCGGGATCAGCAGCACCACCATGACGAAGCCCACGAGCAGGAACGAATGCCCGGCCAGGCGCCCGAACACGCCTCCCGCGAAGTTCGTCGTGATGGACGCGGCGGTCGCATCGCTGAACGCGGTCGCCGCGAACATGAGGCCGTACCATCGCCGGAGCGGGACGAACCAGCGCTGCCTGGTGATGGCCGACAGGGGGGTGATGAGCAGGGTCAGCATCAACAGCAGCATTGACCCGGTGCCGAAGACGTCGGCCTCCACGCCGTTGAAGACATCACTGTTCAACGTAAAGAGCGCGGGCGACATAAAAACCAGCGGGGTAAACGCGGGAACCCGCAGCGCCCACAGCCACAGGGTCTGCCGCTTGACATCCCTGCCGAGGAACCTGGTTTCCGTGTCCATCCAGGCGTCCACCGAGGTGCCCCTGACAGTCGGCCGGGGTTCCGTCCGCTCAGTGGTGGTCGTGGCCATCAGCGTCTCCTAGCCTTTCACCGTCAGCCCCCCGGCCCAGTACCGCCGGGTGCGGGGCCGCCCCGCACCCGGCGGCTACTTCTTCTGCTTCTTCTGCGCGCGCTTGACCCGGCCGGCTTTGGCGCCGTGCTTCGCCTTCGCGCCGTGGCTCGCCTTGCCGTTGGGCTTTGCCTTCGAGTGATGCTGCGTGGTGGGGCGCGCCGCCTTCGGATGGTGGGTGCCGGGCGCGTCCGGCTGGCCCGGGCCCTGATTCTCCTGGAGGCTGTCCCCGTTCGTGGCGCCGGTCCCGGCCGACCGGAAGACGAAGAACCTGGCCCCGTGCAGGCCTACCTCCGTGGCGCCGACCACCCCGACGAACAGGACAAGCGCCACGGCCGCGGCCGACACCCTGCGCATCGCCTTGTACTGCCGGGTCTTGGGTTTCGTGGCCGGCTTGGTGGCCGGCCGGGCCCCCGGCCTGGTGGCTGGCCGGGGGCGCGGCGCGGTGGCGGGCCGGGTGGCTGGCTGAGCCGCGGGCCCGGCGTCCGGTTCGGTGACGGGCTCGAGGACGGGCACCGCCACGGTCGTGACGCCCCGCGGCGGGCCGGACAGGTTCTCGGTGACGTACGCGGCCACCCTGGCCAGTTCCGCCGACATCGCCATCAGGTGCGCCCGCAGCTCGGCGGCTTCCCGCTCGGCGGCCTCGCGGATCGCGGCGGCCTGCGCGGCGGCCATCTCCCTGATCTCGGCCGCTTCCCGTTCCGCGCCCTCGCGGATCGGCGCGGCCTCGGCGGCCGTCTGCTCCCTGATCTGGGCGGCTTCCCGTTCCGCGGCTTCGCGTACCGCGGCGGCATGCGCGGCGGCCTCCAGCCGTATCTCGGCCGCCTGCTGGTCGGCATCCGCGAGGATCCGCTGCGCCACCCGGACGGAGTCGGCGTTGCCCGGGTCCGCGGCCTGCCACCCCACCGCGCCCTGCTGCCCGGTGTCCGCGCCGGTGGTGAGCTGAAGCATGTTGGTGCTGCCCGGCCCGGTCCAGCCCTGGTCTGCGCCCGGCGGCTCGGTGAGCACGACCTGGAGGCGGCCGTCGCCAAAGGCCAGGTCGTAGTAGGTCTGCGGGATCGGGCCGGTGGTCCTGGCCAGTTGCGCCGACCAGCGCTGCGGCGTCTCCTCGGCCGAGCCGCCCGGTCCGGCGTAACCGGCCGGGACGCGGACATGCCGGCCCCGCGGCGGGGGCACCTGGGCAAGCGCCCGGCCCGTGCCCGGGTCGTGGTGCACCGCCGGGGCCGGTGCCGCCCCGAGCCGTTCCCGCCGTGGCAGGCCGGCCCCGCCCCGGGGCGGAGGCCCGCCCGGGCGCGTCTGGGGCGCGCCCGGGCCTGCCCGGCCGCCGCCGGGGTCGGTGGCCGGCCAGCTTGGGTAGTCATCGTCGGCGACCGGCCGGCCGGGGTCGCTCGCAGGCCAGCTCGGGTGGTCCGGGTAGGGCCGGCCCGGGCGGCCGGTGTCCGCGGGCCGGCCGTAGCCGGCGGTGGCGCCGACCGGCCGGCCGGGGTCGCTGGCGGGCCAGCTCGGGTGATCGCCGTAAGGCCAGTCCGGGCCGCCGGTACCGGGGGCCCGGCCCCGTGGCCCGGCGGCGGCATGGGGGCCGGTGCCCGGGCCACCGGCCCAGTCACCGCCGGGGCCCTGCGCCCTGGCGTGCGTCGGCGGACGGCGCCGCCCGCCGACCGCCCGGCGGCGCCTGCGCAGCAGCAGGCCAAGACCGGCGCGCCGCCGTGGGCAGCGGGCCGAAATGCACGCCGGGGCCCGAGGCGTCCGGAGGGAGCAGGAGTATCCAGCCCGGCTCGACCGAATGCGGGTTCTCCAGCCGCTGGCCGTTGGGCTGGAGCCGGCCCTTGTTCAGGTTGAAGATCTCCATGAGCAGGCTGCCGTTGCCGAGCGTGGCGGCCGCGATGCTGAAGAGGGTGGGCACGGATCCGTGGCCGGGCGGCGGGACGATGTAGTACTTGACCTTGGCCGGTGCCGCGGCCGCGCTCGCTGGTGCCTGGATGCTGGCCCGCGCGGCGGCCACGGCCGGCCCGGCTCCCAGGACCGCGAGGGCCACGGTGATAGCGGCGGCCGCGGCCGGCGTCCTGGCCGCGGCCGCGGCGCCTCGCGCCGCCAGTCGCGGCAGCCGCCGCATGCTCCCGCTACCTGTCATCGTGCCTGTCGGCGCACCGGGCCTTCCCCGAGCTGCGGCCATAACCTGGCCACTGGCCGCGGCACCTGCGCGGATGCCGGCGACGGCCCTGCCTCAGGCCCCTGATGCGTAGCGACCACTATGGCCTCCAGCGGGAAGAAAGCGCACCGGGACCATGCCTTGATCCCGGCCGAGGGCGAGGACCGCGTGCGATCCCCGCCCGGGCGGCAGACTAGGGCACCGCGCCCGCGCCGGGACAGAGACGGATACCCCTCGGGGGACGGAAAACCCCTAAGGGGCCCAAGCCGTTCCTCGCGAAACGCCGGCGGCCAACCCGGGCCGGGGCCGCGATCCTCGCGGTCTGTTTCCTGCGGCACGGGGCTGATCTCAGCGGCTCGCGCGGTTCATCCTGCGGTCGCCGTTTTTCAGTATCCGGCGGGAGAGCGACACGCAGGCCGGCTGACCCGGCGCTCCGGCGGCCGGCCGCGGACCGCGGTTAGCGGATGGCGCGGGCCGGCCTGGCCTCCCAGGTGATCCACAGCGGGCGGTAGCCCTGCTGGCTCCAGAACGGCGCGGACAGCGGGTTCACCTGCTCGTAGTGCAGCAGCGTGACCCGCACACCGGCCGCGCCGATGTCCGCGTGCAGCCGTGCCACCAGCTCCGCGCCGATGCCACCGGCCCGCTCGCCGGGCGCGACGAACATCAGCATGAGGTAGGCCACCGGCGACGCGCGCACCAGCGGCGCGATCCAGCCGGCCAGTTCCGGGCGCTGGGCCGCCAGCAGCCCGATGGCCTGGCCGTCCCGCTCGGCCAGCCACATCCAGGGCTCCGGCCCGGCCAGCATCTCGCCGGCCTCGCGGCGCAGGGCGTCCAGCGTGTCCGGCCGTTCGCCGCCGTTGCCGAAATGCGCGTCGTACCGGATCACCTCCAGGCCCAGGCGGACCACGGCGCCGATGTCCGCGGGCCCGGCCCGCCGGAACCGGACGCCGGCCCGGCCCGGCTCCGCTCCGGCGTCACCCGCGCCGGAGGTGCCGCCGCCGCCGCCCGCCATGGGGCGGCCCGCCGGCCCGCCGGGCCGGCGGCCGGTCGTCCGCGCCGCGACGACCGCAAGCGGCGCGAAGCCGCGGCGCACCAGGGCCTTGACGCCGTCGATGTCCCGGCTGGGCCAGGTGATCACGGCGGCCGTGTCCTGGCTGTCGGTGCCCGGCAGCCAGGCGAGGTGGTCGCGCCACTGGCCCAGCAGCCGGTCCAGCGTGCCGCCGATGTCCGGGCCGGTGATCTGGGGGGCAAGCTGGAACCGGCGCGCGGTGCCCCATGCGGTGTCCAGCGATCCTGGTGCCGCCTCGCAGTGCGCACAGGTCGCCGCGGCGGCCGGCTCACCGGCCGCGCCCGCGATGGTGAACTCGGCGCCGCAGCCGGACGGGAGCGGGCCGGGCTCGGGGAGCAGCGGGTCTATTTCCCGCCAGCGCCGCATCACCAGTGTGCCGATGCTGATCCCGGCATTTCCGGCCACCGCCGACATGGGCATCCTCCACGCCATTTCGCGATTCCCCGGAGCAGCGTACCCATCGGGGCATCCGGCCAAAGGCGCGCCAGCCGGCTGCCGGTTATGGATGCTGAGCCAGGCTCTCCCGGGGCCGGCCAGCGTGTCCGGGTGATCGGCGCCAAGCACCCGCTCCCGCCGGGACCGCGCGGTGCCCGGCGGGTAACCGGATCTGGCGCTCGGGCCCGGTGCCGCTGGCGAGCCCGCTGGCGAGAACGTGCTCAACCAGGCTGATCAGCACCCGCTTGACCGACTCGGGCCGCCGGGCGTCGCAGAGCACCGCCGGCACCTGCGGGTCGAGAACGAACGGCACCCGGCGTCTTTCGAAGTAGTCCACGGACGGGAAGCAGTCGGCGAGCCTGCGGGTGTCGGCCAGGACCACGGCGCCGAGCGCCCCGTAGGACAGTTCGTCCCACATGAACCAGAAGCGGTCCTGGCCCGGCGTCCCGAACAGGTAGAGCAGCAGGTGGCTGCCGAAGGTGATCCGGCCGAAGTCCATCGCCACGGTGGTGGCCCGCTTGTCCTCCACCCCGGCCAGGTCGTCGAAGCCGGTGCTGACCGTGGTCAGCACCTCCTCGGTGCACAGTGGCCGGACCTCGCTGATCGCGCCGACCAGGGTCGTCTTTCCGGCGCCGAACCCGCCCGCAATGATGATCTTGAAGATGGCCAGTGGCGGCCCGATGGCGCTCTCAGAGGGCGCGGAGCCCATGCAGCACCTCCTCGAGCAGGTCGGCGCTTGGCCGGTCACCGCGCTGCCGCATCACCGTGAGCCTGCCCTGGACCACGAGGTCGGCAAGCAGCACCCGGACCACGCCGAGCGGCAGCCTGGTGTCGGATGCCACGTCGGCCACCGTGGCCGGCTGACCGCACAGGGCCAGGATCTTGCGGTACTCGGGGCCGACGCCGGTCAGGTCGTCGCCGCCGGCGCCCCGGCGGGCGGCGACCACCACCGCGATCAGGTCAAGCATCACGCCGGTGACGGGCTCGGTCCGGCCGCCGGTCAGCGCGTAGGGGCGGACGACCGGGCCGGAATCCCGGTCCACCCACTTGTCGTCGCCCACGTCCATGGCCCGGTCAACCCGCCGGGCTGTGGATGGTCCGGAACCTGGGCCGCGCCGCCAGATGCGGGCCGGCCCGTTTCACCAGCATCGCCATCTCGTAGGCGACCAGCCCGGCGTCGGCGTCCGCGGGGCAGAGCACGGCGAGGCAACTGCCGTGCCCGGCGGAGGTGACGAACAGCAGCGCCTGCTCCAGTTCGATGACGCACTGCCGTACGGCGCCCACCCCGTAGTGCTCGCCCGCGCCCCTGGCCAGGCTCTGCAGGCCGGCGGCGAGCGCGGCCATGTGCTCCGCGTCCTCCCGGCTCAGGTCCTTGGAGGCGGCGATGACCAGCCCGTCCCTGGACAGGATCACCGCCTGCCGGAATTGCTCGACGCGGGCGGCAAGGTCGTCGAGGAGCCAGCCGAGGTCCCGCTCCGGGCTGGCGGTGCTCTGCTCACTCATGGGGCCTCCTCGCGGTAGTGCGTCTCGGGCTGGTCCCGCTCCGCGGCTGGCTTGCGGGCCGGCGGCGGGCCGGCCGGTGCCTCATCGCCCGCACCGGCGCCCGCTGGCGGGCCGTCGGCCGGGAGATCCTCCGGCTCGGCCTCCCGGCTGCGCTGCCACGCGCTCTGCACCGACGCGGCGAGGTCGCGGGCCCGCTCCGGGGTGCGGGCGACCGGGGCGGCCGGCGCGCCGCCGGACGGCTGGCCGGCCCCCGGCACCGGGTCCCGCAGGTGTGGCGACAGGCTCGCCTGGCGGGTGCGCCGCGGCAGGCCGGCGTGCGTGCCGCCGGCGGCCACGGCCTCGGCGCCCTCGGCGGCGCCCGGTGCCGCCGCGGCGGGCTCCGCGCGCTCCGGCACGGCGGGGAGCGGGTCCGGCGCCGTCGCCGGCCGGGCGCCCGGCCGGCCTGGCTCCGCCGCGCGCCTTCCGGTGAGCGCCAGCGCGGCCGCGCCGGCCAGGTCCAGCCGGGCCGGCCTGGGCACCGCGGGGCGCCCGTCCCGCCGCGGTTCGCCCTCGGGATGCAGGCCGGCCTGCGAGAACACGCCGGGCGTCACGATGCTGTTCGGCAGCAGCGCGATGGCCGACGTCCCGCCGTAGGGCGAGGGGCGCAGCGAGACCCGCACGCCGTGCTTGGCGGCGAGCTTGGCCCCGACGAACAGGCCAAGCCGGTCGGCGTCGGCGAGGTCGAAGTCGGGCGGGCTGGCGAGCTGATGGTTGATCTCGCGGAGCTGGCCGGGCTCGATGCCGAGGCCGCGGTCGTCGATCTCGACGGCGAAGCCGTTGGCCACCCGGCCGGCCCTGATCTCGACCCGGGTGCCCGAGGGGGAGTACAGCGTCGCGTTCTCGATCAGCTCGGCCAGCAGGTGGATCATGTCGGCGACGGCCGGGCCCACCACCTCGTCCTCGGCCGCGGTGAGCACCGAGACCCGCTTGTAGTCCTCCACCTCGGCGATCGAGGCCCGGATGATGTCGATCACCGGCACCGGCTCGCGCCAGGAGCGGCCCGGCGCCGCGCCGGACAAGATGGCGAGGCTCTCCGCGTGCCGCCGCATCCGGGTGGTGAGGTGGTCGAGCGAGAACAGGTCGGCCAGGGCGGCGGGATCGGCGGCCTTCTGCTCCAGCGTGTCGATCAGGCGCAATTGCCGCTGCAGCAGCGACTGGTTGCGTTTCGCCAGGCTGACGAAGACCTGCCGGAGGCCGTCCCGCAGGCCCGATTCACTGGCGGTCGCCGCGGCGGCCCGCTGCCGCAGGGTGGCGATGGCCGCGGCGGCGCGGGCGACCTCGGCGGTGCCCGCCGAGGCGGCCAGGGCAGCGGCGTCGCCCCGGGCGCCGGGCGCCGCGGCTGCCGGCGGGCCGGCCAGGCGCTCCGCGGCGGCGGCCAGGCTGGCCAGGTCGTGGGAGAGCCTGCGCCCGAAGGAGCCGGTCAGCACGGCCCCGGCGGCGATGGCCGCGAGCCCCGCCACCGCCAGCAGGGCGTACTCGGCCAGGATCGCATGGCTGTGGGACAGGGCCCGCCCGGCCAGGGCCGTCCGCAGCGCGATGGCCAGTGCCAGCACCCAGAGCAGGGCCAGGCAGGCGGCGGGCGCGGCTACCCGTACGGCGAAGGTGGAGCGGATCGAGTGCCGCGCGCCGTCCGGCCGCTCCGGGTCCACCGAGCTGGATACAGCCATGTGGTCACTCCTGGATCGATCCCGTGGCCGGGGTCATGGTCATTGTGGCCGGAGCGGCGGATTCGCCAGTGCAATCCTGCGCCGTTAGCCACCCAATTGTCGCCGTACTTAACGAAATCGCCATATTGTCACGCGGGCCAATCCGGGCGCACCCTGTTCAGCCACCGGATCCGCGGCCGGCGGCTGGGCCGGGGGCCGGCCGTGGCGTACCCGCTGAACCCGGCGCCACGGGCATCCGTGTACCGGTGTGTCCCATGCCCGCGGGGGTTCCTGGCCGGTGGCGACTCGCGGCGTTGCCCGACGACTAGAGGAGCTTTCATGCGCCACAGATCACGGCCGCGGCCCGCACCGGGCACCGGCGGCCACGGACTGGCCCGCGGGAGGAGGTGGCAGCCCGCCGCCGCCGCGTTCGCAGCGACGGCCGGGCTGGTGGCCGCCGTGCCCGCGCTGGCTTCGGCGGCCCAGGCGCCGAACGTCTTCACCAAGGTCAACCTCATTTCCAATCTGACCACACAACACGCCAGCCTCGTGGATCCGAACCTGAAGAACGCCTGGGGCATCACCGCCGGGCCGGGCACGCCGATCTGGGTGTCGGACAACAACTCGGGATTTGCCACCGTCTACAGCGGCGGGATCAACGGCAGCAAGGTGTCCCTTGACCTCACCGTCCCGGTTCCCGGCGCCAACCCGACCGGGCAGGTCTTCAACACGACCAAGGGATTCCCGGTGGGCGGTCCCAGCGGGCCTGCGGCGATCTTCATCGTGGACACGGACTCGATCGGCTCGACCCAGTCACCCGGGCAGATCGAGGCCTGGGACGGCGGCGCCAAGTTCGTCGTCGAGACCAGCCCGACCGGCGGCCCCGGCGGCAAGACCCCGCCGGGCGCCATCTTCAAGGGGCTGGCC
>WNGH01004593.1_pt1 | contig 13158 bp, 14 predicted proteins | sample 5400631 | NCBI WGS metagenome assembly WNGH01 (sample SAMN13153373, study PRJNA577476) | soil metagenome | isolation source: 115 cm soil or saprolite under Garry oak tree replicate 1 | place: USA:California | collected 2016-06-15
GGCGTCGTCGTGCTGTCGCGGCTGCCATTTGAGCGCTTCAACGTTCAGACGTTCTGCGGCAAGGCCGATTGCCGCCACGTCGCGGCGGAATTCGGCGAACGCGCCGGTCTGCGCGACCCGATTATGCTGCACAATTTTTACGTCCCTGCCGGCGGCGACATCCCCGATCCGAAGCTCAATCCGAAATTCGCCCACAAGCTCGGCTTTCTCGACGAGATGCGCGACAGCGCGTCCTTGCGTCCGCAGTCGCGCGAGCGGGCCATTCTTGTCGGCGATCTCAATGTGGCGCCGCTCGAGCACGATGTCTGGAGCCACAAGCAGATGCTTCGTATCGTTTCGCACACGCCAATCGAGTGCGACAAACTCACAAGCGTGCAGAAAGCCGGAGCCTGGGTCGACAGCATGCGCCAATTCACGCCCGAGCCGGCCAAGCTCTACACTTGGTGGAGCTACCGTTCGCCGGATTGGCTCACCGCCGACAAAGGCCGGCGCCTCGATCATATCTGGACTTCGCAGATGCTTGCCGACCGTGTCGCCGACATCGCGGTGGCCAAGCATTATCGCGGCGCCGCACGGCCGTCCGACCATGTGCCGGTGACGATGACGCTCGAACTGTAAAGCATGATCCTGAAAAGCCTGCCCCGGACGCGATCCGGGTTGGTAACCGGCTTTCGGAAAGGTCATGCTCCACAAAAAATAGAGCGCATGACGATTCAGCGGAATCTCATCCCGCTTTATTGCCCGTAAGTCCGGCTCTTCCCAATAACGGACATTTTGCTGACGGCGCGATGGGCCAAAAGGCGACATCGGCTATTCGATCACTTCGTCGGCGCGGGCGATGAGCGTCGGCGGCACGTCGATCCCGAGCGCTTTGGCGTATCACATCGCTCGATCAAGGCGGTGTTGTGCATGAAGCAAAATTGACGAGCTGATGTCGGCTCTGGGTCAATCGCTACATAAAATTAAACCCGGACGTCCGCTCTGGCTTGTAAGCGGAAATTCTGCAGCCCTTGCAGAAAGGTCAATTGCCCGGATTTTTTTCTGATCGATGTCTAGCCTCCGACGACGCGCCGGAATTACCGCGGTCCGGTGTCGCGCAGCAGCATGGCTTGGACTTTCTCCATGTCGCGCGCCACTTCATCCGCGCGCGCCGCGAATAATTCGCGTAGGCGCTGCGCGGCCTCCGCATTACTTTCCAGCATTTTGAGAAACATCGCCCGCGAAATGCGCAGCACGATTGAATCCTCCCGAGCCGTGGCCGTCGCGCGCCGCGGCGCTTCGATGAGCAGAGCAGATTCGTCGAGCAGACTACCCGTTTCCGTGACGATTTCAGTGTCGGTCGGCGATTCGGGTGTCAGCACAACCGAGCCCTGTTGGATCACATAGGCACAGTCGGCGCTGTCGCCGGCAGCGAACAGTTGCTGGCCGGCCTCGACAGAATAGCTTTCGGCGCCGATGGCGAGAATGCGCAATGCGCCCGCGCCAAGCCGCTGCAGCATCGGCACCCGTCCAAGGAATGCGATGTCGTCTTCGATCGTCATGACGAACTGGACTCAGGGCACGAGTTTGTAGCCGCCGGCTTCGGTGACCAGAATAGCGGGAGCGGCGGCGTCTGTTTCGATCTTCTGCCGTAGGCGGTAAATGTGCGTCTCCAAAGTGTGCGTGGTGACGCCCGAATTGTAGCCCCACACTTCCTGCAGCAGCGTCTCGCGCGAGACCGGCCGCTGTCCAGCGCGGTAAAGATAACGCAAGATCGAAGTTTCCTTCTCGGTCAGGCGGACTTTGTTGCCCTTGGGATTGAGCAGGAGCTTCGAACTGGGCCGGAACGTGTAAGGGCCGATCGTGAATACGGCATCCTCGCTGGCCTCATGCTGGCGCAGCTGGGCGCGAATCCGCGCCAGTAGCACCGCAAAGCGGAACGGCTTGGTGACGTAATCGTTTGCTCCCGATTCGAGGCCGAGGATGGTGTCGGAATCGGTGTCGTGGCCGGTCAGCACAATGATGGGGGCCTTAAAGCCGTTCTTGCGCAGGATGCGCACCGCCTCGCGGCCGTCGATATCCGGCAGCCCCACATCCATGATGACGAGGTCGATCTGCCCGGCTTTGGCGGCTTGAACGCCTTTGCTACCGCTCTCGACCGCTACCGCTTCGAATTCCTCGTGCAGCGAAAGCTGCTCGGCCAGTGCATCGCCCAGTTCCGGATCGTCATCGACAATGAGAATCTTACGCGTATTCGGCATTTTAACTGGAGCCCACCCGCCGCTTTGGCGCGCCATTCGGCGCGCAACGAGACGATCAACAATACTAGAGCATGATCCGCAAGAGCGGAAACCATTCCCGAAAAGATGATGTGAGGGCAAAATGTTAGAGCGACACTCGGCTTGAATTGCAACGATTGCGCTCTAGAAAGCCGCGATGGCAAATGGTGCGCCGGGACCGTAGCGCGATGCGCAAGACCTCTCTTTCCGCGATCCGCCTTTCCGCGATCCATGTCCGTGCCCGCCCGCAATGGCGCTCGCAGGGCTGGATGGTGGCGGGACATCGCGCGATAAGGGCGGCATTGGGCCGATCCGGCATCAAATCGGCCAAGCGGGAAGGCGACGGCGCGACGCCGGCCGGGGAGTTTCATCCGGTTCGGCTGTGGTGGCGGGCCGACCGCTTGGCGCGGCCGCGCACCTTGCTGCCGGTCCGGCGGATCGGGCCCGACGACGCCTGGTGCGAAGACCCGGCCGATCGACGGTACAACCGGCCCTTCCACCGGTCGGCCAATGAACCAGGCGACCGGCTGCGGCGTGGCGACGGCCTGTACGATCTCGTTGTCGAAATTGACCACAACGCTCGGCCGCGCGTTGCTGGCCACGGCAGCGCTATATTCCTGCATGTGGCGCGCGAAGGGTTTGCGCCCACAGCAGGCTGCATCGCATTGACGCGCAAGGATTTGCTTTCATTGCTTCGCCGGCTATCCCCAAATACGAGAATCATAATTCATTCTTAGAGCGGGCTCCGAAGATAGCGGTGCCGATGCGCACATGCGTGGCGCCGAATGCGATCGCGGTGGTGTAGTCGGCGCTCATTCCCATGGACAGCAACGACAGCCCATTACGGCGGCCAATCTTGGCGGTCAGGGCAAAATGCGGCGCCGGGGCCTCGTCGTGCGGGGGAATGCACATCAGGCCGGAAATGGCGAGCCCGTAGCGGTCGCGGCACGCCTTCAAGAAGGCATCGGCATCCTGCGACAGCACCCCGGCCTTTTGCGCCTCGGCGCCGGTATTGATTTCGACGAATAGCAGCGGCCGGCGGCTCTGCCTGGCGATCTCCTTGCCGAGCGCCTCGGCGAGGCTCGCCCGATCGACCGAATGGATGGCCTCGAACAGCTTTACCGCGTCCTTCGCCTTGTTCGACTGCAGTGCGCCGACGAGATGCAGTTCGGTGCCAGGATGCCGGGCGAGCAAAGGCGGCCATTTCGCCTTGGCCTCCTGCACGCGGTTTTCCCCGAACACGCGCTGGCCGGCGGCGATTACCGGCTCGATCGCCTCCGCTGCGAAGCTCTTCGATACCGCAACCAGCGTGACGCTTGCCGGGTCACGTCCTGCGTCGCGACAGGCGCGCGCGATTTCCGCGCGCACTGCAGAGATTCCGTCCGGCTGGCTCATGCTGTCCAATCGGTGCAAGCATTCAAATTAGCCGTGAGACTACCCGCCGGCACCAGTTTATGTAACCGGTCAGGGCGCGTGCCTGTTCAAGAGCGAGTCTTCTACAAGCGCGGAGCGCTGCCCTGATTAGGCCCTCGTCTTTTTCTTAAGCGTCGGTCGGACCGTGGACTTGCGCTTCTTGACCTTTTGTTTTTCCGGCGCCGCCCAGATCATGGCTTCGAGTTTCATGCCGTCCGGATCGGTGAAATAAACGGCGTAGTAATTACGGCCGTAATACTCGCCCGGCGGATCGACGACGTTCATCTCGTTGTTTTCGAGAAACGCGCCAAGCGCGTCGATGTCTTTACGGCTTGCCATCTCGAAGGCGTAGTGATGAAAACCGATATCGCCTTTACGATATTTGCGCTTTCTACCCTCGACGTCGGCAGCGACAATCCAAAACAGTGTCTTGCCGTTGCTCCATCCGGACATGTCCTCATATTCGTGTTTGAGCTTAAAACCCAGAAAGTTCAGCAGCTTTTGGTAAAACGCCTTCGAGCGTGCGAAATCACCGACGCTGAGAACCAGATGATCGATACCGACGACGCGAGGCATGAATTATCCTTCCGACGGTTTGGCCGCTTGCTTAAAAACATGCCGCCAACCAAGATATGCAGTCCGATTTGACCAAAACAGTCATACACCGAATTTTCATGCAGCGAACTTTGTTCGAAAAGATCTGGGAGGTTCATCGTGTCGCGCAGCGCGCCGACGGCCGCGATCTGATCTATATCGACCGGCATGTGCTGCATGAGCTGCATGCGCACCACGCCTTCGCGCGGTTGCAAAAGCAAGGCCGCCCGGTGCGCCGGGCTGATCTAACCTTTGCGGTGCAGGACCATACTGTCGCCACCAAGCCGGGTCGCGACGACGATACCAATCCGTCGGGCTCCGCCTTCATTAAGGCGATGCGTGACGGCTGCCGCGACAACAATATCCGCCTGTTCGATATCGACGATCCCGAACAAGGCATTTCGCATGTCGTGGCGCCCGAACTCGGAATCGTGCTGCCGGGCGCGACGCATGCGGTGCCAGACAGTCATGCCAGTACGGTCGGAGGCGTCGGCGCGCTGGCCTTCGGCTGCGGTACCAGCGAACTTGCCCACATTCTGGCGACGCAGGTGATGGCACTGAAGCGGCCGCAACGGATGCGCGTACGACTCGATGGACGGCTCGGCGCGCATGTCAGCGCCAAAGATGTAGCGTTGCGCATCATTGCCGAGATCGGCGTCGCCGGCGCGCGCGGCTACGCCGTCGAATATGCCGGCGCTGCGATGCGCGCCATGCCGATCGAACAGCGCATGACCCTGTGTAATCTCAATATCGAAATGGGCGGCCGCTCCGGCTTCGTCGCGCCCGACGATGCAACTTTCCAATGGCTTGCCTGCCGGCCGTTTGTGCCACAGGGCGCAGAGTGGGATCGCGCGCTCCGACACTGGCGCACGCTCACGAGTGACGATGAAGCAAGCTTCGACCGCGAGGTCGCGCTCGATTGCACAGCGCTCGAGCCGCAGATCACCTGGGGCACCGATCCGAGCCAGGTCGTCGCAATTTCCGGCCGCGTGCCTGATCCGGCCGGGCTCGACCCCGGCCGCCGCGCCGCCGCGGTCAGCGCATTTGGCTATATGGGTCTGGTTCCCGGCACGCCGCTGATCGGCCTGCCGGTCGACCGGGTGTTCATTGGCTCCTGCACCAACAGCCGGCTGCCCGATTTGCAGGTCGCGGCCGACCTGGTGCGCGGACGCCGCGTCGCGCAGGGCGTGGTTGCGATGGTGGTACCGGGTTCGAGCAGCGTGAAACGCGAGGCGGAGGCTGCCGGGCTCGACCGCGTCTTCCGTGACGCCGGATTTTTCTGGGGCGAATCCGGATGCTCCATGTGCGCGGGCGGCAATGGCGATCGCGGCCAACCGGGCGAGCGCTGCGTCTCGACCACCAATCGCAATTTCGAGAACCGCCAGGGGCCGAAGGTGCGTACCCATCTGGCGAGTCCGGCGACCGCTGCCGCCACCGCAATCGCCGGCCGCATTGCCGATGCGCGGCAGCTGACGGCGGGAACGGCATGATGCAGCCGTTCACCCGCCACACCGCCGTCGCGGCGCCGCTGATCAAAGACGACATCAATACCGATCAGATCGCGCCGCTCCTGCATTCGCGCAGCCTCAAAGAGGATTACCGGGCCATGTTGTTTCATCGCGCGCGCCGGCGCGATGCCGGCAGCGAAAATCCGGATTTCGTGCTCAACAAGCCGCAGTTTCGCGGAGCGGGAATTCTTGTCACCGGACAGAATTTCGGCGCCGGCTCGTCGCGCGAGTCCGCAGTCTGGAGCATGCTTGCCAACGGCATTCGCGTCATCGCGGCCAAGAGTTTTGCCGACATTTATCGTGAAAATTGCTTGCAGAACGGTCTGCTGCCGGTAGTGCTCGGCGCTGCGGTCGCCGACGAATTCATCGCGCGTGTGATCGCCGTCGATGGCAAGGCGACATTCACCGTCGATCTGGTGGCACTGAAGATCAGCGGCCCCGGCGGCCCGGATATACCGTTTGAAATTCCCGCCGCCGACCGTACGCGGCTGCTCGATGGCCTTGACGATATCGGCCTGACGCTCAAGCACGTGGATGAGATCGCAAGCTGGGAGCGCCGCGTGCAAACGGCGCAGCCTTGGTTGCAGGCGGTGCGAGACAGCCGCTGATCGCGAGATTGATGAGGAGCGCGTCAAATGAACGTACGGAAAAACTTCAGAGCGATCATGGGCGGCAAACGGCTGGTGCTGATGCCGGGTGCCTATGACGCACTCTCGGCCCGCATCATGGAGGCCGAAGGCTTCGAAGCGATCTGCGCCGGAGGCTATGCCGCCATCGGCTCGATGCTCGCCCAAGCCGATATGGGTCAGTCCAACATGCGCGACTATGCCGATCACTACGCGCGCATGTGCGCGGCGGTGGAAGTGCCGGTCTATGTCGATGCCGATACCGGCTTTGGCGGCGTCAATAATGTGCGACAGATGATTCGTGCCTTCGAAGCCGCCGGAGTGGCCGGACTGTTCTTTAGCGACCAGGTTTTTCCAAATCGCTGCGGCTACCTGCCGGGCAAGCAGGTGATCGCGATCGAGCAGATGGTCGCCAAAATCAAGGCCGCACTGGATGCGCGGCGCGATCCGGATTTTTTCATTGCTGCGCGCACTGACGCGGCCGGCGTCGACGGTCTCGATGCGGCGATCGAACGATGCCAGCTTTTCATGGAAGCCGGCGCCGACATGGCCAAGCCTCAGGGCGTTGACGCGATCGAGGACATCAAGCGCGTAATCCGCGAGGTCGACGGTCCGCACATGGCAACGCTGTCACAGGCGGCGGGAGCAAAACGGAGAAGCTTGGAAGAGCTCGAAGCTGCCGGCGTGGTTGCGGCGACATTCCCGTCAATCGCATTGTTTGCCGCCGCCCATGCGGTGCGCAATGTGCTGCGCGTCCTCAAGCGCGAGAATTCCTTGACCGCGACGTTCGAGCACTTGCTGCCGCTCGACGATTACTACGCGCTGGTCGGCCTAGAAGAGCAGCTGGCGCGCGAGGAAACCTACGACAAAGCCGCTGCCGCGCTCGCCCGCAAGCGAGCGGCCGCGGAATAGGTCAGCCGCCAACGATCACAAGGGATCTGCTTACGAGGTCTGCCAAAAAGAAAGGGGCCGGCACAAGGCCGGCCCTTCCCCCATACAATGCTGTACAGCATTTACCCCTTGGTAACGACCGGCGGCGGGGCTTTGCCCTTGCCGACCTGAGCGCAGCCGGCGATGCTCAGGAGAGCCAACACCGCGGCTGTTGCTAGAGCAAGCTTCTTCATGAAAGAACTCCCCCTTGTCATGACGGGCTTAACCATACAGACGGGCACCCTCGTCCTCTAGTGCTGAAAAGACACAGTCACGATCTGAATGCACTGCAGTTCGGGTTTCCGACATAGGCCGCGTTAGGATTTGATTAAGAACTGCAGTGAGTGCCTCTGATCGGGCCTGTTCCTGAGAATTCGCTGTGGACGGATGAGAACGCGTGCCGAAACTGCGCGAAAATGCGGGATTGGAAAGTGAGTTTTACGCCGTGCGCGGGCGTTGCAAATATGCCGCACGCTAGGAAATCCAGACGCGCTGCCGAACATTTGCCACTGAAGCCTGTCCAATTGTTGGTAAATTCGGTCGCCACATACAATCAAGGCGGATCGGATCGCGGGGTACGGCTGGGATTCATTGTCAGCGGGCTGAAAATTCGGCGATCCAATCGGTTTCGATCCGTTTTTGGCTAGGTTTGCTTGGTCATCTGGAGGGGCACTATGCGGCGGAGACTTACCGGCATCGGCTCTTTGAAAATTGGCTCTTTGACATGGCTGTCGATCGTGGCGGCACTGGTTGTGACCGGGCTTGGTTTCACCGTCGCCGCCGCGCAAACCAGTCCGCCGCCGCAAATCGTGCGGCCCGCAGGTAGCCAGACCGCGGTGGTCACCAGCGGAGCCGGCCAATATTACTTCGAGTTTCGCTCGCGCTATGCCTGGGACTACGGCCATACCTTTGTGGTCTTCGGCCGTGTCGGCGAAAAGCCGAACAAGAACAACGTCGCCGGGCTTTCGCCGAAGGGCGATGACCCGTCGATGTGGGTGATGGGCCATTACGTTCCGGTCCCCTCCGACACCGGCTGGACCGATGGCGACCTCGAGGACAAGTACATCTCGGGGCGCTACCGCGTTCTGGTGAGCAAGGAGCAGTACGACAGAACCGTCGCCTTCATCCGCGATCTGCAGGCCAAGTCGCACACCTGGAGCGCCGAACTGTACAACTGCAACGCCTTCGTCGCCGACATTGCTAAGTTCATGGGCCTTAAAGTGCCGGCCTCGACGCTGATCTATCCCAAAGTCTTTGTCGCCAATATGCGCAAGATCAATACCGGCCATCCCGAGGCCGCCGACCAGCTCGTCAGCGACAATGTGAAAGAGATGAGCAATCCGACACGTGACGGCCGCGCCATGATCACGACCGGCGTCCGCACCGTGCGCCCGGATGGCGCGCCGACGACCGAGCCGCCATCGTCGTCGCCGTCGGTGACGATCGGCGCCGTTCACATCTCGAACCGAGGGGCGAACCCGCCCGCCGCGTCCGAACCAAATTCTCGCTGAGCGAACGAGCCTTGAGAATATCGGTATTCAGCGTATACGCCGCATTGGCGGCCGGTCTCGCGCTTTCCGGCTGCGCCACCGGAACGACTGTCACGCAAAGTGGCGAAGCCGCCAATGGCGTCCCGACCGCGCCGGTGAATGTCGGCCAGCGCGATCTGACGCCGCAGGAGAAAAAAGTCATTGTCGATGCGATCGCGCCGTCGCTGCGCAATGCCGGCGCGGCGAAATATCGATGGGCCAAGTTTCCAACGCTCGCGACGGAAGACACGGTCAACTACTGCGCAATGGTCGACGCGCAGAGTCCCTATGCCGCCTATAGCGGTCGCCAGGCCTACATCGTCGAAGCCCATCTGAGCGCTGGGCACGTATCGTCGGCGGTGATCGGACTGATCGCCGGCGGCAAAGACGTCGCGATCGTCAACGAAATGTGCGCCAAGTACGGGCTCGATCCGAAGAACGCCAGCTAACGACGCGCCAACGCCGAATTCGCTTCGGCAATTCTCACCGACGCGGCGCTTTCCATTCCTCGGCGCTTGCCCCTGCGAGCGACTGGACCGTCGCTTCATCCGCTGCAAGTTCGCGCGCCGGCCCGGAATAGACGACGTGACCGTCGTCGAGCACAAAGGCGTGATCGGCGACTTCGAGACCCATGCGCACATTCTGCTCGACCAACAGAACCGTGATGCCTTCCGACCGCATCTGCGCGATGATGCGAAAGACTTCGCGCACGATCAGCGGTGCCAAGCCCTGGGACGGCTCGTCGAGAATAAGGAGCTTGGGATTGAGCAAGAGCGCGCGCGCGATCGATAGCATCTCCTGCTCGCCGCCGGAAAGCTGGCGCCCCCGGCTTGCCCTGCGCTCCTGCAGACGCGGAAATAAACGATAGACGCTCTCGGGCGTCCACGGTCCTGAACGCTCCAGCGGGACCAGCAGATTTTCATCAACGGTGAGGTTTGGAAAAATCTTGCGGCCCTCCGGGACATAGCCGACGCCGAGCGCGGCAACGCGGAACGGCGGCCAGCCGGTGGTCTCGGTGCCGAATATCGAAACCCGGCCCTGGCGCGGCGGCGTCAATCCCATGAGGCTGCGCAGCGTCGTGGTCTTGCCGGCGCCGTTACGGCCCAGCAGCGCCGTCACTTGGCCCTCGGCGGCTTGCAGGCTGACGCCGTGCAGGATGTGGCTTTTGCCGTAGAACGTGTGGAGGCCTTCCGCGGTCAGCGCTGCGGTCATTGCGGCCTCACGCGGCCTGCCCGAGATAGGCGGTTTGCACCGCCTTGTTCGCGGCGATCTCCGGCGGCGTTCCCTCGGCGAGAAATTTACCCTGATCGAGCACCATGATGCGGTCGGCCAGATGAAAGACCACGCGCATGTCGTGCTCGATCAGTACGATCGTCAGCTTGCTGTCCTTGTGCAAGCGGCGAATAAGTTGGGTGATCTCATAAGTTTCCTGGTCGCCCATGCCGGCCGTCGGCTCGTCGAGGAGCAATAAGCGCGGCTTGAGCGCAAGCGCCATCATGATCTCGGTGGCGCGCTGATCGCCGTGCGATAGTTCGCCGACTTGGCGGTCGGCCTTGCCGGCGAGCCTGCCCATCTCGATCAGTTCGCTTACCCGCGCCCGGATCTTGTCGTCGTCCGTTTGCGACAGCCACGCGCGCAAGCGCAGGCCGGATGCGACCTCCACTGGAATGCGCAGATTCTCGCGCACGGTCAGCTCGGGAAAGACTTCGGTCACCTGAAAAGTCCGGGCGATGCCGCACCAGACGCGCCGCGCCGGCAAGAGGTCGGTGACGTCGCGACTGTCAAAAATGATTCGGCCCGCGCTTGGTGTGAAGAAGCCAGTGATCAGGTTGAAAAACGTGGTCTTGCCGGCGCCGTTCGGCCCGATGATGGCGCGCAATTCACCGGGCTCGACCGTCATGGAAATATTGTTGACGGCGACGAGGCTGCCGAAATGCTTCGATACGTTCTTGACCTGCAACAAGCTCACGACGCCACCACCCTGTGCCTTATCGCACCGAGAATGCCGCGAGGGAAGAACAGCACGACCAGCACGAAGAGGAATCCGATGAAAATCTGCCAGTTGATGGTGATGCTCGAAACATAGTCCTGGAACACGACAAAAACGATCGCGCCCAAAAGCGGCCCCCAGAAGCTACGCATACCACCCATCACCGCCATCATCACGAAATCGCCCGACTGACTGTAATGCAGGCCTCTGGGGTCGGCGAAGTTGTTGACCAGCGCGTAGAGCGACCCGGCATAGGCCATGAAGAAGCAACTGAGCGTAAAGGCGATCCAGATGTGCAGCTCGACCGGTATGCCAAGAAAGCGCGCGCGGCGTTCGTTCTCGCGGATGGCCAGCATAGTACGGCCGAACGGCGAGCCCAGGATGAACGCCATCGCGGCGACAGCGAGGGCGAAGCAGACCAGCACGAAGTAATAGAACGCGACCGCATTGTTGAGAATGTCGAGCGTGGCGATGCCGAGATGCAGCGGCTGGCGGTAAAACGGGCGCAAGCCGTCGTCACCACCGGTGACTGACGACCACTGGAAGGCGATGTAATAGAACACCTGGCCGAAGGCGATCGTCACCATGGCGAAATAGACGCCGCGCCGGCGCACAATGAGCGCGCCCAGCACCGCACCGGCAAGCCCGCCCGCCAACGTTCCGGCAAGGATTCCGAGCGGCGTCGAAAGCGCAATGTATTTGAGGATCATGCCGCAGCCATAGGCGCCGATGCCGAACCAGGCGGCGTGGCCGAAGGACAGCACGCCGGTAAAGCCCAATAGGAAATTCACCGACATCGCGGCGAGGCCAAGCACGAGCACGCGTGTGCCGAGCGCGGTATAGCCGCCCAGCAGCGGCATCCAGAACGGCGCGGCCGCGAGCGCCGCCCAGATCGCAAACAGCACGGCAAGCTTGCGGCGCGACTCGAATTTGAGCAGCGACTTGTTCACGTCAGCATGCCTTCTTCGCCGAACAAGCCGCGCGGCCGCACCAACAGCACCACCGCCATCAGTACGTACATGACCGCTTCGCTCGCTGCCGGGAAGAATACTGCGGTGACGCCCGAGGCGACTCCGATCAATAGTCCCCCAACCAGCGTTCCGGTAAGCGAGCCGACGCCGCCGACGATGATGGCGATGAAGCTCGGCATGAGCAGGCCAGCGCCCATGGTCGGCTCCAATCCCAATTGTCCGCCGGCGAGCACGCCGGACAACCCCGCAAGGAAGATGCCGACGGCGAAGTTCAAGGAGCGCAGTGCGCGCACGTTGACGCCGAGCACGGAGACGGTTTCGAGATCAAGCGTGCCAGCCCGGATGCGAATGCCGGCGCGGGTGTAACGCAGCAGCAAGAACAACAGCACGATCATCACCGCCACCATGGCCACCATGAACAGGCGGTAGCCGGTGATGAAGAAGAACTCGTTGCTTAAGGGCTGTGCCAATGCAGCCGGAATGGTGAACGGCTTGCCGTTGGCGCCCCAGATGACCCGCGTGCCGTCCTCAAGGATGAAAGCGAGGCCGAACGTCAGCAACAGGCTGTAGAGCGGGTCGCGGCCATAGACGCGGCTGATCAGGACTTTCTCGACTGCGAGTCCGATGATCGCGGTGAGGAAGGGCGAGGCGATCAGCGCACCCCAGAATCCCAGATAGGGCTCGAGCGTGTAGGCAATATAGCCGCCGACAACCAAAAAGCCGCCATGGGCGAAGTTGATGACGTTCGATAGGTTGAGGATGAGCGACAAGCCGATCGCCATCAGCACATAGAAGGCGCCGATGATCAGGCCATTCGTGATGTTGAATAGAAGAAGCTGGGTCATCTGCGCATGCAAAAAATGGCCCCCGCCTTTCCCGCTTCTGTGAAACAGCGAAGAGGGTCAGGAGGGGGCGTTACACAATTGCCGGCGTCAGGCCGGCCACTGCAGCGTGCAACCGGTCTCACTCTCCGGCGGCGAGGTTTTGTCGCCAGGGATGATGGTGTCAACCTTGAACAGGTCCTCGGGGTCGCCGGCTGGCTTGGTCAGCGCCTCGCCGACGAAGGCCGAGGTCATCAGCTGGTGGTCGCCGGCGCGGTAGTAGCACTTGTTGGGCTGCAGCTTAACCTCGGGCGGCAGCTCGAAATTGCCCAGCGCCTTGGCAAGCTGGACGCCGTCGAGCGTCTTCGCTTGGTTGGCAACCAGCGCGTAGCTCATCATCGAGGTGTAGCCGAACCAAGTGCGGGCCGTCGGCACCTTGCCGCCGCTACGCTGGCGGATGTCCGCGACGAACTTCTCGACGCCCGGCACACCCGGCTGCTTCCAGTACCACTCGAACA
>WNGH01004597.1_pt1 | contig 13153 bp, 11 predicted proteins | sample 5400631 | NCBI WGS metagenome assembly WNGH01 (sample SAMN13153373, study PRJNA577476) | soil metagenome | isolation source: 115 cm soil or saprolite under Garry oak tree replicate 1 | place: USA:California | collected 2016-06-15
GCGACTGTGTGCATTGGCAAGCTTTAACCAGCTGCCCCAGCTGTTAGGGGCGATACGACATCTGCAATGAAGTAAAGTGCAATTTGTTTGCAGCTACCGGTCCATCGGCCAAGATGCGGCCTTCTTGGACGAGTTGTTCCGCTTGAACCAGCATGAGGAATTATGCGCTCCGTGAAAATCCGAGCCGTCTCCAGCAATCATATTTTTTTCGTATTTCACCTGTGCACCCCTTCAAATCTGCTGTGCTTACAAATTAAGATCCGTAAAGGTTTGGACACCGGCGATGTGCTTCTTGCTCCATCGCACCACCACATCAAGCACATGTTGCAACTCTTTGCCTTTTTGCGTCAGGGTGTAGGAATAACGCACCGGGCGCTTTTGATAAGGAGTCCGCATAAGAATTCCTGCTTTTTCCAGTCGTTTCAGACGATCGGCCAGAAGGTTGGTTGGGATTTTCTCCGGCGATTCGAGCAGTTGGTTGAAGGTGGACCGGCCACGCAACAAATCGCGCACGACGAGGAGCGACCATTTGTCTCCGGCGACATCGAGCAGATTGGCGATCGGGCACGGTGACCGCAGATGGTGAATCTGCACCGTGGCGCGTTTGCCGCGTCTGCTAGTGCCTGGGCGTTTACGACGGGTCTTATTTGTAGCTTGCATATTGCAAGTAACGGTGCCACGCTGCGGATAACTTGCAAAATGCAAGTCACGAGGAAAGGAAACATCGCTTATGTCTTACTCTGCTGTATCATTGCCGCTCACTCGCAGCACGCCTCGCACGAACCGGGGCTTGCGATCGTCTGTGTTCATCCTCCTCGCTCTCTGGTTCGCGCTAAGTTTCACGCTCGGGGCCCGTGGAGTTTTCATCAATCGCCCTGGGACGCCGCCGCTGGCTTTGTTGGCCGCGGTCGTCGTTCCAATCGCCGTCTTTCTCGTTGCTTATTGGACCTCGCGCTCCTTCCGCAACCTCGTATTGGCCGCTGATGTGCCGTTGCTCACCGCAACGCAATCGTGGCGTTTCGCGGGCGTTGGATTCATCGCTCTGAACCTGCTCGGATTTTTGCCCGGTTACTTCGCCTGGCCCGCTGGCCTTGGCGACATGGCGATCGGTGTCACTGCGCCATGGGTCGCCCTTGCGCTCACCCGAAATCCCCGCTTTGCCACGAGCAAACCGTTCGTCGCCTGGAATATCTTTGGTATTTTCGACTTTGCTGTTTTGGCCGTCGGCATGGGTGCAATCGCGCCGCTGATTTTTCCAAGGCTTCTGCAAACTGTGACGCCGCAAATGATGACAGCCGCGCCTATGCGCCATTTACCGCTCTCGATGGTACCGAGTTTTCTCGTGCCAATGTTCACGATCTTTCATCTGATCGCGCTTTTTCAAACACGCCGTGCTCAGGTGTCGAGGCCGATGTGAGAGGTACGGACAACTCGGACCCGATTGCTCTAGTGTCAGTGTTGCTGCTCGAGAACCGCACAAATGGTGGCCGTATCAGTTAAGATTGCGTCGCCGGTAAATTTTAAGCTTTCGATCGAGCGCTTGGCAGCTTCTTCATCACCCGCGCCGCACGCGTCAGTGACCAGCACGGGAATATAACCGAGGTCGGCTCCGTGGCGCGCTGTCGGTTCGATCCCGATCTCGGTCGCTACGCCGACGATGATAAAGGCGTTGATGCCGCAATCTCGCAAAGCGAAGTCGAGCCACGTCCCTTCGAAGGCTGACATAGTCAATTTGTCGAAGACGCCTTCAGTTTCACGCGGCTCCAGTTCCGGCGTGATCTGAAATTCGGGAGCGTCGCGCAGAAACCACGGATTCACCTGTTCAGGCGAATCCGTCAGTTGCCAAGCCATGGCCATCCTAAACTGAAACATGCCCATGAGTTCTTTTGGCAGCGAAAGATGCCGCGAAAAGAACACGCGCACTTTAGCTTTTCGCGCAGCTATCAGGACCTTGAGAACTTGTAGCGTGATTTGCTCGGGGTTTTTGAGCTGACTCAAAATGCCGGCCTGCATGTCGTACACGAGCAAGGCGACCCGATCTCGATCGCATACCTCTTCGAGCGTTTCCGGAATGCCGAGTCCGTAAGCCGTTTTCATATTTAGTCTACAGCGTGGCGTTAGCGGGTGGCTGCGTATTTGTCGATCAGAGCTTGGAAACGAGGATCTTTGCGCAGTGGATCCCATACCGGATCGAGTTTGAGCGCTGGCACCGTGAGGCCGTTTGGCACCTTGAGTAAATGATCGAGGAGCCGAAATGCTTCGTCGTATTCTCCGACCCAGGCGTAGATTTCGGCAAGTGCAGCGGTGGCTTGCGGCCCCTCGAAGGCGTCTTGAGATTCCGGCACCGATTCGACCGCCTTCCTGCCTTCGTTAACCGCCTCTTCTTTCAGACCCAATCCTGCAAGAACGGCACCGAGCTGCACGTGACGACCAGGATCGCCGGGAGCGTCACGCACAAGTTGCTCCGCCACAGGTCTGGCGCGTTCGAAAGCGGCTTGCGCTTTTGTCTTATCGCCTTGATACAGATAAAGTCTCCCTTCCAACAAAGCCTTTGGGCAAGGGCCAGTGTCTGGGTAAAGCAATGTCTCTCCGCGAAATTGCTGCAGCAATTTAAGAGCATCAGCGAACTTCCGTTGTAGCATCAGAATCCCCACTCGCGCTGCCGTAACGAGGCCGTCTGGATCGAATTCCCCAGGCACCAAGGACAATTGTTTTTCGACGAACCCGACGTCGCCCTTCCATGCGATTGCCAAAGCGGATTTCATTCCGCGTGAAGCAAACGCTTGTGGGTCGACAGCAATAGCCCGATCAAAAATCTTGTCAGCAGTCTCGAAATCGCGCTGAGCCATGTAGTTGAGACCAAGGTTAAAAAGAACGTTTGCGTTCTTTGGATCGAGAGAGACGGCCTTTTCAAAATTCGCGGTTGATTCAGCCCATTTGCCTTGACGTCGCTGAATGGCGGCGATCGCCGAGTAGGCGTCGGCTTCGTTTGGCAGGTCGCGCTTCGCGATCTCAAATTCGCTAAGAGCACGTTCGTAATCGCGATCGCCATAATAGTACGAAAAGCCGAGCGCGAGATGTCCTTCCGGAAGATTCGGTTGCAAGCGCAGGGATTCCTCGGCGTTGAGGCGCGCTTTTTCTCGATGGGCCGGTATGGGCTCGGACTCGTGATATAACCAGCTCTCCACCATCGAGAGGCCAGCATAAGCAGCTGCAAAGTTTCGATCGAGCTTGATTGCTTGTTCGAAAAGCTCCTCGGCCTTTAATGAGGTGTCGCGGAAACGATCTGGTCGGTTTGCATAGCCATGCGCCTGCACATAGAGGAGATAAGCATCAGAATCTCTTGTTGGCCGGCGATCGAGCCGTGCCTTTTCATTCGGGGACAGTTTCGCCTGGAGGGCTGAGGCAATTTTTTGCGCCAGATCTGTCTGGATTGCAAATACGTCGGTTAACTCGCGGTCATAATCTTCCGCCCAGATGTGCTCGTCATTATTGGCGTTAATCAACTGTACGTTCACTCGGACGCGGTTGCCCGAGCGCCGGACGCTGCCTTCCAAAAGCGTGCCTACACCAAGCGATTTGCCGATTTCTCGCGCGTTGCGCGCTCCGTCGCGGTATGACATCACCGACGTGCGAGAGATAACTTTCAAATCACCGATTTTTGACAGATTGGTCAGGATATCGTCCTGCATGCCATCGGCGAAATAGGCGTTTTCCTTCTCATCGCTTAGATTTTGAAATGGCAGCACCGCGATCGACTTGTCGACCTTGCGCGCTGACGCTCGCGGCAAAAGAAAGAAACCCGCCGCGACGGAGATGATCACGCCGATTGCGATCAACATTATCAAATTGCGGCGACGCCGTGCAACGGGCACGCTTGGCGTCGAAGTTGCCCGGATGCCTTGCGACGTGACATCGAACACCCAGGCGAGAACAAGCGCGACCGGAAACCCGATCAGCAATAGCGCGATAACAACCCGAATCACCGAGTTCGAAATATCGAAAACCGGAAGAACCTGAGCCAGACCCTGCGCGAGCGCCCAACTCACAACGACGTACGCAATCGCCACCCGATAAACTTTTCGGCGCCTCAATTCTTCGAAGAAGCCGCTCATAGAGAGGTGAAATATTGCAATTGATGCATGATCGTCCAAAAGCTCTGCTCGTCTAGCTGAGCTCGAACCAGGTCCGCCCTTTGCCACGTGGATTCGTGTGTACTGTCACCGGTCAAGTGGACCATGGTGAAACCTTGGCAGTCACGTTCAGTTGTGTGATTGGATCATCGCAGAATAATAACAATGATGAACCCGGCTCTTCGATTAGCGTCCATTGCGATCGGCTTCTGCGTTTATGCTGGCCTTGCCATTCTTGGTTGGGCTGGGTTTCGGTCGTTCTTCTCTCACCCGGCGCTGATCGCGCTCGTGGCAGTGCTCTTTTCGCTTTCCGGTTTGGCGTTTTTCGCTGGCGGAAATCTTAGCCCCGGTGTGCGCGAGGCCCGCGGCAACCGCTGGGTCATTCCCGTCTTCGTGGTAATCGGATTGGTCAACGCGTATCTGCCGGCATACACCGATCGCAAAGAGCTGTGGACGATTGACGGTGACACGATTCGCTGGCTCGGTGTCGTACTCTCCACTGCTGGAGGTGCATTGCGGATCTGGCCAGTGTTTGTGCTGGGCCGACGATTCAGCGGCTTGGTGGCAATTCAGTCGGGACATACGCTGGTAACTAATGGTGTCTGCGGCATCGTCCGTCACCCCAGCTATTTTTGGGCTGTTCATTAACTCATTGGGGTGGAGCCTGGCTTTTCGCTCTGGAGTTGGTGTAATCCTTACGCTGTTGCTTGTTCCGCCCCCATCTGCCGTATTAACGCAGAAGAGGATTTACTGCGTGCGCACTTTGGGTATGAGCACATTGCCTACAGCTCTCATACGTGGCGCCTGGTTCCCGGGATCTACTAACAGATTGATACGGTCAGCATCCGGGCCGTTGGCGCAGCTTGGCCTCCCGGCGCGTACAAAAGTGGGTCGTCGGAAATAGACGAAGTGGCTCTTGTTCCATCCTCACTCGTTTCAGACGTTTGCCTGGCAGAACATCATTAACATAGGAGACGAACATGAAAAAAATAATTATAACGCTCGGTTATGTGGCGATTGCGCCGCTGGCATTCGCCCAGCCGAGCTCGACAGATAAAAAACAAAACACAACCACAACGGAACGGATAAAGGTAACCGGAACAATTATCAGAACGACGACTGAGGAAGGAGCAGCTGCCAGTTATCAGCCTGCCAAAACACTCGTTGTTCGCGAGGACCGTTCCAATAACCCCGTTCGTTACGTTCTCAACGGGCGTGGACACGTTGTGAACAAAGCCGGCGAAATCGTCCAAACCGCGATCAAACCCGGCGCTCGCGTACGCGTTTATTACGCAGACATGGGCGATTTGCGTATGATTGATCACGTGGTCGTTATCGACTGAGTCAAAACGCGATGGGAATATACGAGCCGCAGGGTTGCCATTAACCCTGCGGCTTTTTGTGGTTTAGCTCACATGGTGCGGAAACCAAATTTGTGTGATCGTCAAACGGAGCGTTTGAGCAAATTGGTGCCGCCAGGCGATTTTACCGCCTACGTGGATGCAATCGAAGCGCGCAGGTTCGCAAAAAACTGGGAATGGTTTCAGTGGCTGGCGGAACAAAGTGGTCGGGATAGCAAAGCGCAAACCAGTCTCAATCCCGGTGCACACGAGGCTTACCGTGATTGGCGACCACAGTGTAAATTCTTCCCGGCCTGCTTGAGTGCCGATGCGAGTTTAACCAGACTTTCGCGAATCTGTGTTGGTGTCCACGCGGCGAATCCAAAAACGAACGCTGGCTTAGGCTTCGCCTCAACGCAAAAAAATGAGAGTGTCGAGGGCCGTACTCCGATATCGAGCGTGATACGCCTGATCATTGGAAATTCTTCCTCACGTTTCAGCCAGGCGACGATATTCAATCCGGCTTCAGGTACCTGCAAAGTGAAATGGTCACCAAGCAACTCGTTGAATTGTTTGATAAAGAAATTACGCCGCTCGGCGTAGATTTTTCGCATCCGTTTGATGTGACTCAGGAAAAAGCCCTCATTGATAAACCGCGCCAGTGTCGCTTGGTCGATAGGGGAGGAGTGTTGATCCATCGCACTGCGGATCTTGACTAACGAATCAATCAACGGCTCTGGTGCAACGATGTAGCCCAGCCGCAGAGAGGGACACAGAATCTTGCTTACTGTGCCTGCGTAAATCACTCGATTTGCATTGTCGATGCCTTGCAGCGAAGGGAGTGGCGGCCCGACAAAGCGAAATTCCGCGTCGTAGTCATCTTCGAAAACAAACGCGTTGTGAGCGTGCGCAAAATGGAGCAAGCTAGACCTACGCTGCAAAGTCATGGTAACGCCCAGAGGAAACTGATGGGAGGGCGTGACGTAAATGATTCGCGGCAGTGGCTCTTTCGGCAATCGAGCAATGACAATTCCTTGTCTGTCGAGCGGCTTGGGAACTATCTTAACTCCCGCCAACGTAAGGACCCTTCGGGTCTGCTGATAACACGGGTCTTCGATCCATGCGACTTCACCGGGATTCAGCACAGCCATTGTGCTGACCAACATCGCCTGCTGCATACCAGCGACGATTACAATCTGATCCGGATGACAGCGCGCTGCTCTGAAATCGCATAAGTAGGCGGCAAGCGCCTTGCGCAGGTCCGGGTCGCCGCGATTGGATGCATATCGCAGTAGGTTCACGCCTTTTTTTGCCAGAACCTGCGCTCTAAGACGTTCCCATACAGCCAACGGAAATTCGTCCACGGCGGGAATGCTCGGAACCAGCGAGACGCCTGCTCCTGCGCCCGTCGCGCCGAGGTCAAACTGATTTCCGACCCGCGCATCTGGAATTGCTTTTACGCGATCGGAGACGCGAACCGCGCTTTGAATTGGTCTATTAGGTTTCGCTTGGTCCGCGGTCAGAAACGTTTCGGGGAGAAGATTCGCGACGAATGTTCCCGACCCCCGCTTTGAGTGGAGGTAACCTTCGGCATGCAGTTTTGAAAGCGCCAGTCTGACCGTCGATCTTGAGACTGCGCGCTCCGTAGCCAGAGCCCGAGACGAGGGAAGTCGAGATGAGCCGTCGCTGAACCTGCCCGATTTCAATTCATCACGAATCTGCCGGTACAGCTGCTCGTGAAGCGGCTCCGTTGCCCTCCGGTCAAGCCGGATCATCTCAAAGGCTATAATCGAACGACGGCGGCGCTTCTCCGAGCGCGATTTCCTATTCGGCATGCTAATGCGCTAATTTCCCGCTGATTATTCTTCCATTTACCGTCGTATTCTCAACAATTTGATCCGTACTCGATGGAATTTTCCACGACACGAATGGCAACGGCGAGCGCGCAAGAATCTTCTGCAATGAGATGCCCGTCAAACGAGGTACGTGCACTACAGTACTAAAATAATCGTGTATGGGAAGCAAACCCCTGATCACTACTTACCTCGAAATGCGATCTTCGGATCAGCTGCGGCCGAAACGCGCAGACGCGCGATTTCAAGTTCGCGAAAAGACCGACCGCGATTGGCGCTTCAATCGCGATCTCTACCTTCGGGTCGGGGAGCAGTGGGACTGGATCGACAAGCGGCCGTGGACGGCTGATCAATGGATCCAATACGCGATGGCGCCGGAGTTGCGAACCTTCGCAGCTTACTACAGCGACGCGCTTAGTGGGTATTACGAACTGCATCAGGACGCTGAAAACGGAATCGAGATCGCCTATTTCGGTTTGTTGCCCGAATTTATCGGCCGCGGGTTAGGCGGCGCGCTGTTGACCAGCGCCATCGAAGAAGCGTGGTCCTGCCGTGGCGGGATCGCGCCTTCACGGGTTTGGGTGCATACCTGCAATCGCGATCACCCGCAGGCGCTTGCGAATTATCAGGCGCGCGGAATGCTCGTTTATAAGGTCGAGCAAGAGCCGTAGGCTCTGGTGTCCTTGGAAAATATCCACCCCGCTACAGAATGCCTGCGGAAGGCCTCACAAGGACAGCCTTCGCATTCCGGCGGGCGCTCTTCCGTCCCGCAATGAAAAAAAATAAGATTTTTTGAAATGTCTGGCTTCAAAATCTTGAGAAAGGGATGAAACAAATCAAATCAACCTTCGACAATGATAACCCTCCTGACAGACGAACGCATTACTGGGACACATGACTTCAGCGGTGAATTCATGCTGTCGTCAGCAACTCTCGGCCGCGAGAACTTGGGGCAAAATCCGCTGTCGCGACTATCGCGCGAGCAGCTCGCCGCGTTCTTGGAAACGGAATCCGGTAATGCCCGCAGCGCTCATTTCAATGTTCCTCCAGCCGAACCCGCGCCGCCGATCCCCGAAAAAGACCTGGCGCTCGGTGTGTTGAAACAGGCAGCCTACGATTTGCGCCGTTTCCGTACAGCCGCGAAAGGCGCCGATCGGGAGGTGTATCTTGACGCTCACAGTTGGATTACGGCACATGATTTTTCCTGGCCGTACTCCTTCATGAACGTTTGCAAATTGCTTGATCTTTGCCCTGAAGTTGTTCGCACAGAGTTCCTGGCTGACGCATCACTGGGACCAGTCCACTATTGGATTCGGCGTGCAGGTCGACTCTCCCGAAGGTTGAGTGCGTCGGTCGCTCGCGTTTTCGAAGGTTGCCGCAATGCCAAGGAGTTGGCTGCATCGACTTGATATGAAAAAACTATTGCGTCCCGCATGGCGCTCGCTGATTCGCGCGACGTCTCGCAAGCACGACCCCTTCCTTGCTTACAGCATGATTTTGTTTAATTCCGGTGGCGGATGGAAGGAATTCCTTCTGAAGGCGTCGCTTCAGAACACATAAGCGAATGAGATTATCTACCGAAGCGATCGTGGCGGCTGCTACAGCGGTAATCTTCGCAGTCCTGAGCCTCGGTGGGATCGCACGGGAGCGGGGCGAGCCCGGGAATAGCGCGCACAATGTGTACATTGCGACCAGCAACTCCAGCCCGAGCCAAGTTACTGGCGAACGGGCAGGACGTTCTGAGTTCTAACTAAACAAGCGCGTACGCTGCCGGAACTGGAACTGTAGCGGCAGGCGTGACGTCTGCGTTCCTTTCGCGAGCAGCCGGCCCGGCTGCCACTACAGAACCGCCGAACGATTTTATTCTCGCCAAAGAACGTCTCGTGGGCGACGCTCTCCACCCACGAAGGCAATCCCTGGAACATTGCAGGAAGGCGGCGCTTCGTTTCAAACGACGCACTGGACTGTCGTGTTGCGTGCCGGGGAAGCCGATTCCGAGCCCTCCGCGCACCGCGCGCTTTCCGGATTTTGTGAATCTTATTGGCCGCCGCTCTACACTTTTCTTCGGCACCGCGGCCATCCCTCTGCTGATGCGCAGGACTTGGTCCAAAGCTTTTTCGTCCATCTCCTCGAGCAAAACACGTTGAGCCGCGCGGATCGGCAAAAAGGCCGGCTTCGCACATTTCTCCTTGGATCCTTGGAGAATTTTTTGTATAACGAATATGACCGCACACGAGCGCTCAAGCGCGGTGGCGACCGGCAGATTCTATCGATCGAGCAGCATCTGCCCGAAGCCGAGGCAGCAATGTTGGCAACCGTTCATCTCAGCGACGCCGCTTGCTACGATCTGGCATGGGCATCAAACATCGTTTCCCGGGCGTGGAAGAATTTGCAAGACCAGTTCGAAGCTGAAGGCAAGGCTGAGTGGCTCGAAGAATTAAGACCATTTGTCGCGGGCGGAGGCATGAGGACACCGAGCCAGGAGGAAGCTGCGGCTCGACTCGGAGTGCCGATCGCCACTTTGCGCACTTGGCTCTCGCGCCTTCGCCAACGTTTCCGTGAATCATTGAGAGCGGAAGTGGGTAGCACTGTCTCCGATCCGGCGGATATCGATGGAGAACTGCGCCACTTGTACGAAATACTGTTGGCCTGACGTGAGCCTCTCTGACATGGACGATATCAGCGTTGGCCTCGGAACCGGGAAAGCGCAGAATGAAACTGCGGCTACCTGCGCGACCTGCGGACGAGCCCTGACCCAATGTGGTCCGAACGGCGAATGCCTGCGGTGTCTGATCAGCCTTACTTTCCTCGCGGATGGCGAGCAATTGGAAACGCCGGCGGCGCGCGGCCGACTAACGCCAGGACCACTGCGATATGCCCACTTCGAAGTAGAGACGGGAGCAGATGGTTTTGCGGTTGAACTCGGTGCGGGCGCGATGGCCATCACCTACCGCGCGCGCGACACAGTCTTGAACTCGGTTGTGGCCCTTAAGGTCATCGACCGAAAAGTGGCGCAAAATCCCGGCGCGCGTTCACGTTTTCTCCGTGAAGCGCGCGCGGCAGCGAACATTCGTCATCCAAATATCGCCCGAGTGACATACTACGGCGAGCAAGACGGCGAGTGCTTCTATGCGATGGAATTGGTCGAGGGCGAAACGCTGGAGGCGCGTGTTCGTCGCGAAGGGCCGATGCCGCTCGCCGTTGCCTTGAACGTAATTGAGCAAGCCGCACGCGCTCTTGCCGCAGCAGAAGCTTGCGGTGTGGTGCATCGCGACATTAAACCGTCGAACGTCATGCTCGAGGCCGACGCGAGCGGAGCGCTCAGAGTGAAGCTGATTGATTATGGTGTGGCGAAAGTCATGAACCCTCAGACACAGTCAGGCGCGGAGCTAACTCAGGCGGGCTTCATTGGGACGCCGGCATTTGCCAGCCCGGAGCAGTTCGCTGGCGCCGGGCAATTACCGGTTGATACCCGTTCGGACATCTACTCGTTAGGCGTCACGCTTTGGTATCTGTTTACGGGCCGCACCCCGTTTGTCGGCCGCACCATGGAAGAGATTCGCAAGCGACAAATGAGCGATCTGCCACTGGAACATCTCAAGGGCGTACGGCTCCCGGGCCAGGTGATCTGGTTACTGAAATCGATGCTGGCGCCGGATCCGAAGGACAGACCCCAATCAGCACGGGAATTGCTTTCTGTGGTCCAGCGCTGCTACGAACGATTCAACCCCGAAGCGCGGTCGCGCCGCAGGAAAGCCATGCTGGCGAGCGCGGCTTTGACTTTTGCCATTGCAGCCTTGGCGCTTGGGACCTGGCTTTACCAGCGTGCGCGGGCATTTACCCCGGAGGAACGCTCCATCGCCGTGCTGCCTTTCGAGAACCTGAGCAGCGACAAGGAGAACGCTTACTTCGCCGAGGGAATACAGGACGAAATCCTTACGCGCTTATCGAAAATCGCCGATCTAAAGGTCATTTCGCGCACTTCCACCCAGCGTTATAAAAGCACTCCGGAAAACCTGCCAGAGATAGCGAAGCAACTCGGCGTTGCCCACATTCTGGAAGGTAGTGTGCAGAAAGGCGCTGACGCTGTACGAGTCAACGTGCAGCTCATCAAGGCGGCCACCGATTCCCATCTGTGGTCGGACACGTTTGATCGGAAGCTGACCGATATTCTGTCGGTCGAAACTGAGGTGGCCAAAACTATCGCCGATCAATTACGCGCCAGAATAACGGGCAAGGAACAGGAAGTCATCGCGGCGAAACCGACAGACAATCTTCAGGCGTACGATGCCTACTTGCGCGGCCTTGCTTTCACAACCAAGACGGGATTTACACCGGCGACTTCGCTCGGCGCGCAGAAATACCTTAGGGAAGCAGCGCAGCTGGATCCAAATTTCGCGCTTGGCTGGGCGCTGCTATCCTATGTCGATGCGAGTGGCTATCTCACCCAGAGTCTTCAGCCAACCGAGAGCCTTCGCGAAGAGGCGCGCCAGGCAGCCGAAACGGCTCTCAAGCTACAACCCAGTCTTGGCGAGGCGGTGTTTGCCAAAGGTTTTTATCATTATGCCTGCCTGAGGGAGTACGATGCTGCGGTTGATTACCTTAAGCAGGCACATCGGCTTTTGCCTAACAACAGCCGGATTCCGCAGTCGCTGGCGTATGTGGAACGGAGGCGCGGGAATTGGCAGAAGAGCGAAACTTACTTCAATGACGCCGAGAAACTCGACCCGCGCGACGTTAACCTGCTCTCACAACACGCGCGGTCTTACGTTTGTCTTCGTCGTTTCCCGGAAGCTTTGGCAAAGCTTGAGCAGATTCTGAATATCACGCCGGATGACATCGACACGCTTGTGTTAAAGGCGCGAATCGCACAGGCGGAGGGCGACCTTCCAGGTGCCTCTGCGATTCTTGCTCCGCTCCGACTGGGAGCCGATTACGCCAACGCATTGGAAACACAAATTTACCAGGCAATCCTGGAGGCTCGTCCTGCAACGGTCATTACTCAGCTAAAAGAAATATTACTGAAGCCCGATCAGGCACTCGGTTATTACAATGGCGAGTTGCGCTTTTGGCTAGGTTGGGCACAGGACGTTGCCGGCGATCACGACAGTGCACGCGAAAGCTGGAGCCAGGCCCGCAGCGAACTCGAACCTTTCCTCAAAGAACAACCCGAGAATCTTATTCTAATGGGCGACCTGGCGCTGACAAACACGGCTCTTGGTGACAAAACGGCTGCCATGACTCTCGTCGAGCGCGCGATTGCCATGATGTCGATCGAAAAAGACGCACTGACTGGGGCCCGGCCGCTCGATATTCTCGCCCGTGTTGCCGCGCGAGCAGGCGACTCCGACCGCGCGATCTCTACATTGGAAAAGCTACTTTCGATCCCATATGAAGGGCCTCTGGCGGCAAACCCTCCTCTCACTCCTGCCTTGCTGCGGCTCGATCCAATGTTTGAACCATTGCATCAGGATCCGCGATTTCAAAAACTCGCCAATCTCCAGCCGTGAATCCAACAAGGTCGCGCTCGCGCGAAATGAGCGCCCGTCTTGGTCGTCATGGCGACCAAGACGGGTAACTCGAACTGGCCCAGTGTCGGTCGTTATACACTGTGCATGTTAAGCGACAGAAAATGATGACTAACAAAAAGACTACGTTGCTACTGGTCAGTCTTGCTGTGCTGCTGTATTCGGTTCAAAGGCTTACAGCGGTGGACGAAAAACAACAGATTAAGCCGAAGATTACGTTCCTTGTCATCTATCGCCCCGGTCCCGCGTGGTTGCCAGGAAAGTCTATTTCGGAACAACCGCTGAAGGAGCATGGGAAA
>WNGH01031692.1_pt1 | contig 13153 bp, 15 predicted proteins | sample 5400631 | NCBI WGS metagenome assembly WNGH01 (sample SAMN13153373, study PRJNA577476) | soil metagenome | isolation source: 115 cm soil or saprolite under Garry oak tree replicate 1 | place: USA:California | collected 2016-06-15
GGCGTATTGAGTGTTGCGGGGTGTGGCGCAGCCTGGTAGCGCACCTGCTTTGGGAGCAGGGGGCCGGAGGTTCAAATCCTCTCACCCCGACCACTTTTACAACCCCTGCCGCGCCGCCGTTGTGCGGGTTCTGTGCGGGAACAGCCGCCCGAGTCCTAGCGTCTCCTTCAGTTCAGGCTTTGATTTCCTGCCGAGGCCAGGACCAGGATCAATGACCGATTCATGCCCGCTCTTCTCTCCGGATCAGCGAACAGGGTTGCGGAAACGCGCTCGTGAACTCCTCGTTCGCCCAGTCCCGCCCTCGAAAGTACGTGTGCGTGATGTCGCGATCATCCCCGGGCGCGTACGTCATCACTACCAGGGGCGGCAGCAACACCGCCCCGGAGTGGAGATCGAGCAGGGTGTACGCTCCACGCCGCTCATCATTCCAAACCAAGTGGACAATCGCGGACTCTTCGCCGCAGATCTGCAGGAGCCGCCTGCCATCCGGAGCCCGTGTCGGGATCTCCGCGTCGCCTACTGCCAGAAGGAGGACCAATAGTGCCATCATGAGTGATATCTGCCTCGTCCCATAGCGAGTGGTGGCGCATAATCAATGCCAGTTGCGGGAGTCCAGTGGAATCATAGGTTTGTGGTCGGTCGGCCACGGTGGGCTCCCCTTGCTCGGACAGAACGTTCCCGGCGAAATGGACAAAACGCGCCTTTCGTGAAACGGACGATCAAGAGTTTCTGGAACACTCAGACCCGAACGCTGGCGAGGCGGACGTTTGGAGGCTTTCTCCCTTGGGAACGCCATCGGCGTGACCAACCCATGGAACACCACGAGCGCCGAGTGTGGCTCGACGCTCGTTCAACGGTCGCCAGCTCATTACGGGACCCTCACTTCTCGAGGGTCTATTTCCGCTTCGACCACCGCGCTCGCGCGGCTTCACGAGCGATCTCGGGTGCCTGAGCCGGAGGTTCGAATCCTCTCACCCCGGCCACCCGTCGAGCCTACTGCAGCGCGAGCACGGCGGCGCGTAGCTCCGCGATCTGCACCGCCCGCACGGAGGTCTGGCCCACCGTGAGCGCGGGATCGCTGTAGGTCGGCGGCGTGCGTGCCGCCGCCTCGTACGCCTGAGTCAACGCTGTCCGCATCTCGGCCAGATGGATCGCCTGGACCGGAGTCACCCCGGGAACGAGCACTGGATCGGCCCACGCGAACGCCGGCAGCGAGCGTCGGGTGCGCTCGCGGTCGATCGCCAGCCTCAGGTCGGTCACGTGCACCGCCTTGACGAGGGTGGCGCCGGCGGCGAGCGGGTCGTCGGCGAATGCGCCTGGAAAGGTCGTCAGGAACGTCGCGGTGACCGACCGGGCGGCGGTCATCGGCACGGTGCAGAGCGCGGTCGTCCCGGCGCACGCGCCGCTCCAGCCGGAGAACGTCGCGCCGGCCGCCGTCAGGGCAGTCAGCGTGACCGTCGTGCCGGGGACGAACGCGGCCGCGCACGTCGCGCCGCAGCCGATCCCGGCCGGATTGCTGCTCACGCTGCCCGGGCCCACGGTCGAGACCGACAGCACGAAGCCCTGGAGCACGAAGGTCGCCGTCACCGTCGTGTCGGCGCCGAGCGTGACGGCGCAGGTGCCGCTGCCGGAGCAGCCGCCGCCGCTCCAGCCGCCGAAGCTCGAGCCGAGGTCGGCCCGGGCCGTGAGCGTCACGGTGGCGCCGGTGGCGTAGACGGCAGCGCAGGTCACTGGGCAGCCGATACCGCCGTCCTCGCTTCTGAGCACTCGCGACGCCGAAAGCGGCGCTCACGCTGGTCGCGCCCGTCACGGTGACCGTACAGGGAGCGGTGCCCGAGCAGCCGCCGCTCCAGCCCGTGAAGACGCTGCCCGCCGCCGGCGTCGCGCTGAGCGTCACGACGGCGCCCGCGCCGAAAATCCGCGGGCACACGCTGCCGCAGTCGATTCCCGCGGGCGCCGATGCGACCGTGCCCGCCCCCGCGCCGGTGCGAGCGACCGTCAGCGGGAACGACTGGCTCGTCTCCACGATGCGCTGGAGCGTGCCGTCGCTGCCGAAGCCGTAATGCACGACGTACAGCTCGCCCCCCTCGTCCTCGCCGAACGAGGTGATCCGGAGCGCCGTGTCGATGAGCTGGGTACTCGACCACGTCTGCCCGCTCTGAATCCCGTTCCAGATGCGGCCCGAGCAGTAATCGCCGTAGAAGTAGCGCCCGAAGAGCTGAGGAAAGCGGCCGCCGCGATAGCGGTAGCCCCCGGTGATCGAGCAGTTGTCCGGCAGGTGGCCGTACTCGAGGATGGGCAGCGTCAGCGTGCCGTCGTTACAGCCGCTCGACGGGTTGTAGCAGTGGGTCCCCTCCATGAGGCGCCAGCCGTAGTTCTCCCCTCCCGCGCTCGTGGCCGGCTGGAAGTCCACCTCCTCCCACTTGTCCTGACCGACGTCGGCGATAAAGAGATCCCCTTTCTGCCGGTCGAAGCTGAACCGTCACGGGTTGCGGAGACCGTATGCCCAGATCTCGGGCCGCGCGCCCGGCGTGCTCCGGAAGGGGTTGGTCGCCGGGATCGCGTAGGGAACGGCGCCGTTCACGTCGATGCGGAGGATCTTGCCGAGGAGCTCACCGAGATTCTGGGCGCGGTTGCCGGGATCGCCCACACCGCCCCCATCACCCATGCCGATATAGAGGAAGCCGTCCGGCCCGAAGGCGAGCTGCCCGCCGTTGTGGTTGGCGAAGGGCTGCGGAATGGTCAGGAGGATTTGCGCCGAGGAGGGGTCGGCGACGTTGGCGTCGGCGGACACGTGGTACCGCGCGATGACCGTGTCACCCGCGGTGTTCGTGTAGTCGACGTAGAAGAGCCCGTTGGTCACGTAGTCGGGATGGAACGCGAGGCCGAGGAGTCCCCGCTCCCCGCAGCACGACACGAGCGCGCTGACGTCGAGGAATGGCGACGGCAGCACGCGCGAGCCGTCGTGGATCAGGATCCGTCCGGTCTGCTCGAGGATGAACAGGCGACCGGAGCCGTCGCCTGCGTGCGTGACGCCGTCCGGAGAGTGAAGACCGGAGGCGACCGGCTCGAAGCCAAGGGTCAGCTGCGCCTCGGCCCGGCCTCCCGGCCACACCGCCGCTGCCACGGCGATGAGGAGCGCCAGCGCCACGCGTCCCTCCGGAACGGCGGTGCCCACCCCACGATCATACCTTCTCAAGGCGGTTGACGACTCTTCTGGGGCGGGCTAACGTTGCCGCGCGCACTGACCTGGAGGTGCTGACCGTGGCTAACAGATCGGGTCGAGGACTGATGATGGCTGGGGGAATCGTCATTCTCGTGGGCGTGTGCATCGTGCTGGTCAAGGTGCTCCGCGTGCCCGAATACTGGGTCCCCCTCATGGTCGGCGTCGGCCTCTTCCTGCTTGGCCTCATTCGCTATCTGACCCGCAAACACGGGTGAGCGTGTCGGGGCGGTTCGCGGGGCACGTCGTCTTCATCACGGGCGCGTCGTCGGGGATCGGCGCCGCGCTCGCGCGGGAGTTCGCGCGGGCGGGCGCCGACGTCGCGCTCACGGCCCGGCGCGTCGAGCGGCTCGAGCCGCTCGCGGCCGAGCTCGTCGCCGCCGGGCGCCGCGCGCTCGTGGCGCCGGCTGACGTCACGGTGGACGGCGACCTCGAGCGCGCGGTGGCGCGCACGCGCGCCGCGCTCGGGCCGATCGACGTGGCCGTCGCGAACGCGGGCTTCGGCGTCACCGGCCCGGTCGAGTCGCTGACGCTCGAGGACTACCGCACCCAGTTCGAGACCAACGTCTTCGGCGTGCTGCGCACGGTGTACGCGGCGCTGGAGGACTTGAAGAAGACGCGGGGCCGCCTGGTCATCATGGGCAGCGTGAGCGGTCACGTCGCCGTCCCAGGCGGGAGCGCCTACGCGATGAGCAAGTTCGCCGTCCGCGCGCTCGCCGAGTCGCTCGGCCACGAGCTGGTCCCGCACGGTGTCGCGGTCACGCTCGTCAGCCCGGGCTTCGTCGAGAGCGAGATCCGCCAGGTGGACAACCGCGGCGTCTGGCACCCGGAGCCGCGCGAGCCCTTGCCGAGGCGCCTCGTCATGCCGACGGCGCGGGCGGCCCGGCAGATCGTCCGGGCCGTCGCCCGGCGCCGCCGCGAAACGGTCGTCACCGGCCACGGCAAGGTCGCCGTCTTCCTCCAGCGCCACGCGCCGTGGCTCGTCGCCTGGGGAATCCGCCGCTTCGCGATCCGGGGGCGCGGGGCGCCGCGCTCCGCAGCGCGGACGAAGGGTCGGGTGTAAGGAGAGACGTCGTGCACCGGAGCGACGGGCGGATTCTTGTCACGCACGTCGGGAGCTCGCGTCGGCTTCTCCACCTACGTGGCGCGGCGCATGCGCGGCTTCGGGGGCGAGAGTCGCCGCCCCCCGGCGCGCGACCTCGTCGACTTTCCCGACTACGCGGCGCTGCTGGAGTTTCGCCGGCGCGCGGCCGCGAAGATCGCGAACGCGCCGCAGGCCCTGGCCGAGGTCGAGTACGTCGACCTCGGCGAAGCCGCCCGGGAGTGCGACCTGCTGCTCGAGGCCACGGCGGCGCGGCCCAAGACGTTCGTCGAGCGCTTCATGACCGCCGCCTCCCCGGGCATCATCGCGACGACCCTGCTCAACGCCCACTACGATTCGCACGAGCGGTACGTGTTCGCCCTCGCGCGGGAGATGCAGAAGGAGTACGAGCTGATCCACTCGCGCGGCCTCCTGCTCCAGCTCGACTGCCCGGACCTCGCGATGGAGCGCACGCGGCTGTTCCAGCACGAGCCCCTCGAGCGCTTTCTGCAGATCGTCGAGGCGCACGTCGAGGCCATCAATCGCGCCACGGCGAAGATCCCCGCGGACCGCATCCGGTTGCACGTCTGCTGGGGCAACTACGACGGCCCGCACACCTCCGACGTCCCCCTGGAGGCGATCCTGCCCCTCGTCTATCGGGCGCGGGTCGGGGCGCTCTCGCTCGAGCTGGCGAATCCCCGTCACGCGCACGAGTACAAGGTGCTCCGGCGGCACCCCTTGCCCGACGCGATGCTGTTCCTGCCCGGGGTGATCGACTCGACCACGAACTTCGTCGAGCATCCCGAAGTCGTGGCCGACCGGATCCTTCAGGCCGTCGACGCGGTGGGCGACCGGAGCCGTGTGATCGCGTCCGTGGATTGTGGGTTCGGGACCTTCGCCGGCTCGGAGCTCGTGGCCGAGAGCGTGGTCTGGGCGAAGCTCCGCGCGCTCAAGGACGGCGCCGACCTCGCGAGCGCCACACTCTGGGGCCCGTAGGGGGCAAGGCGGGCAGGCACCGGTTCAGTTCGCCATCACCGCTCGAGCCGGTCTTCCTCGGACGTCTCGATGGCAATGAGGGGGTAGTGGGACTGGATCATCAGCTCGAGGTCGCGAAGCGGGGCCATGGCACTTCGAGAATAGCAAAAGCGTATGCGCGCCCGACTACTTCGCGTCCTTGAGCGACATCCAGACGCCGACGAGCTGCTCTGAGGATAGCGCCTGGAAGTTCGCCCGCTTGTTGACGCCGTAGAGGTCCATCTGCTGGTGGAGCGAGAGCACCGCGCCGTCGTCCAGCATCAGCCGCTGGGCCTTGGCGTACAGCTCAAGCCGACGCTTGGGATCGACCGACGTCTGCGCCTCGTCGACGAGCCCGTCGAAGTCCGGGCTGTAGTAGTTCGCTTGCGCGCTGCCCGAGCGGAACAGCGGGGTGAGCGTCCCGTCGGCGTCCCAGGTGGTGTTGCCCCAGCCGATGAGATACATCGGGTTGGCCTTGTGGGGGTACACGAGCTGGCTGAGGTACGTCGTCCATTCATGGGTCTTCACGCGCGTGCGGATCCCGGCTCGGGTGAGCTGGCCGGCCACCGACTCGGCGACCTCCTTGTCCTTCAGGTAGCGGCCGTCGGGTGAGTTCAGCACGAGGTCGATGCCCTCGGGGAAGCCGGCGTCAGCGAGGAGTTTTTTGGAGCGGTCCGGATCGAACTTCACGGGCTGGAGCGCCCGGTCGAAGCCGAAGTGCTTGGACGTGAGCGGCGTCGCCGTTCGAATCGCGTTCCCCTCGAGCACGTTCTTGATGATCTCGTCCGCGTTGACGGCGGCGAGGATCGCCTGTCGCACCCGCTTGTCCTTGGTCGGGCCCTCGACCGGTCCCACCGGCTTGTTGGCGGTGTCGAACTGGTACGTGTAGATCGGGATGAAGATCGGCCGCACGCTGGGTGCCTTGGAGACGTAGAGCCGGGGATGCTGCTCGATCACAGACACCAGGTGCGGCGGGATGTTGACGGCGATGTCGATCTCGGCGGTCTGGAGCGCGGCGACGCGGACGGCGTGCTCGGGGATCGGGCGGAAGATCAGCGTCTTGACCTTGGGCGCGCCGCCCCACCAGCTCGGGTTGGCCTCCAGCTCGATCAGCTCGTCCTTGACCCAGCGCACGAACTTGTACGGCCCGGTGCCCACCGGGTTCCGGTCGGCGAACACCTTGTCCTTCCCGCGGAAGTGCTTGGGCGCCATGATGTGCCCTCGGAGGGCGAGGTGGTTCTCCAGCGTCGGGTACGGCTTGGCGGTGACGATGCGGATCGTGTGCTTGTCAACGACATCGATGGAGGTGATCAGTCGGAAGTAACCCGCCTGGCGGCTCTTGAGCTCGGGATCGCGGATGCGATCGAGGCTGAACTTCACCGCCTCGGCGTCGACCTCCTCCCCGTTGTGGAACGTGACCCCCTTGCGGATCTTGAACTCCCAGGTGGTCGGGTTGACGAGCTTCCACGACTCGGCCAGCCAGGGGATGATCTTGAGGTCCTTGTCGCGGAAGAGGAGCGTGTCGTAGATGTTCAGGAGCACGTTGTAGGCTGGGGTCTCCTCGTGCCACTGCGGGTCCAGTGTGGTCGGGTCCACGCCCTGGGCGATCACGATCTTGCCCTCGGGGGCCGCCAGAGCGGCCGAAGGAAGGACCAGCAGTCCGAGGAGAACCAGTGTGGCGCAGCGGCGGGTCATGGTGAGCCTCCTCTCCGGACACGCGGTGGCGGGAGCATGTGCGCCCACCTCCTGGTTGTCAAGGTCATGTCCACGGGAGTCCTCTGCACCAGGTTGGTGCAATTGCACCAGCGTGGTGCAGGAAGACGAGGCGTTCTGGCCTGTGGTGCTTCCCGAGGGAAAGATGAAACCACTAGTTATGTGGCTGCCGGTGCAGGTCGTCTCTGGCACAGAGTGTGCGGTCATGCGTTTGAGCGATGGCAGCCTTCACGCCGGATCAGCAGGCCATTCTCTACAGCATCACGAGGATCATCAGCGTGAAGCTCGGGGAGCTCGTCAACCTGATCGAGCGCACCAACATGCACTTAGTCGCGCTCCACAACATCCTCGGGGAGAAGGGTGTCATTACCGCGGAGGAATGGAATGCCGCCACGGCGGAGGTGCGGGCCACCTTTGCGGCGGATCTCGCCACGAATCGCCAACTTCAGGCTCTCAATGACGAGCTGCATCGATTGTTGGGGGGCGGACCGGAGGGAAACCGCAGTGAGAGGCGAGTGTCATGACGCACTCATACGCCGTCCTCGTCGGGAGCCCGTCTTGTGCTACAGTGCCCCTGCCAGCCACTGTGGCCCCTAAGGTTGACGCGGCCAGCGTGCGTCGAGACCCGGTGACGAGGCGTGGCCTTACCCTCCTTCACCCCGGGGGCTGCCATGCAGACCATCCAAGATCGACTCACCCTCCTGCTCTGCGCGTACAGGACCATCCGCTTCTGTGACGCCTGCCTGGCGCTGAAGATGGGTGCTTTTCCCCGAGAGGTACGGGAAGCCGTGGTCATGGTCGGCGACGGATTTCAAATTTCTTCTGGAAGATGCTCCGAGTGTCTGCAGGACAGGACGGTCGTCCGCGCCCTTGCGGCCTGAGGCGACACACACCTAGACGCCGAGATAGTACTTCTTCACCAGCTCGTTTTCCCGCAGCTCCTGCGTGCTGTGCCCTTCGAACTCGATCTTCCCGTGGACGATGATGTACCCGCGGTCGGCGATCTTGGTCGCCTGGTTGAAGTTCTGTTCGGCCATCAGGACCGTCAAGTGGTGTCGCTCCTTCAGTTCTTTGATCTTGCCGATCACGCGGCTGACGAGGATCGGGGCTAGCCCGACCGAGGGCTCGTCGACCAGGAGGATCCGCGGCGAGGACATGAGCGCGCGGGCCACCGCCAGCATCTGCTGCTCGCCGCCGCTCATGCTGCCCGCGAGCTGTTTGCGGCGCGTGCGGAGCACCGGGAAGGCCTCGAAGCAGAAGGCGAGGTTGCGCGCGATGTCCCCCCGGGCCTGCGGTCGGTAGGCGCCGAGCAGGAGGTTCTCCTGAACCGTCAGCTTGGGAAAGAGCCTCCGCCCCTCCGGCACCATGGCGATGCCCAACCCCACGATCTCCTCCGTGGGTCTTTTCGTGAGATCGATGCGCGTGCCGTCGGCTTCTAGAAATATCTCGCCGGCCTCCGGCCGCACGATGCCCATGATGCATTTGATGAGCGTGCTCTTGCCGTTTCCGTTGGTGCCCAGCAGGGCGACGGTTTCCCCCTCACGCACCTCGATCGAGACGCGGTGCAGGACCCGCACCGCCCCGTAGCCGGCGTCCACGTCGTGGACGACGATCCTACTCGCCAAGATAGGCCTTCTCCACGACCGGGTTCCTCACGATCGCGTCCGGCGTCCCCTCGGCGATGCGCTCGCCGGCGTCCAGGACGACGATCCGTTCGGAGAAGCGCATCACCGCCCGCATGATGTGCTCGATCATGATGATCGTGATCCCCCGCTCGTTCAGGCGGAAGAGGATGGCCAGGATGTCGTCGATCTCCGCGCTCGAGAGCCCGGCCATGGCCTCGTCGGAAATGAGGAGCTTGGGCTTGGCCGCCATGGCCCGCGCCAGCTCCAGCTTTCTCATCTCGATCTGGGTGAGCCCCGCCGGCCTCGTGTGGGCCTTCGATTCGAGGCCGATCAGATTTTGCGCCACCGTCATGCTGGTGAACGGCTTCGGGATCTGAAAGCTGCGCACGATCCCCAGCCGGGTCCGCCGATGGGCCGGGACCGCCGTGATGTCACGGCCCTCGAAGCGGATCCTGCCGCCATCCGCTCGCAGCGCGCCGGACACACAGTTGATGAGCGTGGTCTTCCCCGATCCGTTCGGTCCGATGAGGCCGAACCGCTCGCCCGGCGTGACGTCGAGACTCACCCCGTTGAGCGCGGTGAAGCCACCGAAGCGCTTCGTCAGTCCGTCGACCTCGAGCAACGCAGGGGCCATCGGCGGCGTTACCGCCCTCGGACCCGCCGCACCAGGCCGACGATCCCCTCGGGCGCCAGGACGACGAACGCGACGAGCACCACGCCGACGATGAACAGATTCATTTCGGAGGAGATCGTCACCGTCGCCAGCTGCTGCGCCGTCCCCAGCAGCACGGCGCCGATCACCGGCCCGGCCCAGCTCGTCGTCCCGCCGATCATCGGCATGGCCAGGGCATTCACGGCGTAGTCGAGATTGAAGGCCGACGTGGGCTCGACGAAGGTCACGTAGTAGGGAAACGGCGCGCCGGCGACGCCGAGCAGGACGCCGCTCACGGTGGTGGCGAAGAGCTTCAAGCGCAGGGTGGGGACGCCCATGCACTCGGCCGCCTCCTCGTTGTCCCGGAGCGCCGCGAGCCCGCGGCCGACCCAGGACCGCTCGATGAATCGCGCCACCGTTACCGCCATGACGGAGAGCAGGACCATCACCGCGAAGAGGAACGTGACGTAGCTGCCGAACGGAGGACCGCTCGGGCGGATGACGCTGAGGCCCCGCGAGCCGCCGACGTACTCCCAGTTGATGATCATCGTCTGCAGCACGATGGACAGCGCCAGCGTCGCGATGGAGAAGAAGACGCCTCTGAGGCGCAGCGTCAGGTAGCCGATGCCGAGTCCGAGGAGCCCGGAGACGAGCCCGCCGGCGAGGATCAGCACCGGGAGCGGCGCCCGCGTCGACTGGATGAGGAAGACGGCGGTGTACGCCCCGAGCGCGAAGAACGCCGGCGTGCCGAAGTTCACGTAGCCGGCGTAGCCGCCGAGGATGTTCCATGCCGTCGCGATGACGACATACTGAAGAATGACGTAGCCCGCGAAGTAGACATACGGGTTCACGCGGAGCGCAGCGAGGAGGATCCCGGCCCCGACGACGGCCAGGCCGGCGAGCAGCGTGCGGGCGGACCGCGCCATCTATCTCCCGAGGAGCCCGGCCGGTCGCACCGCGAGCGCGACCAGGAGAATGCCGAACGACACGGCGAGCGACCAGGAGGGGCCGAAGAACGTGGACATCAGGCTCTCCGCCACGCCGAGGATGACGGCGGCCACGAGCGTCCCCGCGATGCTGCCCATGCCGCCCAGGACCGTGATCGCGAACATCCGGCCGATGTAGTCGCGGTCGGTCGACGGCACCACCGGTGAGATCGTGATGAGGAGCGCGCCGGCCAGGCTCGCGGCCGCGATGCCGACGCCGAAGGCGATGGTCTTGATCCGGACCGGATCGGCACCCATCAGCCGCAGCGCCAGGCGATCCTGGGACACCGCCATGACGGCCCGCCCGTAGAAGGTTCTCGAGAGGAAGAGGTGTAGCGCCAGCGTCATGGCGAGCCCCACGAGGCACGGCACCAGCAGGCGGAACGCGATCCCGACGCCGCCGAGGTCGATCGACTTGCCGATGTAGGCCGCCTCGACGAGGCGATAGTCGACGCCGTACTTGAGGCTCAGGCTCACCTCGATGATGAAGAGGACGCCGAAGAAGAAGACGAGCCCCCGGAGCGACTCCTCGCCCCGGCGCTCGAAGCTCCCGTAGTAGAGGCGATAGACGACGGCGCCGAGGACGTAGAACACCGGCGTGAAGAGGAGCCCGGTGAGGATCGCATCGAGGCCGAAGGAGCTGTTCATGACGTACGCCGCGTACGAGCCGAGGATGACGAAGGCGGGCTGGGCGATGTTGGCGATGTCGAGGAGGCCGAAGATGAGCGAGACGCCCAGGCTGACGGCGGCGTAGAAGCCGCCGAGCAGCAGTCCGGCGACCACGGCGTTCGCGAGCAGATCCCAGGAGAACAGGAGCGCCCGCGCTAGTTCTTCGCCGCGGCGTACGGGTAGACGATGGCGCCGGACCTGAGCTCCTCGGGGTAGAGCACCACCTTCTTGCCCGGCCCGCGGAACTGATCGATGCCCGTGCCGTGGACCTTCTGGTACTGGACCATGAGGGTGCGTCCCTTCGCCCACTCGCCGTTCTTCCCGAACTTCACCTTGCCGACGACCGTGTTGAACTCGGTGGCGCGGAGGTAGTCGGCCAGCTTCTGCTGGTCGAGGCTCTTCGTGGCCTCGACGGCCTGGCCGAGCACCTGGACCAGGGCGTACGAGTAGGGCGGGAGGTAATACCCGAGCGGATCGACGCCCGCCTTCTCCGCCCGCGCCTGGTATTCCTTCAAGAACTCCTTGATGCCCGGGAACGCCAGCATCGTCGGCTCCGGCGCCCAGAAGTCGTAGTTCACGACGCCGTTCAGCATCGGGCCCATGCTCGTCATGACGCTGGTGAACTGCAGGCCGACCATGCCGCCGCCGAAGATCTTGGGCTGCAGGCCGACCTCGTGCGCCGCGCGCAGCATGCCGACCGAGTCCGGCGGGTACGACGCCACGAACACGATGTCCGCGTTGGTGGCCTTGATGGCCCTGACGATCGGCGTGTAATCGACGGTGCTGGGCGGGTAGGTCCTGTCGTAGACGGTCTTGAACCCGAACTTCTTGATCAGCTCACGCGCGCCGACGAGCGCGTTCTGCGGGTACTCGGCGTCGGCGCCGACGATCGCGACGGTCTGCGGCCGCGGAGTCTGCTTCGCCGCCAGCTCGAAGAAGCCGATGGCCGTGCTGGTCTGTGGATCGGGCCCCGCCGGCTGGATCTGGAAGTAGTTCGGATACTGGTACTTCTCGTTGTTGGCGAGCCCGAACATCCCCATGATGGTCAGCTTGCGCTCCATCGCGATGGGCATGAGCGGAGCGATGAGGTTGGTGCCGTAGCCGGAGATGACGAGGTCGACCTTGTCCACGTCGAGGAGCTTCGTGTAGATGCCGGGCACGGTGGCCGGGTTGGTCTGGTCGTCGTAGTAGACGAGCTCCACCGGTCGGCCGAGCAAGCCGCCCCGCTTGTTCACGTCGTCCTTCCAGATCTGGACTGCCAGCAGCGCCGGCTTGCCGTTGGCGGAGAGTCCGCCGGTCAGCGCCATGCCGAAGCCGATCCTGATCGGCTCGGCCGCCCGGGCGGTGGGGGCGCCCAGACCCGCGACCACGAACGCTCCGATGACGCCCCCGGTCAGGGCCCAACGCCGGATCCTCTGCGGTTTCATCGGTCTCCTCCTGGTGGTCGAAGCCTATAGTGGAAACGCGGGGAAAACGCAACCGGGAAATCGTCACGGCGCCCGCCGTGCCGCGGCCTTGACTGCTCCGGATGGGCGTCTTACAGTGCCTGGCATTCATCGTCCCGAGGCACGCAGGTGACCGTGCAGCGACACTCGGTGATGGTGCACACTCGAATGGAGGACGTGATGGGGATGAAGATCTCGGTCGAAGAGATGGAACGGACGCGGGTGGCGCGTTTCAACCGTCTCACCCCGACCAGTCGTGGCTTCGTCGATACGGCCATTCCCGGGTACGAGCGCCTGATCTACAACGTGATCGGCCGAGGGGTGACCGAGGACTCGACGCTGAGGCCGGCGATCACCGATGCTCGAGACTTCAACCTGACGCTGGTCAAGCAGGTCCCCGGCAATCAGGTCGGCCTCCACGATCATCCGACGGTCGAGGTCTTCATGCCACTGACCGGGCGCTGGGGCGTGTACTGGGGCGACGAGGGCGAGAGCGAAGTGATCCTGGAGCAGTGGGACGTCATCTCGGTGCCGCCTGGTGTCATGCGTGGCTTCCGCAACGCCGGGGCGGAGGACGGTTTCCTCCTCGCCATCCTCGGGGGCTCTAATTCCGGTCACGTCACCTGGTCGCCGAAGGTCCTCGAGACGGCCCGGCAGCACGGGCGGGAGCTCGACACCAAGGGAAATCTGGCCGGCACGACATAGCGGCTCGCATGAAGGTCGCGACCTGGAGAGGCGAAGCGCG
>WNGH01015453.1_pt1 | contig 13146 bp, 14 predicted proteins | sample 5400631 | NCBI WGS metagenome assembly WNGH01 (sample SAMN13153373, study PRJNA577476) | soil metagenome | isolation source: 115 cm soil or saprolite under Garry oak tree replicate 1 | place: USA:California | collected 2016-06-15
TTTTAGGTCTTGTCAGAAGATTCATACCAGAAGTAGTTGTACAGAGGTTTCGCGATACAGCACACTCTCCTGTAGTATCATGATAGGTCTATCATACACTGATGGACTTCCTTTTGAGAAGAGAGAGGACTTTCGTCTTGTTCTCTCTCGTTACTTTACTTGTGATTCCCCCGTCACCAGACCTGCAGATTGAGTGACGAAAACGATATGATCACTTTTCTTCAGCTCGCTGAAAAATACTGAAATGATATGGCGTTGCCAAGACAATAGATGTAGAATCAGGAGAGAACGAGACCTGCATCCAATCTCCCGAAAGATCTTCAAACTCGTACTCCAGAAGGACCTCCCCTTGTTTTCCCTGGACCTGAAACTGTTGCCGGAAAGACATCTGACCTGGCAAGCGTTGCTTGTTGTGGATGAATACAAGACGCTCGTCATAGGCATTGCGTAGGGAAGGTCGGCCTCCATGGACTCCAAGGACCTGAAACTGTTTCCCATCATACGTCACTGTCTGGTTCTTCCAATCGTAGATGTCGCCACCTTCTGGATACTTGTCATCGTCATGAACATGCCATGAGCCATCCAGATCCACCACGTGAATCCCCTCGTAAGAAATGATCAAGATCTGGTGCTCTACTGGGAACGTCACGCCAATGATGCGTTCACAGATGTCTTGAGCGTCTGGTGTACTTACCATTCTCCACACGTGAGGTTCCTGTTGATGGCTCGTCTCATTTTGGTTCGTGGTCATTTTTCCCCCTCTTGTCTTGGCTTCTCTTGACGCGTGCTTGCTCACGAGCGAGCATCTCAAACTGAAGCCGAGCCTGCTGCTCTACCAGTTCTCCATAGGCTTGTTCTACTGTGAGCAACCGCTCAACGACCTCTGGCTTGGTCATCTGGAGGTAACGATACCGAGCCCGGTCCAGGTCACGATGTGGGTCGATGCGCAAAGGGTGTGCCTGTGCCGAGGCATTCGCCGGTTTGCCTGTCCGTTTACGTGCCTGAGCAGTCCGAAAGGACGCACTGTGTTCGCAGTAATATACATGGGCCTCCTGGTTTTCTAGCAGTGCTGACTTTTTGACTCCCCGGCCCTCGGCATCGATCTCCGCACTTTTGTGGCAGATGGCCTCAATGGTCACCACTTGTCCCTCTTTGACGAGCTGATCGACGGCGGCCTTGACTAAGCGCACAGTGCGCTCGCGCTTCTCCTGGTAGTGCTTCTGGAGCCAGGGATGCGGCTCGTGTGCCGGAGGCTGCGCCTTCCTCGATTCGCAGTTTTGGTTGGTAGTTTTCATCGGCTCGATACTCCTCAATGAGATTCATCTCTTCTAGTTCGGTGTCGCACCGTTGGATCAGCGCCTGCATTTTGACGGTCTCAGGCCCCATCCCGCGCCGTTTGACTTGCTCGACACGAATGAGCGCCCACTGTTTTTGTTCCACGATCTCCTCTCGTCGAGCCGGGTCAGGGATTTTGTACACACAGCCAGTGCAGACATAGGAGTAGGGACAGACCGCGTGGCACGCGCAATCCCCACCAGGGACTTTCGCGAGCGTTCCGACCTGATTTCTGGCCTCCTCCCATTGGCGTTGCAGTTCCGCTGGTGCCCGTACAAATGCCTCTTCGACCTCGCCCAGTTGCGTCGCACAGCGGTCCAGAAAGGAGCCAGTCGTCTCAACCACCTGTTGCCAGGTGGGTGCTGCGTAGTAGCCAGTCACACGAACGTCCTTTTGATGCAGAATCACTGCCACCAAGTCAAGAGGAACGCGCTCGACCTGGTGTAAATGAGTCGCAAAAACATGACGGAGTAAATGTGGTTTGAGAATCACGGTCGTACCATCGGTGCGCTGAAACACCATCCCATGACACAGGTATCAACGACCGTGTATAATTGCGCCCAGATAAAATTGACCGACCCCCGAGATGGCTGTAGTCTCTGGAGCATGAGGTTCATCGTGCACCAAGGAGGCAGCCATGATCAGGAGCAGGACAGTGAACAAGATACACGAATTAGCCATCCAAGGCAAATCCATTCAAGACATCGCGATCGAGCTTGGCATAGCCAGGAATACGGTGCGCAAATACCTGCGTCACCCAGAGCTAGCCGCCATGCCTCGTCCCCGTCCCAATCGTCGTTCGAAACTTGATCCTTTCAAGGAGCAGGTCAAGAAGTGGATCAATGAGGATCATTGCTACAACTGTGAGGCCATGTTGCCTCGCTTGCTGGCAATGGGCTACAAGGGCAGCCTGAGTGTGCTCAAAGCCTTTGTGCATCCCCTCCGTCCCGCAACGGGAGGGCACTATCCGGTGATACGCTATGAAACGAAGCCGGCAGAACAGGTCCAGTTCGATTGGGGCGAGTTCAAGTACGAGCAGGACGGAGTTCCTCACAAGGTCTACGGCTTCACCGCGATCCTCTCGTACTCGCGTATGCGCTTTGTGACCTTCGTCAAGCGCTGTGATGCCCCGACCATGATCCGCTGTTTGATGGAGGCCTTTGAGTACTTTGGTGGACTGCCCAAAGCCGCGCTGACTGACCGCATGAAAAGCGTGCTTCTGGAGATGGAAGACAAAAAGCCACGCTGGAACCCGCTGTTTGCCGACTTTATGGCCTCCATTGGGGTGGCGCCTCGGGTCTGCAAGGCATATACGCCACAAACGAAGGGAAAAGTCGAGCGCACGGTTGGTTTTGCCAAGCACAGCTATTGGGCAGGAGTCTCCTTCACAGACATTGATGACCTCAATCGCCAGGCGCACATCTGGTGTGAGCGCATCAATGCACGGGTCCATCGCACCACGCACGAGCGCCCCCTTGATCGGAGGGCTCGAGAGGAGCTTTCCCCCTTGCCGCAGGCGTTTGCCTGGGAGCGCTTTGCCACCGAAGAACGCAAAGTCAGTTGGGATGGGTATGTCTCCTACGATGGGGTCTTGTATGGCTTGCCCGCTGAACCACCGGTGGCAGGTTCCGTCGTCCAGGTGCGTGAGCGGCATGGAGTCCTCTCAGTCTGGTCAAGAGGGCAGAGGCTTTGCGAGTGGACCAAGCGTACTGGTTCAGGAGAGCATGCGGAGCATCCCGATCAATTTCGCAACGTTGTCCCAGCTGCATCCAGGCGGGCACAGGTGGTTCCCATCGGTCATCTTCGCGCGATCCCACAGGTAGCGAAGCGGAACCTGGCTGAGTATGACCAGTTATGTGGCGTGAGTGTTTCTATGGAGGTGCCCGTATGCAGCACCATTTGAAGCACTTGGGCTTAACGCAATTGGAGCAAGCCTTGCCAACCCTCTTCGAGACAGCGCGGCAAGAGCAGTGGACCTATGAAGTGTTTCTCAATCGGGCAATTGCTGCCGAGATTGAGGGGCGTGATCGGCGGGCAGCGGAACGCCGCATGACTGCTGCCCGCCTGCCAACGATCAAGACACTGGAGGCGTTTGATTTTGCCTTTCAGCCCAGCCTCTCCGAACGATTGCTCCAGGAACTGGCTGATCTCTCGTTTGTGAAGAGCGCCACGAACATCGTTTTCCTCGGTCCGCCCGGCGTAGGGAAAACACATTTGAGCTTAGCGCTCACGGTCAAGGCCCTGGCCGCTGGATATTCTGCATTGTTTACCACACTCACTCACCTGGCCGAGGCGTTGGACACCGCTTCCTATCCGGGCCTAGTTCGGCAGCGGCTGCGTCGCTATACCACCCCGAGTGTTCTGGTGATCGATGAGGTCGGCTACACCAAGCTTTCGCCCGGACAGGCCCATCATTTCTTTGAGCTGGTCACTGCTCGGTATGAGCACGGCTCAATCCTGCTGACTTCTAACACAGGGTTTTCTGATTGGGGCAGCCTTCTTGGCGATGAGATTCTTGCCACAGCACTCCTCGACAGGCTCCTTCATCATGCTGAGGTTATTCCAATCAATGGTCAGAGTTACCGCATGAAAGATCGCCGGGAACATGGGGCTTCAGGAGGTCAACAAGGAAAGGAGGGTCAAATTTAGGCTGGCGCACAGCAAGTCGGCGTTGGGGTCACACCTGGTTGGCACACCAATGCTGGCGTTCTGGTCCACTGGGGGCTAGATGGTTTTGAAAAAAGGAAAGTAGGACAAATGGGCGGTCAAAATTATTCGGGCGCAAAAGTGCGCAGGCGTTGACAACAGGAAACGCAGGCACGCCGCAATCGCTCGTTGAACCAGGTGTTTTCCGTGATACTGGAAGAGATAGGGATGTTCGCCGGGAAAACGATGCGCTCGCTGATTGTCTGGATGAAAGGGGACGTGCGGAAGACTTTCCCCTGGACCAAGCTGGTAATGCTCTTTGAGCATGGACCCGACTCGTTCAAGATTGTTTTTCGTCTCTGGTCCGATCACGTAATCGGCGGGTTGATCTCTTCCCTTGGGAACCAGCCGGACGAGTAAGCGTGGAGTTCCTCCCACCTTCATGGCATAGAGGCAATCAGGGCTGAGCCGAAGCTGAAGTAATTCATTGAGCCTTGCCCCAGTCGTCGTAAAAAAATCGAGCGCGGCTAAGCCGAAGGTTGCGGCATCGTACAAGGTGTCAATGGTAAAAAGCAACCCGGATGTGCGCTCTCGTGCTGCTTGCAAGAAGTTGGCTCTCCCTCCGATACGGGTTTCCGTCAACAATCCAGTATGTCCCGTCGAAAACGGTTGGGTAGCAAATTCTTCGTCTTCTCGTTCGCCGTAGCCCCACGAACGCAGATAAGCTTGTTTGCGCTCAATTTCCTCTGGAGTGCCGCAGTCGGCATGTTCTCCAATGAGCATGTAGCGGAGCAACTCTCCAAACCAGAGCAGTGCATCTGGCTCACGCGGCGCGCTCGGATCAGTAAGGCTGTCGGCGCCAACAAATTCCAGGAAAAAATGGTTCCGCTCCGGGCTGTACTCCAGCCGTTTGTTTCGCGCTTTGGAGCACGCCTGGAAACTGTAGTCCTGACCATGTGCTAGAATGAAGCTCGGTCGATCCCACAGCAGAAAGTGAAAGCGTTGTTTGTACCGAGGCTCTTCGTAGGAGAAGGAAACGGGCAGCGTCGCTTTTCCTGCCACAACCTGTGCTACTACTTCCCGATATTGCTGCCGAAGACGAGCGAGTGCATTCCAGCGTAGGTGCGCTTCTCCCCGCATTTGAGCGAAGAAGGGGCTGACCGCATCTGAGTCTGCTTTGCGCCGCTGAGCCTGGAGATCTCTCACATCCTGGTCGTGAGCAATCTGTGCTCGTACACCCGCTGGGAGCGCGGGGAGTGCCCACTGCTGATAGGGAATACGCATCTCAATTGGAATCGCTTGCAGATAGACGGCAAGGGTGCGGACCACGGCGGTGTAGCTCCGCATAAACTCGCAGCGTGTTTCAAGCGAATCCGTTCCCTCTAGATCATTCATGTAGCGCGTGAGATGCTCAACCGGGTCCCACTCTGAAAAATCAGTCAGTTGGTAGGAGGTGAAAATCGTGTCGAGGCGACAATGCATCGAGTGCAACCGTGCTTTGATTGATTGCCGATCAAGTTTGGCATAGCAGGTGGCGACACCCAGGAACAAAGCGAGGTGATTGCACCAGGGCCGACCAGCGGTTTTCACGGTAATGTAGTTCATGAATCTCCGCTCCACCTGATCCCAGTTGATCTTCGGAGCAGTGAGCAAGAGCGGATCAATGGTGCCTTGAAACTGTTGCCAGATGAGAGGAGCGCGTCGTTCATCATTCGCACGGAATCTAGGCATGCGTGTACCCTCCCAACGACAACAAGGAATCCCATCCTTGATCGGAAGGGCGCGGTGTCTCTGTCGTGACTGAAGGCAGCGGAGACGTTGGACCAAATGGTGAGCGAGCAGAGGACACATCTGTGTGTTCTCGCGCATACCTGGCATTGTCTTCAGACCAGCGGGTATGCAGGCGGTCCTGGAGTTCCGCGTGCCGGATCTCATCGAAGTAATGTTCGTAGCATTGCAGGGTCTCTGGACTTCGCCAGGCCATGTAGCGCACCAGATCCTCTTTGCCTCGTTCAATATCGCCAGGCTCTTTGGCTGTTTCACAGATAAGGCGTATCTCTTGGGTCACGAACCAGTGCCTGAGCGCATGGATATTGAGATCGAGCTGGAGCACCGCGCAAAGCTTGTACCAGTGTTTTTTGAAACTGTCGTAATCGTAGGGATTCCCCCGACGCGACAAAAAGAGCGGATCTCCATCATCGAGCGCATCGAGACGACGGCCCTGGCGGTCGATAGCCATGCGTTCCGTGTTGACGCAGGCCAGCAGCATTCTGGTGGTCTCAGCGCTCCATCTGATCACCTTGACGCGCCGTCCATGGCTTCCCTTGCTGAAGGCCCAGGCTTCTTGCTTGCCTCCCCGTTTGCGCCAGTCTCCGATAGTCAGGCGCAGGATTTCTCGAATCCGTGCTCCCGACTCGTAGGCGATGCGTACCACGAGCTGATCGCGCAGACACAGGCCAGCGCGTGGAAAACCTTGACGAAGCGCACGGTGCAACTGAGGGTCATCAATGGGATGTGGTTGCCATGTCTCATGAACGAGCTTAAAGTAGTTGTCCGAGAGGAACCTGTGCCGAGGCTCTTCCACCCCGCTGCGTTGGGGCATCCGTGGGCGGTGTCCTGCCACACGGCGTTCTTGCGCCTCAATGTCCTGCAAAAGTTTCGCGGTCGGATCGGTGAGTGGATGAGGATAGGGATACCATTCCTTGCGCCGAGCCAGGTGGTAAAACCGCTTGAGCGCGCAGAGAAAAACATGAACCGTGCTAGGACTCTTCCCGGTGAGCCGCACCAATTGGTCGGTCTCCCGTGGCTGTGCTTTGCAATGCAACTGTTCCACGAGAAAGTCATGTACACTCTCGCGGACGGCATCAGGTGGGCTATCCCAGCGGTCTTCCCGCTCTTGCCGCCAGGAGTCGGTCACAAGGTAATCGAAGTAGGGAAGTAATGTTGCAAGGTACGTTTTGGCCGTGCCCTCGGCAAGAAAGCGCTGGGTCTCGTGGTAAAACTCTGTCAGAGGAAGGTGGGGAACGCCACTCTCATCCACAACCACCAGCGCGTAGGGGCTGGAGAGGTCTTTTGGCCGCCGTACAGCACGAAATTGTTGAGATTGTATCAACTCTCACACTCCTTTTCTGTTACAACGGAGTGTGCTGTAGCTGAATCACCCTCTGTCAGCAAGAGTACTACATCTTCTGACAATCCCAATTACATACTCGGGATGATTTACTGTATTAGCATTTTGGAAGGGTATTCGAGAGCGATCCTCGCCTCTGCTGTGACCCGCCGACAAAATTTCGAGGAGTACGTCGCGGTGCTCTACGCGGCGATTCGCAAACATGGATGCCCCAAATCGCTAGTGAGCGACCATGGTGGGGTATTTCGCGATCACCGTGCAATGCAAATCTACACCACTTTAGGCATTGAGAAGAAAGAGATTGAGAAGCGGCAAAGCTGGCAAAATCTAATAGAAACGGCCTTGTCTGTTATGTGGAATTTGAAAAATTCCTTACATAACTTGCATTATGTGGACTTGACGCTCGATTCCTCTGCTCTTTTTAAGAGCGACGAGTGGCAATTCCACATAATTAATGTACAAAGGCGTATGGGAGATTGGTATTTTGAAACCGCAAAGAGCTGGGAAGACCTCGTCGCGACGCACGAAAAGTGGGTCTTGGATTACAATTTTCAAAAACACCTTGCGCACGAGAAGCGTGAAGATGGCCGTCATTCCCCTGCGGAAGTGTTGGGATGGGTGGCTGGAAAGCAATGGGAACCGGATTACATGTATCATGCCTTCTCTGCTATTTGCGAGACAAGGACGCTGACTTCGGCTGGTTATGCCCGCTTCCGAGATTTTTTGATTTATGGCGAACGCGGTCTGGCGGGTAAGAAGGCGCTGATCAACATTTTTCAAGATACACTAGCCCTGGAATATGGAGAGCATCTCCTGGCAAAATATTCCGTGGAGTGGCAGCCGGACGACCACCACCTGCTGCGGATTGGCAATCCGCGTCTCTACGAGCATCCGAATCCTCGCCCGCCATTAGCACTCTGGCCGCCCGAGGCTGTCGAATGGTTTGTGATCATCCAAGCTGCTGCCTATGGATCACGCCCACGACGCAAACGCGCAACTCGGCTCTTGGTGATGCAGCTCCCGCTGTTGTTTGAAGAGGCAAACAAAACTATGAGAAGCTAAAAGCGCAAGGGAAGTGATGCCGACCACGCAACACTGGCCAGCGTCATGAAGAAAGTATCTCAAAAGAGATGAACGCAATGGTTCACTGCTTCCCTGTGTCGTGCCTTTTTACCTTTCTTCCCTGTGTTGCGCTTTCTCTTCGCTTTTCCCAACACATTCCCAGAAAACCTAGGAACGTGCCGGGAAAACTGCCTCAACAGATCAGGATAGTCTCCCCTTCTCGCTGGGAACCCCCTTCGGATATTCTTGAAGCAGATACAGCAACAAAGTGTTTGCTGAAAGTTATTCACTCTTATTCAAGGAGGAACTTCCATGTCGGTTTCACAGAATCCAGGCAGCATAACTGCCACCACTTCCACTCCCGTCACCATGACCGGGCGATCAGTCACGGCCCTGCGCTGGTACATGCGTATCGCAGGTGGGCTTCTGCTCCTGTTCATGATGATCCCCGGTGACCCTGAGAGCAACACCCTTTTTTCCTACATCGCCAACCATGGCCTCTACATGGTGTCGGCGGGGGCCTCGATTGTTGGCTCATTTGGCAGGCGCGTCAACTGGCTGCTGGGAGTCGTACTCACCCTGATGTGGTGCATTCTTGACTACATCTTCATTTTCGGAGGGCCTAACGGGCCAGGCCTGCTCTTCGAGATCGTCGGCTCTGTCATCGCGTGATTGGCATTGTCATTGCCGTGCTTTCCTTCCCGGCTTTTGCCAGAGATTTTTGAAAACTGGCCACCATTAATGTACAATGAGAGTAGCCTGATAGGCTCGCTTGAGGAGGGACGCATGAGCAGCGTGCTAGTCACCCGATGCGCACCTGAACGACGTGTCTCCGCGCTGCGTGATATCCCACTACGCGATGTCGAACGCGCCGGGGCGAAGGCTGCGAAGAGTAAGGCAGCCCGCCCCTCTGTTATTCTGACGAGGTGAGCCCGCAAAGGAGAACCCATGAGCAAGCGCACTGCTTTTTGGTTGGCATGGTTCACGTGGGGACTCTATCTAGTCATTGCCATCGTTACTCTGCTTTTTCAGATGAAGAATGCATCGTCGAAATTGCTCAGTGAAATTTTTAATGCCCTGGTTCTGCTGGCATTCGCGACGGTTGGGACGCTCATTGCCTCACGGCGCCCACAGAATCCGATTGGCTGGATATTCTGCATAAGTACTCTGTTGTGGGCACTCGGCGTTTTTCTGCTGGAATACGCTGTCTATGCCCTCATTACTGTACCGGGTTCGCTTCCAGCAGGAGCATTGATGGGCGTCTTTGGGGATGGGCCAGGGGGATGGGCTGGTTCCTTATGTTAACCTTCGGGCTTTTGCTCTTCCCGAATGGGCATCTCCTTTCTTCCCGATGGCGGCCCCTGGCCAGGCTCATTGTCGGCTTTCTGGCCGCCTTTACGATTACCTCCCTGCTTGCGCCCTACTTGTCTGATACTCGCCTGGCAACGGTGCACAATCCGATTGGAATTTCGGGCGCAAGTGACCTGCTCAATCTGCTTACCACTCTTATCTCTCTGGGCTTGCTGGCAACAGTTATCCCCTGTATTGTCGCAGTTGTCCTTCGCTTCCGACGGGCGCGAGGGGATGAACGGCAGCAGCTGAAATGGTTCGCCTATGGGACGACACTGAGCATACTCATGCTCATTGGTATTGTCATCCTGGTGTTTTCAAATAACGGTGCCCCTGATACGTTCTTTTTCCTTGCAGTGGTCTGTATTCCGATCTCGGCAGGCATCGCCATGCTCAGATATCGCCTGTATGATATTGATGTTCTCATCAACCGCACACTGGTCTACGGTTTGTTGACCTTTCTGATAGTAGGCATCTATGTGTTGGCCGTGGGCTACCTGGGCGCGCTCTTTCGCACCGGCAGTAACCTCCTGATCTCCCTGATAGCAACCGGCCTGGTCGCGGTGCTCTTTCAGCCCTTGCGAGCGCTCCTCCAGCGCAGTGTAAACCGGCTGCTCTACGGGCAACGCGACGAGCCCTATGCCGTTATCACCAGGCTCTCCCAGCGGCTGGAAGCGACGCTTGCTCCTGATGCCGTGCTGCCGGCCATTGTGGAGACCGTCGCCCAGTCGTTCAATCTGCCCTATGCTGCCATCCTGCTCAAACACGATGACGAATTCGCGCTTGCCGCGAGCCATGGCAACCAGAAGGGTGAGCCGCTTGTACTGCCGCTCGTCTACCAGCGAGAAACCATCGGCGAGCTGCTCCTCGCCCCGCGTGCTCCCGGCGAGGCCTTTACACCCGCCGACCTGCTCCTGCTCAGTGCATTGACACACCAGATCGGGCTTGCTGCCCATGCCGTGCGTCTGACCGCAGATCTCCAGCATTCGAACGAACACCTGTCCGCGGCGCGCGTGCGCCTGGTCACGGCCCGCGAAGAGGAACGCCGCCGACTGCGCCGCGACCTGCACGATGGCCTGAGGCCAACGCTGGCCGCGCTCACGCTCAAAATCGGCGCCGCGCGCAAATTGTTGACCCGCGACCTGACCGCTGCGAATAGCTTGCTGCTCGAATTGAACGGCGATATCGAAACGACGGTCAGCGACATTCGCCGCCTCGTCTCCAATCTGCGACCTCCCTCCCTCGATGAACTGGGACTGATCGGAGCGATCCGCGAGCGCGTGGCTCAATCTACCCACACCAGGGAAGCAGACCATGTGAATGGGCTGCGCATCCTGGTGGAGGCGCCGGATAGCCTGCCCCCATTGCCCGCGGCGGTCGAAGTGGCGACCTACCGTATCGTGCAGGAGAGCCTGACCAACGTGGTGCGCCACGCCCATGCCAGCGCCTGCCGCATCCATCTCTCACTCGATGAGAAGCTCTCCCTGGAGATTTGCGATGATGGCGTCGGCCTCGCCGCGGAGTATCACGCGGGAGTCGGCATGCGTTCGATGCATGAGCGTGCAACCGAGCTGGGTGGAACGTGCGTTGTGGAACCAGTTCCCACGGGAGGCACTCGCGTCCTGGCCCGTCTCCCCGTATCGAAGGAGGAATAGTACCATGTCCAAAGATCCGTTACGTATCCTCATTGCTGACGATCACCCACTCTTTCGCAGCGGCATGCGCGCCCTCCTGGGGGCAGACCCGGAGACCGAGGTGGTTGGCGAGGCGGCCACAGGAGAAGAAGCAATTGACCTAGCCTCGTCGCTCCAGCCAGACGTGATCCTCATGGATCTGCAGATGCCCAGCATGAGCGGCATCGAGGCCACCCGCCGCATACTACATACCAGCCCGCATATCCGTATTCTCGTCGTCACCATGTACGAGGACGAGCACTCCGTCTTCACCGCCATGCGCGCCGGAGCGCGCGGCTACTTGCTCAAGGGAGCCAGCCCGGACGAGGTGCTGCGCGCCATTACGGCGGTGGGCGGCGGCGAGGCCATTTTCAGCCCGTCCATCGCCACGCGCCTGATCGATTTCTTCGCGAGCCTGCAACCAACGGCAATGCCGCAGGCGTTGCCAGAATTAACCGACCGCGAACGCGAAATCCTCACCCTGATCGCCCACGGCCAGAGCAACGCTGCCATCGCCAGGCAGCTTTCGCTCAGCACGAAAACGGTGAGCAACTACGTTTCCAACATCTTCAGCAAGCTGCAAGTAGCTGATCGCGCCCAGGCTATGCTGCGCGCGCGGCAAGCGGGATTGGGATAGGAGAGGAGAGGGTGTGACCCGGTGATCGGTCGTGTAGCTCTTTCCTTTTTCGAGAAGTGTCATGTCGCGTAAGCAGGTGAACTTTTCTTTCTATCAGAACATAAGTTTCCCCTTATGAGCATATTACCCGGTTTAGGGTATCCTGACAAGGTTTTTGGTGCTTTTAGTCCAATAGATAGGAAAGGTATCTGTCAAGCAGGTCGTGGCGAGGTTTCTGATGATGTCTTTTTTTCGCGGCCCTCACGACACCGACTCTGTAAATCCCAACATTCGCCAGGGCAGAATCTGCATGAATATGTGGGCCGTCGCAATCTAGAAATCTCAACTCCGGGCATGATGTCTTTTTTTCGCGGCCCTCACGACACCGACTCTGTAAATCCCAACATTCGCCAGGGCAGAATCTGCATGAATATGTGGGCCGTCGCAATCTAGAAATCTCAACTCCGGGCTGCTTGCCCACCAGGAAACCTATTCAGATTCCGCCCTGGCGAATGTTGGGATTTACAAACATGTGCAGGAAAGCCCTCTGCTCTCTTTTCCCTCTCGGACTGCCCCCCAGATCTTCTCCTCTCGCAGGAGCACAGTTACCGAACATCACGCAGGCTGTGCTATACTAGGGTGGAACCGTGAGCATGTCCGGTAACCGGATCGATGAGCAGCTGTGCGACAGCAGAGAGGAGTCAGCCATGACTCCCACCGTCCAGGGCGAGACCCTGGTCTATCGGCAGGACGGGCAGGAGCAGATACTGACCGTGGACACCGCGGCCTGGTTTGCCTGGTTGGAGACGGCCTCCACGTTCTCCTTCGTCAGTGAGACGGGCAGCTTCACCGCGCGCCGTGAGCAGGCAGGTCACAAGCGCGGGGGCTGGTACTGGAAAGCCTACCGCAAACAGCACGGCAAGCTCTCCTCCCGCTACCTGGGCAAGTCCGAGACCGTCACGCTGGCGCGTCTACAGACGGTGGCCCAGGCACTGGCTGACGTTCACGTCGAGACCGCGCCTGACAACGATGCGGACGAGGCTCGCCCCTCGGCGCAAGCCGCAGCATCTTGGATGCGGAGCGATTCACTCACCCCGCTGCTCGCAACCAAGCTCCATCGACCCCTGCCACGCGCGCACCTCGTGCGTCGCCCCCAGCTGGCTGCACGACTCACACAGGGAGTGATGGGTCCGCTCACGCTCGTCTCGGCACCCGCGGGCTTTGGGAAAACGACTCTGCTCGCGCAGTGGTTCGCCGAAAGCGGCATGCCTGTCGCCTGGCTATCACTCGAACCGGGGGACAACGAGCCGGTGCGCTTCCTCTCGTATCTCATT
>WNGH01023217.1_pt1 | contig 13143 bp, 12 predicted proteins | sample 5400631 | NCBI WGS metagenome assembly WNGH01 (sample SAMN13153373, study PRJNA577476) | soil metagenome | isolation source: 115 cm soil or saprolite under Garry oak tree replicate 1 | place: USA:California | collected 2016-06-15
CCGCCGCGAGATACACGCGGAGGGCCAAGACCGTCAGCACGGCCGAGATCAAGAAGGAGTCGACGAGAACCGGTCGGTCGTTCCGGATCACGTCCACCTTGATCGGCGGTATCAATCTCGGTGCGTCTGGGGTCACAGATCCGAATGATGCGCCGCCCTCCAGCTAGGCGTTTACCGGTAGCAGTGGGCGAACAGCTCGTTCCGGTGATCGGAGATTTGATCGCCGAAAGCGTCCGCCGAATCCAGGAGCATTCGATCGTCGATTGTGCCCCGCCCGCATCGCCGGCAGGTCGTTGACGACCCCGCTAGGCCGCCGCGATGCCGTCCGGTAAGGAAGTTAAAAATCCCCGCCCCGCGTGCGAGCGACCCGCTCCGAGTTCGGCGGCCCGATCGCCTCGATCGTATGGCCGATGAGAAGCAAGCTCGTCAATGTTTGGCCGCATGTCTTAGCCGGCCTTCTTCTCCCGGTAGCTGTCTACGTGTCGTACACCTCGGTTGGTGGTCGCTTCTGAAGTACTCAGGCAGGCGACTGCCTGAGAGGTGCCCCGACGTCGTGCAGGAAGCTCAGGATCTCCTGATACGAGCGGTAGATCGTTGTCTCGTGATACGGAATGGCGAGCTCGGCGCAGTAGTCTCGCACGATCTTGTGAGCGCGTCGGATGTTGCAGCGGGGCATGGTCGGAAAAAGATGGTGCTCGATCTGATAGTTGAGCGATCCATATAGGAGGTCGGTGAGGGGACTGGACTTGACGTTGCGTGATGTCAGGACCTGCGAGCGCAGGAAGTCGAGCTCTTGGCCCGATTCGATCTGCGGCATGCCCTTGTGGTTGGGGGCGAAGACAGAAGCCAGGTAGAACCCTCCGACACATTTCTGGATCACGATCACCAGAAGCGCGCGCCAAGGCCCGACGATGGCGACAAGGAGCAGCGGGAAGGCCACCGCGTGCATGCAGAGGGCGCCCACCTCGACCCAGCGCAGGCTCTCTTTTGTCTTGACGAGGAACCGCACGCTCGAGACATGCATCGTCCACGCGAGGCCGAAGAGCAACGGAAAGAATAGGCCCGCTTGATGGCTCACGATCCAGCGCGCGATACCGGTCTTGGCCAGCGCCTGCTCCTCTGAGTAGGCGATCACTCCAACATCGATGTCCGGGTCGAGGTCCTGGTGGTTGGGATTGCCGTGATGCCGGTTGTGCTTGTCGCGCCGGCTCGGAAACATCTGCCGGTGCCCTGAGTCGTGCAGCTGGAAGCCGAGCTGGCCGGAGACGACTCCAAGCAGCGCGGCGATGATGACCGTCTCCCAGCCGCTCTGCACGAGGCTCAGGAGCCATAGAGTCGTGGCGAACACAAGCGTGTTCGTCACCAGCATCAGCGTGTAGTAGCCCGGACGTTTTCTGAGCAGACCCGCGGCTTCCACCCGGCGTTTGAGCTCGGCGTAGGGCTGCGGGCGTGCGGCCAGCTTCGGATCGGAAATCACAATCGCTGCCATGGTGCTCCTGACTCGAACCGAGGCCATCGGGCGAGAGGCACGTTCGAGAGCCACCGGTCGCCTTTTGCGCTCGGAAGGGAACCGGGCGCGGTGGCATGTTACCCCGCTTCGGCCGCAGTTTTTGACGGAAATTTAGACAAATTCTCGATTGAGGCGCCGCCCGATCGAGACCTGCGCTCCTAGCGCCTCCCCCATCGGCCAGATGAGCTCACCCGGTCGACAGCAACAGTGAAGACCTCGCGCGGGGTCCGCCGTTCGTATGTCTTGCCCGTGTACTTCAGGGACATGCGATCGATGAAGGCGAGGTCCTCGTCGGGCTGGATGTCCACGACCCGGCCGCTGATCGAGAGCCAGTGCCACGGATTCTTCGTGCTGACGATCGACACGGCCACTTGAGGGCGCTCCCGAAACGACTTCCCCTTGCGGGATCCGATCGGAGAGCTGACCATGACCTGCTCTCCATCAACGTCGACCCACATCGGAAAGGTGACGATATGGGCCTTGCGACTCAGATAGGAGACGTGAGCCAAGGCGGGCTCGTCGAACAGGTCCCGAACCTCGTCGGGGATCGTGGCCGGCATACCTCTAATTAAGAACCAAGTACGCGCGGACCGGGAAGGTGGCACCTCCGACCCATGCGATGGGGACTGCATGCAGGCGTCCGGCGCCGGAGGCGATCGCGGCGAGGTTGGTCATGTGCTCGCAGATCGGGATGCCAGCCCTAAGCAGCCGCGTATGGGCCGGTCGGGACATGTCGGCGACGTCGTCGATGTTCAGCGAATCGATCCCGACGAACGCCGCCCCGGCAGTAGCCAGCTTGTCTGAAGCCTCGGCGGTTAGAAACGGGTTGCCGTGGAAGTAGCTGTCAGTACCCCAGTGGCGCGAGAAGTCGGTGCGAAAGAGAACAGCTTTGCCGTGCAGGTCCCCAGCCGGTACCGCGTCGGGACCAATTGCCCGCCCGATTTGCGTGACGTCGGCGACCACCACTGGCACATCCGCAAGCTGTTCGAGCCGGAGTCCGGCAAGGTCGATGGCGGCTCGAAACCTATGCCGAGGCGAGTCGACATAAGTGCCGGTGTTACCACAAAGGTGCAGCGAGGCGATAAGGAACTCCGACATCCCGTCGTATCGCGACGCGTCATAGTCGTTGAGGACTTCCACGCGAGGCGTTGGCAAGGGACGATACGTTTCCATGCCCTCTACGATCGGGTGGCTCAGCTCCACGAAGCGAGTCATCGCACACCATCATGGAGGAAACGTGAAGGTCGGCGACATTGACGTGGCCCGGATTGGTTTAGGGACGAACCGACTGACGATTACGAAGGAAAATGTCGCGTTCATCAGATCGGCAGTCGCCGAGGGCGTGCAGATGATCGACACCGCTCACCTGTACACGGGCGGGCAGAGCGAGCAGACGATCGGGGAGGCCCTGTCGCCACCTCCCGAAGGCTGCATCGTGGCCACCAAGGGCGGGTTGGGTGGTGCCGGGCGCGCCCGCCCCGAGGTGCTGCACGCGGAGCTCGAGCAGAGCATTCGTCACCTGAAGACCGACACCATCTACCTCTATTACCTTCATCGCGTCGACCCGGAGACTCCGATCGAGGAAAGCCTGAGCGCCATCAAGGATTACCGCGACCGGGGCAAGGTCCGCCACGTCGGAATCTCCAACGTCGGGATCGAGCAGATCGAGCGCGCCCGACGGGTGGTGCCGATCGTGGCGGTGCAGAACCACTACAACCTTTCCGAGCGCAAATCCGAGGCAGTCGTCGACTACTGGGCCGCGGAGGGCATTGTTTTCGTCCCGTTCTTTCCCCTGCGCGGAGACGGCGGCGGTGCGCTGACCCAGATCGCCAGGCGGCATGGTGCGAGCAAGCAGCAGATCACGCTTGCATGGCTCCTCCGGCGCTCGGCGGCGGTGCTGCCGATTCCGGGCACCCTGTCGCTCGTTCACCTCAAAGAGAACCTCGCTGCGCTACAGATCGAGCTCACCGACGCCGAGTTCGAGGCGCTCCGCTAGCGACATGACCTTTAGCGAGCTGGCCACTTACCTGGATCAACTGGAGGCGACAAGCAGCCGCAATGAGCTGGTTCGCATCCTTGCCGAGGCTTACAAGGCGTGCTCGGTGGAGGAGATCGAGCCGATCACCTACCTGATCCAGGGTCGGCTGGCGCCGTTCTTCGAACCCGTCGAGATGGGACTTGGCGAAAGGTTGCTCATGTCCGCGATCGCGACGGCTTACGGCACCTCCAAGGAGGACGTCACCAAGACGTACAAGCAAACCGGCGACCTCGGCCTCACAGCGATGAGCCTGGGTCCGAAGACCAGAGATGACACGCCCTCGGTTATCGAGGTCCATCAACGACTGTGGGAGATCGCCGGGCTCAGTGGCGAAGGCAGCCTGAAGGCAAAGCTCGATCTATTCGCTGCACTTCTTGGCGACCTGGACGCGGCCTCGGCCAAGCACCTGGTCCGGATCACCCTGGGCAAGATGCGGCTCGGCATCGGCGACCCCACAGTCCTGGATGCGCTCTCGTTCGCAAAAAAGGGCGATCGCTCGCTTCGCCCGGTCCTCGAAGCCGCCTACAACCGGAGCTCGGACCTGGGTCTGATCGCGAAGACGTTGTGGGCTCAAGGTCTGGAAGCAATCGAGGCGATCAAAGTCACGGTCGGCAAGCCGCTGCGGAGCCAGCTCGCGGAGCGTCTGCCCAACCCCGAGGCGGTGATCAAAAAGCTAGGTCTGGTAGGCGTCCAGCCGAAATACGACGGCTTCCGAGTCCAGATCCACAAGGACGGCGGCGTGGTCAACATCTTCTCGCGGAATCTCGAGACGATGACGCCGATGTTCCCGGAGCTCGTCGCGGCGACCGTAAGTCTCCCGGTGAAGAGCGTCATCCTCGACGGCGAGGCGATCGCGTACAGCCCGGAGTCGGAGGAGTACGTCCCGTTCCAGGAAACCACCGCGCGACGCCGCAAGGAGGGGATCGACGAATTCGCCACCAGGGTTCCCTTGCGCGCATTCGTCTTCGACGTGATGTTTCGCGACGGGACCGACCTGACACCGTTGCCTTACGAGCAGCGCTTCGCCATCGTCGACGAGATGCTCAAGGGATCAGACACGCTGCAGACCGCGCCGCTGACGAAGACGGATTCGGTCGAGGTCCTGACGAGAGAGCTTCTCGACAACATCAGCCGCGGACTGGAGGGAGTCGTGGCCAAGCGCCTCGACTCGCCGTATCAGGCCGGCGCCCGCAACTTCAACTGGGTGAAGTTGAAGCGCAACACGAGCGGCGAGCTGACAGACACCATCGACGTCGTCCTCATCGGCTACTACGGCGGCAAGGGAAAGCGCGCGGAATTCGGTGCAGGCGCGCTCCTGGCGGGGGTCTATGACAGTGAGAAGGACGAGTTCGTCAGCATCAGCAAGCTCGGGACCGGCCTCTCAGACGAGGGCTGGCGCGACCTCCACAAGCAGTTGAGCAGGCTGGAGGTTGGCGAGAAGCCCGCGCGCGTCAACTCTATCCTCGTCCCGGACGTCTGGTTGCAGCCCGAGCTGGTGGTCGAAGTTCTGGCCGACGAGATCACGCCCAGCCCGCGGCATACCGCCGGCATGGTCGGCGACCAGCCCGGATTCGCGTTGCGGTTCCCGCGCATCGTCTCCTTTCGTTCCGCCGACAAGAAGCCTGAAGACGCGACCACGGTGCGCGAGATAAGAGAGATGTGCCAGCAGCAGCATCAGCGCGCTGTACGCGATTAGGCGGCCGCCATCGCCGGGCGCTGGCGCGAGCTAGTCGCGCAGGGTTACGGGCGGCTCGACATCAGGGCCGCCAGAATGGGTCTTGATGGGGGACCCATCGAGTCGGGGAGCAGGCACGCGGCCTGAGGCCGTCGCCAGACGTGTGGCACGCGTCGGCCAACGAGGCAGGCCTGGCGCGATGACCGCGGCGGTGCTTTACGCGCCGCACGATCTGCGAATTGAGCAGCGTCCCGTTCCGAGTCCATCGCAAGGCGAGGTCCTGGTCCGGATTCTGTCGGTCGGGGTGTGCGGGTCCGATGTCCACTATTACGAGCACGGGCGCATCGGCGATTTCGTTGTCCGCAGTCCTCTGGTCCTCGGACACGAATCGTCCGGTCAGATAGTCGAGGTCGGCGAAGGAGTCTCACGGTCGCGAGTCGGCGATCGCGTCGCGATCGAGCCGGGTGGGGCCTGCGGTCGCTGCGATCAATGTCGGGCCGGCAGATACAACCTTTGCCCATACATGAGATTCCATGGCACGCCGCCGGTCGACGGCACGCTGTCGGAATTCGTGACTGTGAAGTCCGATCTGGCTTACAAGGTGCCCGACGAAATCAGCGACAACGCGGCCGCGCTGCTCGAACCACTGTCTGTCGGAATCTGGGCCAATGAAAAAGCCTGGACGCAGATGGGCACCTCATTGCTAATCGCGGGAGCAGGGCCGGTCGGCCTCGTAACCACGAAAGTTGCGCATGCCGCCGGGGCAACTCGCATCGTGGTGACCGATGTCAACCGCCACCGACTCGAGGCCGCGCGGACAAGCGGCGCGACGGAGATCGCCCTTGCGGGAGCTGAGGCCATCGACGGCGATTTCGACGCATTCATCGACTGCTCGGGTTCACCATCCGCCATCGCTGCAGGCGCTCGGTCGGTTCGAGCGGCAGGGAGAATCGTCCTGGTCGGCATGGGCGCAGACGAACTCACGCTGCCTCTTGCGGTCATCCAGCGACGCGAACTGGTGATCACAGGCACGTTCCGCTACGCCAACACGTGGCCCACCGCGATTGCCCTGGTCGCAAGCGGCCGAGTCGGTCTCGACGACCTGGTCACCGGCGAGTTCGGGCTTGCCGCCACCGAGCAAGCCCTCAACGCCGGTCGCGATCCCCACAGCGTCAAGGCCGTGGTTCGGCCAGGACACACCGAGCGCCAGGCACTCTAGCCCCCGGCCGGAGCTCCGTTGCCTGCCCGGCGGCCGAAACCAGAGCCGGTCGAGCAGGTTCCATTTGCGCCGGCAGGGGTGATCGTCAGCGACGTCGCCTGAACGTTCCCGGAGGCATCTGGCGCCCCGGTCGCGCGTAAGCACTGGCCGACCTGAAAGGAAGCCGCGCTCGCTGCCGCGTCACGTTGGCCACGGTCGGCACTGTGAATGTCTGGGTACCGGTGGATGCGGTGAGAACCGTGACCGAGGTTCCACTGACCGCGGTCACTTCACCGCTCACGACGCTCATGTTGGCCTGACCGCTCGGGGTCGGCCGCGGGCTGGCGCCGGCAGGCGGACTGAATGCTGCTCCGCCAGTGGTGCAGCCGCGCGAGTTCTTGGGCGCCAGCCGCACGGATGTGGCTGTGATCAGCCCGGACGAATCCTTCGCACCGGTCGCGAAGATGCATTCGCCCGCCGTGATGTCGGCCAGGGTGGCCGTCGACATCTTGGTGATTGTCGTGGTGGTCGTGTACGTGACCGTGACGTCGCCGTTGGCGCCGGTGAGGATGAGCGTGTTGCCGTTGATCTGCACCAACTGGCCGGAGGCGCCGCCACGAGGCGCGCGGGCGATGCCGGGGCTAGGTGATGCCGTGTTTCCGGCGCTCGCAGAGTTGCCGCAGGCGGCGAGGACTAAGCTCGCGCCAATGCACAGGATGATGCTGAATCGGCTCATGGATCCTCCTTGGAGCAGTTACTGGGCGCGCAGCGCCTCGATGGGCGCGAGCCGAGCAGCTCTGAGCGCTGGGTAGACGCCGAAGACGAGTCCGACAACCACCGCCACCGCCACCGCTATCGCGATCGGAGCGGGGGTGATGGTGACCGCGATGTTGGCCGTTCGAGGCACGATGTAACCGGCAGCCAATCCAGTGGCGACCCCGAGCAGGCCACCGACAGCGGTCAGAGCGCCGGCCTCGATCACGAACTGGCGGAAGAGGTCGCCCGGAGTGGCGCCCAGCGCCTTGCGCAGCCCGATCTCGCTGGTTCGCTCCGTGACCGACACCAGCATGATGTTCATGACCCCGATCCCACCCACCAGCAGCGAGATGGCGGCGACGCTCGCGAGCAGGATGGTCAGCGTCTGGGGTCTGGAGAAGGATCTGGTTCGCCTCTGCATAGGCGGTGCCAAGGTTCGCCGAGCTCGTCGCGCTGAGCAGGATTCTCTGCACGGTGCCGACCCCTCCGATGAGCTCGTCCTGGGCAGTCGTGAGCGGCACGACGGCCAGGTCGTCCTGGTTTCCAAAGCCCTGGCTGCCGGTTGAGGCAAGGATCCCGATGACCTGGAAGGGGATCTGCTTGACCGTGATCAGATCACCGACCCCGGCCCCGAGGTTGGAGGCGGTGGTGGCCCCGAGCACGATCACCTGGGCGCTGGTGCTCACGTCGGCACTGGTGATGAAGGTCCCGCTGCTCATCGAGCGAGCGTTGGCGATCAGCCAGTCTGGAGTGCTGCCCGAAAGAGTCGTGCTCCAGTTGCTGGACGTGCTGACCAGCGAGACCCGGCCCTGCGAGACGGGGGCGACCGCGGAGATATCCGGCGCGTTTTGGCGGTCTGATAGTCCCGCCACGTCCCGCATGGTCAGAGAGTTCGCGCTTGCCCCGCCGCCGAACACTCCCCCGAAGACCGTGCTGCCAGGCGACACGGTCAGCAGATTGGTGCCGAGCGATGTGATGCGCGCGGTGACGCTGTCGGAAGAGGCCTGACCGATGCCCACGGTGGCGATCACCGCAGCGACACCGAAAAGAATCCCGAGAGTCGTCAGGACAGACCGCAAGCGGTGACCGAGCAGGCTGCGCAAGCCGGTTTCGATCGTTTGCAGGATGCTCATGCGGCCTTTTGCTGCACGAGCTGTCCATCGCGAACATGAACCGTGCGCCTTGCGATGGGAGCGACCTCGGGGTCGTGCGTGATGACAATGATCGTGCGGCCCCCCTGGTTCAGGTCTCGCAATACCGCGAGCACTTCCCGGCTCGCGGCGGTATCGAGGTTTCCCGTCGGCTCGTCGGCCAGGATCAGATCGGGGTCGGTGACCAGTGCGCGCGCGATCGCAACCCGTTGCTGCTGGCCGCCGGAAAGCTGCGTCGGCCGGTGTTCGATGCGATTGCCAAGGCCGACCGTCTCCAACGCGTGGACGGCGAGGCTTCTTCGATCGCTCGCGTTGCGATACAGCAGCGGCAACTCGACGTTGCGCCAGGCCGACAGCTTGGGCAGCAGCTGGAACTGCTGGAAGACAAACCCGATCCGACGATTGCGCACATGGGCGAGCTGGGTCTCGCTGAGCCTGCTGACGTCCTCGCCCGCGAACCAGTAGCGGCCCGAAGTCGGACTGTCAAGGCAGCCGAGTATGTTCATCAGCGTCGACTTGCCCGATCCCGACGGTCCCATCACGGCGAGCAACTCGCCCTGCGCGACGCGTAGAGAGAAATTGCGCAGCGCCGCCACCTGCGCGTCACCTGATCCGTAGAGCTTCGAGATCGATTCCAGTCGTATCAGCGGCTCTTGCTCCGGCGCCACGCCGACGCTCATCCGCCGGTTCCACCACCGCGGGTGGCGCCGCCTCCGCCTCCTCCCCGTGCCCCGCCGCCGGCGCCGAGGGCGGTCCCCGCGCTGCTGCTAGGGACCGAGCTCGAGATGACCGCGATGACCACGGTCTGGTTGAGCTGCAGCCCGGACAAGATCTGGATGCGAGTCGGATCGGACGCGCCCGTGGTCACCACGACCGTCTGCGGCTTGCCGTTGACAAGGATCTGGACGGTGCTTCCTGTGGCTGTCGTGTGCACGGCACTCGTCGGCACGGTGAGGACGTGGACGACCTGGTTGGTGACGATGGTCGCCGTGGCGGAGACCCCGGGCTTGATCGAGTTGCTGTTGTCAGCCAGCTGCGCAGTCACGACGAATGTCGCGACACCAGAGGTGATGGTCGCAGCCGGGGAGATCGCTGTGACTTTGCCCTGCAGCGCCTGGGTCGAACCGGCCGGCGTCACCTGGACCGTCTGGCCGACGGCGACCAGTTTCACCTGGGCGTCGCTGACGGTTCCTGTCACCTCATACGAGCCAGGGCTGTAGACAACGATTGCGTAGCTCGACGAGGTGCCCGTCCCAGAACCGCCTCCGCTGACCGCCTGGCCGGCCGAGACGTTGACCTGGGAAACGACACCCGCGATCGGAGACTTGATGGTGGCGCCGTTGAGCTGGTGCTGCGTCGTCCTCAGGTTCGCCTGCGCGATCTGGATCTGGGCTTCGTCCATCTGAAGCGTCGACGCGGGGGTGCTCGTCCGCAGCGCGGCAAGCGAGCTCTTGGCGCTGGACAGCTGCTGTCGCGCCGACGCCAGCGAGGCGGCGGCCTGGTCGTTGCTCTGCTGCGCCTTGGCCTTGGCCGCGGCGAGTGCGTTGTTGGCTGCGGCGAGAGCGGCCTGATCAGCAGCGAGGGTGGGACTTGGCGGCGTGGTCGCCTCATCCGCATTGACCACTGCCTGTGCGGCTGTGGCCACCCCTTGCGCGACAGCGACCGACTGCGCGTTGATGGCTTGCGTGTCGTTGAAGCTCGTTTGCGCGTTGTTGGCGTTGACCTGAGCCGCCGCGACGGCGTTCTGCCCAGCGGTCAGGGTTTGTGGGGTCGCCCCGGCCCTGTCCTGGGCGAGCTTGGCCTGAGCCGACGCGAGCGACGCCTCGGCCTGCAGCACCTGGGCGGACAGGAGCGTCGGATCGAGGGCGGCCAGGGTGGTCCCCGCCGCGACTGTCTGGCCGACCTGGACCGACACCGACTGGACGGTGCCGGAGGAGGCAAAGTTGAGGTCTGCCTCGCTGACCGGCTGCAAGTTGCCGGCCATGCCTATGGACTGGGTGATCGTGCCGTACGTGACCTGGGCCGTCCGGTACGTGGTCGTGGGCTTCGCCGCCTGGGCGTACACGATGGTGCCCCCGAGGGCCGTGGTCAACACGACAAGCGTGACGAGGACCTTCCGCCGCGTCAGGTTTCCGCGCACCAGTTTCTTCATGACCTGCTCCCATCGATCTGGCGCAGCGTGGTCTCCACCTGATGCGCGGCTGTTACCACCACCGATCGATATGCGAGGACGCCCGGAGGGCCCGCGACCACGCCGACCGCGACCTCGCCGAGGAGTTGAGCCGCAGACGAAAGGCCGGTTGGCCAACGTCGCGAGCCGGTCCAGCCGGTGACCATGCCGAGAACGTCCCTGCGCACTGACGGTCAGGCTGACCACGGAACCTGAGGGCCACGTGTGGGATTTGTGAGAATCCGCTGGGAATCGTGTCATCGACCTGTAAAGAAGCGGCGCGAGTTTCCTGAGGGTTCGCACGGTATGGTCGCGCCGCCGCTCTACACGGTCGGTGTCGGATCCCTGGCGGGCATCACGGCGATCGGCCTGATCAGCCGGTCGCCGACCCGCTCAAAACGAGACTCGAGCCGTGAAGACGTCGAGCGTGTGCGGGCCGTTGCCGGTCCACATGGCCTGTGCCTTCCTGTTGGTCGACGCCACAGCGATGTAGTCACCCAGGAAGTAGTTGGTACAGTTCGGCGGATCGACGAACGCCAGGCATGCGCCGAAGGTGTCGCCGTCGAAACCGTCGCTTAGCAGCGGCACGCTGGACCAGGTGATGCCGTCGTCCGTCGACGAAGACAGGGTGACGCACACGAGCACGTCGTCGGCATCGCACGCGCGGTCGTAGTAGACGAGGTCGACGCGTCCATTGGGCGCCGAGGAGAGCCATGGAAAGAACTGCGTCGACGATGTGGCCTTGACGCGCACAGGCGTAGACCACGCCGTGAGGTTTCCAGGGGCCAGAGTGTGCACGGCATATTCGTTCAGGGTGCCGGTGGTCGCGTCGTCATATACCAAAACGACGTTCCCGGTCCTCTGATCGACGACTGACGTCACGTTCGTGCCTCCACGGTAGAGCGCGTTGGGAATGTTCGACGTCGGGTTGGGAATCGCAGCCGCGATGTAGCTCTGGCTCCAGGTATTCCCTCCGTCCACCGATTTGGCTATGAGCGCGGCGTTGTTCTTGAGGCTCTTTTCGTTCGGCCCGTTGATGAAGCTGACATAGACCGAGCCGTCCGGGCCGACACGAGGAGTCGCGTCCTGGTCGAACTGGTGCCCTGCGTCGCTGACGTAGATCGGGCCGGTCCAGGTGACGCCGTTGTCGTCGGAGTAGGCAAGCTCGATGGGTGAGCGTCCAAGGCCGTTGAACTCGGCCCAGGCGATGTACAGGCGGCCGAAATGGTGGCCGGGAGTGGTGCCGGTATCGACAACACCTGCCTCGTGGTCGGGAAACTTGCCAATCGAGCCCTTCTGCGAGCCGTTCGACTTTCCGGTCGTGATGGGTACAGGCGCGGTCCAAGCTGGCGCGCCACCGACAGCGGTTCCGTAGCTGAAGTTCTCATTTGCGCTCGCATTGGCTCTTGCTGGATCGAATGTGGCGGACAACAGCTGGATCTGTCCGGCCTTTAGACCGAAGGCCTGGCAGATGACATCGAATGTGTGGAAGGCCGGATTCCAGACCACGACCGGGTCGCCGGCGATGGGAAAGCGTCCAGCCCCGGGAAGGTTGGGGTCATTGGTAAATGACGTGAACGGAGCGAAGGTCTGAGGCGCCCAGGTGGTGCCGCCGTCGGTGGAGTAAGTGAAGCCGCAGCCGTCGTTGTAGTGCCAGTCGTTCCAGGACGCGGCGAGCAGCGTGCCGGTGGAATCCATTCCGAGAGATTCCTCGTTGCCGGCGAACTGGCTGTTCGTGACATTGAGCGGAGACGAAACGGACGTCGTGGAGGCAGACACAGAGACGGCGATGGCAGCAATGATCGCACCTACTGTGGACAGCCCTTTGGTCATAGAGCCTTCCCCCTTAAGCTTCGGCCGATTGCACCCTGAAGCCTCGCGCCAACGCTACCCTCGAATCCTAGCGAGGTCGACTAGCGGGTGTGTCTCCGACTTGACCGCGGTGATGTGGTCCGATGACGCCGAGTGGACGACAACGTTGCCCCTCATTTCGGGAGTTTGCTACGACTCAGCCTGGAGCGCTCGCGGACGTGAGTCGCCGGGCCGCTGATCCGTGCTCTAGCCCGTCATCCGTTCCGCGGCGCACTCGACGGCTCGCCTCTGCAGGAGGTCACGCTCGGGCACGTTGTCCGTCAGCGACGCGGCGCGCAGGAACTCGGCAACCGCCTCCTCCATTCGGCCGAGCTTCCTAAGGAGGTCGCCGCGCACGGCCGGCAGTAGGTGGTACGACTTGAGCGACGGCTCGCCGACGAGCGCGTCTACGAGGTCGAGGCCGGCAGCGGGACCGAAGGCCATCCCCACCGCGACCGCCCGATTCAGCTCGACGACCGGCGATGGCGCGAGCTCCGCGACCGCGTCGTAGAGCGCGACGATGCGCGGCCAGTCCGTCTCCGCCACGGTCGTCGCTCGAGCGTGGCAGGAAGCGATCGCCGCCTGAAGCGCGTAGGGACCCAGCGCGCCTCCGAGGCCCTCGGCGCGGTCGAGCGCCGCCAGGCCGCGCCGAATTAGCAGGCGATCCCAGCGCGCCCGGTCCTGATCGAGCAGGAGGACGGGCTCGCCCGAGGGTCCAACGCGAGCGCCCAGGCGAGAGGCCTGGATCTCCATGAGTGCGACGAGGCCGAGGACCTCAGGCTCGGTCGGGATAA